>SAMEA104315426__coassemble_316_pt1 | contig 37533 bp, 36 predicted proteins | sample SAMEA104315426__metabat2_low_PE_027 | metagenome-assembled genome bin SAMEA104315426 (sample SAMEA104315426) | gut metagenome | biome: Monkey gut; feature: monkey-associated habitat; material: faeces | place: China | collected 2013 | reverse complement strand
TTGGCAGATGCACCTCTTTGAGCAGGTAATGGTCGTGTTTTGCAGCGGAAGTAAGCTGTACCACCATCGGCACACCGACATGATACTTCATTACTGTATGCACTTTCATACCGCCTTTCTTCTTGCCTGATTTCGGATGCCGACCGACACCTTTAAGTATGTTGTCAAAAAGCGTTATTGTGGTAGAATCCATCATGTAAAGTAGCTTTTCCCAGTCTTTAGGCTCGTGAGTCTGCCCCTTATAGCACTTGGAAGGGCGGCTGTCCGCTAAAAACTTGGCATATTTCTCCAGAAGATATGCATAGACACTTGCAAAGAACTCCTGAGGACGGCGTATATTGGCCTCTGCAAGTGTGCTGCGACGGACCAAATAGTCCATTCCAAGGTGTCCAAGCTTGTGGGCCTCCGCCTTCATGCCTATCTCAAGTTCGCGCAGGGAATCAAAGTGTTTGAGGATACCGAACAGCATTACAACAAGATGTTGGTAGCCGTCAAAACGCTTCACGTAAGCCTCGCTTCCTTTCGTTTCGCGACTTATTTGAAGAATTTTCTCCTTGTCGAGTAACTTTAATACTTGACTATAGACCGGCTGTCCGGTAAAATGACTATCTTTGCTCATGGTTATATATTTTTTTATCAAAAACAAAGATAACCAAAAAGGCTGATACCTCGTGAGAAGTGTCAGCCTTAATTTATTTTGTTTGAAAAATTTTTACCGGACAGCAATAATATTAATATTTCCGGAATAGCCTTGAAGAATGCGAGTGTGTTGGCTAAGGATTTGAGTTTTCTTGAACCGACTGATACAGAAATTGCTGCTGTGATAGGAATGGATATATTGGGCGATTACGACTTTATTTATGATTATGATAAGGGTGAACTTACGTTAATCAATTCACAGGCAAAAATTAATTTGCAAGGCGATTCTGCTATAATAATCCCATACGCTGAATTATTTGGTGGCTATTTGCCCTGCATTAAAGCAAAGATAGGAGATAAGGAACTTGTTTTCGGCATAGATTGTGGTGCTACATCAAACTTGATTTCATCGCAATACGAAAGTCTTGTAAGTGATGTTCAAGAATCTGACCTCGTAGGAATAACGGGTGAGGCTACTAAAACCAAGAAAGGTAAAATGACTTTTGAAGTAGGCGGACTAAATTTTGAGCAACAAGACTTTATCGTCAGTGATATATCACACTTAGGCTTGAATATAGACGGACTTCTCGGATATCAATTTTTGAAAGCAAGAAAAATGTTTTTCAGAAATTCTACGAAAGAACTTATTATCTTTTGATTAAGTTTTTTTGTTAAAAGAAAAGGTTGAAGTATTTATATTGAGGTGATTATCCGTGCGTGGTACTTTTATTTTTAGTATCCTGAAGTTGCCATAAGATATTTTATGCCAAGCATAGCAATGCTGAATATGAGAGATAAAAATGGTACTATACTCCATGTTTTCTTCCACGCATAGCAACAATAGCAAAAGCTGAAAATCAGGTATGGCCAGCCAATGTAAGGTATTCCACCTATGATTACCCCTAAACCGGTCAAATAAACGGAATTCATAGCGATGTCATCAAGTGCCTGCCGTTCCCTCAGTTCCCTTTCAATCTTCTCCTTGAATTGCCGATATCGTTCTTCATTGTCTTCCATACGGCAAAGTTAATTATTTTAATGCTTTTTAGCAAATGTTTTTGTATATTCTTAGCCGTGATGAGTAAAGTATAATTATCTCGGAGTCGCATTTTCAATCAAAAAATAATTAGTACCTTTGTTGTTGTATCAAACCTATCGCAGTTTTTTTTATGATGAGAAAAGCAATATTTCTGTTATTGATTATAGTGACATTATCTTCATGTTCAAAGTCTGAGTCACAATATGAAAATGAGATTAATCAGGCAGAATTTTTAATACCTGAAAATCCTGATAGTGTATCCGTTGTCTTGGAGATAATAGCCCCATCAGACATAAAGTCAGATTCCTTAATGGCTAAACTTCAATATCTCAAGGCTTACTGCCATTTGTTGTGCAACCGCTCAATGATTGGTGATTCGCTTATTTCTTTTGCATATGATTATTATCGCGGAAAGGATATCGTTAAAGATATAAGGTGTGGCACAGCATTCGCATACTACAAATATTGGATGGGAGATACTTCAGGTTCTATTGCAATGCTTGATTCTCTTGCCAGGTTATCAAATGTGCCGGATTCGCTATTGACTCTGGTTTTGAGAACTCGTGTTTCGATTGGAGCAACTGAGTATCAGGGACGGGAGATAATACCGTTCGCAAAAAGACTTCAAAAGCTTGAAGATGATACTCTGAGAAAGGTTGAGGCAAAGTATATGCTTATTGAAGCCTACGAATATGCTTCGGAGATAGATTCGGCGTTAAACCTATTAGATGAACTTATTGACTATGCCGGTAATTATCATTTGGGAGACAAGCAGTTTATATTTATGGTAGAAAAGGCTCAGCTTCTTACTGAAAACGGTCGTGAGGACGAAAGTGACAGACTTATCAACGAGATATTCTCTAAAGCCGGACCTGATAATGGTGCGGCTGATATGCTCCATTTTCAATTTGCTATAAATGCTCTGAACAGGGGTGATGTGATTCAAGCAAAACGGCATCTTTCAGTTGCCGACAGTCTGGCAGTAAGATTAAGAGGTGATGATGATACGGATTTCCGCAGTTATAGTAACTTGCTTCACTCAATGATTGATTTTAAGCAGTCCGGACGCATAAAGCTGATGCATATCAATGGACTGAATAACCGTAGGAGTGAGCAATTCAATCGAATGAGAATGTCCAAATGGAAACTGGAAAGTGATGTATTACATCAACAAAACTATGCATTAAATCTAAAAGCTGAAAGTGAACATAAAACAGTGATTATGCTTATTGTAGGTTTTGCTGCTCTTTTTATATTCGTCTACTGTATATGGACTATCAAGACGCACCGTCAGCGTGAACGAGATAACGAAGAACGTATTGAGGCACTGCAGAGAATGGTTGATGAGTATAAATCAGCTCATACGCAGGAAAATAAAAATTTTGATTCCTCTGTACGCCGTGTAATGCTCAAGCACCTCGGCATCATAAAAATGGTGGCAGAGACACCAACCGAGCAGAATCGTGATATGCTTCGTACAATTTCAGCGATTGATGGTGAAAATAATGGTGAACTTGTAGATTGGAAAACGATATATCAACTGATAGATAATATTTATTCCGGCTTTTACAGTAATCTGCACGGAAGGTATGGTAATACTCTTATTCCTAAAGAAGAGCAGATAATCATTCTAATGGTGGCGGACTTTTCAACAAAAGAGATAAGTGTGATAACCGGTCAGACCACGTCAACAATCTATGTGCGTAAATCTTCAATTAGAAAAAAACTCGGAGTGCCGGAAAAAGAAGACATTGTAAAATTTTTGAGGACTGCGGGAGAGAATTAAGGCACTATTAAGATTTGATGGTGCTGTATTAAGATTTTTTTGAAATACAACCTTTGATTATCAGTAGGTTACATCTTGCCTATTAAGACTTTTATATTTGGAGTTAAAATTCTTTTGGAAGTAATTTTGCATCAGAAATTGTTAAAGAACTGGTGTGAAAAGAAAACAAAAATAATTCAAATATAAAAGCAATATGAAAAAGATTTTTACATTCCTAATGACCTTTATGGTCGTGATTGCGGCATATAGCCGTGAAGTTACGGGCAAGGTAGTAGACGAAAATAATTCTCCGCTTGACTATGTCAATGTAGTATTGTACCGTGACTCCATTTATATAACGGGAACAGTGACAGATGAAGAAGGTTTATTTACAATATCTACAGAGGTTGCAGGAAATCTTAAAGCAAAGGTATCTTATCTTGGCTATGAAACATCAGAATGTATTGTTCCTACTTCGGGGTATTTGGGAATTATCAGTCTCACGCCTGCTACGGTAGAACTCGGCGAGGTTGTGGTACGTGCCACTCGTCCTTCAACAACAATGAAGGGTAATGCACTCGTGACAAATGTTGAGAATAGTTCACTCGCTATTGCCGGTACAGCAAATGACGTTCTTTCCCGAGTACCGATGGTAGTAAACAATGGCGGTACATTGGAAGTGTTTGGTAAAGGTAGTCCTGCAATTTACGTCAATGGACGTAAGATAAACGATCTTCAAGAGCTTTCACAACTTAATTCTCAAGATATAAAAAATGTATCTGTAATAACAAATCCCGGCGCATCATACGCGGCTAATGTGAAATCTGTAATTCTTATCCGTACTAAGCCGCCTAAAGGTGATGGTTTCAGTGGTACATTGCGTACAGATAACGGTTTTCAGTGCTATTTCAGAACAGGAAATTCACTTGACTTGAAGTACCGTATAGGAGGTTTTGAACTGTTCACAAATTATGGTTGGTGGCGAGGAAATAATCGGGAAGATCGTTCAAACGATATGACCACCATCACTTCTGCAGGAACATATAATCAATCATTCCGTACAGTTGGTAAAGAGTCGTATCATGATATGACAGGTAAAATCGGTTTCTCTTTTATGTTCAATGAAAAGCATAGTATTGGTGCTTATTATCAAAATAGTTGGAATCGTCACCATATAAATGGGATAATTCCAAGTGAAGTTTGGCAAGACGGAGTATTACTTGAACGGTATAATTCCGATGTAGATAATAGCTCTACAGCTTTACCTCGCCATAATGTAAATCTCTATTATAACGGTACTGTAGGTAATTTTAATTTAGATTTTAATGCAGATTATTTATTGTATAAAAGTAGGGGACTTTCGTTGAGCGATGAGCTAAGTGAAAATGGAGAAGAGCGTACTGTTATCACGACATCAATAAACCGAAATCGTATGTTTGCAGAAAAATTGGTTGTCAGTCATTCACTTTGGCAAGGGCAGATAAGCTTCGGAGAAGAATACACAAATACGCATGCTACAAATCTTTTTACTGCAAATATTCATGGTATTCACGATTCTGATAATAGGGTAGATGAAAGTAATATTGCGACATTTGCCGAATTTGAACATCAGTTCGGTTGCTTTGAGGTAGGCGTCGGACTTCGTTATGAGCATGTGAAATTTGATTACTATGAGATGAAAGAACATCGCGATGGTCAGAGCAAGAAGTATAACAATTTGTTTCCTTCGCTTAATGTAGCAACACAGGTAGGAAATGTCAGAATGGGACTTAACTATTCATCAAAGACAGTTCGTCCGGGTTATGGACAACTTGACGGAACAATCAGCTATATTAACAGACTTACCTATGAAACAGGCAATCCCTACCTTAAGCCGACAAAAATGCAAACAGTGGAGTATATGGCACAGTGGCGTCAGTTCTTCTCACAAGTATCTTATACATACTTTAAAGATGGTGTTTATTATATCACAGAACCATACGGCACTGATGAGGAGGCAACAATCATAAGAACGGCTAATCTTGATCATCGCCATTATCTTCAGGCTTTTGTTGGAGGACAGTTTAAAGTCGGGATTTGGTCACTTCGCGTGAATATTGGAATGATGAATCAATGGCTTACACTTCCGGTTGACGGAAAACCTATGGACATGAATACACCTGGTTTTATTTTTCAATGGCAGAATGCAATTCATCTTCCGCAGGACATTTGGCTCAATATTGACGCGCAGTTGATGACTTCATCGTGGGATAACAATGTGAAGCAATCAAACACTCCCTGGTATGTTAATGCTAAAATTTACAAAGGATTTTTCAACAACGCATTCAGCATCACCTTTGAAGCAAAAGATCTGTTTAATAAATCACATAGTAATTCTATATTATATAGTAATTCCGTCCAGATTGCACAAAAGAATTTTGCACAAGTAAGGTCTGTTATGCTCACGCTTCAATATCGCTTTAATACCACTCGTGACCGCTACCGTGGTACAGGTGCAGGTAATGATGAAAAATTACGTTTTTAATATCAGTAATATGAAACATCTTATAATAACAATCTTTGTGCTGCTATTAGGAATAGCACTTAGTGCCAAGACTCATTGTCAGGGTTTTAACAACTACGATGACAAGGTAACAATAGTTTTTACAGACGATAATGTAGGAAAACAATATTCTGTTACTGATGTGAAATTAATCCCTGTATGGAAAGGTAAGGAATATTCGGCAATATCTGTTAAAACAACAGTGGAAAATGGTGTGGCAACGGTAACACTTGTTTTTCCTCATATTACAGAATTCTCAAATCCGAAAGTAACACTTCGAATTAATGGAAAGAAAACGAAATTCAAAGTTTGCCAATAAGCGAATATTTTATTAATAAGTGAATAGGCTTAACTTTTAGTAAAAATTTCTGTAAAGGTAACAGATATATTAAGCCCCCGAATAAGCCTGTGCTCAGACGAGTGCGAGATAAACGCGGTTTACTGCAATTATCCAAAAGGGCAAAAGCGTTTCACCCCGGGCAAGGCGTTTATCGAAGCAGTTACAAGAACGCACGACGTTTGACCGCTACTGAAAATAATATTGCATACCGAACCGCCGATTATCTACGCTATCAGCAAATGGACTTCGTTGTCGGCATACAGATATGTTTATCAAACAATCATACCGTGTTACTTCAACCGGGCGAAACAACCTCCGACCCAACACAACAACGAGCAGACGGAAGCCCGAAGACGAACGCAGTAAAACACTTGGTAGATATATGCGATGATTTACAAGGACGCTACCCGAAGGACTTCAAGTTTACGGGGTGGCACCCACATTGCCGTTGCCACGTCATTACGATACTCAAATCAAAAGACGAAATAAAGCGAGATATAAAGCGTTTGGCGAATGGTGAAACCGTTGATAACACTTCAGTCAACGAGGTTACAGAGTTGCCGAAGAACTTCGAAACGTGGATAAAGAATAACGAGGAGCGCCTCAAGGGCAGAGCGACTTTGCCGTATTTCATCAAAGATAACCAAAGGCAAGTTAATGGTATTTTAGGTATTGCCGAACCGAAAAAGAAAGAATTATCATTGCTTGAAATCGCAAAGCAAAGGCACGCAAAGAGGACACAGGAGCAAGTGGACGATATTAAGCGTAGATATTGGCAGCGTTTTGAACCTGATTATCTTTCAGACGAACAAAAGGCTGCCAACATTGAAGCATATTTGCAGATTGAAAAAGACCTCGGCATTAAGCGTGGCAAGCCTATGACGTTTACAGAAGCTAACGAAATGAAAGGAAATCCGCATTTCGGTGAAAACGAGGGATATAGAATAAACTGCCAAACTTGCGTTGTTGCTCACGAATTACGCCTGAGAGGATTTGACGTATCGGCACTTGCGAACACAAAAGGTTCAGCACTTGAAAAGCTCTCCAGGGCGACGCATACCGCATGGCAAGGGCTTAATAAAGAAGATATTCCAATATTTGCAAAGAAGACATTAGATAAACGTGGCTACATTCGGTTCCCTAAAATAAACTGGAAGCAGGTTTCAGATGCTACGTCAGCCCCCGGTCGCTACCATATTGCATGGACGTGGAAACGGAATCATGAAGGACATATAATAACCATAGAACGCCTTTCAGACGGCAAAATACGGTTCTACGACCCACAAACGGGGAAATTAGATATTTTCAGCCGTTATAAAAAGGACATTGCCGGTGGCATACGTGTTTACCGTGTTGACACATTGACACCGAACACGGAGGTCGTTAAAAACGTTCTTACTAAGTACGAGGCTAAGGCGGTCACCGGGGAAGTAAGTAAAAACAGCATAACCGGCTATATTGATTTTTCAAAAGTTAGAATACTGCGTCAACAGGCATTAACCTCTGATGAGTTTGAGCTGAAAGGGTTGCAGGATTATTCTAATCTATTCACTGAAAAAATACTGTTAAAGTTCTCCGCTTTGAAAAATACGGTAAATCACTGCATTAACGAAGAAGAATTAGCCGCTCTGAAATATGTGTGGGCAAACCCTGACAAATTAAAGTACAAGAGGATTAGCGAAATGGGGGAAGGGAAAAACCTTAAAAGCGAAAAAGATATAAAAAACATCAGGAAGAAACAAGAAAGAGGGGTTGTTGATTACATAGTTTATGAAATTGAAATACCGGGATTAGGTGAGTGGGTTGTTAAGACCGAAAGAACAAAACGAGGTTACGAACAGTTTTACCATATACGAAAAAAATAACCACTTGCACTGCGCTCAAATACGCATCTTGTGCAAATGGCTATTATCGGCGAACCGACACTGCAAAGGTAATTACTATATTTAATATATCCAAATTATGAAGCAAAAATTTTTAGAAAAAGCAAGAAAAATTGCTCAACAGAGCATTTATGACAATGTAAAATACATCGGGAAGTGGAAAGGCTATGATGTTTTTGAGCCGACATTTGACGATGACGAAGTACATTTTATCGGTTTCCCACAGTTCATTTTATACAACGAAAAGGGGTACAGGTGGACTAACAATAACGAGGAAAGCTCTGCCATTATGGCTACCCTTTGGGAGTAGCAGCCATAATGAGTGGTTGTTTTATTGATTATCTGCACGCCAAGCGTTCTTTAAGGGCTTTTTGTGTTTTGATTTTGCGGAGCTTGTCCATTTTGTGTTTCTTGATTTACAACTTTATTCTTTCCACATCCGCGAAGATAACCAAATTTTACGTAATTTGTTCATTATTAGCTAAAACAAAGCTCAAAATAAATTTGTTTAGATATTGACAAATCGCTAAAATTATATTAATTTTGCAACAAAAGTGTAACACAAACAATTTTTAAGAATTTCATATATGAAAAAAGAAATCCTTGAAGCGCTTGCCGCCAGGTTTGAGGGCGTAAGCAGCGCAGTGCTTGATAGGATAGCGAATAAGCTCGCAAAGACTATCACCAAGACGGAAGACATCGCAACCGCAGTAGAGGGGGTGACAATCCAACAAATCATTGACAGTTATACCGACAGCCGGGTTACCGAGGCATCAGAGACCGCTCGCAAGAACGCAGTCAACGATTACGAAAGTAAATACAGACTTAAAGACGGTGTGAAAACTGTTGATAACAATCCACAAAAAACACAAGGGGCGGACGTTGATGCAACACAGCAATTAATGCATAGATGGAAAATAGCATTAAAGCCTGTTCCTTGTTGTAAGAAACAGGCTTTAATTACTGCATTTTATCTAAATCGACGTGTGTCGCTTTTAAGTTAGTGCCTAAGAAACGTTCTGCCATAACGTCAAATTTTGATGAGTCCTCTGTTGTCAGAAGAGTCAGTGTACCACCTTTTTTGCACCTTGTTTCCATTTCAGGGTGTCGCTTCAGATAGTCCAATGTGGCTTTTGCTACTATCTCGCCTTGAGATATTATTTTAATATTCTCGGGGACTACTTCTCTAATCTTTTTGTAAAGGTGAGGGTAGTGAGTGCAAGCGAGAACTATGGTGTCAATATCCGGAGATTGTTCCAAAAGTGTGTCAACGTCTTTTTTAACAAAATAGTCAGCACCTGGCTTGTCTGCTTCACCGTATTCTACGAGTGGAACCCACATCGGGCAGGCATGGCTGAAAACTTTAAACAGCGGGTACAGTTTTGCAATTTCCATATCGTAAGATTGACTTCGGATAGTACCGGGTGTTCCAAGAATTCCTACTACTCCCGTCTTAGTGTATTCTCCAAGACATTCGGCAGTAGGTCTTATGACTCCGAGAACGCGTCTGTCGGGGTCTAAATCCTTCAAGTTTTTTTGCTGAATACTTCTTAATGCTTTAGCCGAAGCAGTATTACAAGCTAAGATTACTAATTGGCAACCTTGTGAGAATAAGTATTTTACGGCTTGAAGCGTGTATTCATATACGATGTCAAAAGAACGAGTGCCGTACGGCGCACGCGCATTATCACCGAGATAGATGTAATCGTATTGCGGTAATAGTTTGACTATATCTTTAAGTATGGTTAGACCACCATAACCTGAGTCAAAAACGCCTATTGGTCCTTGCATTGTGCTTAGTTAGTGCTTTACAGGGATTTTTGCAATACGACGTTCGTGACGTCCTCCTTCAAATTCCGTATTGAGGAACACATCAACAATTTGCAGTGCCAATTCAGGAGCAATGAAACGTGCCGGAAGTACAAGTACGTTTGCATCGTTATGTTTGCGTGCAAGTTCTGCAAGTTCCGGAGTCCAGCAGAGAGCGGCTCTAATACCTTGGTGCTTGTTAAGGGTCATATTGATTCCGTTACCGCTACCGCACATTGCGATGCCCGGATAGTTTTTTCCGCTTTCAACAGCCTCAGCGCATGGGTGTGCGAAATCAGCGTAATCACAACTTTCTGCGGAGTGAGTACCGAAATCATCACATTCAATATCTTTAGAGAGAAGGTATCCTTCAATAATACCTTTGAGTTCATAGCCTGCGTGGTCACTGCAAATTGCAGGTTTGATTCCTTTTTTTAGTATCATAATATGTAAGTTTTTATTATAATTTAAGTGTTTGTTAACTGTCTATTTTAATTTTGAGTTTAGTCCAAATAAATCGTGGAATTAATTTCCAAAGGAGTACCACTATGTGCCATTTCCAATCTATGTATGCCACGGATTTTTTCTTAATTATAGCATTGACAATTTTTTTTGCGGCACAGTCAACGTTCATCAGCATCGGGTATTTTTTGTTAGGGTCAAGTAATGCCGTTTTTACAAATCCCGGTCGGATATCGGTAACTGTGATGTTATAACCGTTTATATGAGCTAATTGTTCTATTGCTTCAAGGTATGTACTTTGCATACGCTTTGTGGCTGAATAGGTGGCGGAGATTCCAAGTCCCATCGTTCCGGCAATAGATGTGATTATTGCTATCTGCCCGTTGCCATTACATTCATTTACAAAGTAATGATATGCGGTGTTAACTATTCTCACCATAGCAGCACTATTAGTGTTTACGGTCTGTAAATCTTTATCCATATCAAGTTCTGCATTTTGCCAACCTATTCCGGCTGCAAGCAGAATTACGTCTGCACCTCCGTTTTTATGGATCAGTTCCGTCAATAGTGAACCTGAGTCTTCAGTCGTGATATCAATTTTTGAAAATACGACACTGTCAGGATATTGATTTTTGACGGTTTGCAGTGGCTCTGTACGTCTTGCCGCAATAGCAACCTTCCAACCCGTTTCGGCAAAAATCATTGATATTTTCAGTCCTAAGCCTGACGAAGCTCCTATGATTACAATCCGCTTCATTGTTCGTTTTGATTTCCGTTATCTGAAGGAGATACTGTAGTCGGTTGTGCAGCATTGTCATTGGGAACTATTTCAGTGCCGGCATTTATGTCGCTTGGAGTATTACCTTGTTTTGTCGCAGAGTGTTTTTTATAATTGCCCCAAGGCAAGGTATAATAAATTGAAAATGATGCGCCGATTTTACTTCCGGTAGTTCCGTACCCAGGAATGTACCATGGTTTTCCCATTTCTTTATCAGATCCATGGATTTTATTATGGTACTTGAATGTCCAGCCCAAAGAGATATTGTCCCATATTTTGGCTCTTATACCGAATGAAATTTCAATCCACCCTGCTGTATAACTTTGTTCAGGAAAATCTACAGGTTTTTTTTCGCCCCAATAGTCGCTACCTGTTGTTACGTCTTGTATTTGATACTTAAATGGTGAAAAACCGTATCTCAGTCCTGCAAATGCAAGATAGTCAGGATTTGATTTGTACAAGAAATTATAATCCAATCCAAGCTTAAAGTACGGACTTATTCCGGAATGAAAAGTGTAATTATTATCATCAGGATTGTAGTTCGCATTGCCAAGACCGAATTCAAATGTAGGTATAAATCTGTTTTTTAGATTTACTTGTGCTGCAAATCCTACAAGACCGTATTTTTGACCGAAAAGACGCATCAAAGGATTCCATATATCCACGCTGACAGATGCGGAGTGGAATAGGGGATAAGATACTTCTTTTTTCTTTTTGATAGCAACGGAATCCACGAATTCTTTTCCTGTTACCGTATCTACAAGAACCACTCTACCGTCTGCATCGTGCATTTCAACGAGAGACGAACGGTCGATAGAATCGTTTTTAACTTCGTTGCGTGATTGAGTCATTGTAGCACCCGTGGTAACAGGTGTGATTCTTCTTTGACAAACTGCACTGAGAGAAACTGCGAGAAACAACAGGCATAATATCTTTTTCATTCTGCACCCTCCTCTCCGTTGTCTGATGTGGGATAATAGATTTTCATCATTGCCACATTTGCATTTGTTACAAGTGAATCAATTATTGCTATTGAGTCAATCAAGTGCTTTGTGTAACTGAATTTCGTGATTCTGTAACGATACATTGCACCACATTCTTCCGATGCAAAATATGGAATTGATGTGTAAGTGAAGTCAAGTGTATCTATATAGTCTTCAGGGCAGCCTGTCCAACGATAGGCTATGAAATACTTTACATTATTAGCAGTTGAGCGTAGCGGCAAATAAATACTTGATGCTTTTACTCCCACTTTAAGCAATAGTGAATCGTTTGGCGCATCAATACCTCCTATGGCTACTGAATCAATGATTAGAGCTGAATTATCTTCAGATGAATAGAACTCGGCAAGTGGTATGCTTGATCTGTTTTCCAGACACCCTGATGTGTTGCAAGATATTAACGACATAATCGCCACTAATATGCTGAAGAATAATATGTGCAGACGTGTCAGTCGCATAGGTCTTCGCTAATCTCGTAGTTGTTTCTGCTTGGAGAATTTCTTACTATCAGTTCGCCGATAAAGCCGGTGAGGAACAGTTGAGTGCCGAGAATCATCATCACGAGTGACAGGAAAAAGTAAGGTGAGTCAGTAACTAATATGTACGGGTTGCCAACGTGCATATTATACAATTTCGTTGCACCTACCACTATCACGGCAATAAAGCCGAGAATAAACATCAGTGAGCCGAGAAGTCCGAAAAAGTGCATTGGTTTTACTCCGAACTTGTTTGTAAACCAAAGAGTTAACAAGTCAAGATAGCCGTTAACGAATCGGTCAAGTCCGAATTTAGTAGAACCATATTTTCTTGCTTGGTGATGCACTACTTTTTCACCTATGCGAGAAAATCCGGCATTTTTAGCAAGGAAGGGTATATATCGGTGCATATCACCGTAAACTTCAATGTGCTCGATTACGTCTCTGCGATATGCTTTAAGTCCGCAGTTGAAGTCGTGAAGGTTATGAATTCCGCTTACCAAGCGAGCTGTAGCGTTAAACAACTTTGTAGGGATAGTTTTTGACAACGGGTCGTAACGTTTTTGTTTCCAGCCGGACACGAGGTCGTAATTGTCCTCGGTTATCATACGATATAGTTCCGGTATTTCGTCAGGGCTATCTTGCAGGTCTGCGTCCATAGTGATAATGACATCACCTTTGGCGCGTTGAAATCCGGTGTTGAGTGCAGGAGATTTGCCATAATTTCTGCGGAAAGAAACGCCTTTTACGGCAGGGTTCGTCTTTTGTAATTCTTTGATTACTTTCCATGAATTATCAGTAGAACCGTCATTTACAAATATTATTTCGTATGTGAAATGGTGTTCTTCCATGACACGTCTAATCCATGCTTCAAGTTCCGGAAGCGATTCTGCCTCGTTGTATAATGGTACTACTACGGATATATCCATAATCTATATTTTATATTAGTTTACTTTTTTTACGTATAAACAGTGAAATCAGAAGTGATGCTACTGTGGATAAAATTATCCCGAATGTTATAGCCAGCCAAATAAGTTGAAAAACAAATTCTCCCGGCTGCGGAATAAGTTGCTTTTCCACTATTTCATTTAGTTGTGCGTATAGGTTTTGTGCTGTAGGATTATCAATGTTGCGATATGTTTCAGCCGTCGTCGTAATCCAGTTAAGAATTAAATCCGGGTCAAAGAAAGTGATATAAAACAGTGCTACCGTTGCAAGTATTATTCCACCGCAAAGAAATGTAGATATCCCCGTGACGACGAGTGTAGGGTAAGTTGTCTCACAGTTATCTGCCAGGTATGCTTTGCGAAGAAACACGTATAGCAAAACGGGTATGGCAATGATTAGTATTGTCGGTAACATACTCAGCAACGCATTATCCATAAAATACATAGTGCTGAAGAATAGTATCAGGAACAATATTCCCATCACCACTCCGAATTCCGCACCGCGCGTTAATGCCGATTTATTTTCGAGTTTCATAGGGACAAAGGTAGTTATTATTATCTAAGTGTGCAAAAACATTTTAAAAATAAAGAGGTTGCATCAGTATCGACACAACCTCTCTTCATATCAGTGTTTACTTATTATCTTTGTGCAAACATAGCACCTGAAGCAACTTGCTGATAAGCCATTAAGCCGGCTTGATTTAATTCTACGAGTTGCATGTCACCGGCAGGTGTAATCATTTTGACGTGAGTATCGTCAACGAATGTCATGAACGGATATTCTTTACCGTCAGAAAGGACACTCCAAGTTTTTGTGTCAACGTCAAAGTCAAGTCTTACACTGCTTTGGTCGTTCATTGAAGTGATTGTGTACCCTTTGCCGTCACATTCCACGAGGTATTTACCATCGTTTCCTTCTATTACTTTCTTGCCTTGAGCCACAGGATTATCACCGCTCCAGAATTCAATACTGTTAAGTACTAATGTGTCTGCGAGTAGTGAAACTTCGTATACCGGAACAATCCAGAAAGCGAAGAATACAAGTTCGTTAACGAATTTGCTGCCAATGGATTGGTTCCAACTTAGAAGTTTGTTTGATAGTGAGAAACTACCAATACAAGAACTACATGTGAGCGAGCCTGCAATGAGTAGGATAGTCGCTACTTTGAAATAGATTTTTTTCATAATTGTACGTTCTTTAGTTTATAAAGGAATCTTATTTTTACACTTGTTATATACTGAAAATACTTCTTTAACGTATGTGCAAGTCTGGCGTCCTCTGAAATATCCGTATTTGCATATAGAAGTATCGTTATATATATCGGGGTTTGCTTTTAACAACAATGCATCGGCAACATTGTTCTCCCAAATGGCGGGATTTTTACCGATTTTTCTTGCTATTGCTATTGCATCGTAAATGTGAGCGGCTCCGGAATTATATGCAGCCACTACAAATTTTTTCCTTTCGTTATGGTCCGGGACTTTTGATGCAAATGATTTGTCTAAAATCCGAAGTATCTCTACGGCTGTCCTTATGTTAGGGTCCGGATTGACAATATCATCAGGATCCAGTCCTAATGCTCTTGCAGTGGAAGGCATAACTTGCATTATCCCTTTTGCTCCAACCCATGAGATGACAGTGTTGTCGAATCTGCTTTCTACGTATCCTTGTGCTGCGATTAGTCGCCAATCCCAATTTATGATTTTGGAATAGTGCTTGAAGAGGTTATCATACACTGATATCCTCCCTTTTGATAAGTCCAAAGAGTAGCCGATAGTTTCATTCTTTGCAAGTTCGAAATACCTTTTCAACAGCCATGCGTACGCTTGGCGGTTTTCATCTAATTTGAGCCATGAGTTAATCGAGTCTCCAAGCCATGAATTATCTTGAGCTACAGCCCATGCCGAGCGTTGAGGAAAACTGATTGGCAATGTAATGTCAAGATTTTTGTAATACGTCTTATTTATTCTTGCTATATCGGAATCCACTACTGTCAGCGGTATTGTACCATCAGACACCATTTGGATTAAATCTTCCGTGATTAGAGTGTCTCTATTCACTGCATGAATATTAATCCCGCCACCCAGTTCTTCGTTAAGATTTTCAAGGCGATATTGGTACTTTGAGTTCTTTTCTACATAAACGTCTTTACCTACGAGTTGTGTGACGTCTGTGATTTTACTGCTCTTGTCTTTCAGCGGTTGTACGAGCACCTGACTGTTTGTGCTTACAGGACCGCAAGCGTAAGCTCTTCTTTTGTATTCAGCAGTAATAGGAACTTCGTACGTGACAATATCTATTTTGCCGGAGTCAAGCATTTCTATAAGTTTTTCCAATGAAGGTGCTACTTGAATATTCATAGTTATACTTTTTTCTTCGCAAAATGCTTTGATAAGTTTGTAATCAAAGCCTAATGTTTCGTCTCTATAGATAAAGTACGATGTAGGGCTGTAAAGTGTCCCTACACGGAGCGTGTCAGGCAGGGCAAAACTGTCGGTACTCTCTGATGTTTCGCCGGTCTTGCTTGAACTACAACCGATAAGTGTGATAATAGTCAATATTGAAAATAATATGTGGCAAAAATCACGCATATTAATATTCAAATGTTCCGAATGGTGTTACGAGCGTCAATTTGTTTCTCTGTGCGGCCTCAACGCGTCCCACTATTTGAGCGTCAATATTGAATGACTTGGAAATTTCAATGATTGAGTCAGCATTTTCAGGCTTTACGTATAGTTCCATTCTATGTCCCATATTAAACACTTTGTACATTTCAGCCCAATCTGTGTGTGATTGTTGTGCAATGAGTTGAAATAGCGGTGGTACGGGAAACAGGTTGTCTTTTATTACGTGCTTGTTGTGAATGAAGTGCAGTATTTTAGTCTGCGCACCTCCGGAGCAGTGCACCATACCATGAATTTTGCTTCTCATCTTTGAGAGAATTGCTTTGATGACCGGGGCATACGTGCGGGTAGGTGATAGTACGAGTTTGCCTGCGTTGACAGGTGAGTCTTCTACGGAATCTGTCAGATTGACGTTTCCGCTATATACCAATTCTTCCGGTAAGTTGTGATCGTAAGTCTCGGGGTATTTATTTGCAACGGATTTGTTGAATACATCGTGGCGAGCAGATGTGAGTCCATTGCTGCCCATTCCGCCATTATATTCTTTTTCATAACTTGCCTGACCGTAGGATGCAAGTCCTACTATTACGTCTCCGTCAGAAATATTTTCGTTGTTTATCACGTCACTTCTACGCATACGGCAAGTTACTGTACTATCTACTATGATAGTTCTCACAAGGTCTCCGACGTCTGCTGTTTCTCCCCCTGTGCTATATATGGAAATGCCTGAGTCTCTGAGTTCTTGCAGCAGTTCCTCCGTGCCGTTTATGATAGCGGCTATTACGTCTCCTGGGATAAGTAATTTGTTTCTGCCGATTGTTGAAGATACAAGAATATTGTCAGTTGCGCCTACGCATAGCAAGTCATCAAGATTCATAATCAATGCGTCTTGTGCGATGCCTTTCCATACGCTTAAATCTCCCGTCTCCTTCCAATATGCGTAAGCGAGTGAGGATTTAGTGCCGGCTCCGTCAGCGTGCATTATGTTGCAATACTCTGCATCTCCGCAAAGAATGTCCGGAATGATTTTGCAGAAGGCGCCGGGGAAGATGCCTTTGTCTATATTTTTAATTGCATTATGAACATCTTCTTTTGATGCGGATACGCCTCTACTAATGTAACGTTGATTTGACATAACTTTAAAATTTCGGATATAGTGTGTATGATTAGAGTGCTATAAGCAAGTAGAAGCAGAGTATTGCAGGTGATACTATCAGAAATGAGTCAATTCTGTCAAGTATTCCGCCATGACCGGGAATAAGATTCCCCGAGTCTTTAATTGACAGGCTGCGTTTCATCATTGATTCCACAAGGTCACCTAATGTTGCAAATACTGAAACGAGTGCTGCCATAAGTGTAAACTGCATTACTTCCATTCCACCTCCACTCAAAATATGGTAGATACTCAGAAGGTATGCTACTACTACGCAGAAGCCAAATCCACCCCAAAAACCTTCCCATGACTTTTTAGGAGAAATTCTTTCAAAAAGACGACGTTTACCGAATAGTGAGCCTACGCAGAATGCCCCCGTGTCGTTTATCCAGATGAAGATAAATATTGACAATACCAATTCCCAACCTCCAAGTAAGTATAGTGCTACTGATGTGGCTAATGGAACTGATACGTACATTTGCGCCATCATAGACTTTCCTAATTCCTCAACCGGCTTGTCGTTCTTTAAGAATAGTTCTACTACAAATCTTAATACGAAATATGCCGTTAAGCCTATAAGGCTGTATTTATTTAAGCAACTATTGAAGAAATACGGTACGCTGATGATTAACAGTGCTCCGGCTACATCAAGTGGAAATACCCCGGATAATTTGTTGTTGCGGGTATTTATTTTGAAAAATTCCGCCAAGCCTAAGATTGCCAATATTGCAGCCAAGGCGAGGTACCATTCCGCTCCTGAAAGTATTGCGGATATAATAATTACTACATATACGGAGCCTGATAATGCTCGCGTGACTACATTCTTGACATTCAGCATACTATATTATTTTTATTTTACTTTTAGTTTCTGACCGGCTTTAATTTTGTCGCTCTTGAGTCCGTTAAGTTCTTTAATTTTCTTTACGGTAGTACCATTTCTCTGAGCAATCTTAGAAAGGTTATCACCCTTGCGAACAGTTATTGTAACGGATTTTTCTTTTTTATTCTTCTTGGAATTCTTTTTAGAGGACTTAATGTTACTATCTTTTTTCTTGCTATTGTCTTTAACGTTGTTTTTCTGAGATTTGGTATGCATCTTTTCAGTAACGACTTCTTCTACCGGTTCATTTTCGTTGAAGTTGTTAGCATCGTTGTCTTGAACGTTAATCGGTTCTTTTGTCAAATCATCATCAGCGTTGTCGCGTTTCTGTCGTTTGACAACAACAATCTTCAGCAGTTTTCCGCGTTTCACTTTACGTATTCCTCCGTTTGCCTCACGGATAGATGCTTGTGTCACACCGTATTGTCGTGCGATAGATGCAAGAGTTTCATGACGGCGTACTTTATGATAGTAAGTCTTTTCTGTGACGATGTAGTTGCCGTCATCACTAATGCTTTTCAGTGAACCGTCAGATGGCTCTACGGTGAGTCGTCTTGCGTACTTGTCTGCATCATGAGCTACGATGCTGTCTTCGCTCATAATGTATGCTGCAATTTGCTGTGTAGGGAGTATTAGTGCGTAGGAGTGAATATCTCCCGGGATTATGTCTTTTCTGTATTGAGGATTAAGCAAACGTATTTCTTCAATAGGAATTTGAAGGACGTCGGCTATTTGCTGGAAGTGTACTCGCTTGTTTACCCACACGGAGTCTGTCACAAGAGGACGTTTGATAAGTGCCGGCACGATGTTATGTTCATTGTAGTACGTCATGACGTAGTTCGCTGCAATAAATGCAGGTACGTAACCTCGAGTTTCAGCCGGCAAATATGGATAGATAGTCCAGAAGTCCGGCTTTTCCACACTGCTTGATATGCGTCGCAAAGCCTTGTTTACGTTACCCATACCACAGTTGTACGAAGCTATGGCTAATGACCAATCATGATATATGCTGTAAAGTTCTTTCAAGTATTTTGCCGCCATTTCAGACGCTTTAATCGGGTCGCGCCGTTCATCTACGAGTGAATTTACTTCAAGGTTTAAGCCACGAGCGGTAGGTGTCATAAATTGCCAAAGTCCGGTAGCGCCTTGTGGTGAAACTGCATTCGGGTCCAATGCGGATTCTATGACTGCAAGGTATTTTAATTCTTGAGGTATACCATATTTGTCAAGCGCTTTTTCGAAAATGGGAAAATAGTAATGTGCCAGTCCGAGCATATTGCTTACTTGGCTTCTTCTCCTTTCTGTATAGAAATTAATTGAACCTCTGACGAGTGAATTAAACGGTAATTCAATTTCTGCCGGGATTTTAGAGAGACGTTCAGTTATTTTCTCATCTTTAACTTTCACATTCTGGCGATAGTCTGCCATAGAGTCGATTGTAGCATAATTTTGGAGATACCAGTTATGCATCATTTTTCTTGAATCAATCTCAACGCTTGCAGGCATTACGAGTGTACTCTCGTCAAGTGACTGATCTACATCAAGTATTGATGGTCTCGCACCGAAACTACACAATGGCAGCAGAGTGAGTGTTAGTAATATAGCGCTTTTCTTAAACATTTTATATCTTATATCTTTTGTAATGAACTGACTAATGTAATGAACTGACTAAAAATTTATTGCCCAATTTAATCCCACAGACGGCAATTTTCCTCGAGAATCCTGAATGATTGCAGGGGAAACGTCTATGCTTAAATCTGGGGAAATGTCGAAGTGTGATAACGATGCATCTACGTATGCGTCAACCATAGACAACAAATATACACCAACCATACAGATGATGCACAAGTCACGATTTCGTCTATAATAGTTTTTTCGCGATTTTAAAATATTGTCGAGCCACGTTTTGTCAAGGTCTTCTTCTTTTACCGTTGAGGGGAAGAAGTCCATATAACTTTTTGTCGTAGGATCGTTGTCAGTTAAGTCTGCATACGCTTTTGTGTAATCCTTGAGCATGGAATTATTCCAAGACGTTGCGTATCCCAATCCGAGATAGCCACCCACGATTAGAGGCAATTTCCAATATCTTCTATTGTAAATCTGTCCGAGACCGGGGAATATTGCACTCATCCATACTGCACGTGTAGGGTCGGGAGCGAAGGCTACTTCTCTTTCCACCCATTCATCGTCAACTTTGACAGTTATGCTGTCGTTTGCGGATTTTACAATATCTGAAATTGTAGTCTGTGCTTCAATAATAGAATCCGCCACTATCAATTCTCGCTCAAAGTCCGTTGGGTCTATGGTAGTGCTTGTTGAGTCATTATCTTCAGATTCCGGGACGTCTTCAAGTGAATTCTCTGCTTGAAATCTCCCTGCTGAAAAAATGTTAAATTGTGTTGTGAGTAATAAAAATACCACCCACACACACTTTTTTGAAGATATTGTGCTAAATTTTCGAATAAGTGATTCTATTTTTGAATACATTTATATATACTTGATTTTCAGCGGATAAGTATGCTTTTGCAGCCGGATTGTCCGCCTTTTCAAAATTCTAAACTATTTTATAGCATCAAAGATAGTAATTAATTTTGCAAGTTCATCATCATTTTTGAATGGAAAAGTGATTTTTCCTTTACCTGTGCGGTCGCATGTGAATTGGACTTGAGTATTGAAAGTTGAGGATAAATGCTTTTTAAGGAAATCAAAATCATGAGCACTGTATCTTGTAGTGGTCTCGTCATTTTCTTCTTCTTCTTTTTTCTCTTCTTGAAGATTAAGAACCTTTACCATCTCTTCCACTTTTCTCACTGAAAGTCCTTTCTTTATTATTTCATTATATACTTTCAGTTGCAGAGAAGGATTGTTCAGCGATAGTAAGGCACGGGCATGACCCATATCAAGTCTTTTGTCTCTCAATCCTAATTGTACCTCAGCAGGAAGTTTTAGCAGACGCAAGAAATTCGCTATCGTGGCTCTTTTTTTACCGATACGTTCGCTTAGTCTTTCCTGCGTCAATTCGTATTGGTCAATAAGTTTACGGAATGTTAGTGCGATTTCAATAGCGTTAAGGTCTTCACGTTGAATATTTTCTATAAGAGCCATCTCCGTCAACTCACTTTCATTTGCAGTTCTTATGTAAGCCGGCACAGAAGTGAGTCCTGCCATGATAGCAGCGCGATAACGTCGTTCACCGGCAATGATTTGGTATGAATCATTGCCGATTTTTCTTAGAGATAACGGTTGTATAATACCTAATTCGCGGATAGATACAGCGAGTTCTTCAAGGGCATCTTCGTCAAAAGATGTGCGAGGCTGGTCCGGATTCGGTGTAATCTGGTCTAATGGAATATCATTTATGGCAGATGAACCGCGAGCGGGAACATCGTCCATAGATATTAGTGAATCAAGTCCACGACCTAATGCAGAACGTTTTACTTTATTAGACATGACTATATTGATTTGAGATGATTACTTTTTAGAATGTTGAATTATTTCTTTTGCCAAGAGTACGTGAGAGGTAGCACCACGGCTTTCAGCATCATATAATATGGCAGGAAGTCCATGGCTCGGTGCTTCGCTCAGTTTGATATTTCTCGGTATTACAGTATTGAACACCATATCGCCGAAGTGACCTTTCAGCTCCTCATATATTTGGTTCGCAAGTCGGAGACGAGCATCATACATGGTGAGTAGAAATCCTTCAATTTCAAGACTCGGATTAAGTTTTGATTTTATGATTCTTACCGTGTTCAGCAGCTTGCTGATACCTTCAAGTGCAAAGTATTCCGCTTGCACGGGTATGATAACGGAATCTGCAGCTGTAAGGGCATTAACCGTGATTAGTCCAAGTGAAGGAGAACAGTCAATGAGAATATAGTCATAATCCTTTTTTACCTTTTCAAGCTGCTTGCGTAACACACGTTCACGCTCCGGCTTATTGATTAGCTCAAGTTCGGCACCGGCTAAGTCAATACGGCTGCCTATGAGCATAAGATTGTCAATACAGGTCTTTACTTCGCTGCCTGCAATAGGGTATTCATCAACGAGGCACTCGTATATTGATGGATTCATACTTCTCGGGTCAATACCATATCCAGAAGTGGCGTTTGCTTGCGGGTCTGCATCTACTATCAGCACCTTTTTACCTTGTAAAGCCAATGATGCAGCAAGGTTAATAGTTGTGGTCGTTTTACCCACGCCTCCTTTTTGATTTGCTATCGCAATAATTTTTCCCATAATTTAGACTTTTGACAAATTTAACAACGCAAAGGTCTAAAATATTTTTTTAATAGTCAACTTCCCAAATTATTATTTTCCTCTTTTGTAAATAAGTAGCCGAATTTGTTAATAACTCTGTGAAACATCCGTGAAACAATCGCAAATAATAATCATTTAATTGAAGAGATACTTTGTTCCCTTTTTCGTATTGCAAGTAAAATCTTAGAAAAATTTCCAATAATACGCTACTAACAACATCTTTTTAGGCGAGCGGCCTTCCCCATGGGGAAGGGGGTGGGATTATGTTGTTGCACTTCTTATTGGAATCTACAATTCTTTTCCGGTCAATTAGCAAAACGAGCAACAAAGAATATTGACGAGTTTGTTGTTTCTGCCTCTAATGTTGACAATCAAGATGTGAGCCAAAATTTAGAGGTCGCAAAGGCTCTTGTAAATAACACAAGATTACTATTAGAGACGTTGTGCACTGCTTATGGTGATGAAAATATTGAGTATGTGTCTTACTGCGATAAGGTTGCAAACCAGATTGTAAATAATTGCATATATTATTACAACCATGATTTATCTAATCCCAGGCGAGCTCGTAATATATTGGCATTACTTGAATATGCCGGACGTATCGCAGTCGGCGCAATGACAAAAAGCAGATGTGAGAAAAATTACTCACAAATTAATAATGAGTGTAATACATTGGTTCCAATGCAAGTAGAACAAGCCGTTTCTCGGATTGGTTGTGCAATCAGTGAGTTTTATCAAGATTCTATTACTTGCGATGATATACCAAATATAGATAATATTTTAAGTGCCTGTTTTCAGCAGTTAGAAGTTATAAAGCAATATTTAGGTCAAGATAGTGTTACATACATTAGCGCATCAGCAGATGTCGTTTATTTCGGAATAAACGTGGTGATGGAAAAGATAAAACTCGGAATAAACGGTTATGAAGAATCTATTGACTACAATATTGATAAGGCCTATAATAAGTTGCTTGATGTATTGCAATGGGGAAAATGTGTATTTGTTTCGTTACAGTATTTTACAAAGGACGATGTTTGTGCTGAGAAATTTACAAAGGACTTAAATTCAATAAACTTATTACTTGAGAAATATAATTCACAAAAAGCAAGCACACAGGCAAAAGTTAATTACCATCTTGAGGTTATTGCGCCTACTGAAGTAATTGTCGGAAAGAAATTTTTGGTCAAGTTCGCTGTGAATTTTCAAGGTGATATCTCAATTTCTTTTCCTTCTTTTTACGGCATAGAAGTATTGGGCGGTCCAACTAAGTATTGCTACGGAAATCGCACAATTTATGAATTCTTACTAAAAACGAATAATACTTTTCCGCTTCTAATAACTTCGGCGGTAGCGAAAATTGGAACACAGGAAATACAATCTTTGAATATATTTATTGAAGTTAAAGAAAATAATCCTTTGCATAAATCTCCAAATTCGGAAGATACTGCTGCCGGTTGCAGGACTTCAGAAGTTTTTACGAAGTCAAATGAAAAGGTGAAACCACAAAGCATCTCAAAAGAGGATGCCGGTGAACATAATGTAATGCAAGCTATAGTATTTGTAATTTTTACATTAGTGATTGCATGGGTCATTTATCAGGTGGTAACTATGATGTATTCGTAGTTTAAAATGTTATATGTACTGCTACTCTTAATCCGGATTTGTCAATGTTTTGCTTGTTTCTGTATGAGAGTCTCCATACGTAATCGAGTCTCACGCATTTGAAAATGTTTTCTATGCCTACGGAGGCTTCCATATATGGTTTCCAATTCATTTCTTCCGGTTCTTGGAGGGCGGGGAATAGGTATAGGCTACTATTGTTTAGCGGATTGTTTTTACTGCTCAGTGTTCCGCTGACGCCTCTGAAGCAGAATACTTCTCGGAGTTTAAGTTTTTTTACGAGTGGAATATAGTTGAATATTGCTCCGTTAGCCCAGTAGGTTAAGTCCCATGATACATAACTGTCGTTCACAAATTCCATTGCGTTCATCATTGCAAAACTTTCCGGTTGGATAGTGTATGTCAAGTTTGCGTTAGGAATGAGTAGGGCGGGGTATGGTGTTTGGCTCCAAATATGTCCTCCTTTCAGAATTACGTCAGTGTACCCGAAGGCGGAAAACCAAAAGCGTTTTTGGAAACTGAGTTCAGTCTTGTTTATTGTAAACGTGTTACCTAAAAATTTTTGAGGACCGAAAGTGTGTGATAACACAACCGCAGGTGCATCAAGGTTTATGGGTATGCGGTATGACTTTGTCTGATAAAACTTTTCACCGGGGGCGTAGCGAAGTTGTACGCTAAGTGTTGTCTCATTATAGTGTGAAGATGAAATGCCTGATGATGTGATAAACGGAACGTTTTCCGTGGCTTCAAGTCGTTCATTGGAGAGTGTTGCTTTGACGGAGAAATTGTTTTTTAATTCAAGGGTGTATTCGAGATTAATCAGTCGTTTATAAGCAATCAGTAAGTCTTTTTGTCGCTTGAAAGAGAGAACAAAGTTATCGGCGTTTGTGAACATATAGTCTTGACCAATTCTCTCAATATCGTATTGGTGAGCTAACTTTATTGAGTGAATAGGAAATTCTCGGGAGTGATACTTTTTTTCATTGAAAGAGTATTCCAATTCTCCGGAATACTTCATTTTTCGGTCCTTTGTTCCGTATGCGGCGTACCCGCGTGCAAATACGTGTTTTGACAAATTCGCCGTTGTCATACCGCCGAGTCTGAAACGGTATCCTTCCAAGTCGTTATAGCTGATAAAGGTGTTAAGTGGTCCTACGTCGAATTTGCTGTTCTTTCTCGTCTGAACATAGCCTGAAAACATCAGTTTGATAGCTTTTTCAGTCCAATAATAAGCAGGTATGGCACGAAGTTTACTTATCAAATCTGCTATCTTGCTTTCTCCGCCTGTTGAGGGTGTTATTGCTACGGTGTTCCAGAACTGTTCGTCTTGATTATAAGCGTTATCAAGAACAATCTCATTGCCGAGTTTGTCAAACATTGTTTGGTCGTAATACGGTTCAAAGGAATGTTTTGAGTATGCAGTATTTCGTCTTGCGTACAGTCCTTGTGCACCGGGTAATATGGATAGCTCAATGGTCATATCGTCACGCACTTTAAGTCTTGAACCGTCTTCTGCTTTTACGTAATCTTGTCTTAGATATAAATTATTAATAAAGTTCAGATTGATTTTGGGAGGCAACTTCATTTCTACACGTTTGATAAACATTGTAGAGTCGTTCATAGGCACATACACGTGACCGGTAAAGCCGAAGGTGGCAGTGTTGTGTGGTGTAAAAGACAGCTCCACGCATTTTTCATTGTCAACCATTATAGTATCGGTTAGAAAAAATTTGTAGAAGTCCGGTGCTATACGTGAAAGAGGACTTACAAATCTGTTTTGTAAGATGACAATATCGTTTTGGTACAAGTCAATCTCTCTCATCACGTCTTCAAGGAAAGTCTGTATGCTTTCTTGGTCGAGAATGTCATCGAGTCCTTGGCGTTTGATGCCTGTAACAACTGATTTCTCCGCTTGAGGTTCTTTTCTGTAAATTTCAGTAGAGGCTTTCTCCTTGACAGAAACTACCAGTATCGGTTGGTTGGTGATTTCGCACGTGTCAATATGGTCTTTGAGAAATGCAAATTTACTTTCCTTCTTACGAGTAGAATCTTCCTGAATGTGAAATTTGTTAAGTCCGATAGATATTCTTTCGAATCTATCGTAAGAGTAGTTTTGGTGACAATTCTTCGGGTCAATCTTTGAAGCACCTTCCCTGATTTTCTCCACAAAGCGTACAGCCGGGTTGTTCTTCTTGGAATACTTGCTCTTTTTCTGCTTGAAAACGACCTCATCTAATTGCAGTCCGTCTGCAGTGAGAGGAACAATAATAGAAGATGCAAAGCGAGAAAACCGTACTATCTTGGTTTTATAGCCCAAAACAGAGGCAGACATCTCAATGGTGTCTCCTTCATTCTTCGGAATATTAAGTACGGCATTACCATTGTTGTCGGTGAGAGTTCCTTGGCGTGAATGAAGCAATTTTAGTGCTACAAACGGTACTCCTTTCATAGTTTCCGAATCAACGATTTGGATATTTATCTGAGCATTTGCCGCTAATGTTAGAAATGCAAATAATATTATGACTAATGACTTAATGTAATTTTTCAATTTCCTTCAATTTTTTCGCAAAGTTAGGAATAATTTCAATAACTGAAAATAATTTATAAGGAGAGAGCACGGAGGTTCTATTAAAAATTGTTGCTGTCCGGTAAAACTCAAAAGAGCATAAAAACCCTCCCCGAAGCCCTGTAAAATTGGACTTCGGGGGCTTTTTTTCAAAAGTAAGCTCCCTAATCGAAAAGACTTGGTTCCCGTGGCGCTTTTTGCATCTCCTTTGCAAGGAAATCATTCCAAGTTTTTTCGGAATTTTCCATGAATGCGATAAAATCAACGTAGTACATAAGCATAAGTCTTACCATGGTAACAACTTGAGAGAATGCACAGTGTCGCTTGATGCTTCTCGAGAGAACTTTATCAGCAGATTCGGTATCAGGACCACCCATGTCTGTATTTGTATGGCGTTGACGCTGTCTCCATAGAAGAAATGAAGCGGAAAATTCTGTTTTCGCTGACGTACTCGAAGCTCGTTCCCTTTTTGAGAGCGGCAAGTTTATTGTCGACGTAGATTTGCATAAAATAAGCACCTTTACAGTGGTGTCTGCAAAGGTGCACATATAATGTCACATTCTAAAAGACGGTCACTTAGGTGCTTGCCAAAATTTATTGGAATCAGAAGTTACAATGTGAGCGTTGGTAAAATTGGAGTCTATGGGCGAAAGAGTTATATAGGTTGATTGTGTAGTATCTCCTTCAGGAGCCTGTCTATTATTCGTTATGGCTGATATATAGTAAAGATTTTTAGCCATATAATAGTCAAGATAATTTTCTTTTGTTTGCTGACTCTCATGATTCCAATTGGCATCTTCATTTATAACGAGAGGACTATTTGCAATTAATCTTTTTCTAACCTCACCGGGGTGCAACATCAATCCATTTTCATCAGTTACAAATGCCGCAAATGTAGGATCAGCCCATACCCACTTGTTTAATGAATCAGACCATGCGACACAGATTACATGACAGTCATAATCTTTGTCATAATCTTTGGGCTGACAAGTTAGGTATCTTGCAGGAATTCCCTCTGCAAGCAACGCTTCTGTTAGCATTATTGCCATCATGCGGCAGTTGACACCGCGATTATACTGCCGGCATGTATCCACAAGATTTGCCAAAGTCGTTGGTCCTTGTGGATTATATGAACTTCCATCATGGCGCACGATGTCATGAATCCAATAGGTTAGATTCTTAATTTTGGAAATATCATCACCATTTCCGGCAATACTGTCAAGATTAAATCGTTGGCGGACATCTGCAAGTGATTGCGAAGTTGCTGGTTGGTATGTAAAATCAATCGTGAGAGTATCAGATGCGTATGCAGGTGAGTGTTGCAATGTTTCAAGTTTCGTCCAAAACGCGGGATTTTGTTTCGCTCTATTGTAGGCTGTAACAAATGCAGTGGTGTCAACGTCAAGTTTAGCAGCAAGTTCAACAGCATATGGCTTCATCCACATAAAACGACCTGCAACCTCCGTATCATTGTTCGCATTATTCAGAATATCGCTTATTTTGGAAAGTTGATTGCTGAGCACTTTAACAAAATCCGTATTAGAAACTATTGATTCAATGGGTGTTGCTGTAAGCAAATCACTATTGTCCGTGTATAAAAAAACGAAATCACCCGAATATTTTTTGAAATTTGGTGAATCAGAGGGGTCGGACATTTCGGAATACGTAACAAAACCGTTGATTTCGAAAGTTTCAAATTCAGGGCATCTCACAACAGCTGTACCGCCGTTTAAAAGAAATGTATTGCCATTCATCACGACTTTCTTCAACTTTGGAAGGTCAACAAACTGTCCGCCTCCTATATTAAGATTATCGCCATTGAGAATTACTTCCTCCAAATTGGGTAATCCTTTAAATGACACTGGAGGAAGGTAGTCAATTCCCTCAAACGTTATCTTTCTTAAATTATCGAAGCCTTTATTCTGTAATGTTGATGATAGAGTATGACATTTAGGAATAACGAGTTCCTCGACATTTTTATTAAGCGAGTCAACCTCGATGACTTGCGCGTTTACTAATAATGCCGTAATAAGACATATTGTAGTAGCGAATATAAATTTTTTCATTGGCATATTTTTCTATTGTTAACACAAAGTTACTAATTTATTTCGTTTGAAAAACTTTTACCGGACAGCAATATTTTGATATTATTTGGCAGGTGGTGTTTTGAACTGCACTACTTGGGTAATACGCAGATAATCATGAAGATGGTAAGATAGTCTTTTTACTCACTTTGCCGGATATGTATAACCGGCGAATCAGGAATGTATTACAAAAAATATGCTTCTTTGACTGCTTCTGCTGCTCTTTCACCGTCAATGGCTGCTGAGACAATACCACCGGCGTAACCGGCTCCTTCACCTGTAGGGTATAGACCTTTAATAGTGATGTGGCAAAGGGTGTCGTTTTGTCGTGGAATACGTACAGGCGATGATGTACGGGTTTCGCAGCCTATTAGTGTCGCTTCATTAGTGAGAAATCCTCTTGATTTACGCCCGAATTCTTTAAATCCTTCTTGCAGTCTGTGTGCAATGGCTTTCGGTAATAATTTATCTATGCGGGCGGGGTGAATGCCGGGTGCATACGATGTTGAGGGGAGTGATGATGAATTGTTTCCGTTTACAAAGTCAATCATACGCTGTGCAGGTGCATTGTGTGTGCGATTAGCATCTTCGTAAAAGTCTTTTTCAATTTTTTCTTGGAAATGCATCATTTTGAGCGGTGATTCTTCTTCACTTTTGATGTCTTCAGGCAATATCTCAACCACCATTCCCGAGTTAGACCATTTAGTGCCGCGATTCGATGGTGACATACCATTTACTACGAGTTGGTCCGGTCCGCTGGCTGCAGGAATGATGAAGCCGCCGGGACACATACAGAATGAGTAAACGGCTCTGTCATCAATACGTGTAAGCATAGAGTACTCAGCAGCAGGAAGATATTTTCCTCTTCCGTTTTTTAAGTGATATTGGATACAGTCAATCAGATGTTGCGGGTGTTCGAGTCGAACTCCTACTGCAATGCCTTTAGGCTCAAGTGTAACACCTTTATTGTTCAGTAAATGGTAAATATCGCGAGCCGAGTGTCCTGTTGCCAAGATAACCGGACCTGCGTACTCAGTACCATTCTGACATATAATTTTAGAAACTTCGCCGTTTACTATGACTATATCTGTCATTCTCGTGTTAAAATGTACTTCTCCTCCGCAATTAATGATAGTGTTTCGCATTGCTTTAATTACAACAGGGAGTTTGTCTGTCCCTATATGCGGGTGGGCATCAATGAGAATATCTGATGATGCTCCGTGATTGTAGAATACGGATAAAATTTTTTCTACATTACCTCTCTTCTTGCTGCGAGTGTACAACTTTCCGTCAGAGTAAGCACCTGCGCCTCCTTCGCCGAAACAATAGTTTGAATCCGGATCTACAATATTTTTTCGTGCGATATTTGCCATGTCCACTCTTCTGGAGTCAACATCTTTTCCGCGCTCAATAACGATAGGGCGGATACCGAGTTCTATAAGTCTTAAAGCGGCAAAAAGTCCTGCCGGACCTGCACCGATGATAGTTACTGAAGGCTTATTTGAAACATCGTTGTAGTTAATTTTCAGTCCAAGCGGATGATCGGGCGCTTTTTCTTCAATATAGACGTTAACGGAAAGATTAACAATCACTTGTCGTTGTCTTGCATCGATAGACCGTTTAGTGATGACGATGTCGGATATTTTGTTTACGTCAATGTCGAGTGCTGTGGATAAATATATTTTGAGTCGAGTATCGTCGTAAGCGATTTCGGGTTTTAATCTGAGAGAGTTTAATGTATGTATCATTTTTAAGCTATTTGTCGATGATAATTACTTATTTCGTTTAGTGCCACTATTTTTAGCTAAATGCACGGTTGCCATAATCGGGAAGTGGTCAGAAGCACCGGCGTGTATAGCCCGAATATCTGTGGTGGTGACACCCTTTTTACAGAGGAAATGGTCAATATGAAAATAAAATCTGTTGTCTCGATAAGTGATGTTAGGACCTAATCCGCATTTTTTGAAGCTGTCGTACATATCGTCGCCTTTAATGGTTCGTAAGGCATAACAACCGGGTATGTCGTTGAAATCACCGCATAAAACGACGTTTTCCGCCGTGTCTTTATCCAAGACTGTGCGAATAACTTCCGCTTGTTTTGCATGGTGCATAAATGAGGCGTGAAGTTTACCTAAAAGTTGTCCCTTCGTACGGCGGATATTGTTGTTTGCATTACCTTTGGTGAGTTGGATATATAAGTCTTTATCATTCTTGTTCAGTCCGAAGGATTGGAGGTGGATATTATATATTTTGAGAGGTAATCCGTTTATGTCGTATTGGAAAATTTGCAGGTTGCCTGATTCACCGGGAATGAATGGCGAACTGATGAGTTTGACAGGGTATTTCGAGAGTGTTGAAATACCTTCAGTGTCAGTAATTCTATAAGGATAGATTCGGCAAATGGTTTTAACTTGCATATCCGTAGCGTGCGAGTGCTTTTTGCTGACTAATTCCGGTAATGTGCCTTCTTGAATACATACAATGTCTGCTCCTGACTCAATTATTGCGGATATAGTAAGAGATGAATCTTCCGGGAACAAGTTGTCCTTATATGGCTTATAATTATATGCATTGTACGACATTATCTTGACTTCAACACTGTCTTCCGGTGCAGTGTCAGAGAAAAAGTTCAACGGGCAAAATGTAAGTACTGCGCTTATACATACGAGCATAGTGCCGATATTTATTTCCAAAAGCCTCTTGGATACAAAGTGTGAAATGAGTAACATGACCGGCATCAGAACGAACCAAGCGGGGAAGGTCATAGAAGCTATCGCCGGAATAGATTTATAATAAAGGGGCGAGAAGTAGCCTCCAAATGCTGCAAGAAGCGTGCATAGGACAGATACAATATTTATGGCGATAAAAATGTATTTTAATATTTTAGTGATTGAGTTTTTCAATGTCAGCTTTATTTATAAAAGTTATTAGTGAATGTTTTTGCTCAGTTCTACCATCTTTGCTTTTTCTTTGTCGGAAAGTGAAGCATATCCGGATATGCGGACTTTGTCAAGCAGTTTGTTTAATTCGTCTTTCGGGTTATTGCTTGTATCTTTTTTTTGAAGGACGAAATTTTTCTTAAAGTTCAGAAGTCCTTTTTTCAGTAATATAGCGTATATTGCTCCGGAAAAGATTCCGAAAAGGTGAGAGATGTCCTCTGTGCTTATAATTCCTGATGAAACTTGTTGGCTACCGATAAAAACGAGGAGAAGTGCAATTATATATATCCATTTCAGTTTTACTTCCCCGAGTATGAAAAGGTTTATAGCCAAGTTCGGCAATAGGACGGTCGCTGCAGTCATAACTCCAAGTACAGAGGCTGAAGAACCTACAAGATAGTTGTATGAAACATTTTGTATTTCACACGTCAGCATAAATGCAATGCCACCTATAATTCCGGAAATAATGTATATGGCTACCGTGTGGTCCTTGAATTCAAAATATTCAGATAAAATTTTTCCAAATAGATAAAGCCACATCATATTGCACAGGGCGTGTAGGAAATTAAACTGTGTAAACATATACGTCAGTATTGTCCACGGCTTGAAAATCAAGTCTGAAGCATCAGATGACAGCATCAACGAGTCGGCAATCCTAATGCCGAAAAAATTCAGCAGTGTGGCTATTACAAGAACTATAATGTTAATGGCTATCAGCGCTGTATATGATGTTTTGAAAATAGACTTCATCAAATACTAATACTTGTAAAAGTTTATAGTGCCGTTCTTCTTCCAATAGAGCAAAATAATAATACCTACAATCATTCCGCCCACGTGTGCAAAGTGTGCGACGTTGTCATACATGTTTTGTGTAATACCGGACAATAGTTCAAAACCACCATAGATAATGACTATCCATTTTGCTTTAATCGGCATTACAAAATAAAGATAAATCGGTCTGTTGGGAAATATCATACCGAATGCAAGCAGTATTCCGAAAATTGCGCCCGATGCTCCGATAGTGCCTACGTTGTAAATGATGTTAAGGCGTGCAAGGTTAGGGTCTGAGAAGTTATATCCTTGTTGAAGAATATCCGCACCATGAATTTTAATTTCTTCAACAGCACCCGGCATAAGATCCAGAGTCTGTATCATTATTGCATCAACTCCCCAGGTGAATAATGTAGCCCCTAATGCGCAACCGATGTAGTAAATGAGAAACTTTTTGCTATCCATAACTTGCTCTATTATGCAGCCGAACATAAATAAGGCAAACATATTATAAAACAAGTGAGAAAAACTGCCGTGCAAAAAAGGGCTTGTAATTACTTGGAAAGGCATAAATTTTGAAGAATCCGGGTAATACACAGCGCCGAAATCCGTAATGTCTAAACCTTTGTCTCCGAGCAAAACTTCAGCGAGGAAGATTAAGATGTTTATAAATAGTAAGTTTTTTACTACCGGTGAATTTTGTAGTTGATATTTGAAATAATTCATTTTTGTCTCAGCGAATTAAAAATTATCTGCTATTCAATGCTTTCCGCAAAGTTACGAAAAAATATGCTAACACTCTGTGGCTGTCACACAATAAATGTTAATATAGTAATATTCATTGGGCGTATAAGTGCTTTTTATTTGGCTTGTTTTTTCATTTATTGTAAATTTGTTTTTCCATTAGAGGAGAATATAGAAATGAAAAAATTGATATTATTTATTACGATATGTGTTGCCGCAGCGATATTCAATGCTTGCAGGACTGATAATGCGGAAAGTGGAAAATGTGAAATTATGAGAGCTGATTCCATTATATGCGAATCAACAGCAGACTCGGTCGTTAATATACTTTCTCCATATCTATCCGTGTTATCTCTTGAGAGTGGACGATATATTACTGTAGATGAATATAAAAATTCAAGAGCTGTGGCGGTATTCGAACCTGATGTTCAGAAATATCTTCCGTCATTGGATTCCATTGAGATTATATTATACCAAGTGGGTGAAAAATGTGCTATGAAAGGTATTCACCTTGCAGGGACAAAATACGTCGGAGTGATAAATCCATTTTTTCAGCCGATAATAACGGTAGATTCCATAGTTTATATCGGATTAAATCACTATTTGGGAGAAAATTATGAGGGTTATAAGTCTTTTCCGGAATATGTCAGACATCAAAAAGATATTTCTCGTATGCCATACGATGTAATTTCTTCATCATTATCTTTTCGTTATCCTTTTAATACAGAAGGTAAGGCATTGGCGATAAATAGAATGCTTTATGAGGGTGCTTTGCTATACGTATTGAGTGAAGTCTTTGAAGATACGTCAGTGTACGATATATTGGGTTATGATTCGGAGCAGGCAAATTGGGTTGAGAAAAATGAAGGAAGAATATGGAATGAAATAGTACTCAATGAATTCTTGTTTTCATCAGATGATTTGGTTGTCAATAAGTTGTGTGAACCGTCTCCGTCCTGTCTGATTATAAATGAAAATTGTCCTGCAATGCCGGGCAGATATATAGGGTATAAAATAGTGAAATCGTATCTGAATAATAATTCAGATGTTGAGATGAGTGAGTTACTGGAACCGCAATTTTATACAGATGAAAATGCCTTGTTAAAGTCAAAATATAGTCCGAAATAATTTACAATTAACAAAATTTAACTATTTTGTGATAGCGCATTATTTCTACATTTTCGAGCATTTCTAACCTATATTGCTATAAATGAAGAACTTGAAATTTTTATATTTCGTAATAATTTTGTAACTTTGCATCGCAAATGAAAAAAATGACGCCAAAGAGTTGGCGCATTGCCGAAAATCGGCAGGAGATATTTATTCATAGTTTATGAATGTATTTCTCTTAGTAGTAATTTAAATTGAAGATAATGAAAAAATCATTTATGCTTGCTGCAAGCATCGTTTTGATTTTTCTATTCTCTTACGGTTTTACCAATGAAGAAGTTGGTGCTAAGGTAGGTGCTTACGCTCCGAATATCACATTGACAAGTAACGGTAAGACAGTTGATATTGAGAAATATCGTGGAGAATATGTTCTTTTAAGTTTATGGTCTTCTTACGATGCATCGTCAAGGCTTAGATGCAATGATTATAATGCATACGTAAAGAGCTCGGCTTTAAAAGGTGAAAAATCAATCAATTATCTATCAGTCAATCTTGATGATAATGAAAAATTGTTTAATGAGATTGTCCGTTTGGATAACTTGAATACCGATTTGCAGTATTTTGCCGGAGAAAGTGAAAGGAGTCTTATTGACAAGTTTTACAATCTCAATTCCGGATTTAACACTTATCTTATAAATCAAGCTGGTAAGATAGTGGCAATAAATCCTACTGTTGATGAATTAAATTTACTTAATCGTTAGATGAACAAGTCTGCTGCCTGAATTTGGCAACGGACTTTTTTTTGTGTCTAAACAATTTTACTGTAATCTTTGTTATAAGATAAGCAAAAACTATTTGATTATGGAAAATTTTGAAAGTATTATTAATGGTAATCAGTTGACTTTGGTTGATTTCTTTGCCACTTGGTGCGGACCGTGTAAGTCCCAATCGGCTATTTTGCCGGAACTTAAGAATGAAGTAGGGGAAATGGTTAAAATCTTAAAAATAGACGTAGATAAAAATTCAAATTTGGCTTCGCTATATGGCGTTAGAAGTGTTCCTACTTTGATAATCTTCAAGGGTGGAAATGTATTGTGGCGTGAATCCGGAGTTCACGATGTGGCAACTTTAAAGAATATTATTGAGAATTTGAAATAAAAAAACGGAGGTTGAAGCCTCCGTTTTTTTTATAGATACATACTAATATTATGCGAAACATAGCACTAATGCTTGTGCTGCGACAACGCGCATAAACATTGTGAGAGGGTAAACGGTTGCGTACGCAACGGCAGGTTGGTCATTGCCGGTTGAGTTGCTTCCGTAGGCAAGTGCAGGTGGGTCAGTGTAACCGCCGGAGAACAGACCCATGATAGATAAGTAATTAATCTTATAAATCCCGCGGGCAATAAATCCAACTATCAGCAATGGAACAACGGTGATAATAAATCCGTAAATTACCCACCACATACCGACATTATTGAATACTGTATCTGCAAATCCTTTACCTGCGGAAATCCCGACAGATGCGAGGAATAAGCATATACCCAATTCTCTTAGCATTAATGAAGCAGAGGAAGATGTGTAAGTGATGAGCTTGAATTTGTATCCGAAACGGCTGAGGAGAATAGCCACTACAAGCGGCCCCCCTGCAAGTCCGAGTTTCATACCGAAACCAACGTTTATAGAACCGAGAAGGATACCAAAGAAAATACCTACGAAGATTGTAATCAAGTTCGGTTGATTAAGACGTTTCATAGAGTTACCCATACGAGATGCAAGTCGTTCAATGTCCGCAAGTTGTCCTACTACGGTGATTCTATCTCCGAGTTGTAGTCTCAATCCCGGTGAAGCAAGCAAGTCCACACCTGCACGGTTGACGCGAGTAGCATTCAAGTTATAACCTTTGTGTAAACGGAGAGAACCGATTTTGACACCATTGAACTCGCCTTTGGTGACAAGAATTCTGCGCGAAACGACGTTTGCCGGAGTCGCAGCCTCCCAGTCCATATCAACTTTAACTCCTATTACGGCAGAAAAACGTTCTTCGTCCTGAGCAGATAGAACGATTAATAATTTATCGCCGAGATGAATACATGTTGCTGAAGTAGGAATAGTAATTTCACCGTCATTTGAAATCATTCTCGAAACGACGAAATTGCATTGAATAATTTCGTGAAGTTTTACAAGGCTAAGTCCGTCAATCAACTTGTTTGTAACTTCAATAGTCATCAAGTAAGGCTTGAGCGTACTGTTTTCCTGTTCGTCCTCAAGCTGCTTGATTTCGTTATCAACATTTATTCGGAATACACCTTTAATGATAAACATTGAAAGAATGATACCTACAACTCCGAGCGGATATGCGGCAGCGTATCCCATAGCCATTACGTTTTCAGCCTCTGTTGTGCCTACAGTTTGCTGTGCGGCAGCAAGACCCGGTGTATTTGTTACTGCACCGGACATTATGCCCACCAATGTGCTGATAGAAGTGTTTCCACCGTCAAACAAGTAGATGCCAAGGACAATGATGACGTTTAATGCTATGGCAGATACTGCAAGCATATTAAGTCTTATACCACCTTCTTTGAATGAAGAGAAAAATCCGGGACCTACTTGAAGACCGATTGCGAAAATGAAAAGAATTAAACCGAATTCCCGGACAAATTTTAATACCTGAGTATCCACTTCGTATCCGAAGTGTCCCATTAAAATTCCTACGAATAACACGAATGTCACACCCAGTGAGACTCCTGCTATTCTAAGTTTCCCGAGATAAACTCCCACTGCTATCACAAACGAATACAGTAATATCGTTGATGCGAGGCTCAAGTTGTGTGGGGCGAGCAAACTAATAAAATCCATAAATTATTACATTGAAATGTACAAATTGTTGATTGTTAACGAGTTATGTAAAACTGCGTCAATTTAAGTGCAAAGTTACGAATTTTTTATCATCAAATTGCATATTGATGCTAATTTAATTTAGAATTATTAAACCGCAGGTTCAACTGGCAAGTGCAAAATTACGTAATATGTTTGTAAAATTCCTCTTTGGGTGTAGAAAATCCAAGTTTTTTTCTTGGTCTGAGATTTAATTTGCGTC
>SAMEA104315426__coassemble_309_pt1 | contig 38988 bp, 37 predicted proteins | sample SAMEA104315426__metabat2_low_PE_027 | metagenome-assembled genome bin SAMEA104315426 (sample SAMEA104315426) | gut metagenome | biome: Monkey gut; feature: monkey-associated habitat; material: faeces | place: China | collected 2013 | reverse complement strand
AAGCCCCAAATCGGTCTGTTTTTGCTTTTATCTCAGATTTTGCACCTTGAGAATCGAATATTTTGGAAAAAACGAAAATTTTGATCGCTTGACATATATCGCATTCTCAGCGACATAAAAAACAAGAGGATGTACCAAATGCTTTTTTTTGATACACCCCCGTCTGTCGGAAACACCGTATAAGCATAGTGCCATGCGGTGATAAATAACACCTCTCCGCAGCATCGCACATCAGAGATTGCGCATTATTTATACCGCCGGACTAATGCATCAAATATTTGAAGCGAGATATCAAATTAAAGAGTTTGAACCTAACATCACCTCACCCACCCTTTTCACTACACCATGCATTGCACTGACATTCAATTACTTACAAACAGGCATTGTAAAAATATTCGTAAAATATTTGGTAAGTCAAAAAAAAGGCGTACCTTTGCGGTCGGGAAAGTCCTACACGACCAGCTCCCCCCGAACTCCGCCAGGTCTTGATCGAAGCAACGGTAGGGGGTTGTAGCGGTGCGATGTAGATCGCTTTCCCTTTTTTGTGTCCTAATGTTATCATTTCCACACTATATTGAAATTATGATAAACGACATGCCCCGAATTTATACACGAAAAAGTATTATTGCTTAAAAATATTGTTATAACTTTGAGGCGGAAAACGACATATTATAGTGTAATTATGAATAGAATTACCAAAATTTATTTAAGTTGCCTGATACTCTTTTTGGCAGGTTGCAGCAATAATCTTGACAAAGATTTGCTTGACACAGTTCCTGCTGATGCAAAATTCGTAGCAGTTACAAACCTTGATGCCATAGTAAAAAATGCAGGGTGCAAAGTAGTAAACGGAGTGATAACTCTTTCTCCTGAAATTCAAAATCTTATAGATAAAACAGACACCGAGAATCAAATGGTAGCAAAAAGGCTGATAGCCATGGCAAGTACCATTGACATCTCACGCGTTGTGACATTTACTGACAATGAGAACTCGCAAATAGTAACTTTTCAAATCACCAAACCGGAACTATTCAACACGGCTATGCAAGTTTCCGTAAAAAACATACGCTCCGATGATGATTTTACAGTTTATACTCTTGACAATTTCGGAATCATAGCCACTAATGAAAATCAAGGTTGGATTGCCGAAAGTATTGATAAGATTAAAGACTGCGTAAAATCTTCCGAAAAAAATCCTTTTTCTAAAAACGTAGCGGCTTACAAAGTTCTTGAAAACAGCAGTGCTTTCAACTGTGCTATAAATATCAGCGATAAAAATATCACTGACAGCACAAACAGTTTATGCCAATTTCTGTGCAACAGCACAACACTTAACGACAACTCCATTGAAAGCACATTCACCATTCTGAACGATAAAGGAAACGCCATCAATATAAGTCCTTATCTTTCCCCTATTGAGACTGATATTGCCAAATTCATTCCGGATAATTCTCAAGTGGTATTGGCTGTAGGAAAGCCGCATGACACAGGGGCTGTGACTGACTTTATATCCGGCATTGCGCAAACCGATTTACAACAGACTCAAATGCTTTCATTAGTACTCAAAGCACTTGACGGACCTATTGCTATTGGCGCAACTCCTGCATCAGACGGAGAATCGCTATATACGGACCCTCTTAATTCTTGGGACATCACTGCTGCTGCAAAATTCGACAGTCAGAGCCTTGACCAAATTTTATCACTACTAAATATTGCATCTCTTTCAGAAGGTGTCACAGTGTACAACGACGATGTTACGGGGCAAAGATGTATCGACTATATGTATGGCAAAGTCTATTACGGTAATTTTGACAACTACCTTGCAGTATCCACATCTCCCGTATCAGATGCCAACACCGGAGTTTATGCCACGGATTTCAATAACTGCTATGCGGCTTTTATCGCAAACATTCCATACAACAGTTCTTTTACTAAGGCGTACAGACTCCCTTACGGATTCAGCATCAATGCAACACTCCTTAAAGATAATCTCAGTGTTACAATTAGAGTCAACGGTTCAAACAGCAGTATTCTTAAGTCGCTTATTGAAATTTTAACAGTAGTAAACCGTGAGCAAATTTTCTTCAATTCAAACTTTTACAACAACGGAAGTACTTACGGCGAGCAAGAAGAGGATATAGACTATGACACTTACGATTAACAGTATTTCAATACACAATCTTCTTCCAAAAGTATTCGCAGGAGAAGAAAATTCAGTCCAAATACAAGAGTCAGACATCTGGCTGAAAGAAAATACCTTTGAAAAAGGTAAACGATACCTGATTTCAGCACCGTCAGGCGCCGGAAAATCATCATTCTGCAGTTATATAGCATGCACCAGACGTGACTATATCGGGAAAATAACGTACAACGATACGGATATTGCGACATTCAAGATGAACGATATTTGTAATATCCGCACTAAGGCTATTTCATATATGACCCAGAACATATCCCTGTTTCCGGAACTCACAATAATGGAAAATATCATATTAAAAAACAGGCTTACCGGCTTTAAGTCCGAATCTGAAATAAGGAATATGATGGAAGTGCTTGGTATTGTTCAGTTTTCCTCACGCCTTGCCGCACACTGCTCCATCGGTCAGCAGCAAAGAGCACAGATCATAACAGTGCTCTGCCAGCCTTTTGAGTTCCTCATAATGGACGAACCTGTCAGCCACCTTGACGAAGAAAACAACACCACGGCTGCCAAACTTATATCCGAAGAACTTGACAGACAAGGTGCAGGACTCATCACCACTTCGGTAGGCAATCCATTAAATATCACAAACGCTATTCATCTGAATCTGTAATGAAAAAAGACTTGGTCAGCAAACTTTTGCGTAAAAATATAAGCTCGGCGCAAATATTGGGGTACGCCCTGGCGAACCTTGTAGGACTGTCAATAATCATGACAGCACTTCAATTCTATGCCGATGCAAACAGTGTCATTAACGGTGAAGAAAAATTAGTGGCTTCAGACTACATCATCGTTTCTAAAAGTGTCAGTCCGCTCGGTGGAGGAAATCTTGAATTTTCCGAAGCGGAAATAGACGAAATAGCATCACAGCCATGGGCAACGGACCTTGCGCAATTCACATCATCACAGTACAATGTCAATGCTTCAATAGATATGGCAGGACGAGGTATGAGCACGTCACTATTCTTTGAATCCGTACCGGACAGATTTATCGACTTATCAAAATCATCATGGAAATACGTTGACGGCGATAAAAACGTACCTATCATATTGCCTAAAGATTATCTTTCACTTTACAACTTCGGTTTCGCATCATCGCACGGGCTACCCACCATCAGTGAAGAAATGATAGGACTGATACCAATCCGACTTTCTCTCAGCGGCAATGGTATTCAAAAATATTTTTCAGGACATATCATCGGTTTTTCTTCAAGAATAAACACAATCCTTGTTCCTGAAAAATTCATCAACTATACAAACTCTATTTTTGCAGAAAGCAACACAGCCCCTTCACGAATCATAATCGAGGTATCAAATCCCGGAGACCCTGCAGTAAACACATTTCTCTCGGAACACAATTACGACACAGGCGCAGGAAACAATGACAATTCACGCCTGAACTTCTTTCTGACAATGATAACAGGTATTGTAATCACAATCGGAGGAATAATATCACTGCTCTCGCTGTTCATACTCCTGCTTTCACTGCATCTCCTCCTGCAAAAGAATTACGACAAAATACACTCACTAATGATGCTCGGATACAAGCCCGGCTACATCTCAAGAGTGTATCGAAAAATCGTTATCACTACGAATGTAACAGTACTGCTGCTCGCTACAGCAATATCTATCTCTGCTTCTCACTACTGGAGCAAACTTTTTGATACGCTAAATTTAACACCCCAACCCAAAACCACAACTATCATTATCGGTGCTTTAATAATTTTTGGGATTACGTTAATAAATATTATGACAATAAACCGAGGAGTTAAACGTTACTTCTACTAAAAAAACTACCACACAATGAACAGCATATTTAAATACATATTTTACGCCACAGCGTTATTACTTCCATTCCTTGCATTTCCAAAAAGTTCTGAAAAGAAAATCACTATTGAAAAACCGGATATGGAGCAAATAAAGCGTGACGTCACAGACCCCCATTCGAAATATTACTATCCGAGATTAATGCGCGAATATGAACGGAATGAAACTATCATGACGCTGCAAGACTACAGGCATCTTTACCTCGGCATGGTATTTCAAGAAGACTACAATCCGTACCGCAAGCCAAACAAAAATGCTGAAATGGAAAAACTGTATTACAAAAAGTCACACACACGCGCAGAACTCGACTCTATGATTTCATACGCGGAACTGTCATTGAAAGATGACCCGTTTGACTTTGAACAAATCAACTTTCTCATTTTCGCATTACAAAAAAGGCAGAAAACGAATAGAGCCGCTATCTGGCAGTATCGCCTTAATCACCTTCTTGAAGCAATTCTTTCTACAGGCACAGGCGTTGACACGGAAAATGCGTGGTACGTCATAAACCCTCATCATGAATACAACATACTGAACTTTCAAAACGTTGTAGCAGAACACCAAAAATACGTAGAACCGTATTACGATCACATAAGCATCAAAAAAACAAGCGACAAATCACCGGAAGGGTATTACTTCAACATCAGATATATCCTCGAAGAATACTACAGAAAATTCCCTGAAGAATAAACAAATAAGAGCCGTGGCAATAGCTATCAGTTACCGCCACGGCTCTTTCTTTTAAAAATACACAGTACAGTAAGTAAAAAGATGGCATCTTCAAGGAAAGTCAAGACTTTCGGTCGTGTCTCTGATACTGAAGAAGTTCCATCATCAAAGAGCCTCGGCGAGGCTCGGCTGTAAGAAACACCGTATAAGCACGTAGTGCGCCATGCGGTGATAGAATATCCACCATCACCTGCACCTCGAAGAGCGTGCGGTCTGTCCCTGACGCTGAAGAAGTTACATAAGCAAAGAGCCTCGGCGAGGCTCAACTGTCAGAAACACCGTATAAGCACGTAGTGCGCCATGCGGTGATAGAATATCCTCCATCACTCTCACCTCGAAGAGCGTGCGGTCTGTCCCTGACGCTGAAGAAGTTACATAAGCAAAGAGCCTCGGCGAGGCTCAACTGTCAGAAACACCGTATAAGCACGTAGTGCGCCATGCGGTGACAGAATAGCCACCCACCACCACTCGCACCTCGGGGAGGTGCGGTCCGTGCTTGATACACAAGAAGTTAACAACAGTAGCGTATGTCTCAGACCTTTGCAAGACACTTAGCATTGTGGACTAATCTGAGGATTTCTTTAATAAAATCATATTAAATTAAAATCAGCGACTTGGGTAGCACATTTTAGTACTATTCAGCTCGCTGTATATCAATCTCTTATGTATATCAACTGTCAAAGATGAAGGGCAAACTCCTCAAGCTTAATTTTGCAAAATTCAGCAATTTCAACCTCGAGAAATCAAAATTTGCGTATTGAATCAATTTTTTCAGAATTTTTTAAAGCTAATGCAGTTAACCGATTTTATTTGAGCGCATTAACTGAAACTCCCTAAGTAAAAAAAACGTAAATTTCCGCTCTTTTTTTGTATAAATAGTAGTCATATATGAATACAAATCGCCAAATTTGCGAAATAATAGTAATATATGACTATGAACGCAGAATTCGTAACGAATCAGGATATAATCCTGATGTTAAGCAAGCGCATTAAGGAATACCGACTTGCGGCAAGACTCACTCAAAAAGAAATAGCGGAGAAATCAGGCGTGGGCTTAGCCACAATCAGCCATTTTGAGCGAGGTGTAAGTCAAAATATGACTATAAACAATTTTATATCACTCTTGCGCGTAGTCGGTATGGAAAACCGTCTCAATGATCTGTTGCCGGAACTTCCTATGCCCCCTTTGGCATTAAAAGTAATAAACAAGTATATTCCAAAGCATGTAAGGAGGAAAAAATAATGATACAAAATCTCAACATATATCTGTGGAATATGAAAGTAGGTTCATTAGTCGCATACAAAAAAGAAAATCGCCAAGCATTGATATTTCAATTACTTGGCGATTCTTCTGTGGTCCCACTTGGGCTTGAACCAAGGACTCCCTGATTATGAGTCAGGTGCTCTAACCAACTGAGCTATGGGACCGAGTGCAACACTGTTGCCTCTCTTTTCGGTTTGCAAAGTTATTACTATTTATTGAATTACACAAGTTTTGAACCAAACTTTTTACAAATTAATACGCATTAATTGTCGTTAACAATAATTAGTACAAAAATAGAGAGTATAATATAAGCGGATTTGCAAATTATAATTAATTTTGTCACAATCCAAGTTTATGTAGAAAAACAAACATTAATTAACTAATAATATCATGAGTAATTTTACTTCAATTCTCCGCAAAGGAATGCTCTTGACAGCATTAGTCTTTGCATTTGCAGGCGCAAGCGCGGCTACAATAGACTATGAAGGCATCACTTACACTGTTGGAACAGGTGCTAAAGCCACCCAACTTACAGTAGCCAAGCCTTCGAAAGAAATCGGTTCATACTCAGGTGACATCAAACTTCCTGACAACCCTGTGACTATTGACGGTAAAGAATACACTATCGTCGGCGTAGCAGCTGCTGCTTTCAAAAACAACACTACAGTAACAAGTCTTTACATGCCGGACGGATGTATTACAATTCCTCGCGGTGCATTCCAAGGTATGACAGCACTTAAGACAGTGCGTATGCCGGAAAACATCGTTAAGATTAACGCAGACTGGTTCAATGGCTGTTCTTCACTTGAAGAATTTACATTCCCTGCATCAATGACGACATTAGGTGGAAATATGTTCAAAAACTGTACATCACTTAAGAAACTCGTTTTCGCTCCAAGTGAAACAGAATTTACATGGAACATCAACACTGCACTTATTCTCAAGGACCAAAAAGACGCAAGCGGCAATATCACTGCTTACGCTTCTCCACTTGAAGAAGTTGAAATCCACCGTAACATCGGAGGTTACACACAGCCTGCCGAAGTACCTTTCCGCGGTTCAAACCTTAAGAAAGTGGTTATCGGTGATGAAGTTACTTCACTCGGTGCATACTACTTTGAAAACTGTACAAGCCTCACAGACCTTACTATCGGTAAAGGTGTTAAGACTATCGGTTCTAACTGTTTTGCAAACACAGGCATCGCTTCTGTAGTACTTCCTGACGGTGTTACATCAATCCAAGGTTCTACATTCCAAAACTGTTCAAACCTTAAGAGCGTAACTCTCGGCAATGCAGTTACTTCAATCGCAGAGATGGCATTCTACAACTCACCTGTTGAAATTATCAACTGGCCTGCCACACTTGCAAGCATCAGTTCTTACGCATTCTCAGGTGCTAAATTCACCGGTGCATTAGCACTTCCTGAAGGTGTTACATACATAGGCGTTCAGGCATTTGCAAAGAACAACGTTTCAGAACTTCAGCTTCCTGCAAGCCTTGCAACAATCGGTGACGCAGCATTCATGCTCTGCTCAAATGTAGAAAAAATCACTGTAGCAGAAGGCAATGAAGCATACAAAGTAGAAAATGAAGCACTCGTAACAAAAGACGGCGAAACAATCGTTTTCTTCCCTCTTAACTCTGCAACAACATCTTACTCAAACGGAACTGCAAAGAAAATTATTGCACACGCATTCCACGGTGCAAAGAACCTCACTGTTATTGATTTACCTAACGTAACAGAATACGGTGACTACGCACTTGCAGCAACAAGCGTAACAAAACAAAACCTCAAGGGTAACATCGGTCGCTACGTACTTCAAAACTGCCAAAGCCTCGTTGAATCAACACTCCTTGACGGCAAAGAAATCCCTTACGGTGTGTTCGACGGCTGCACAAGCCTTGAAAAATTCACTTGCGCAAGCGAACCGACTATCGTAAAGCAAGAAGCATTCCGCGGCACAACAAAACTCAAAGCACTTGACCTCGGCTCTATCCTCGCAATCCTTGAAGCTGACGCATTCAAAAACTCAGGTCTTGAAAGCATCACAGTACGCGCTACATACCCTGCAGCGATGGCAGAAGGCGTATTCACATCCGATATGAGCGGAATCACAGTAAACGTTCCATTATCACTCGTTGATACATACAAAGAAGCAGCAGGTTGGAAACTACTCACAATCGCAGGCGATGCAAACCTTGCAGCAGGCGGTGAAAAAATGGGTATGCCTAACGGTCTTTACTACGCAAGCCAAGACGGACTTCTCAAATGTTCATACGCAGACGGTAACACAGACGAATACAATGTAGGTGACGTACCTCACACATTCCAGCTTATCCAATTCAAAAACCGTATCTACGGTTCATCAGCAGGTCAAAAATTCACTTACTCAGGTTCATCAGGTATTGAAGGTGACGGTAAATTGTTCTACATCTCACAAATCAACAACAACATCTTCCAAGCAGTAGTTCTTGACAATGCAGGTCAAAACGCTTACAAAGACCCGTTCAACCTCTATATCTACGGCGACACGCTATTCGTAAACGACCGTAACGTATGTATCCGTAAAATTGCAGCAGACGCAATCGCACTTTCACCGAACTATCCATCATGGGTAGAAAACAACTGGCTCGGCTACTACGGTAACCCATGGGCATACGGCTGTATCAAGTGCGGTTTCGCAATCACTGAAGACAAAGACGCAGAAGGCAAAGCAGAACCACTTTACTGGTTAGGTCTTAAATACAACGGACAAGGTATCTTCCGCTTCAAAGAAAAAGACATCAACAGCGGTGTTAAACCGGAATATGGTGAAATTCTCAGCAACCTCAGTCCTATCTTCACTACATTCAACCTTGACACAAAGAACGGTTACTTCTACATCTATATTGAAAAAGCAGGTCGTTCAGCAGACGCTACAGTAGCATCTGTATCAGGTCCTGAAGAAGACGGCACACTCATCAAGGGTGGTCTTTACCGCGCAAAACTTGAAGACGTATTAGCAAATCCTAATCCTGACTACGCAGGCTTCAAGTCAATGTACACACTCGTTGACGGTTCTCCTGTACGTTACGAAGGTAGTGCAACAAACGAACACGTTGGTATCTCACAACTTTCTATTGACGAAAACAATGAATATATGTACTGGTGCTACCGCGCAGCAACAGAAGCCGACGTAAACAACTCTAACGAACTCACCACTCAACAAGGCGGTCACTACGTATGGGCAGAAGCGTTTGACGAAAACAACCCACTCCACAAGAGCGGTATCAAACGTATTAAACTCAACGATCCTGAAGCAAAAGTTGAAATGGTAGTTCCGGGCGTTGAAGGTTACGGTGTAGTAGCAGTAAACTACGAAGGCTCTACAAAACCTGAAGGCGGCATCAAGAACATCTCAGCAGACAAGACTGCAGCAGACCGCATCATCGTATCAGGTGACAGCTTCACTCTCACAGAAGATGCAACAGTAACTATCTACTCAATGAACGGTAGCGTAGTAGCAAACGAAAAAGTTGCAGCAGATAACAACAACACACTTCGCGGCAACGCAAGCGGTGTTTACGTAATCGAAGCACGCTTCGCTGACGGTGCAAAACAAAACGTAAAAGTTATTGTTAAATAAGCAATAATAACATATTAAATCATCAAGAGCGATGCCATAATCGGCGTCGCTCTTTTTTTACTCAAAAAAATATTATAAAATTAGAATAATTGGAAAAATGTATGTAATTTTGTTTAATATGTATCACATAAATCCACAATGCAGGTATGACAGAGTACAACAAGACACCTGAAGAGGAAGAAAAGATGATTGAAGATGCTTTCAACGAACTATTGCAAGGATACATCAACAGTAACCACCGCAAAAAGATTGAAATCATCAAAAGAGCATACGCTTTTGCAAAAGAAGCCCACAAAGGCATCAGACGCAGATCCGGTGAACCGTATATTCTTCACCCTATCGCTGTGGCTCGAATTGCGAGTCAGGAAATAGGCTTAGGCTCCACCTCTATCTGTGCGGCACTTCTGCACGACGTAGTTGAAGACACCGATTACACCGTAGAAGATATTGAACGTAACTTCGGACCTAAAATCGCGCAACTCGTTGACGGACTTACTAAGATCTCCGGCGGTATTTTCGGTGAAAAAGCATCGGCTCAAGCTGAAAACTTCCGCAAACTCCTGCTTACAATGTCGGAAGATATTCGTGTGGTGCTCATCAAAATGGCTGACCGCCTGCACAATATGCGTACCCTCGGCTCTATGGCACTTGCCAAGCAATACAAGATTGCCGGAGAAACTCTCTACATTTACGCACCTCTCGCACACAGACTCGGACTTTTCGCTATCAAGACGGAACTTGAAGATCTCGCTTTTAAATACGAGCATCCGCAAGAATATGCAAACATCGTAGAGCAAATTAAGGAAACACAAGCAAAACGCGATGAGGTATATACGGACTTTGCACAACCCATAATCGAAGGACTTGACAAGATGGGACTGAAGTACGAAGCAAAGGCTCGCATGAAGTCAGTCTATTCCATTTGGAATAAGATGATGAAAAAGCATATCCCGTTCAAAGAAGTGTACGACCTGTACGCTATGAGAATAGTCTTTGAATGTGAAGAAGACACCGACAAGGAAAACAAGATGTGCTTTGATATCTACAATATGATTACGTCAATTTACCCCCCGCACCAAACACGTACACGAGACTGGCTCAAACAACCTAAAGCCAATGGATACAGAGCCTTACACGTCACGGTAATGGGCAAAGACGGTAATTGGGTTGAAATACAAATCCGTTCTCGCAGAATGGACGAAATCGCTGAAAAGGGATTTGCAGCACATTGGAAATACAAAATCGGAGAAGGTGAAGAAGAAAGTGAATTAAATGCATGGCTTCAGACCATACAAGATATCCTTAAAGACCCGAATCCTAATGCGATTGACTTTCTTGACACTCTGAAACTAAACTTATTTTCATCGGAAATAGTTGTTTTTACCCCGAAAGGCGAAACTATGACACTGCCTGCAGGCGCTACAGTGCTTGACTATGCCTTTGAACTGCACTCGGAACTCGGAGCGCACTGCATAGCAGGAAAAGTGAACCATAAACTTGTGCCGCTCAGCCAACAGTTATCCAGCGGCGACCAAGTGGAGGTACTTACATCACAGATGCAACAGCCTAAGCAAGAATGGCTGTCATTCCTTGTCACAGCCCGCGCCAAAACAGCATTGCGCCAGGCCTTAAATCAAGTACAAAAGCCGATAATTGCAAAGGGACGTGAATTGTACTTGAAATTCCTTGACGACAACGCAATAAATGAGACAAATGAAATTTTCACAAAACTTTTAGGCAACTACAAGGCACTAAATCGTGACGATTTCTACTACAAAATAGGCAGCGAAGACATCACGCTTGATGACTATACGCTGAAACTTATAAAAAAGCAAAATGATTCTTTCCTCGCCCGAATGTTCCGTATGGGCAAGAACAAGCAGCAGGACGAAGAAGACAAAAAGCCGCAAACCGAGCGACCGAATATAAACACTAAGGAAACTTACGTCCTGCACCGCGATGAAAGCGGAGCAAACTTCAAGATAGCCGATTGCTGCTCCCCTATTCCCGGAGACCAAGTACTCGGGTTTATCAACGATGATAACGAAGTTGAAGTTCACTCTATTGACTGTCCACGTGCGATGGCACTAAAGTCAAGTTACGGACCGAGAATAGTTTCTACACGGTGGGACGTCCAGACAGGCTCTTTTCTTGCAAGAATACACATTGAAGGTATCGACCGATTCGGAATACTTCAAGAACTGATCTTCATGATTTCGTCACACCTTTCCATTGACATAAGAAAACTTGATATTGAAGCGGATAAGGAAGTTTTCCATTGCGACTTATGGATTAACGTTGCCGACAGCTCCATTGCCACGGACTTATGCACGAAAGTAAAGACAATCAAGGGAGTGCAAACCGTATCCCGAATTAATTAAAAAAACTTACGCAAATATGAGTCGAGAAAGCATTTACAGGACACTGATATTTATTGCAGCAGCAGTGTTGGCAATACTATTTTTTCCTCGCAGAAGTGAGACTTCTTTCACATACCACCTGAACAGACCATGGACTCACCAACTTCTGACCGCACCTTTTGATATTCCAATCTATATGGACTCTATATCAAAAGCTGCAAAAATCGACTCAATAAATAAGGAATTTATCCCCGTCTTTAAAGAAGATAAGAATATCATTAACTCCATTGACAGTGAAATAAACTCGCTTAGCGGCATATCACTCAGCCAGAAAAACAATTTAAAGTCCGAAATAGACAAAATTTACTCTGTAGGTGTTGTTGACCCTGCAACAGCCAAGATAATTTCAGACAATAGCCTGACTGAAGTACGCTTTATTACAGGCAATTCACTTGTAAGAAAACCGGTCTCGTTCATCACTCCGCGTGAAGCCTACAGCCGGCTCAGCGAAGCCATAGGACAATCGGCAGATATGCACCGCGCTATCAGCGACCTCCACTCCACAGGACGAATTTTGCCGAACATATCCATTGACTCCGTTGCAAACAGCCGCCTTTACCGTGAACAGTTACAACCAATAGAAGCTGCTACCGGCGTACTTCAGAAAGGCGAAAGAATCGTAGACAGAGGCGAAAAAGTTACACCGCAAATTTATTCAGTCCTCACCACTTACGAGGAAATGCTCAAATCCAATGATAAGAGAACCCAGACATCAAACTTATCTCTGATTGTCGGACAGTCGCTTTACGTAATAATACTCATTACGTCGCTCTTCTTCTACCTTTACATCTACCGTAAAGCAGAATTCAAATTACCTAAGCGGATACTCGTCATCGTAACATCAATCGTAGGACTGTTTATAGCATCATCAATAGTGTCAAGTATATTCACATCCGGACTATACGTAATCCCGTTCGCAATATTGCCGATAATGCTTACCGTGTTTTTCGACTCACGCACGGCACATTTCTGCAATATAATAGAAGTGCTGATGTGTGCAGTATTTTCAGCCTTTCCGTTTGAATTTATAGTAATTCAAATTCTCGGAGGCATTGCTGCAATATTTTCATTAAAAGAGCTTTCACGCCGCTCACAACTTCTCCGAACAGCATTCATAGTATTTGCAACATACACACTATCATATATTTCATTTGAATTACTGCAATACGGAGAACTCAGCCCTACTATATGGAAAGTAATCCTTTACTTCGGAGCAAACGCTGTGTTAATTTCATTTGCATATATATTGATATTCGTATTTGAAAAGATATTCGGACTTACATCAATGGTAACCCTCGTGGAGCTGTGCGATATAAACAATCCGCTTCTGAGAAGACTTTCCGAAGAATGTCCCTGTACTTTCCAACACTCAATGTCCGTAAGCACACTGGCAAGCGGAGCTGCTATGAAGATTAATGCGAACGTACTGATAGTGAGAGCAGGAGCATTGTACCACGATATCGGCAAGACTGTAAATCCGGCTTTTTTTACGGAAAATCAGCATGGTGTAAATCCTCATGATGCACTTGACCCTACGCAAAGCGCACGCATAATAATACGCCACGTGACTGACGGACTGCGATTAGCATCGGAATACAAGTTGCCGCAAGTGCTGAAGGATATGATATGTCAGCACCACGGTAAGAGTGTCACCAAATACTTCTACAAAATATACGAAAAACAACACCCCGGAGAAGAAATAGACAAAAGTCTCTTTATGTACCCGGGACCTAATCCTGCGTCACGCGAAGCATCAGTGTTAATGATGGCGGATTCAGTAGAAGCGGCTTCGCGCTCGCTTACCGACCACTCACAGGAAGCAATTTCGTCACTCGTAAACGACATCATAGATTCACAGATACGCGACGGACTTCACAGCGAGTCACCAATATCATTCCGAGATATCAGACTAATCAAGGAATCATTCATATCCCGCCTCAGAACGATGTACCACGTCAGAGTGGCCTATCCTAAATAATAATACGGTTAGTCCGAAATTTGCTCCAAAATAATATTCACACCGCTGCGCGCACCTGCGATATAACTCATAGGCTGACACCCGGAGCGCTTTACCATGTTGAAATACAAAGGAGCAGACTGAGTAAGTGAAGTGCATTGTACATGGTCGCCCACGTGAATTTTGGTATTTCTTGCCTCAATCACGTCAAACCAGTCGTTGCCAAGGTATTTAAGGCGACATTCGCGGTCCGGAGTCCACATTACGAGCAACACATCACCCGTCCTCAAAGCAGAAATATCAATAGAATCCGAAAAAAACATATTTGACTGTATGTGTGCAGGGTCCGGAGAAGCAATAAAATCATCATAGTCTCTGAAACCTATAAGTTTCGTAAGCGCACAAACAGTGTAATGCGCCGGCTGATATTCTTTACCCTTATCAGAAATATATCCCCAGACACGCTTGAGAGTAGTAGGGCTGACAGCCATCTTGACATTACGGGCAATAATATCAGAAAGAAAAACGAAGTCAGTAGGCGTACACATTTTGCGCTCCAACTTATCTTCAATTATGTTTCTAAGAACTTGAATACCTTCAGGTGTTATTTTTGAATTATTTTCGGACATTGTATATTTATTTTTATATAGACCGGTTTAGTATGGCAAAAGTAGCTCATAAATACGAAGAAAGGGCAATAACTTTTAGTCCCTTTTAGTCCACGCCATTATTTTCATCGTTTTCAGCTCGATTTCTTTTCGAATTTTTAGTCATTAGATTACTAACACGCATCCAATAAGCACTTACGGCATTATCCACATCAAGCGCATCAATTCCCGCTCTCAGCAATCGTTCTTTAAGAGTATCTGCTGTAGCATAAACCAGTTTCGTTCTCTCATTGTAAGTCATAAAACGCCCGCCATGCCCTCTGTTCTGAAAAGTGCTGTCGTAAAGAAAAAATATACGCTCTAATTTCTTGATTTCTTCGTCGTAAATTTTAATTGCAATTTTTGACTTTCCATTTTCAACAGCAGCATTGCCGATATCCTCATTCTTATCATTATTCTTAATAGAGACAGGTGGAGCAGATGGCTTTTGAAAATCCGTCAATACCTGAGTGTCTGGTACTTGAGTATTAACCTCAGGAGTTTTAACAGTGTCGGTAGCAACAATCGGCTGAACAATTTCGGTTTCAGTAGAAATTTTATGAAACAATAATGCTGAGATGACAATAACACCAATCATAGCAATCGCCAAAAAAGGAATGCGACTGCTCCATCTATCAATAGCGTAAATACTCGTTATCACCTTTTTTATGGACGGTCTCTTAGCCGGCTCATGACGAAGCATACGAGAAATAATGCCGTGATAGAAAATCGGCAAATGCAAATCACGGAATATCAAGCCCAAAGAATATATATCGGACTTCATATCCGCAACATTGCTCGTAAGCTGCTCCGGAGCACCGTATGAAAGCGTAGCGGAAGAGCTTTTAAGAATAGCAAAATCCTGAGAATCTCCCAAGCCGAAATCAATAATCACCACATGGCTGTCCTCACGTGTAACCATAATATTATCCGGCTTAAGGTCACGATGACTGACACCCTTGGAATGCATATAATTTACAGCCTCTGCAAGTTCACGGGCTATACGGACACGTTCACTCCGATGAGGTTTCTCGGCAAGAAACTTATCAAGAGTAACGCCGTCAACGTATTCCATAATTATACATTCACCGTAATCCTCAACGTACTCATAACTAAATACGCCAACAATATAAGGGTGATTAAAACGCACACCGAGATCAAACTCCTTATGCAGCAATTCACGATATTCAGGACGTGAAACATATTCCGGCATCAATCCTTTGACCATAAATTTACGTCCCATACGCATCATAGTCATAAGTCGGAAAGGACCATGGACTGTCTCTTCCGAGATATAAAAAGGCTCACCGGATTCAGGGATAGGTGAAAGTTGGGAATTACTTATGGAATCGCAGTTACTCATTTGGAATATACTAAATGGCATTTTCTGCCGCCGAATTAGGACAAAATTAGTCAATCAGCCTCTATTTTGCAAAAAATATAAAAGTAAAAGTTCAAAACATAACTTTTAACAACACCGTGGACCAAAGTGGACTAAAATGTATGATGCTCGCAAAATTTTCATATTGTACCTTTGGCAAAAATAAAATTCACAATCATTTTTAAAACTTTAATCATCACAAAAAATGGCAGAAATTAACAAATGTCCGGCTTGTGGCGCATTGCGCACATCATTTGCCGCAGTATGTCCGGAATGTGGATACGAATTTCCACAAGTAAACGAATCTGCATCAGTGCAGAAATTTGCAGATCAAATTAACGAAATTGACCAAACGCTTGACTACAGTGTTGACAAGAAAAGCGGTATCGGATGTGTGACTGTTTTTCTATGGATAGCGTTTTTTCCCGTCATGCTTATCCTTTTCTATGTCAAGACAATGAGCAAGTACAATAAAGGTTTTGAAGGAAACGAGAAGAAAAAAGCAAATGCTATCAACTTGTTCCCTATCCTCAACACTCGCAGCGACTTGATTGAATCAGCACTCTTGTTTGAGACACAAGTTAAGTCCGTCAACATCTTTTCAATGCTGACAGAAGAAGGAAATTCCGTACAACGTTGGAATAAAGTATGGCTTGACAAGTTCACCCAAATTGTAAAGAAAAGTGATATGTCGCTCAAGGGTGACCCTGAAGCACTAAAAGTAATTCATAAATCGTACGATAATGCAAAAGCGATAGTGGATAAAAACCATAAAAACAAAGTAATTGTTTTCGGCAGTTTGACCGGCATTTTCGTAGCATTTATGTTATTAATGATTATTGGCGGCTAATTACAATCATACACACTAAAAAAACGTATAAATATGGGATTATTCGGCTTTGGAAAGTCAGGTGGATTAATGAATGTAATCCGCTGTGACGAAGAAGAATATCTAATCTGGAAATGGCGTCCTGAAGGGCAGAGTGTAAACTCCACATCGCGAGAGAACTCAATACGCTTCGGAAGTAGTCTGAGAGTTAAGGACGGTGAAGTTGCGGTATTCGTCTATAAACAGAAAAACGGCACTAATCAAGACTATATTGAAGGTCCGTACGATGACACTATCAAGACAGCAAACTTTCCTGTACTCAGCAGTATTGTAGGACTTGCTTTCGGCGGAAATTCACCATTCCAAGCAGAGATTTATTTTATAAACCTTGCAGGAATTGTTCAAGTAAAATTCGCAGTACCTTACTTTGACGTCTTTGACCCTCGTTTCCTTGACTTTGCTGTACCAATGGCAGCACGAGGCACCATAACTTTCAAAATTGAGAACTATAAAGCGTTCATAAAGCTGCACCGACTCATTAATTTTGAACTTGAGATGTTCAAACAGCAAATAAAAGATGCAGTAACCAAATACGTCAAAGGTTTTATTACAAACGTTCCGTCTGAAATGCAGATTCCGGTACTTCAAATAGAACGCAAAGTGATGGACATCAGCGATATGATTCAGCAACGCATAGGTGCGGTACTTGAAGATGATTTCGGCGTTGTCCTCAAGCGTTTTGACCTCGCCGCTATCGAGCCTGACAAGGAAAGCGACGGCTACAAGGAATTACGCGAAGTAACTGCCGCGCAAAGTGCCAAAACCGTTTCCGCACAGACTAATGCAAGCATTAAGAATATGCAGGACTCACAACGCATTAATGCGGAAAATATGGAAGAGACACTGCGTATCCAACGTGAGGAGGCTCAACGCGCACAAAGATTGCAGACGGAAAGCAACTTTATGGGAGCTCATGCACTTGACCAGCAAACGCCAGTACTTAAAGCGGGTGCTCAAAGTATGGGACAAGCAGGAAATATGGGTGGCGGAATGAACGTTGCCGGAATGATGACAGGTATGGCTATGGGCGGTGCTATGGGACAGCAAATGGCAGGTATGATGAACCAAATGGGCAATGCTATCAACGGTCAAGGCGGTACACCTCCTCCACCACCATCCGTTCAGTACTACGTATCCGTCAATGGTCAGCAATCAGGACCTTTCAATATGGGACAGTTACAACAGTTAGTGCAACAAGGACAACTAACAGCTCAAACATACGTGTGGAAACAAGGTATGAACGGATGGGAACTTGCCGGTAATGTACCAGAACTCGGTTCACTGTTCCAAACAAATACACCTCCGCCACCACCTGCACCAATGGTTCCGTAAAAGAGGAAGTCTCACAATGTAAAAAATTACAATTATGAACGATAATAATTCATTCAGCAGCATAGATCGCCTGATAGAATTCGGAATGGGAATGTCTGTAGCTCAGCAGATGATAAAAACCATGAACGACAGTATGGCTCAGATGAACGTACCCGGTGCCGGCACTCCGCTGCGACAAGAACAGCTGAAGTATTATGTTGCCGTAAACAACGGCGTAGCCGGTCCTTTCACTGAAGAAGAACTTGAGACACTCGTAAAAGCCTGCACCATCACAGCGGACACCCTTGTATGCAAACAGGGTATGACCGGTTGGGCTAAAGCCAAGGACGTACCGGAAGTGAATAAAATAATATTGTTAAATACAAATATACCGGTAAAACAATGAAAATAGACACAGTACGACTTATAATAGCCGCCGGATTATCACTATTAATCGGCTGGGGATACTACACTATGTCAACAGTTCATGAAAATGCTATGAGCATCGGTATTGCAACGGGAATTGAAATGCTGTTGGCATGCCTCGGCGGCTTTTGCATTGAATACAAAGAATGTTCACGGGCAGGTGTGGTAATCAGAATTACATGCATCATAGGAGCGATACTGTTTCTTATCCTTAACGGTATTTTTGCCGGCGTAGGACCTAATACGGCATTCTACATCATCAGCGGCATATTAGCACTTCTAATGCTGCTTGTGGTGAATAGTGTTTACCGTACAAAACAATAATCGGATTTTCTTTGTAATAAGAATAGTTTTGTCACTTTGGAAAAAGGTCGTGTCAGAGATGATACGGCCTTTAAATCTTCTATACTGAAAATCAATCAGTTACAAAAATATAATCCACGGGGACCACAGTGGACTGAAATGAATAGTGGTAACATAATTCGGATATCGTAACTTTGACAGCGAATAAAGAAACTATCATTATTAACAACAAATAAACCACATAAAACATATAGACGGAGGAACCTGAAAATCCGGAAATAGAGTAAGGAAAACTTTCAAAATAAAAATATTTATGGAAAATCAACAAAAAAAGGGAGGCTGGAGTAAAGCCTCAAAGGTACTGGGCATCATTTCAATAATATTCGCCCTACTGCCACTGGCAAGCGCATGGTGTATGATTCTCACAGCGTTTAACTACGTTCTTGCTCCAATAGGCATACTATGCGGTATTGTAGCGCTTTGCAAATCACAAAACGGCACAACCGCAATTATCGGTATCGTGCTTTGTGCATTGGCAATATTTGCCCCATACCTTCTCGCAGAATACTACGTTGAAAGCGCAGCATCTTCAATCGGTAACTTAATGAAGTTGGTTTAACAATTAATCCAAGAAAACTATGGATAAGAAAAAATACTTATTTATCGGAATCGGAGTGGTTGTTCTCTTCGCAATAATAGCTTCAATGTGTGGCGGTAGCAAAGATAAAGAAAAAGAAGAAAAACAAGAGGAAGCAAAACAGGAAATTGTCCTTAAAGCGGCTCAAACTGAATTGAAAGGCGACTTGAAAGGCTGCTTTGAAATAGTAGATAAAAATTACAAAATTAAAGATGACGGTTATGGCAGTGACGTAATCGTAGTGGAACTTAAACGTACTGCACAAGCACTTCCATTTGACCGTGACGATGTAACCACTTTCGGTGAGGCTAAGGGTGCTACAGCTGAAAATTGCGCAGATTTCGGAATTGAAATTCTTAATGCAGACGGTGACGTGATTGAGAAAAAAGCAGCTACGGAATCTCCTTGCTCTAACACTGAAGTAATGGAAGCATTAAAACTGCTCACAGACGAAACTGCTACTATTGAATTTTCTTTCTACAATAGCAAAGACCTTAAAGACGGCGTAAGTTTCCGCATCACTTCTGCTGTTCAGAAAAATGAACAAAGCAAAAAGGCACTTGAGGAAGAAGAGGCTAAAAAATCAAAAGAAAAATCTTCTGACGAACAAGCACTTGACGATGCTGAAAAAGCACTTGAATTAGCAGGCAAAACTGCAAAACTTGCCGGTAAAATCCTCGGAAATTAGTTTAATAGTAATTCTATATGAATTAATCCCGGAGGCTGCATCAATTCGTTGGTGCAGCCTTTTTTTTTAGCCTTACATCTTTGAGCGCCGAAAAATAAATTTTGAGAATATAGAATTTATTTGTAACTTTACACGCTTAAACTCTTAAAAAACGATGGCAAACAAAATTGTAGAGACTCCACTAATGAAACAATATCTCGAGATGAAACAAAAACATCCCGATGCTATTCTGCTTTACAGAGTAGGAGACTTTTACGAAACCTTTTCAGAGGACGCCATCACTGCTTCGGAAATTCTCGGCATCACCCTCACCAAGCGCGCTAACGGATATGCTTCAACCGTAGAACTTGCCGGGTTTCCTCACCACGCACTTGACACATATCTGCCAAAACTAATCCGCGCCGGGAAGCGTGTGGCTATTTGTGAGCAACTTGAAGACCCTAAATTGACGAAAAAACTTGTCAAAAGAGGTATCACGGAACTTGTCACTCCGGGTGTTGCTCTGAGCGACAATGTACTTAACCATAAGGAGAATAACTTCCTTGCTGCAATTAACTTCGGCAAAAGTAATATCGGCGTGGCACTTCTTGATATCTCCACGGGTGAGTTCCTGGTAGCGGAAGGCAATAATGACTATATTGACAAACTGCTTACGAACTTTTCTCCGAAAGAAGTGCTGATAATGCGTGGGGCAAAGTCAAAATTAGAAACGTCTTTCTCGGCAAAATTCCTTGCTTACGAACTTGACGACTGGATTTTCACTGAAGATGCAGCAGAAGAAAGACTGCTGAAACAGTTTGAGACCAAGACACTTAAAGGTTTCGGTATAGGGAAAATGCCTGATGCCATAGTGGCAGCCGGAGCAATCCTGTACTATCTTGACATCACCAAGCATACTCAGATTTCTCACATCAATCGTCTGAGCAAGATTGAAGAAAACAAGTACGTGCGACTTGACAGATTCACGGTGCGCAACCTGGAACTCGTGGAAAGTTTTTCCGAAGACGGCAAAAGCCTCCTGAATATCATTGACCGCACAGTCACTCCCGTAGGGGCGCGTATGCTTCACCGCTGGATACTTTTCCCGCTTAAGGACCCGAAAGAAATAAATAACAGGCTTGACGTGGTGGAATATTTCTTCAAACACCCCGATGAGAGGGAAGAAATAAAGACATACTTGGAGCAAATAGGTGATATAGAGCGACTTACTTCAAAAGTTTCATTCGCAAGAATTTCACCGCGTGAAATGATACAGCTCAGGAACGCACTTAACGCCATTGAGCCTATCCGCAAAATATGCATAGACTCCGACCTCCCGGTGCTACGCGCCTTAGGTGAGCAACTCAACCCGTGCAATGCTGTAAGCAAACGTATCTCCAAAGAGATTGTAGAAAATGCACCTGTTGCCCTCAATAGAGGCAGTGTGATTTGTCCCGGAGTTAATGCTGAACTTGACAACCTTCGCGAAATAGCGTTCAAAGGTAAAGACTACCTGCTCGGAGTGCAACAGCGAGAAATTAACGCTACCGGAATACCATCGCTGAAAATAGGCTACAACAACGTTTTCGGCTATTACATTGAAGTAACAAATACTCACAAAGACAAAGTTCCGGCGGAATGGATTCGCAAGCAGACACTCGTCAATGCCGAGCGATACATCACTCCTGAATTAAAAGAATACGAAGAAAAAATTCTCGGCGCACAAGAAAAAATTGAAATACTTGAAGCCAAACTCTACTCGGAATTGATATCTATGGTGAACACGTACACCCCTGCAATACAGCTTGATGCCAAGTTGATAGCACAGCTTGACGTACTTGCAGCATTTACGTACGTGGCTATGGAAAATCATTACAACAGACCTATAGTTGACGATTCTCTGAAAATAGAAATCGTGGAGGGTCGCCACCCTGTGATAGAAAAGAATCTGCCACCGGGCAAGCCGTACATCTCGAATTCCGTAACACTTGACAATGACGGGACACAGATAATGATGATTACCGGACCGAATATGTCAGGTAAATCCGCCCTGCTCCGCTCCACTGCGCTAAACGTGCTTATGGCGCAAATGGGGTGTTTCGTAGCAGCAGAAAGCGCACACATCGGCATTGTGGATAAAATTTTCACACGCGTGGGCGCAAGTGACAACATATCACTCGGAGAGTCAACATTTATGGTGGAAATGACTGAAGCCGCATCTATATTGAATAATATGAGCCAACGCTCACTTATCCTTTTTGATGAACTTGGCAGAGGTACTTCCACATACGACGGCATATCCATAGCATGGGCTATCGTTGAGCATATACACAACTTCGGAAATCTACACCCGAAAACACTCTTCGCCACTCACTATCATGAACTTAACGAAATGGAAAAGTCATTCCCGAGAGTAGTGAACTTTAATGTTTCAGTGAAAGAGATAGATGGCAAAGTAGTATTCCTCAGAAAACTGCAACGAGGCGGAAGTGAACACAGTTTCGGTATTCATGTAGCCAAACTTGCAGGTATGCCAAGACTGATTGTTGACCGCGCAACGGAAGTGCTTAAACACCTTGAGGCTTCACACCGCGACAACACATCAGTAGCAGACATTAAAGATATGCCTAAGCATGAAAATGGTATGCAGCTGTCGTTCTTTCAGCTTGATGACCCTGTATTGGAACAAATCCGAAATGAAATCGTGGGACTTGACATTAACAATCTCACACCTGTAGCAGCACTAAACAAACTACACGATATAAAGAAAATAATCACCGGGAAAGATTAATAATATTATAAATAATCATTATTATGAAGGAAGTAAACCTTAACGTACCTTTGAAAATTGTCGCATACGAGGAACTCAGCGACAAGCAAAAAGACTTGGTAAACCAATCTCGCGAAGCAACATTCCGTTCATACGCTCCATACAGTCATTTCAAGGTTGGTGCAGCCATAGCACTGTCAAACGGAGAAGTAATAGTTGGCTCAAATCAAGAGAACGCGGCATTCCCTTCAGGAACTTGTGCAGAACGTTCAGCTTGCTACTACGCTCACGCACGCTATCCGGAAGCAAAATTTGAAACAATCGCAATCTCCGCTCGCGGCACAGATGATGAATTTGTGGAAAATCCTGCAGCTCCTTGCGGTGCATGCCGTCAAGCACTTCTTGAATACGAAACACTTGCAGGACATGACGTACAAGTGATTCTTGCAGGCAAAAAGGATATTTACATTTTACCTTCCGTAAAATCACTTTTACCACTTGCTTTTGTGGAATTTTAAAAGTTTACCATAATAGTAAAAAAAAGCAAAGCACTCGGATTATGCTATCAGCGAATCCAAGTGCTTTACTTTTATCGTTATAAATTTACTTTACAGCAATTACTTCAATTTCTACGAGAACTTGTTTTGGCAGGTCTTTGACTGCCACTGCAGAGCGTGCAGGGAACGGTGATGTGAAATTTGCTGCATACACTTCATTCATAGCAGCGAAGTCACCCATATTAGCGAGGAAAACTGTAGTCTTGACAACATTATCTACTGACAATCCTGCTTCAGCAAGAATAGCCTTGATATTAGATATAGACTGAGCTGTCTGTGCAGTAATACCTTCAGGGATATTACCTGTTCCCGGATTAACCGGAATCTGACCTGAGATGAACACGAAAGAGCCCGCATCAATAGCCTGGCTATAAGGACCGATAGCACCCGGCGCCTTAGTTGTTGAAATTGCCTTTTTCATTTTGGAATAAATTTATAGATTAATTGTTAATAGTCAAATTAGAAATAAGAATATCATCGTCATCTTTGTAATTACTGAGTTTATCCACAGTGTCAGATATTTCTTTAAACCGTTCATTAAAACCGGGAATAAAGTCCGATGCACCATTTGATGATAACTTTTCAAGCAGCGATTTTACAGTCAAGGCATTAATATCCACAGCCGGCATATATCCGAATTCCTGTACACGACTGTCAACGTACACTTTCGCTACAACACCAACGTCAAGCAAGTCTTCCAAAATACCTGAGGCAAGTCCGATAGGGAAACCGTACTCAAGGGCTATCATATTTGCGTCAGGTGCCGGGAGATGTTTTTTGAATTTATCTACTAAAATCGCCATTACAGCCACCACTGCTTTGTATCTGTAATTATCCGAAATGACGGAGATATGCGAAGAAAATGAGTATCTGAAAATATTCTGCGATGCGTAGCATATTACAGCACCGGCAAGAGTTATTATCCACACAAACTGAAGCCACAGCATTAACAATGGTAAAAATGCGAAACTCCCATAAATGGCATTATACTTCGAGACATACACCTGACCTGACACGAACAGCCACTGAAGAACTATGAAGCATGTACCTGAAATTACGCCTGCAAGTAACGCATTCGGGAATTTGACTTTAGTATTCGGCACCAGGATATAAACACCGGTAAAAAAGAGCCATGTCAGCACAACCCCGGTTATATCAAGGACCGTGGAAATTAATGGTGAAAACTCCGGATACGGCATCAAAGACTTTAATGTTGATGACATCAACACGTTAATACCCGTAATACTTATCATCAGTACCGGCAATATCAAGAAGATTGCTGTGTAATCCGTAAGTTTTCTCCAGAATGAACGACCTTTACGCACTCCCCATATCTTATTAAATGCAGCTTCACCGGAACTGACAAGTGAAATAAGTGTCCATAGAAGCATTATAACACCAATACCTACAAATACGCCTTTTGATGCAGTCTCAAGATAAGAATCAACGAATTTAAGCCCTGTCTCTATAGCCTCTCTTTGTGATGGGAAATAATTAAACAGAGACGTCTGCATAAGTGATGCAAATCCAAAACCTCTACCGATAGCAAACAGCAATGCCAACACAGGCACTGTGGCTAACAGAGTTCTGAACGACATCGCACAAGCCGTAGATTGAATGTCAGCGTTAAAAAATGACTTTACGGATAAATTCAAAGTTTTGATAACATTAATAATCAGTCCGCTGCGAGTATCACTCCATACACCTTCGTAGCAATACTTAGCCGTCTTTTTTGCCAAATCAATAAGACGGGAAAGAAACGTCAACTTACCGTTATTATCAAGACCTTTCATCACCGAAAACTTATATTGTCATTTAACTCGGAACATATACCCTAATGTAATGCCTATTGACATTCCGCGAGACGCACTGAAAGTATCTTTCTTGCTTGAAGGAAAAATATTTCCCAAGCCGTAGTAGAAACGCGCTTCGAGCATCAATGAATGACGCTTGCGGATAATTCCTTCAATACCAGCACCGAGTACAATACCGTAATCAAACTTATTTTTTATATCCATACCCATCTGCTCCGTAGAACGGTAATCAAGCGGAAAACCCTCGGCATTAGTCGGGTCCTTATAGTCAAAATTACTGTCAATGGAACTACCTATCATATAGCATAACTGAGGACCGAGATTAAAGAATCCCTTAAACTTTCTTCCGCCGAAAAAAATATGAGTCATAATCGGCAATTCAAGATAAGTGAGTTTGCGGCTGTAATTCAGTGCCGTACCCGTCAAGTCCTCTTGCCAACCTCTTGTAGTCAAATTCAATTCAGTAAGCAAGCCCACATGGCGTTCCTCCGCAAAACGAAAAGACACACCGGCAGTAAGTCCGTTAAGCATTTTCTGCTCGACAGACGGAGAAAAAGACATTTTAGACATTGCCATTCCGCCATGAAAACCTACGTGTACATGCGGCACATAATGTTTTTGTGCAGATAGCGGCAATACAGTACAAACTAATATTAATAACAGATATACTTTTTTCATTGATGTGATTTGGTGTTATTTAATAATCACTTTAGTTTCAGTACCGTCAGGACGGAAATTAATCAGATACAAATGACTGTTAATATATCCTTCCATACCTTCAGGACTTACAATATTAAATCCGGTCTGAATACCTTCAAATCCGTCTTCCTCAACTTCACCTCTGAGGTACTTGATGAGGAACGTAGCCGCATCGTATCCTACGATACTTTGCACAGGAACTGTCTCAAGCATATTACTTCCGTACCACTGCTTGTACTCGTCACGGAACTGACGTACTCTTTCATCACCGGAAGAAATGTAAAATCTGCTGTATATAGATGCATTCAGTCCGTGAAGTTGTTCAAGATAGTCGCTGCGGAACGTTACCCATTCCGGATAGCCGAACACAGTGACATTTTCAGGATTTACAGCCGTACTGCGAAGAGTCTTCAGCGCCGGAGCAAATTTTGCAAACTCCGTTCTCAACCCTGACACAGGAATGAAAACGTAAGCAGAGTCTGTTGTATTGAAATCATCTAAATTGTCTTTTCCCAAGAAACTCCGGAAAGCAATTTCATGATAACTTACTCCTGCGTCTGACAACCGCTCTTTTAACCCGCTTACAAAATCGGACTTGTCAGCATTACCGTCAATTCGGGCTATAAATACGGGAACATACCCCTCGTACTTCTGCATAAACATCTGTATAGCTTTGTCATACATCTGTTTACGCGGAATATTTGCTTGAATTACGGATACATTTGACACATTGCTCGAGTCCTTGACAGCAAACAAGTTCAGGATTTTCGCATCAGGTGCAATCTCTGAAGCCTGTGAAATGATATATTTCATCTGCGGAATATTGTCTGAAGTAATGATAATGTCTTGGTTCTCTGAAATATACGTTTTAACAGAATCATTACTTACAGCACTGTCATACGCTTCGATTTTTATTCGTGAACCACTATGACTCTGCTTCTCAACACCAATCAAGAAGCCTCGATAAAACTCAGTGTAAAGTTGAGAATGTTTGTTGGCGGATTTATCCTCAAGTGAGAAAGGCAACATCAAGGCTATTGTAGTATCATCTTTAAGCTGAGCAACGTCCTCGACGGCTATAGGCACGGCACGCTCCGAAATTCTCTTTTCCGAATCAATAAGCGACTGAGACACCGGTATTGTAATCAAAGCCCCGGGCACAAATTCTGAAAAACTCAACTGCGGATTAGCCTTCAAAATATCTATCTCATTCAAGTCGTATTCTTGAGCGATACTTTCAATGGTTTCACCATCTTTCATTATGTACTTGATAGTGCCGTCAGATACATTTACAGGAATTGTTTCGAGAGTATCTTTGCTGACCTCTTCTATTTCCTTCACGTCTTCCTTAACCTCTTCACGAACAGGAACCGCCGGTACAGGTGCAACCGTAACAACCTCTTTTTCCGGGATATCTATAGTTTTTTTCTCTGCTGCAACTATTTGCTCAGTAACGCCTTCCGCTTTTTGAACAGGAATCGCAAGAGTTTCGCCCTTATTAATGCCATCTGAAGCAGTAGGATTAAAATCAATAAGACGGTCCACGGATATGCCGTATTTTTGAGCAATACCGTAAACAGTCTCGTGCGAACCTGCCTTGTGAGAAATCACATAATACCCGTTCTTGATTTTAGCATCGTATGAAACAGGGACTGTAAGCACTGTTCCCGCCTGCAAACCGTCAGCAGCATTTGGATTATATTTCAAAATATCTTTTCTCGGGAGTCCCATTTTCACAGAAAGTTCGTAAATAAACTCGTTTTTCTGCGCTACGTAATAATAGTAAGCCTTACCATTTATCTTTTTTACCGGCAAATCCAGAGCAAACGCCCCGAGGCAACACAGAAAAGCTGCCGTAGCCGTAACAATCGCTTTTGTCAATTTCATTATCAGAACATCATTTAGTGTTTATTTCGCAAAGTTAATCAGAAATTTTGTATTACATAGATAACGTTTGCAGAAAGTACTAAAATTTAATAGTGTCGTTTTTAACAGTCTTTTCAAGGAGCGGCATCAATTTTTTGAAGTCCTTGGAACGCAAATACTTGTCAATAGCCTCAAAGTGAGTCATATTATGCATATCCGTACCTAAAAAATCCGCATAACCTTGCTCCACAAGCCACTCCGCAACTTTCTTAGGTGCAGTGCCGTGATAGCCGGCAAGGCTTAAAAGATTTACTTGAAACAAATTTCCGGCTTGATGCAAAGCATCGTATCTCTTTTTGTCGTCATGATAATAACCGAAACGCTCCGGGTGAGCCATAATAGGTTTAAAACCGCTTATTTTCAAGTCAAAGAGCAGATTATCAAGTCCCCACGGCTCTTGCACAAAAGAATTTTCCACGAGAAGATAATCATCGGGAAACTTAACGAGTTGTCCCGCCTTATATTGCTCCATAAATAGAGAATCAATTCTGTACTCGGCTGAATAAGCCAGTTTGATAGAATTCCCGACAGCCTTAACAGCCCTAACAAGACGGTCAAAACCTGCGGCAAGAGTCTGCGGATTGTTTTCAAAAGTTGACTCCGTGACATGCGATGTAAGCACAATGCGATTAATACCCCATGACTGTTCCCCCTCAATCAGTTTCAACGAAGTATCCTCATCAGGCGAACCGTGGTCAACACCCGGCATTATATGACAGTGAACATCTGTATGGAAAAACAATTCAGGCAATTCTGCCGTTTTCTTCTTAAACAGGAAATCAAACATTTTGAAAAACTCATTAATTATTAGACAATGCAAATTTACAAAATAAATATGTACACAAAATGAAAAAATTATGGAAATAATTCCCTAATTAAAAAATATTGATTACATTTGCGAATAATAATAACAACAATAAAACATATAATAATACTCACCGCCTCTCGTAAAGCTACACAATCCGCTGCACGAGAAGCAAAAAGCCTTAAACGCTTATGGCAACACGCAAATTAAAAATCAGAGACTTAACTCTCCGTGACGGTCAGCAATCACTTTTTGCTACCCGTATGAAACAAGCCAACATTGACCGCTTGCTTCCTTTGTATGAAAATGCAGGTTTTTACATTATGGAAGTATGGGGCGGTGCTGTTCCTGACTCTGTAATGCGCTACTTGAACGAATCCCCATGGGATCGTCTTCGCTCGGCAAGTGCAGCAATGAAGGGTAAATCACTTCTTTCAGCACTTTCTCGCGGTCGTAACCTCTTCGGATACGTACCTTACCCGAACAGCGTGCTTGAAGGCTTTTACAAAGAAGCTATTAAGAACGGACTAAACGTAATGCGTATTTTTGATGCGCTTAACGATATTAACAACGTCAAGGAATCAATCAAACTTATCAACGACCTCGGCGGTATTCCTGACGGTGCTGTTTGCTACACTGTTGACCCTAAGAGTGAACCGGCAGAAAAACCGGGATTCTTCGCTCGTCTTTTCGGTAAAAAGGCTGAAGAACCGAAACTCATCTTCACTGATGAATACTTTGTAGAAAAAGCAAAGGCAATGGAAGCACTCGGTGCTAAAATCATTACCTTAAAAGATATGGCAGGTCTTGTCACTCCGCACCGTGCAGCATCTATCATCAGCAAGCTCAAAGCTGCAGTAAAAGTACCTGTGGACTTCCACACACACTGTACACCGGGTTACGGTCTTGCATCTTCACTTATGGCAGTGATGAACGGCGTTGACATTCTTGACACAAACATCTGGTACTTCGGTGGCGGCTCTGCAGCTCCTGCAATCGAACTTATTTACATCTTTGCACAGAAACTCGGCATTGAAGTGGAATGTAATATGGAAGCCGTAGGTAAAATCCGTGCCGAACTCAAACAGACACGTAAAGACCTCGCAGCATTTGACCTCAATAAGGATAACTTCCCGAAAGACTTTGACCCGCTTACAGACAAATTGCCTGCAGAAGTTGATGCTCTCTTTGACAAAGCAATCGCAGCAGCAAAAGCAGCCGACGAAGATACACTCCTTGACGCTTGCCACGCTATTGAAGCATACTTCGGTTTCCCGAAACCTAATGAACTCGTTAAGCACGCAGAAGTACCTGGCGGTATGTACTCAAATATGGTAGCTCAACTTAAAGCACTTAACTCAAGCGAACTCCTTGAAGATGCGATGAAACTTATCCCGAAGGTTCGTCGCGACGCCGGTCTTGTACCACTTGTAACTCCTACAAGCCAAATCGTCGGTGCTCAAGCAGTAAACCTCGCTATTGACCGCAAGAAAGGAAATCCGGACTATACAAATACATCAAACCAATTCATCTCACTCGTTAAAGGTGAATACGGCGAAACACCTGTTGCTATTGACCCGACATTCCGCGAAAAAATCACAGGTTCACCTGTAGAAAAGGCTTACGACGTATCTTCTTACCGCAAGCCTGAAAATCCCGTTATAGAAAAACTCGGCGTTAAACTCGCTTCAAATAAAGAAGAAGAACTTCTCCTTGAATTGCTTCCAAACGTAGCAAAACCATTCCTTGAGAAACTTCGTGAAGCGGAATGTGCAGCAAGCAAAGCCACTGAAGGTCCTGCAGAAGCAAAAGCAGAGGAAAAGAAAGACGATGCACCAATCACCGGTCCTACACAAAAAGCACTTATGGGCGGTAAAATCGTTTCTGTTGACGTAAAGCCGGGCGATACTGTTAAGAAAGGACAGTTGCTCCTCGTTTACGAAGCAATGAAGATGGAAAACGATGTTAACTCTGAAATCGAAGGTAAAGTAAAACGCATCTTCGTTGCACCGGGTGACATCGTTAACACTGACCAAGTGATGATTGAATTCGAATAATGTTTTATTTCATAAAATAATTATTTTTATTACAAGTGTAAAGTGGCATAGCGGAATCCGGTATGCCACTTTTAATATTTATCACAAAAACAATATCAATTTTTGTTTGCATATTACGATATAAATTGATAGTTTTGCAGTCAGATTCTATACTACAAATTTTAATAACATTTTTGACAAACAAATTATCAAAGACATGAAAAAGTCAATTTTCTACAGCCTGTTTGTATTTGTAATGGCTGTTATCGCAGTCGGTTTCGCATCATGCAGCGAAGATGACGATCCTAACTTCTACACATTCCAACTCACGTCAGAGAACTTCACCGGTGGCAGTGAAGATGCTATGAACTTGGACATTACACTCGTAGAAAACGCTGTAACTCAAGAATTCAACGGCAAAGTAGCAGCAATTAAAGGTAGCAAAGAAGCTTGCGACAAGGAAGCAATTTCACGCTTCAACAAAGCATGTGAATCAGTTACACTCAAAGGTGGCTGGAAAGGTGATTTCACTTATACACTTTTCATCACCGGTGACAAGGGCATGACTCAAAAGATTGCCGACAAGACATTCACGATGAGTGAGTAATAAAAATAAGCTACTCCTAAAGCTAAAAATCATGAAGACAAAATTATATTACACATTTCTTGTCCTTTGCATCGCTGTCTGCACTATTGGTATCTCCTCATGTAGCAAGAACGACGACAAATATGCAAACATCTACAACTACGGATTTTCAAAAAACGGATTCGTAGGAGGTGACGAAGACGCATACTCGGCAGACGTTGAACTCGTGTACCAAACGGTATACAAGGAATTCAAAGAGGATATGGTAGTACTCTATGGTGACCAAGACAAATGTGACCAAGAAGCAATCACACGCTTTAACAAAGCATGCGACAGAGTACAACTCAAAGGCGGCTGGTACGGAAAGTTCACTTTCTCTCTATACAAGACCATTGAAGATGAGTCAAAGAAACCGTCCGCTATAATTGCAGACAGAGTATTTGAAGTTGCAGAATAATAACCAAATAAAATTCAAAAAAAATAAAATGAAAACAAAACTATATTACGTATTTCTTGCGCTTTGTGTATCACTTTGCGCACTCGGCATTACATCTTGTGATAATAATGATGGTCCGGGCGCAAATGTATATAACATAGGCTTGGCAGGATCAAGCTGTCATGGAAACTATCTTGCTTTCCAGGCAGACGTCCAAACTATTGAATCAGCAGTAGTTGCTGAATTCGGCGGATTGTCATTCGAAATCCAAGGTAAAAGTGACAGTGCGGATAAAGAAGTTAAAAATCGCTTTGAAAAAGCAATGCAAAACGTAACCCTTAAAGGTGGCTGGACAGGCTACGTCATTTATGATGTAACTAAATACACCACATCAGGATCAGGTTCAAAGGATATAGCAAGCAAAAAATTTGTTTCTCCCGACGGTGAATAAAATTCATCAAACAATACAACAATATTGAGAGCCTGCCCTTACACATTATGGGCAGACTCTCTTTTTATATTACAAATCAAAACATAAATATACAAAAAAGAGAGAAAAGAACATAAAAAAACGCACAGAGTAACATTTTTACGCAAAAAGTGTGCGATAATTAAAAAATATGTTATATCTTTGCACCAATTCTTTAATATTTCAACATTCAAAAAAAATTTAAGCAATGAAAAAATCAGTATTTTACAGCCTATTAACAGTGTTCTGCTTTGCACTTTGCGCAGTAGGCTTTACTTCATGCGATGATGACGATGATGTGAACAGCTACTACAAATTAGACGTACTTCACTCAAACATAATTTTGCCTGACGATGCAACAGCCGCAGAAGCAGCCCAAAAATCATTCGATGCAGACATGAAAGTGGTTAAAGAAGCCCTCTGCAAAGAATTTAGCATTGATGACATTGAAAAATTCAACTCAGAAAAAATTAAAGACGTTGCTGACAGCAGAGATAAAAGTGATGCTGCAATAATTGCAAGATTTGATGCAGCAGTAGCAAGCCTTCCACTTGAAAACAAATGGAACGGTGAAGTAGTTTACGTACTTTGCTACTACGATAAAATCGGTACTAAAATCGACATCCACGAATTCACTATCTCAAATCCTCTTCCTAACGAAGGTGGTGAAGGCGAAGGTGGCGCTACAGAATAACGCATAACATTCTAAAGATACTATATAATAAAGTCATCGGCAATCCCGGTGACTTTATTTTTTCTATTTTTGATGCGAATATTATTAAAAAGAGTGATTAATTTTTGCTATTGCATTCATTTTCATTAATTTTGCAAAAAAAATTGAAACACAATGAACTTATTTGACAAAATTTCAGCAGACATAATGACTGCTATGAAGGCGAGAGACCGTGTACGCACTGAAGCATTACGCGGTGTCAAAAAAGAATTTATTGAAGCAAAAACCGCTGAAGGCGCACATGGAGAGCTAAGCGATGACAATGCGATGAAAATCCTTATCAAGATGGTAAAACAGCGTAAAGAAAGCGCTAAAATCTATCAAGAAAACAATCGTCCGGAACTTGCGGAAAGTGAACTTGCAGAGGCTGCCATCATTGAAGAATATCTCCCTAAGCAACTTACAGAAGAAGAACTTACTGCCGAACTTAAAAAAATCATAGAGCAAGTAGGCGCTACTTCAGCCAAGGAAATGGGAAAAGTGATGGGTGTAGCATCAAAAACACTTGCAGGTCGTGCTGACGGACGTGCAATTTCAGCAAAAGTGAAAGAACTTCTCGCTTAAGCCCATTCCATAACAACGAAATAAATATTATTACATAATATGCTTACACTGCAACAAATCAAAGAAGACCCGGAGCTTATCATCAAGCGTCTTGCGGTCAAAGGTTTTGACGGCAAACAACCTATAAACGAAATTCTCGAACTTGACAACAATCGCCGTCAACTCCAACTTAATAACGATAACCTCGCTGCTCAGCAAAATAAGGCTGCCGCTACCATCGGCGGACTTATGAAACAAGGCAAAAAAGAAGAAGCAGAAGCAGCTAAGGCTGAAGTTGCCAAAATCAAAGAAGAACAAAAAGGAATTTCCGAAAAGCTTGCACAAGTAGAGGCACGCATTAAAGAAATTCTGCTTTCAGTACCTAATATTCCTTGCGCAATGGTACCGGAAGGCAAGACTGCCGCAGATAACGTAGTAGAAAAGACAGGTGGTCCTGACCCGCATCTTCCTGAAGATGCACTTCCACACTGGGAGCTTTGCAAGAAATACAACATCATAGATTTTGATCTCGGTGTTAAAATCACAGGTGCAGGTTTCCCTGTATATATCGGCAAAGGTGCAAGAATGCAAAGAGCGCTTATACAGTTCTTCCTTGACCAAGCAGGTGAAGCAGGCTACCTTGAAGTACAACCGCCTTACGTAGTAAACGAAGCATCAGGCTACGGTACGGGTCAACTTCCGGATAAAGAAGGACAAATGTACTATGCTCCTCTTGACGGACTTTACTTGATTCCGACAGCAGAAGTACCGGTAACAAACATCTACCGCGATGTAATCTTAAGTCAAGACCAATTACCTGTCAAGAACTGTGCATACTCAGCATGTTTCCGTCGTGAAGCAGGAAGTTATGGTAAAGACGTACGCGGACTTAACCGTTTGCACCAGTTTGACAAAGTGGAAATAGTACGTATTGAAAAGCCTGAAAATTCATACGCAGCACTTGAAGAAATGAAAGACCACGTACAGGGCTTGCTTGAAAAACTCGGTTTGCCATGGCACATTCTTCGTCTTTGCGGCGGTGATATGAGTTTCACATCAGCAATAACTTTTGACTTCGAAGTTTTCTCAGCAGCACAAAAACGCTGGCTTGAAGTATCTTCAGTATCAAACTTTGAAACGTATCAGGCAAACCGTCTTAAATGTCGTTACCGCGGTGATGACAAAAAGACACACCTCTGCCACACCCTTAACGGCAGCGCACTTGCATTGCCGCGTATTATGGCAGCAATCATCGAGAACTATCAGACACCGCAAGGTATCGTAGTCCCTGAATGTCTCCGCAAGTACACTCACTTTGATATCATAGATTAATATTTAGTTATATCATTCACACTTCAAGCGGGTTTTCATAAAAAGAAAATCCGCTTGTTTTTTATATATAGAGAAATTTGCTTAATTTTGCACATAAATCCAAGAAACAAAAATCCGAATCGTGAAAAAATTAATACAATTTCTCAAGAAGCACCCTATATTAGCAAACATAATATACATATTCATAGCCGGTTGGCTCATAATCCTTGCCGCGCTGTTTTTTCTTGACTTCTGGACACATCATGGTGAAGAAGCCACTGTGCCTAAAGTCACGGGAATGTCCTACAACGAAGCCACATCACTTCTCCGCTCAGCAGGTCTTGTAGTGGAAATTTCTGATTCCATCTACGATAACAAGCGTCCTGCCGGCACAGTTGTGGAACAAACTCCCCACCCTTACGTACAAGTAAAGCCGGGACGCACCATTTACCTCACCATAGTGTCATTCACTGCAAAAATGGTGACAGTGCCTCATTATCTTAACGTGTCATCACGCCAAGCACAGACAACCTTTGAAGGTCTCGGCATTAAAAACATCAAGATAGTAGAAGTGGAGTCTGAATACAAAGACCTCGTAATAGGCGCAAAATTCAATGGTATTCCGCTCAAAGAAGGCAGCAAAATTCCTGTCACTGCATCTATCACCCTTGAAGTGGGCAAAGGCTACGAAGCACAAGCGGACACTGCAACCGTATCCGACGAAGAAAGAGTTGAAGAAATGTTTGATAAAGCAGTTTTTCTCGGTGAATAATTATGGCAGAAGACATTTTGGAAATCGAACAGGAAGACTTGTCAGATGACATACAAGGAGTTGAATCCACAGACGGAGGTGAGCTTTACGAACATTTTCGCTTTGTAGTAGATAAAGGACAGACCTTGCTAAGAGTGGATAAATACCTCGTGGCTCACATGCAAGGCTCATCACGAAACAGAATTCAGCAGGCAGCAGACGCCGGCTGCATTCTCGCTAACGGTAAACCGGTAAAGAGCAATTACCGTGTAAAGCCTTATGACGTGATATCAATAGTGATGGACCGCCCGCGCTACGAATGCGAGATAATACAAGAAGACATTCCGCTGAATATAGTATATGAAGACGATGCAGTGCTCGTAGTGAACAAGCCTGCAGGACTTGTAGTACACCCCGGACACGGAAACTACCATGGGACGCTCGTCAATGCTCTTGCATATTACTTCAGAAATAATCCGAACTACGATGTAAGCGACCCGAGATTGGGACTCGTGCATCGTATTGACAAAGATACTTCCGGACTGCTCGTAGTGGCTAAAACGCCGGAAGCAAAAACACACTTAGGTAAACAGTTTTTCAACAAGACAACTCGTCGCGAATATGTAGCCGTAGTGTGGGGAGTACCGAACCCGGAAAAGGGAAGAATTGAAGGGAATATAGGTCGCTCACTTCGTGACAGACTCCAGATGGACGTATTTCCGCCGGACAGTGAATACGGCAAACATGCAGTGACACACTACGAAGTCATAGAATCATTCGGCTACGTGTCTGCCGTGAAATGCGTATTGGAAACAGGCAGAACGCACCAAATCCGCGTACACATGAAGCACATCGGACACCCACTGTTCAATGATGCAAGATACGGAGGCGACAAAATACTCCGAGGCACAACGTCTGCCAAGTACCAACAATTCGTAAGAAACTGTTTTGAAATATGCCCCAGACAAGCGCTACACGCTCGTACACTCGGATTTGTACACCCTGTCACCGGCAAAGAACTCTTCTTTGAGTCCGAAATACCGGCAGATATGGTAGCGCTTATGGAAAAGTGGCGCAAACTTGATATTCAATAGAATACTAAACATACATAAAATACAAAAGGCATTCTCACGAATGCCTTTTGTAGTGACTCGTACAGGATTCAAACCTGTAACCTTCTGATCCGTAGTCAGATGCTCTATTCAGTTGAGCTAACGAGCCCTATGAACAAAAATGTATGCACAAACAATTTTCCTTTTGTGACTCGTACAGGATTCAAACCTGTAACCTTCTGATCCGTAGTCAGATGCTCTATTCAGTTGAGCTAACGAGCCATCGTCTATGCGCGATTGCGACTGCAAAGTTAAGAATAAATTTTTAAATAGCAATAATTTTCTCAAAAAAAATTTCATCATCAAAAAAAGATGCCGAGAATGAAGTGAAAAAGCATCAACAACAAAAAGAATGAAAAAAAATTCCAATCAACTTTTTACTTTTGGATAAAAGTGTGGTCTTAGAAGTGAATTAAATCAATAACAGAGGCGAAAAAGAGATGTTGAACTTCTTTAGAAAGAAAGATACAGATAAAAAATTCACGGATATTGTCAATAAATATCGTGAGCCGGTGTATTGGTTTATTCGTCGTCGAGTGATAAGTCACGATGACGCAGATGATGTGACACAAGAGGTGTTTATCCGCATCTACAAATCACTTGATACACTGAAAGATGCTTCAGCGGAAAAAGCATGGATATATCGGATAGCCACAAATGAATGTAACCGCTTCCTGACTCAGAAATATCAATCAACAGAGCTGACGGAAGATATTACGAACAGCCTTATGGAAGGAGAATACATTGACTACGATGAGGAAATGCAGATAAAATTCCAGAAAGCACTGAATACGCTCTCGGAACGACAACGAAACGTATTCGAACTGAGATACTACGAGGAAATGCCTTACGAGCAAATAAGCGAGGTGATGAACTCCGACGTATCAACACTCAAAGCCACGTATTACGTAGCAAAACAAAAAATAACGGATTATATTCTAAATAAGTAATGATATGAATACTACAGTTGACAATTTTGATAACATCGGTCGCAACACTCCTTACAGAGTGCCGCAAGGCTACTTTGACAACCAAAAGGAAAGACTACTGTCAATAGCAGAAACAGGCAATAAGCGCAGAAGGATCACCCTCCGCAGAGTATTAGCCGTAGCATCTGCCGCTGTAATATTCCTGGGAATGTCACTATTTACATGGCACGTCACCAATTCGCCGGCAGTGAATGTTGACCCTGTAGATGCATATATGTCAAGTCTGAGTGACGATGACCTTGCGCAAGCCATTGACATTGCGGATAACGACATTTTTTTCGAAACTGATTCACTAACCAATTACTAAACAAAAACTGAAAAACGATGAAAAAGACAATTCTAAGCCTAATAATAGCGCTCTTGGCAGTAGGCACTTCTTTTGCCAAAGAGAACAAAGGTCCCGTAAAGCCTACCGAAGCAGATTTCAAGACGGAATCCGAAATTATCGCCAAAAAACTCAACCTCGGAGGTGACAGTATAGCTAAATTCCAAGAAATATACGTAGCATACAAAAAAGATATGTTCAAAGCGATGGAAGAGCATAAGCCGTCATGCAAAAAGAAAGAATGTTCGGAAGAGCAAATTGATGCAATGAATCGCGAACGATTCGCTCACGCACGCAAGATGCTTGATATCCGCGAGACATACTACAAAAAATTCCTCACTACCCTAAAGCCTTCACAAGTGGAAAAGATGTACCGCATCGAAAAGAGACTTATCGATCGCAAAAGACATGAAATTGACTCCAGGAAAGCCAAAAAAGGACATGGCGGAGAAGGGAAAAGCGGCAGAAATCACCAAAAAAGATATGAACAAAAAGATTAAACAGAATACCTTTAGAACATGTTTTTAAGTAATATGCAACACTCTTCATAATTTTGTCCTTGAATGGACAAATAAAACAGGCGGAAAGAAGTCAATTGTGAAATTGGCTTCTTTTATTTTTATAATCCGGCAATTATGTAACCGCATTGGCACTGAAGGAAAGGACAAAAACGCATATTAAAACACGCTATGTAGTTCATTTTAAACAGTTTGCACATTTATAGCAAAACGTGCAAAAGTATAAATATTACAAAAACATTGCAACATTGTAGTTTATTATTCGTACCTTCCTGAGTTTGACAGTTTATTTTATAACACACAGATACACAGAGAGTTATCGC
>SAMEA104315426__coassemble_289_pt1 | contig 42353 bp, 24 predicted proteins | sample SAMEA104315426__metabat2_low_PE_027 | metagenome-assembled genome bin SAMEA104315426 (sample SAMEA104315426) | gut metagenome | biome: Monkey gut; feature: monkey-associated habitat; material: faeces | place: China | collected 2013 | reverse complement strand
GCAATTATGTTTTGTTGACGAATATTTTTTGCAGTTCGTTTTGGAATCTACAATTTTCCGTTATTCTTTACCATTTGTATTAGGAACACCTATTCTGACTATTCTTATTCTCTGTCTGATTGTTTTTCATTTCTTTTAAGATTGGCGGCATTGCGCTTTAAGCCTGCAAGTTTTGCACGTTTTACTGGTGAATGGCGAAAGATGGCTGAAAATTCATCTTGCGACATTTTTTCTATTTTTTCCGGTGTAAGTGAAGATATCTCTTTGCGTAGCAGAAATTCGCTCATAGGTGTGACGGGCGGGTGTGCATTTTGCGGACACACTCTTTGGCATATATCGCAGCCATATACGCTGCTCAGGTGTAAATTTTCGGGGAGGTCGCCTCGATGTTCGATAGTGAGGTAAGAGCGACATTTACGTGCATCTAAATGTCCGTTTTCTATTGCTTTGCCGGGGCAGCAGGTGATGCACTTTGTGCAGTCGCCGCAGTCTGTTTTTAGCGGCTCGTCTGCCGGTAAGTCAAGGGTGGTGATTATTTCGCACAGAAAAAAGTAACTGCCGGCATCGGGGATTATAAGAAGTGAATTTTTGCCGATGTACCCTATTCCGCTTTGCACTGCCCAGTATTTTTCAAGGATTGGAGCGGAGTCTATGCATATTCTACACTCTCCGCCTTCCTGTGATATGTATTCCGTGATAGGACGAACTTTTTCCCGCAGCACTTCGTGATAGTCGTCGCCGTGTGCGTAAAGTGCGAATTTTGAGAGGTTTTCCCCTTCCTTTACTTCGTGGTAATAACTCATGGCAAGGACTATTACAGTCTTTGCTCCTTCAATGAGTAATCTCGGGTCTTTACGTATCTCGGGATAATTATTGAGATACTCCATATTTGCATTTTTCCCGCTTTCGGTCCACTTGGAGAAGTATTCCGTCACGTTTTGCTCCACTTCGCGGGCGTGAGTCATTCCACACGCATAGAAACCTATTGTGTGAGCGATTTTCTGAATGTTTTCTTTACATTGGTATCGGGAGCATTTCATATCCGTGTTCTTTAAGCCATTCAATACTGCATGGAAGTATGCTTTTTATGTGTTCAAGTGACTTTAAAGAATCGTGAAATACTATTATTGAGCCGTTTCGGGCATAGCGTTTCACGTTTTTGAATATTCTTTCGGAACTCAGAGAGCGGTCGTAGTCGCGAGTTACGAGGTCGTACATTATGATGTTGTAATGCTCGCTGATAACTTGCATTTGTGACCAGCCCATAAGTCCGTGTGGAGGTCGGAAAAGTGTACTGTCTATAAGTTTGTTTGCTTCTTCTATATCTCTGATATAAGCGTGGAAAGATGTTTTTAAGCCTTGCTTATGATGCATAGTGTGATTGCCGTAAGAGTGACCTCTGCGTTTTATCTCTTCGAAGAGTTCCGGGTTACGTCTTACGTTGTCACCTACCATAAAAAATGTTGCCTTTACATCGTATCTGTCAAGTGTGTCTAATATCCACGTTGTCAACTCAGGTATCGGGCCGTCATCGAAAGTCAGATACACCACCTTCTTCCCCTTCCGAGGCAGTCTCCAGATTGCCTCGGGGAAGAGTAGTCGGTACAATAGTGGCGGTTGCTCTATCAGCATGTCTTATTCTTTTGCACTATTGGCTTGTGCTGTGAGCAGAGTTGTGATGTCAACACCTGTTTTTTCAAGTTCTGCCACTAATGCTTCTACATCACCGCCGTCGCTGTAATATGTTTCTATGAGCGATGTGAGATAAGTAGGTGCATAGCGGTCAACACGGCTGATTGTTCTCAGTTGCCATGGCACTCTTTGCAGGCTCAGAAGGTATTTATAAGTCTGTGCATAACGTCTTATTTCGTTTTCAAGAGTTTGGTGTCCTTTGGCTATAAGGTCTTTGTTTCCTGTCTCGTTCCCGAGTTTGCAGTAAAGGTCACCGATTTGCTCACCTATTTGGATTCCGTAAAGTGCAAATTTCACAGACAGTTTCTTGTCCATCACTTCAAGGATATTACCACACTTTGTGAAGTATTCTTTACCCTTGGCAAGTCGTTCTGCATCAGCGGTCTTGGTACCGTCTTGATTGTAACTGTATTCAATACCGTTGTTGTAAAGTGTTCTTGCAAGGTCAAGGAGTGAACTGCGGTGTGTTGTCACCATACGGCGTATTGTCTCGTCAAGGTACAGTGATTTGCCGCTTTCAAGTGCTGTGTCAAGTCCGCCCCAACGGAATTTCTCCATTACGTTTTTGTACATTCTGTCTGCATCCGGGAGCGGGTCTGATACCTCTTGGTTCAGCATCGGAGTCACTTGGTAAGCAAGTCCGGTGTTTCGCATATACGGCGTAAGACCGATGTAGTAGCTTTCAGGCACTGTCATTGCGAAGTATATCGGTCTGTTCCAGCCGTTCTTTACGCTTGTAGCAAGCATATCGAGTGATAATGCTTTGCTGAGACTTGCTCCGCGTTCATTCATCACGTCTTGGTCCTGGAGGAAATTTACTACGATTGTATCTTTCGCTGTCAGTGCGTCTTCGGCTGATATAATACCGGCTTTTACGGCTTGATTTACATCAACCGGGATATACATATTCGGGTGTTTCCAGTAAGATATGCCGTCACTGCCTGCTTTAGGTGCATTGCGGTAGAGGTCGTCAAGTGCTGACAGTGCATTGACCGGTGTGGAATCTACATCGTTGTCGTTGATATAGTTGAATTGCAGTCTGTCGTATGCGTAGTCGCTTGACTTGGCAAGCATATCTATTCCGTCTGCTTCTTCAGTTGATATCTTCATCTGGTTTGCGTACCAGTCTGTTGTTAAGTAAGATAAATTCACCACTCTGACGTCATTGCGGTAGCCTTCCACTTCCTGTGCGTACCATAGAGGGAATGTGTCGTTATCTCCGTTTGTGAAGATTATTGAATTCGGTGCAAGGCTTGAAAGGTAGTTGAAGCCGTAGTCGCGGGCGGTGTATCTGCCGGAACGGTCGTGGTCGTCCCATGTCTGTGACACCATTTGGAGTGGCACGAGAATTCCGATTACTGTTGCTGCGATTGCTGCCGGTAATTCGGCTTGATTATTTTTCTTCAACGCTTTTTTCAGCATTGTGGCTATAGCGAGTACTCCCATTCCCACCCATATTGCAAAGGCGTAGAATGAACCTGCAAAGGCGTAGTCTCGTTCACGCGGCTGCATTGGCGGCTGATTAAGGTAAAGCACTATCGCTATACCTGTCATAAAGAAGAAGAAAAATACTACCCAGAACTGTTCTATACCGCGTTTTGAGTAAAAGGCTTGCCATAACATTCCGATAAGTCCGAGTAATAACGGGAGCATATAGAACACGTTGTGTCCTTTATTTCCTTTTCCGAATTCGTCAGGTAGAAGTGATTGGTCGCCGAGGCGTGCATTGTCTATGAACGGAATACCTGATATCCAGTTTCCGCGATTGACTTCGCCGTTACCTTGAAGGTCGTTTTGACGTCCTGCGAAGTTCCACATAAAGTACCTCATATACATGTGGTTAAACTGGTAGTTTATGAAGTACTCCAAGTTCTGTGCTGTTGTAGGTTTCTTTATTTCTACCGAATATTTTTGACCATACACTTCTACGGGACTTCCGTCTTCGTTGACGTAAGGATAGATGGTCACTGTCTCCATATCTGCTTGGGTTGCTCCTATCCAGTCAAGATAACCTTGCGGGTGACTGCCTGCTCGGCTGTACATACGTGGGAACAATACGTTCGGTGTCCAGGTATATGTCTCTTTTTGACCTGTTACGATGTATTTGTCTTTGTCCTCAGGGCTGCTCTTTACAGCTTTTGCGTAGAGGCTTTTGCCTTTGGTGATTTGTACGCTCGCATTGCCTTGGTCATCTACTACATAGACCGGGGTTGACGTAAACTGTCGTCCGTAAAACAGTGGATTTTCTCCGTATTGCTCACGGTTTAGGTAAGATGCAAGTGAGAACACGTTGTCCGGTGCATTTTGGTTCATTGTCGGGTTTGCTGCGGAGCGCACGAGGATTAGTGCGTAGCTTGAATAGCCGATGAAGATTACCAAAATGCTCGTCACTGCTATGCTCAACAGTCTGTATGATACTTTCTTTGAGAAGAATAGCCATGCTCCGAGAGCTGTCGTGAGAACCACAGGGATTAGGATTGAGTCTCCGATAAATGTTACTCCTGACAGGAATACTGCAATTAATGCTGATATGCGTATCAGTTTTCCGCTGCGCTGTACATATAGTTCGTATATACTCCAAATGAGTGCTGCAATGAGTAATACTGCATAAATCAGTACACCTGTGTTATAACTCATTGATAGGGTATTCACACCGAATAATTCAAAGTACTGTGCCATTTCTATGAAGCCAGGCACTAGTCCGTAAAGAATTAAACCTATCACCACGCATGAGGCACCGAGGGTGATTAGTGAGCCTTTGGCGGTACTCTCTTTTGTCTTGCGGTAATATATAACGAGTGCTATTGCAGGGATACATAGCAAGTTCAGCAAGTGTACGGCGATTGATATACCTATTATATATGCTATAAATATCAGATACTTGTCGCTATGTGGCGCATCTGCTCTGTCTTCCCAGCGCAGTATGAGCCAAAATACGAGGGCGGTGCAGAATGATGAAAAGGCATATACTTCGCCTTCTACTGCGGAGAACCAGAATGTGTCACTCCATGTATATACTAATGCTCCGCACAAGCCTGAACCAAGGATTGCTATGGTCTTCGGCAAAGAGATTTCTGTTGCATCATCTGCTACTACGAGGCGTCTTGCCAAGTGGGTTATGCTCCAGAATAAGAATAGTATTGTTCCTGCACTCAGGAGTGCCGACATTGTATTTACACAGTATGCCGCAAGTGATGCATCACCTCCTGCAAAGTTTACAAAAAATCTTGCCGCAAGCATAAATATAGGGTTGCCCGGCGGGTGACCTACTTCAAGTTTCGTGCCTTGGGCTATAAACTCAGGACAGTCCCAAAAACTTGCAGTCGGCTCAAGAGTGAGAATATATGTCACTGCTGCCACTACGAAGCATAACCATCCAAGTGATAAATTAAGTATCTTAAAACGCTTCATCTATTATTGATAAATTATGAATGTATATTCTATTTTCTTGCTGATTTTACTGCTGATACTGTTCCGTCTGACAGGCTCACACGGACGATGTAAAGTCTGTTTTGCCAATTTTCCGTGGGGATCTGAATGTTTTCACTATCACCTTTCACTGTTGTCAGCATCTTGCCGGTGGTGTCGTAAAGGGTAACAGTCTCAATTCCTTGTTTTGCAGTCACATTCAGTACTGTTCCGTCAAACCATACCGCAATTTTTGCATTAAGGTCTTCTGCTATTGTTTGTTCTGCGCTTGTGGTAGAATGTGTGAAATTAAATTCCTGCCATTGTGCCGCATCTTTAAATGAACTTTCATTTGAATCTGTGACGTAGAGATATACGTTAGGTTGATTTACGTTGTACCACACGTTTTCTCCGAGTTCCGGTGCGGTGTCAATATTTCTTACGAGTAAATCCACGAATGAGGTCCAACCTGCCATTGCGTAGTCACCGAGATAGGTTGTAGTCGCAGGCAGTGAAAATTGTGTCATATTTGAACAGTCTGCCATACCGTATTTCCCTATGGTACTGAGGTTTGTATGGTTGCCAACTACTTCATTTACGTCTGTGATAATCGGGTATTGAAGTTTGCTCAGTCCGTATAGTCCGAAGTCACCTATTTCTGTAAGTGAATTTGGAAAATTGAATTCCGAGATTTCTGCATCGCCGAAAAATGCACTTCTGTCAAAACGCTCTATGCTTTCCGGCAATACGACCTTTGTGAGTCCGGTACATTCCGCAAATACACCGCTTTCTATTGCTGTCAATGATGTTTTGGAAATGTCTGCGGTTTTAAGTGCTGATTTAGCGAATGCTTCCTTCCCTATTTCAATAAGATTTTTTGAAAATGCAAAATTTTCAAGTGAAGCACAACCCTTAAATGCTCGTTGTCCGATTACAGTTAGATTTTCGGTACCTGTGATTTCTGTTAGAGTTGTGCAGCCGGAGAACGTGTCATCGCTAACCGTTGTTACTCCGCCCAAATTTATACTTTTAAGTAAAATACAGTCTTTAAATGCCATCGCACCGATTTTTGTACAATTTTCAGGCAACTCTGCGGACGTGATTGCAGTGCCTGCGAAAGCGGCATCGGATACTGAGATTACGCTTGCCGGTAACGTGATGTTTTTTATTCCTGAGCCGAGAAGCGCAAATTCCGGTATTTCGTTTTCGTTACAGTATATCCTGCCGTTATTCAGCGCTTTACCTTCGTACTTTACAATCTTTGCATTTCTCAGATTTAACGTTTCAAGGCTCTGCATTTTGCCGGCTATAAAGTCAAAGTCCGAGGCGTCAATTTCACCTGTGACTTCAAGAGCTTTTTCTGTAATATTTTCTCCTACAGCTTTTTCAAGGTTGCCCGCAGTGGTGTTAACTGTCAGGGCATGCAGTTGAATTGTAGCTATAGTCGTTGCTAAAATCAGACATATTTTTTTCATAAAACTATTGTTTTATACAGGGATTAGGTATATGCGTACTTATCAATCTGCAAATTTACGGATTTTATTTGATTCCAACTGCTAACATATATTAAATTATATCTCTGCTTCACGGCTCTTTTATTTAAAGTAGAAGATTTTGTTATATTTTTTTTAAGAAATATCATAGAGGAAAGTCGGGAGTCTTTCGGTTGTAAGTAACTCAGGGTAAGCACTCTGTGCGCCACCATGAGAAATTCATATATAGCGGATTCGCACCTCGCAGAGCGTTCTGTCTGTATGGTGTTCTGTCGTATTTGTCATGAAAGTGAAAATTATAATTTTTAATTGTTGTATATTTACCATTTTATTGTAACTTTGCATTATTAAAACTTTTCACTATGGAAGATAAAAACAATGATATTATTTCAAGAATTAAGTATCTCATTCAGTTAAAACGAATTTCACAAGCGGAATTTGCTCGTCGTATTAACATTGACCCGTCAAACCTTTGCAAGCATCTCACTTCAAAATTACCGATTACAGACGTTCTTATTAACAGGATTGTTGTGGAGATGGGTGTCTCCAAGCAATGGCTTAAATACGGTGATGATGTCCCCTATTCCAAGGTTGCCGGTCAGTCAGTTGAAGTGCTTGATGTAGAGAAACTTCCTGTTGTCAAGCAACCCGGTATTCCTGTTTACGATATTGATGTCACTGCAGGCTGTGAAGAACTTTCAATGATGTTTACGCAAGATAAAATTGACGGCTATGTATCTTTACCGCGTATGTCGCAGAATTCTATTATTGTGAGAGTTAGCGGAAACAGTATGTATCCGGAGATTAACGATGGCGGTTATATTGCCATTAGACCCGTCAAGAATATTGATACTATTTTCTGGGGACACATTTATGTCGTTGTCACAGAGGATTATAGATTGGTGAAATATGTTCGCAGAGATAATGCAGATGATAAAAAAATAATTCTTCACAGTGCCAATCCGGAATATGATGATATGGAACTTCCGAAATCCGCTATCAAAAATCTTTTCCTCGTTGAAGCTATTTTGAATTTTAAAATCTGCGGATAAAATTTTGTGATTATAGTACAAAGTCAAGAAAAGTCGGTTGGTCTATAAGTCTTTTTTAATCAGATTGTAGCAGCCGCTTTTTATGAAAGAAACTGTCAAACAATTTATATCCCCATCAAGTCTCGGTAAATATCCAGTGCTGCTATTATTTCTTTTTCGCTTGCGGTGCAGTTTATTACCGGTTCCCCCACGTCCTTGAGTAGAGTGAAATTAATATTATCCTGCGTACTGTTTTTCTTGTCGTGTCGCATATATGATATCAGTTCCGGATAGTCATCACATGTTATTTCGTAGATTCCATATACCTCCTTTATATAACTGCTTAACAGATTTAGAGTTTTAGTAGGCATTTCAAGTTTTAAGTGTGACAGTATCACTTCCGTTATCATTCCGAAAGCTACTGCATACCCGTGTGAAATAGGATTACCGTGTTTGAGTGAATGTTCTTCAAAGGCATGACCTATGGTGTGTCCGAAATTTAATGCTTTTCGTATGCCGCTTTCTTTAGGGTCTGCTTTTACTATTTCTTCTTTTATTTTGACGCTTTCAGTGAGAAGTTCAAGCAATTTTTCTCTGTCAATTTCTTCAACGTCTTGTTCTATAAGTTCGTTAAATATTTTATGGGACTTTATGAGTCCGTGTTTAATCATTTCTGCATATCCGGACCGTCTTTCGTGGCTGTTTAGAGTTTCAAAGTAAAGCGTTGAGATGATTACTGCATCGGCTTCACAAAAACAGCCTATTTCATTTTTATACCCTGCAAAATTTATCCCTGTTTTTCCACCAACGGCTGCATCAACTGCGGAGAGTAGTGTAGTGGGGATATTGATGAATTTAATTCCTCGCTTGTAAGTAGCGGCTGCGAATCCGCCCATATCGGTTATTACGCCGCCTCCCATATTTATGGCAAGGCTTTTTCTCGTGCATTTGCCGGCTTCCATTCCTCGCCATATCTCCATCAGCGAGTCGATATTTTTGTTTATGTCGCCGGATTTGACTGTTATCAAGCGAGCATCGGCTACGTTTTTACTCTCTTTTGCTAATTTCGGATATACGTATATGGCTGTGTTGCTGTCGGTTATTACAACGATGTTAACCGGCTTTATTTCGTCAATGAGTTTATCTACAGTTTCAGCGACACTGTTTGTGTACATGATTTTTTGTTCCATATCTTCAGATTTCTTTTGTTGCATTTATGAGATTTTGCAAGTCATTTGAAAATTCCTCCATTGAATTATACAAGATATTTGCACCTGCTTGCAGCATTTTCTCGCCCTTTATCGGTCCTGTAGTTACACCTACGGTGAAAATTCCAGCATCAGCACCGGATTTAATTCCAAGCGGTGCATTTTCTATCACTATTGCTTCATTTGGCTTAACTCCCGCTATTTCCAATCCTTTAAGATACGGCTCGGGAGAAGGCTTGCCGTGTGTTACGTCTTTTGATGTAATCATATTTTCGCGAGTGAAAACGCTCGGGAAGTCTCTTTGAAGTCTGTCTAAGAGCGATGCCTGCCCGGAGCCTGTCACGAGGATTCTCTTAATTCCGTTTTTAGCGAGTATTTCAAGCATCTTTTCCGCTCCGGGCATAATTCCAGCCTTGGGAAGTTCTTGGAAATATAATGTCTTTTTATGATATAATTCTTTTACTTCATCATCGGTGGCGGTTTTTCCGAACGCTCTTTGGAAAAGGACATTGATAGTCTGAGCGCCGGTCATACCTTCGTATTCGTAAAACTCATCTCTGTCGCATTTCACACCCAGTTCGGTCATCATTCTGTACCATGCTGCTGTGTGATTAATCATAGAGTTGTACAGAGTGCCGTCCATATCAATCAATGCGCACTTTATGTCAAGATGCTTGTATGGTTTATCTTGTAGAAATTTTTCTACTGATTGTCTTGTCATTTTTTTGCAATCCATTGTTTGTGATTTTTTTCTTTACAAAGATATAAAATATCTCTTATTTTTCTTTGCAGGAATAATTATTTTCACTGTTGATTTAATGAAAAGTTAACTTTTTTCTCTCTTTTATTTCATATTTAGTTTATATTCATTGAATATTTGAGTAGAAGCAAATAACTGAAAATCAGATAAATATAATTTTAATAGTCTTTATAATGTCTATATTGACATTATATGCTATTGCAGACGGAAAAATTTGATAGTAACTTTGCAGCGTAAAAGTTAATTAGTGAACAAAATAAGTAGTTACATTATCTAAGGAAAAGGAGATTTCCTAAATCAAAGAATTAGCCGTAATTAGTTTTAAGGGTTAGTATTTATGTTAGAATTTAGTGTTTGTTTGGCTAATTCTTCCTTTAGATAACATCGTGTTTTATGTTAGGTTTGTTTAAGGGCGATTGCCCTAAACGTTTAAGAAGCCGATTCGTGAGAATCGGTTTTCATTTTTTATAGCGGTTTCTTTTTTGTTTGGATTTATTTTCTTAGCAACTTATTGATTAAGCTTATATATGCTTTAGCAATGATTTCCTCGGAAAATTTGATTAAGACGCTGCTATGGAGTGTCTTAGGATCGATATGACTTTCCAGGGCTTTAACAATACAGTCAGCAAGGTCTGCGCTGTCTTTGTATTTGGCTATGTATCCTGTTTTGCCGTCTTCTATTATGTCTCTTTGTCCGCCTTCTCCGAAACTTACCGGTATTGCGCCTAATGCTTGTCCCTCTATCAGGGTGCCGCCTAATGTTTCGTAGAGTGATGAACTGAGGACAACGGCTGACTGTGAGTATAATTCTTTGAGTTTTTTACTGTTGCTTATTCTGCCTGTTGCTTTGTACGGAAATTTGAGTGTGTTCAGCGCAGTATTGTCTCTGATTTCGCCTACGAATACCATTTCGTATTTTTGTGCGATTTCAGGGTGCTTTTCCGCTAATATGTTCAGTGCTTCAATAGCATAGCCAAGTCCTTTAACGGTGTCGTCAAGTCGTTCCGCCACCATTATTATCTTATTCCTTTCTCTTACAGTTTCCGGCAGGGTATATTCTTCTACGGGAAAAGCGTTAGGAATTACTTCTACCGGCATTTCTCGGAGCAATTCGCTTGCCAATGCTTTTTCTTTCAGCCAATTACTTACTGCAACAAAATGTATTTTAGAGTCTGAGTAAATTTTGTTTTTCTTCAGCCACACCTTGTGTGATAAGTCATTTTTCTTGCCTTTGAGGAACTTACATTCGCCGCATTCGTGTTTGTATCCGTCACAACCGAAAGCGTGGTGGCAAATACCGGTAAAGCACCACATATCGTGCATCAACCAGATTACAGGCTTTCCGGTCGTTATTATCTTCTGTATTTCCGTCAACGAAAGCATACCTTGATTTATCCACGATAAAATGATGGCGTCTGCCTCTTTTACTGTGGGATTGTCTGCGAGTTTTATGCCGTCCGAGGCAGTAGATACCTTAAACAGATTTTTACGGCTGAAACCGTTGTTTAAGTATATTTTCAGTCGTTCTGCGTAAAATGCCAGTTTTTTTTCGAAGTCGCCGCCGGTTTCTTCCACTCGAAGATTTTTACTGCCTTTTTTCAACACTATAAGTTGCGCATCAGCGCCATGTTTGCTTAGTGCATTAGTAAGTCTTGTTGTGGAGATTGCAGCACCTCCTATAGTGTCGCTGGTGCATATAACGGCAATTTTCATAATTGGATTATTTTTGACTGCTTTTAATAAATTTTTTATGAGGCTTTTCCTTGAAGATTACCAGTGTTGCGTAGCCGGCGAGGAGAATAATTCTCACCGGGAAATCTATCAGTTTGTTTCCCGTGGCTGTTAATGCAGACAGGGCATAAAGTCCCATTGCAATGATGAAATAGACGGATATTGTCTTTATGTCGTATCCGATAGGGTATTTGGCTTTTCCTATGAAGAATGATGTTACCATCATCGTGGTGTAACAGCCGAATGCCGCCCATGCGCAACCCATATATCCGAAATGCGGTACTAACATTACGTTCAGGAGGATTGTTACTGCAAGTCCGAGCAGTGAAAACCATGTTCCCCAGATAGTTCTGTCCGTAAGTTTGTACCATAGGGAGAGATTGAAGAATATGCCGAAAAACAGTTCTGCTATCATTATTATCGGCACTACTTTCAGTCCTACGAAGTATTCCGGTGCTACAAAGTACTTTATTATGTCTATAAAAAACATTACGCCGAGGAAGATGAACAGTCCGAAGATTACGAAGTATTTCATCGCATCGCGGTACGCTTGCAGTTTGTTTTGTCCTGTTTCTTTGTTTTGGGCGAAGATAAACGGCTCGTAAGCGAAGCGGAAAGCCTGGATAAACATCACCATTACTATTGCTATCTTGTAATTTGCTCCGTAAACTCCCACATCTTCCATTGCAGTTTCCGGGTGTGACGTTATCAGCGGATACAATATTTTGTCAATAGACTGGTTCATAATCCCTGCAATACCGAGGATTAGCAGAGGATACGAGTAGTTAAGCATCGTGCGGAGTAATTTACCGTCAAAGGTGTATTTCTCTGCGCGCAGTTCCGGCAGGAGAGTAAGCAGGGTAATGGCTGAAGTAATGAAGTTCGTCAGGAATATGTATCCTATGCCGTAATCCGGCGAATATATTCCGTCAATCAGTCCCGGTGACGTTTTCATTATCCACGGGCAAATTACGAGGAAGAATATATTCAGAAAAATGTTCAGAAATATATTAATCAGTTTAAGTGCGGCAAATCGTAACGGACGCTTCTTGTACCGCAGATATGCGAATGGTATGGCAGTTACGGCATCTATAGCCACTGCTGCTGCCATAAGGATTATGTAATCTTTATGTCCGCTACATTCCAGGCAGTCCGAGATAGGTGTTGCCAACATTGCCACTCCTGCCACGAACACGAGCGACAGGCTTGCTATGAACACAAGAGATGTTGTATATACTTTTGCCGGATTTTTCAGTTTGTCATCATTGGCAAATCTGAAATATCCCGTTTCCATTCCGCACGTCAGGATTATGAGGAGTAGGGCGGTAATGGAATATATATACGTCACTACACCGAACTCGCTTTTGGCAAACAAGTGGGTGTACATAGGCACGAGGCACCAGTTTAGAAACCTGCCTATTATACTGCTCATACCGTATATTGCGGTATCTTTAGCCAGACTTTTGACTCCCGCCATTTTTCTTATCTTCTTTAGTCTTCGTTTTTTTAGTCAAACAGTGAACCTGTACCGGAGTTACGGTCATGTTTCTTTCCCAAGTGGCGGTACGCAAGGTCTGTTACCTCACGTCCGCGGGGAGTACGTCTGATAAATCCCTCTTTGATAAGGAAAGGCTCATAGACGTCCTCAATAGTTCCCGGGTCTTCTCCGAGTGCTGTGGCAATAGTGGTCAAGCCTACAGGTCCTCCGTTGAATTTTGTGATGATAGTTGTCAATATCTTATTATCTATCTCATCAAGTCCGTATTGGTCAATATTCAGTGCTTCAAGTGAATGTTTGGCTATACCAAGGTCAATACCTCCGTTGCCTATCACTTGTGCAAAGTCACGAACACGGCGGAGTAGGGCATTTGCAATACGCGGAGTGCCGCGGCTGCGAAGTGCTATCTCTAATGCCGCTTCGTCGGTGCAGCTTACGTTAAGCAGTTTTGCGGAACGAAGTATGATTTTTTGCAGCACATCGTGGTCGTAGTATTCCAAGTGACAATTGATGCCGAAACGTGCTCTGAGCGGTGATGTGAGCAGTCCGCTGCGTGTAGTGGCACCGATAAGGGTGAATGGTGACAGGCTTAATTGGACTGTTCTTGCCCCCGGACCTTTATCTATCATTATATCAATACGATAATCCTCCATAGCGGAATACAGGTATTCTTCCACTACGGGGCTCAGACGGTGTATTTCATCAATAAACAGAACGTCATTTTTCTCCAGTGATGTCAATATTCCTGCGAGGTCACCCGGCTTGTCAAGCACAGGTCCTGAAGTTACCTTGAATCCTACACCAAGTTCGTTTGCTATAATGGCTGATAAAGTTGTTTTGCCCAGTCCGGGAGGACCGTGAAGCAAGAGGTGGTCAAGAGCCTCACCGCGTTGACGTGCAGCAGCCACGAAGACTTTAAGATTGCTTACAATCTTGTCTTGTCCGCTGAATGAGTCAAATTTTGACGGGCGCAATGCTCTCTCGTAGTCCCCTTCTTTATCGGAACTCAGGTTTCTTATGTCAAAATCTTCTTCCATTCAATGATTTAGAGGTATTTGTCGCCGAATTTCATTTTGGCGTCATTTACCATTTGTTTTATTTTCTGTTCTTCTGCGATAGGGCATACGAGGAGTATGTCTCCTGCATCTGCCACAATGTAATTCTCAAGTCCATCTACAACCACTAATTTTTTACCGTGAATGGCAAAAATATTTCCGGTTGAGTTGTAAGACAGCAATTCACAGTTTTGTGCCACGTTGCCGTCTTTATTTTTAGGTGAATTGTCGCGTAATGCACTCCAAGTACCGAGGTCGTTCCACCCGAATGTCACAGTTTCTACGTACACGTTTGATGCTTTTTCCATCACGGCGTAGTCAATGGATATGCTTACGCAGCTTTCAAAGTTTTCTTCAATAAAATTAAATTCCTTTTCAGTACCGAAAAGTTTTGCACCGCGCTCAAAGGTCGTTATCACGTCCGGTGCATTGTCTTTCAGTGCTTTAATGATATTATCCGCTTTCCAGAGGAATATTCCCGAGTTCCAAAAGAATTCACCGCTTTCAAGGAACACCTTTGCAAGTTCAAGCGATGGCTTCTCAGTGAAAGTCTTGACATTGTCAATATCATCAGTCACCTTACTGCCTACTTGTATGTATCCGTAGCCTGTTTCGGGACGAGTAGGCTTGATGCCGAGAGTGAGCAGGGCGTCATTTGCTTCTACAAATTCAAATCCCTTTATCACACTTTGTTCAAAGTCCTTTTCACGAGTGATAAGGTGGTCGCTTGGCGTGACTATCATACTTGCTTGCGGATCTAATGCAGCAATATGGTATGCAGCCCATGCGATGCAAGGTGCGGTATTTCGGCGTGCCGGTTCGAGAAGTATCTGTGTGTCAGCTATTTCTGGTAATTGCTCTTTTACGAGCGGTGCATAGAGCTTGTTTGTGACTATGATAATGTTTTCCTTTGGTACGATTGACAGGATACGGTCATAACTCATCTGCAAGAGTGAGCGACCTGTGCCGAGAAAATCAATAAATTGTTTAGGGCGATTAGTGCGGCTATACGGCCAAAAACGGCTACCTATACCACCACACATAATTACGCAATATCTATGTCGATTATCCATAAATTTTAATGTTAAGCAAAATGTATTTCTTTTGTCTTGCTAAGTTACTACTATTTTCTTAAACTGCCTACATTTTGCTTAAAAACTTTTGCAAGTCTCTAATCTAAGGATTAGATTTAATAATACATATTTCTTTGACACTTCGTTGTGTTATCATATTGATACTCAGTGATATAAATGCGTTAGTGATGTAGCTAATAAATATTAGTTTCACGGCTCTCTCATTTAGAAATATTCAGGACAGCATGTAAAAGACGACTTCTTCAGGGTATGTAGGAGACATGCGTCTGTGATTATCTTCCGGTAAGCACTTGTGACCCAATCTGAGATAGTTTCTAACGAAGATGACACCAAGGTAGAGCCTCGGCGAGGCTCGGCTGTAAGTAACACCGTATAAGCACGCAGTGCGCCATGCGGTGACAAGGCATCACACCACGGATTCGCACCTCGGGGAGGTGCGGTCTGTAAAAATTGAGAATGTTTTTTGCAAAAGTACTTAATTTGCAATCCGTCAGTAGATTGTATCCGAAATTCATATCTTACTTTTTCCGAATTTGTCGGATACTAATAGATATTTTCGTAATAATATTCGTTTTCAATCATTTCTTGCGAAGAATCTTTTTTAATATCCGGAATCAGTACATAATACATTAGCAATACATTCACTACTATGGTGATGAGTATTAGCAATATACTTTGTGTAGTGGTCAAGTTTACCGTAATATAGTCAAAGTCTTTGAATTCTTTTCTTTTCCAATAATTGATATTGTCTATCAGCCAATACAAGTAAGATTTCAAGTCAAGATCCGAGTTTTCTCGGAAATATCCTTCTGTTTTCACTCCTAATGTAGGTTCGTCCATCCAGCTGAATGTGTAGCACCACTTTACTTTATCATCAGTAATACCGAGGCAAACTACAAACTCATTTTTATTTCCGCCTTTCCAGTACGCTTGTTGTTTCTGTGCTGTTTCTACGCCTTTTGACGCATCAAAGAGGAGTATGAAAAGGTGTATCTCGTAAGTACTGCCGTAGTAAGCGTTAAATGTACGGTATAGTTCATCTATTTCACCTCCAATAGCGTTTCCGTTAACGTCTATTATCGGAGATTGGTCATAATCATCGCAAATCGGCGGATAATCGTGTAGCCCGAGAGTAATTGCTTCCTCCTCTTTTATATCTTCAAACTTGAATATTGAGTTGGAATTGCGAATTTTGTTTTTGTAGTCGTGAGTTTCTGTGATTGTGTAAGTTCGTTCGCGGAGAAATTCGTTGAACATCGGGTTTTCCCCATTTTCTTCAAGTTCTTCCATCACATCATTGAAGCGGTATCGTTTACCGAATCTTACACCTCCTTCTATTTCATCACCTATGATGCTGAAAGGGTGCTTAGGCGATTGCCATACATCTGCGATGGTATAAAACTCACTTTTTTCAATGTCAATAGAAGAGCCGTTTGAAGTTATCATTCTCCATATAGCCGGGTGATAGACGTAATCTTTACGCCTGACAGTGCGGTATTCCACATTCCCGTAACTGTCTTTACCACACGGCTCTCGTTCCTCGCGGATTACAATTTCTGTCCATGAGTCTTCATGGAACAGTTCCATTACAATGCCGCCCAAGTATTCCGTAGTGTAACATCTATGGCGCATCATCAGCCAATGCACAATGCCCGTTACAGCTAATGACAGGCACAAAAGTCCGGCATACATTTCATTGTCCGGATTGCTGTTGCTGAAATATAGAACGGCAAATGCGAGGACAGTGATTATGTAAGGTACTACTGACACTTTCGGTTAAGTATTAGAATATTTTTACATCATCATCAAGATGAGTCTCCATTATGGTCTTAGAGTGGGTTGAAGATATTACTTCGTATTCGATTTTACTTTTGTTTGATACGAACCAGCGTGAAGGATAACTTTCAATAAGTGCTTCACGTTCACGAATCACGTCAAGCATGCGAGTCTGAGCGTTATGTAAGTGAGTACGTTGGATTTCAATGGCTTGCATAAGGTCGTTGTACAGCGAAGTGTCAAAGTTCGGATTTGCTTCTTGAATCCAATTCATCATAGTGGAATCGCTTTTGTAGCGACCTGAAATGATTTCCGGATATACGCGCTCGAAAGTTTCACGGTACTTATCACTTACTTCAGCCTTCTGCTTGATGATTTTCCACATTTTGTCGTAGGTACTCTCTATTTTTTGTCGTTGTGCTTCAGCCTCTTTGCGTAGGTTTATTTCACGGTTGTTATAACTGAAATAGAGTCCGAAATAGATTATGACAACGGCTGCTATTACGATAATTCCAATCAAAGTTGATAACGATGACATAGTTCTTTAGATTTAATGTTTTGTTTATGTATAGTATTAATTTTGTGCCAAATTTATCAAAATTTTTTTGCTTTACAAAGATTTAGCGGTAATTAATTCTTTTTTATAAAAATTTTATTGAATTTTTTTTCGGAAATACTTGCTTTTTTTCATCATTTTCGTAAATTTGCTGCCGTAACGTCATCTTTTTATGATGAAACGAGCAAAGTAACAATTTTTCTAATCCTTAAAACTAATTCACTATGATTATCGGTGTTCCCTCTGAGATTAAAAACAACGAGAACAGGATAGGTATGACCCCTTCGGGAGTAAAAGAAATGGTTAAGCACGGACACAAAGTTTTCGTGCAGCACGATGCCGGAGTCGGCTCCGGTTTCCCTGATAGCGATTATATCAACGCCGGTGCTGAAATTCTCCCTACAATTAAGGACGTGTACGATGTGGCAGAGATGATAGTGAAGGTCAAAGAACCTATCGAGCCGGAATATGAACTTATCAGAAAGGACCAAGTCCTCTTTACGTATTTCCATTTCGCTTCAGACAGACCTCTTACTGATGCAATGCTGAAAGCCCATGCGGTGTGTATCGCTTACGAGACTGTCCGCCTTCCGGATCGGTCGCTTCCGCTATTAGTGCCGATGAGCGAAGTCGCAGGCAGAATGGCTGCACAGCAAGCGGCTCGTTTCCTTGAGAAGCCTCAAGGCGGTATGGGTAAATTGATGGCAGGTGTTCCGGGTGTTAAACCGGCTAAGGTACTTATCCTCGGTGCCGGTGTGGTAGGACGTAATGCTGCGAAAATCGCTTCAGGTATGGGAGCAGACGTCACTATTACCGATATTTCTTTACCTACTCTACGCCATGTGGCTTACATTATGCCGCAAGTCAAGACCCTCTATTCTTCCGCTCATAATATTGAGACGGAACTCCCTGATGCTGACGTTGTTATCGGCTCTGTCCTAATTCCCGGCGCTTTGACTCCTCATTTGGTAACTCGCGATATGCTTAAGTTAATGAAACCGGGAGCATTGCTCGTTGACGTTGCTATTGACCAAGGTGGTTGCTTTGAAACGTCACACCCTACTACTCATAGTGAACCTACATACGTTGTTGACGGCATTGTTCATTATGCTGTTGCTAACATTCCCGGTGCAGTGCCTATGACTTCTACTCTTGCACTTACAAATGCCACTCTTCCTTATGCTATCAAGCTTGCTGACAAAGGGTGGAAAAAGGCTTGCAAAGAAGACAACGCATTGCTTCAAGGTGTTAATATCGTTGATGGAAAAATCGTATTCCCTGCTGTGGCAGAGGCATTCGGAATGGAGTGTTCTAAGTTGGAATTATAAAAGAATTGCTAAAAAAGAAAAGGGGTGGGCTGAAGCTCACTCCTTTTTGTATATAATGCTTTGATTATTAGCTTGATAATACGCTTGCTGAAAAGTGATTCTCAAAATCTTTTTAGCGAAAACCTGAGTGATTCTCAAAATGTTTATTGTTTAGATCAGCAAGTGCTTGATTATAGGAACATAGACATATACACAGGCATACATAGTATATCGGTATCTTTACGCAAATCCTTAGTATATATCAAGTATCGATGTTTTATTCTGCTTGAAAATTTTTTTGAAAAAGCATCAAGCGAGGCGTGAGTCTTATAACCTGATGATTTGACTTCAATCGGACTTATCTTATCTCCTTCTGAGATAAGAAAGTCTATCTCGTAGTTGTGCTTACAACTTTCTGTTGGGAATGTATAATAGTATAACTCATTTCCTGCTGCTTTGAGCATTTGTGACACTACATTTTCATACACGTAGCCTAAATCTGCAGCAAGTTTATCACCCAAAAGTTTTTGGTATATATTATTATCTGTGAAATCTTTATCCCAAAATGCAAGAGTGATGAAAAGACCGGTATCACCTAAGTACATCTTGAAGTTGTCAGTAGAATGATGAAGAGCCATTCCCACATTTGGGCCATTGGCATGATACGCTATATTGACAACCATTGATTCTTTCATCTCTGATATTATCTCATTTAATGAAGTTTTTGCGGTTCCTTCACTTGCGCGCCATGTCATATATCGATTAGCATTTCCTGTCAGTTGTGCCGGTATCTGCCGAAAAATTTTTGATGCATTTCCGGTTGGATCAATACGATTGAAATCCTTATCGTAAAGGTTTATTATGCTTCTTTTTATGCGGTCAACCTTCTCAAGATTATTTGTTTCAATAAGAGCGGCAACAGCCTGAGGCATTCCGCCAACGAGCATATATAATCTGAAATCACGCATTAGCTTGCGATTGGTATTGTCTCCCAGTGGTGTAATATTTTCAAAACATTGCTTGAGAAGTGGAATTGTAGCATAGTCGTTCATTGCCCATTTGAATTCTTCATAATCCATCGGGTACATACAGACTTCGTATTCCTCACTTGGAATGAGTATGTTTTGAATATTTTTTCTTATGGAAATCAGTGAGCCTGTTTCTATATAGTCATATCTGCCGTCTCTTACAAGATGTTTGATGGCTTGACGTGCTTTAGGGCAAAATTGTATTTCATCAAAAATTATGGCAGACTTTCTGTTTTCAAGATTTACTCCGTATTCAAGTTGAAGTTTTAGAAATATATAGTTGATATTAGATAAGTCGTTGAATAAGTCCCTGATTTCTTCAGAGCATTTTGTAAAGTCTATCAAAATGTAGGAACTATATTCATTCTTGGCAAATTCTTCAGCTATAGTGGATTTGCCGATTCTTCGCGCTCCCTTGATAAGTATCGCTGTTGAGCCATTATCTTTTTCTTTCCAGCTAAGGAGTTCGTTATATATCTTTCTCTTGAATATCATTTGACGTAATTCTTTGATTCTTAGATGCAAAGATATGAAATTAAAAGTGATTCTCAAAATTTTTTTAGCGAAAACCTGAGTGATTCTCAAAATTTATTTTGCATAAAACCGGAGTGTTTCTCAAAATGTTTAATGTCTCACACGACTTTTTTATTATTGCTGTCCGGTAAAACTTTTATGAGCAAATAAAATTAGGGCTGACACTTCTCACGAGGTATCAGCCCTTTTGGTTATCTTTGTTTTTGATAAAATTAAACATAACATAACCATGAGCAAAGATAGTCATTTTACCGGACAGCCGGTCTATAGTCAAGTATTAAAGTTACTCGACAAGGAGAAAATTCTTCAAATAAGTCGCGAAACGAAAGGAAGCGAGGCTTACGTGAAGCGTTTTGACGGCTACCAACATCTTGTAGTAATGCTGTTCGGCATACTCAAACACTTTGATTCTCTTCGCGAACTTGAGATAGGCATGAAGGCGGAGGCTCACAAGCTCGGACACCTCGGAATGGACTATTTGGTCCGTCGCAGCACGCTTGCGGAGGCCAATATACGCCGTTCTCAGGAGTTCTTTGCAAGTGTCTATGCATATCTGCTGGAGAAGTATGCCACGTTTTTAGCGGACAGCCGCCCTGCCAAGTGTTATAAAGGGCAGACGCATGAGCCTAAAGACTGGGAGAAGTTGCTTTACATGATGGATTCTACCACTATAACACTCTTTGATAACAGTTCTCTCGAGAAGCATCAAGAAACATTGCGCATTCTCACAAGTTGTTACCATGGTACGACTTATGCTTATGTACTACGTCGATTTTATCGCATTCATGGAAAATCCCGAAAAAACTTGGAATGATTTCCTTGCAAAAGAGATGCAAAAAGCACCACCTGAACCAAGTCTTTTCGATTAGGGGGGCTTACTTTTAAAAAACAACCCCCGAAGTCCAATTTTACAGGGCTTCGGGGAGGGTTTTTATGCTCTTTTAAGTTTTACCGGACAGCAATAGATTAGTTACTTTAACGTCCGATGCGGTAGCCTTGCTTGGTCCAGGAGGAGGGATCGGCGTAGTCGAAGACGGGCCACCATTCGGTATTGTCGTCATAGATGACTTCGTATTCATCAAGGATGACTTTCCTTGCAGTCGGGTCGACTGATGACTGCATATATGGGTCTTCATACCATAGCGTGACTTTGGCTTTGTCCACGACTGTCTCTATGTGGTGATTGATAAGATAGATGGCCTTTATCTTACCGCCTTTTGCGCTTCCGATTGAATACGTGAAGTCTTTAGCCATCATGCTTCTTCCATAGGAGTCAAAGAATTCCACTTTGACATGGACATCAGCCGGGGAGGATCTGTTAAAAAGGCAGTCTGCATCCATGGCTATACCGTCGAGACAGTATCCCGGCTTGCAGTATTTGTCATCGTTTTCAACCCAAAGAGTCTCCACTCCATTTATCTGTCCAGAATTTGAGCGGATGGTATATTTAAGCGGTTTCGAAAAAAAATGCGGAGGATCGTCAAAAACACTCGGACTATGAGAACGATAAGCTGGTACGACATAAAAATATTTGCTATAAAGTGGCAAGTCAGTATTGTCAAGAGTATAGTCAAAACCATATTCTTCTCCGTATCTTATGTCTATATATTCACGCTCAGCATGAGTTCCCCCGGGGGTACTACATTTGGCTCTCTTAATGAAATTAAAATTTTCATCGAATATGAGGAGTTCCAAACAAACAAATCCCTGCACGAAATCATCTTTTGTGCTAAACCATCCTAACTTTCCGGGATGCGGCAGCGTGACAGTGCCATGATATGTATAGCTTGCCGGTGTATGAGTCTGTTGATATTCAATGACAGGATAGGTGCTGTCGGCTATGCGCCACAGAACCATCGAGCCTTCCCACCACTTCATGGAAATAGCCGCGTGCTTAAACCAGTCATAATAGTCCATTAATTCAGTTGCATCAGCTCCGGCTTTAAAGTCTGTCGATATACTAATCCCCAGAGTACCCTTCCATTCGTCCAGACTTTTGTCGGTGGCCTCAAGAGTATATTCCTTAGAATAGGTTTCGCGTGGAACTTTGAGCGTTGACGGTTTGGATTTGCTTCTGTCATTTGTCATTTTATGCGTACACGAAGCGTCCAAATTGATTCTAATAGGAGAGAGATCCAGTGTTGCGGCCCCTAAGGTTAAACCAATGTCAATATGAAGAAAACCTCGAGTGGCATACTGAAAAACAGTATTCGAGAGATCTTTCCGCAGCCTGGGATTTTTTACATCCAGAGATTTGGAGCGATTGACGGTAGTTTCATAATTTTTGTCAGTCTTCATGTTCCATTTGAAGAACTGAGTCTTTTGCGCGCCTTCATAACGAAAAACCTTATCGCCGGTAATTTTGCTCGCCTCGTCGTAAGCAAAAGCAAAATTGAAATCTCCGCATAATTTAACCACATAAAGATCAATACCCAGAGATGGCAAATATGGAACAGGAAAAAGATAGTCAAACTTTGTCCATCTGTTTTCATGGAGAATCCCATCTTTCGGCACTGTCATTCCTGTAGAACCAATCCCGGGAATTGCAGTCCATTGGTCGCATGCCTCCGAACAAAAAGAATAAGTTTGCACAAGATCATTGCTCAATTCAATGTCAAATCCGTTTTTCAAGCTAAACTTCAGTTTAACATTTTGATAACTTGCGAGCCCAACTCTTGTTGCGTAGTGAGTTGTTGAACCGCCATGCCTAATAGAAGGATACAACCACGAAAAAGGGGACTTTTCCACATTATGCTGCCATTCATGATAATCCGCCGGATCGGTTTCGAATTCCTTGAGTTTGCTTTCATCGCCATCCCAGAACGCCAGGGAAAAGAGGGGCTCTGAAAATTCGCTGCTGTCATCCTCTCCTCTTGAATGTGGATTATGTTTGGGGACAAAATGGAAACCTTTCAGTTTCGGAGTTTTTCCTCCCGAACGAGAATGTTGCGAATCTTCCTCATAGTCTCCGGCAATGCCCGCATCTATTGAGAAATCAAGTTCCTTGAAAACTTTATGCATGGGCACGACATGAGATGTCATAAGATAGCCGCCCTGCGACTCCTCAACGAAATCGACCTCGTCGCAAAGAGTCGACTGGAAGAGCTGGGACATTGTCGTGGCTATATATTCACCCCGCCGAGGGATAAGGTCTCCGGGGATGTTCTTCGTAAAAAGGATTTCAGTATGATGCATTGCCGTATCGTTGCGGCAATAAATGATGTAAGGCACGTATTTCTCGTCGATGACACGTACGCCTTCTTCAAATTGATAAGTCACATCTCCGAATTCCGTCAGTTGCGTTTTGGGAGAGGAGAAACCGTCTCCATTGGGAGTATCATCGCCTCCATCGGGCACCGGTTCGTCAAGATACAAGGTGCAGCCGACAGCAAGGAGCATCATTCCTAAAAGCAGGATTGTATGATTTAGCTGTTTCATCTTGAGAAGTTTAAGGGGTAAAGATTTGAGAGTGTGCCTAATGTTCTATAGGCGTTATATTCAAGGTCTTCCTGACTTAACAGAAGCTTGAAATTAATTCGGTCGTAACATCTGAGGTCGATTCTGCCCTGTCCTTGGTCTGTAGGTGCCCAGATACGCAATTCGGCATAGGAGATTCCATATGCCTCTCGGCGAACAGCCAATCCGGTAAGTTCACCTCCGATAAATGCACCCACTATCATTGTCGAATCGTTCCATGGCTCGCCATCAACGCGGATATCTGCATAAATCACCATGTCGGACGGATGAAGCATGCTTAAATCCTGGAGTTCCCATCTGTCGATGACCCTCACCTGGCATGTGTCAGACAACAGGCCGTTTCCTCCTATTGCCATGACATCCACCACACCGGGCTGATGTGCCTTCAGGGTGTCATTTTGCAGTTTGGCGATATTTTGATCGGACAACATCCAAAAGACTGGGCTTCCGGTTTTAGAAGTATCGGAAAATTCAATCCCCAAAGGCATGGAATCGCCCACCATTATACATGCCGATTCATTGGTGATTCGCATACTGATGCCTTCCCAGTCGTTGGGCTCTTCGCCGAACTGGAAATAGTCGCCACATGAAGTAAGCAACATACACATTGAAATTAACCATAACAGATGCTTCATAATTCAGTTTGCATTAAGGTTGAACTTTTGGGGATTCCTCTTCTTTGGGAGCAGACACAGAAAGAGCGTTGGACCGCAAAGACTGCCTGCCGTCATCGAACCTGATACTTACATAGTATTCAGCTGACTCGCCGGGGGCGAGGCGTGGATCCACATAATATCTTTTCTCTTGGGGGATGTCGGTAAGATATCTGAACGATTTCTCACCATTGAGTTTACGGTATAGGCAGTAGTAATAAGAAGCATCTGATGGAACGTCCGAGAGTTCCCATACGAGCTTGACAGTGCCCTCCCTCCGGTTGAAGTCTCCCAGGAGCTTTATGGGCACATCCACTACTTTGTCATAATTGAGTTTAGCCGAGAATACAGGGGTCAGCCCGGAACTGATATCCCAAAGACTGACGGTTTCCACAGCATACTCATATCTTTGATTCATCGGTCCTCCCGGAGCATCATCAATCTGCATGACATATCCGTTGGCCCTCACCGAATCGCCGGCAAAAGTTTTAAGCAGATCCCATTTCGCGGTCCCGTCTTTACGACGATAGCAATTATATGAGCCTATAATCTCGTCGCCACCTCCAATCCACCGCGTGTGAATCATTCTGTTGTCGACCCACGCGGAGTCAAGGTGTGCCTTGGAAGGAGGTGCAGGGTTGGGACGCAGAACGGCAATAGTATCCGAACATTCTCCCTCATTGCCAGCCCAGTCCACAGCCCTGACCGTATAATAGATATAGCGTTCGTTTGCGTTCACATCAACTGTATCCGTATAGGACCGGGGGAAGACATGCCTATGGTTGGCCATGTTGAATACATGGTCGCGGGCATTGGCATATAGCACATCGTAATAATGAACGTCAAGTGAGTCCGGCATATTCCACATCAGTGCAATCGTCCCGTCAAGTGCCGGAAATGCCTTGAAATCGGTTGGAGCCTTAGGCGGTTTTGTATCGCGGATTCTGAGAAGTCGGGGGAAGGAATATCCTATATTTTCTGCCGTATCCACAGCCGCCATGACAATCATGCCCGTTGAAATATCGGAAACATCGATACGAACAAGTGTGTCGGCAGGCGAAATATACTGCTCGGATAGAAGTCTCCATTGTTTCAGGGAGTCTCTTTCATTATGGTACATAGGTATGTAGCGGACGAAATCGTCCTCGATAGTATCCTTATGGAAATGGATAGTGGCATATACCTTGTCCCACAGATTCTTCCCGGGACGTTCGATTTCAATCTTTGTTATCTCAGGACCACGTGGGGGCTGCATATCAGGGAAATGCACACGCACGGGCCTGCTCATCGGCGTAAGATCGCCGAAAGCATCGTGAGCCTGTATGGCATATTCGAAATCACCGGTAAGGCCATGCGTATGTTCGAAGAAAACCTCCTCGTTATTGAAACTTGAAAAGATTGGAGGGGCATAAGGCCTTTCGTTCACTTTTTCCCATTCCTTTGCTCCGGCAGGACGCATGTATATCTCGAAAGTGCCGTTGATGGTGTCATTCCAGGAAAGGTTCACGCTTCCATGGCCCAGCAATGAATCCGTGATTTGGATGTCATAAGGCTGCGGCTTATATTTTTCATTTTTGACATGCTCCACTTGGGCAGGCATAATAAAGAACTGCCCGGTAGTGTCAGTGACCGAAGGTGCAACGAAGTATGAGTAAGTCTTGCCTTTCTTCGGATTGCGGTCAACGAATCTCAGACCCAGGGCCTGCGCGAGATCGGGGCGCCATTCAGCGGCAAGATATGCAGCCATCAGACGCGTTTTCTGATCCTGTGCCATCTCAGTGAAAGCCCCGATTGTGCCGGGTTCATAAGTTGTCATCTCGGGAGTCATATCGCCGCTTCCATATACTGAACCCATTGCCAGATAGGCTATAGAGTCAATGGTATCAGGGTAGCATTTTCTGAATTTCTCCAGCGATACAGGTCTTATTCTCCTGGCCAGAGTGTCAAGATTGAAACCGGGCGCATCATCATCCAGTCGGTACACATCATAGCCGAAACGATTCAGATATTCCCATTCAGGGTATGAAGGAACTGCCCATCTAAGCACTACGCTGTCGCCATAAGCGCGTGCAATTGCCTTGATATAGACATACATGTCTCTTTCACGGAATGTAGTATCCGGTTTCAGCGTGCCGATCGGATGAGTGCCGGGCAGCTGTTGCCTGAATTCATCGTAATCCGCAATCGAGTCATCGGCTGATGCGGACGGGGCGGTGGCTGCCTTGTGGGACATCCCCATGCCAAAAACACAGGGTACAGCGATGATGGCGGCGACTGCCCAAAGCAATGAGCGCATATATTGTTTCTTTGTTTCTTTCATTTTTCTTTCATTTTTCTTTCATTTTTCTTTCTATTTCTTAGTGGCATTGGTTCGGTGATAGCTCGAATTTGACGTGCCGCGATGGTTTCTGGCTCCACCATACGAAGTGTTGGAAGTGGATTGGAGAGTCTTGATCAGTTCGGAATACTTCTTTTGGTAAGTTAACTGGAAGAACGAGCAGGGCTCCATGAGTTCAGCGCTCTTCCCATCATTGAACACTGTCCACTGTAATCGACGGAAATTCCAGGCATTGACGCGATAACGGGTAAACCTGAACTTCATATCATTATATTCCGCTGTCTTCTTGGGGTTGAAGAAACACTGTTCCCATGTAGCAGCATAGTCTTTATCCGTCACATAACCTTTGGAGCTGACAGATGAGTAATACAGTCTTCTGCCTAAAGGAGACTGCCAACCACTCTTGTTAACTTTAGGATGACACATGATGCGTGTGTGACGGTAGTTGTCATTAATCTCAAAAGTCTTATTGGGATTGAGTTTGCCCAATGAAGCTGCGTTATAGATCATGCCATACTGGTAAGCGGGTAGCTGGAGCGAAATACGGTCATAGTCACCGGTATAAGTTAAAATCTTACCACACATGACGGCCATCCAGTTCTTCATCTCCGCCTTGGTATAGTTAACTTGGCAGTTCGTTGTTTTAGGAATTGCTTCTGAAACCATTCCACAAGCCTGATAGAGATCGCTGAACAACTCTGCATAAGATTTTTCTTTCAGCGGCATGCCTTCGATGAGTCCGGATGTATTTTCACCCAGCATGTCATTGGCAAGCACTGTACCGTCCCTGTAGAGCGGCCATAATGTGCCGAGGGTCCTGTAAATTCTCCTTCTATCCATCATGACAGCTTCGCGAATCGAAACTGAACCAGGTTGGATAAGATGGTCGCTTGGCACTATACTCAATAATCCTGAGTTCCAGATTCCGAAAGGTGTCACCATATACATTGATTCAGGGGTCTGTACCCGGAAGTCAAGGTTTGACCGGGCTGACACAAATTTCGGACCACCTATAAAGAACATGTTGCTGAGGTAGCTTATGTAGTAGAACGGATCAGACGCCACTAAGAACTGCTTGTAGCCATTGACGTTTCTTGATGCAAATTTGGAGGCAGTCGACCTAAAGTTGCCTATCAGATAACTGTCATACAACTGGCCCTGTGGAAGAGCCGTCATGGTCATATCGTCAAGGCGCAACCCGAGGAAAGGCTTCAGATAGAACAATGGCACATCGAATACTTCATCGGCTTTCCTATCGCCGCTGGATACAACTCTCATCGACAGCAGATCCTTGGACCGGTGAACGTCCACCATCCCTCGCTCCTTCTTGAACACTGTGACGCGGAAGCGGGACTTGGTTTCCGAACCAATTCCAAAGTAATCTACCTGGGCTACCTCCACTCGATAAGAACTCAAGGGATCGGAAGAGATCCTGGCGGTCGGAGTTTTTGAAGTGGTCGGAGTTTTTGAAGTATTTGTACGCGTTGTCCTTCCGGAAGTGTTTTGGGTAGTCTCTCCTGGAGTAAAGGAAGGTTTCTTTGATGTTCCGGAGCTCCTCAAGCTTCCTCCTGACTGCAGGGAATTCTTCAGATTTTCTCTCTCCCTCGCAAGTACTTCCTCGCGTGATTCACCGTAAACAGTATAATTTTTCACTTCTTTCCACGTCGCCTCACTCATTTTTTGCTCAACCCATTCGTAACGGAGTATCATGCGGCCTTCCCCTCTGAAAGGGGCCAAGCCTCCGGAGGGTGTCATGATTGAAACAGAGTCATTCTCAATCCATTTGTTGGGTGCGCTTGATACAACTCGGCCGTTCTGATATACATACCAGTTGAGATTCCCCTTGACATAGGCTTTCCCTTTCATCTTTCTTCTGAGGGATATGGTGGGATGCTTTAAGTCGACGGGAAGAGCATAAATAAGAGTGTTGCCTCCCTGGATGCTTGACTCCTTATAATTCTCCCAGTTGTTGGGGAACGCAAGGGCTACATGGGGCTGCAGGTCTTCTGCGTCCTCAAGTGTACGGGTTTTGTTGTTTGTCACAAAATAGAAATCCTTAGTCTGGCTCCAAGGCTGGAACTTCCACTTGTTGTCGATTGTATCGTAAACTTCGGGATCACGCCATTTACCTTGGACAAACTCCATGGCGCGTCCTTTCATGCGAAGACGATAGAAGCGATTCGGATTTAGGACAGTCAGGTTCAGAGTCACCTTATTACCGTTCATAAGATATTCCACCTCGCTGCGGATGCCGCGTCTGTCGTTGCGGGCATCTGTCAGACTCTTGTATTCTGTCAGTTCGGGCACTGAGTCAGGAATGATCTCAAACTTGAATTTGCGACTGGCGAAACGGTCGAGAGTTCCTTCGTCATGATTGTCGCCTTGGCTTGAATTTCTGATCTTTTCCAGCTCAGTAGGATCTGCAACGCCAATAGGTCTGTTTAGGTCAGCCTGTGTTGTAACCACGGGCCGGCTCTGAATCTCCCAGTCAAGGGGATTCTCGGCTGCCTTATCCAAGTCGACAGAACCTATATTACATTCCTCGAAGAGCTGGTAATCATCGAGAGCATTGCCGTAGAACATTTCGCAGACATCGCCGCACTCGAAAGAGAAGGTCTTGTTGATATTAACGAGTCCGTTGAGGAGACGAAGTTTGGCCCTTGCCTTACCTGTAAAGTAGTTAGGATTGGGCAATCCGGCCTGGAGAACGCCTCCGATTCCGGCATCTACCAGATCAATCTTCTTCTTGATGAAGCCAAGATAAATGCGGAAGCCGAACTTGGCGTACAAATAGGCATAGAGCTGCCCTTCGCCATACCATCCGTTATGCCCGGGACGTCCTCCCTTAAGATTTATACATCTCGAATTCTTGCTGAGCTGTCGGACAGAAATGTCGAATCCGGCTGTGACTCCCATGTCGCCATAGAACAATCCGAGGTCAACGTCAACATAACCCCAAACTGCTGCTCCCAACATTACTCCACCATTAGTTTCTCCCATTAGACCAAACTGCCTCTTGGCTTTCTCACGCGCTGCATTAGCTTTGCTTATGTCATCATTGGCATATGCTCCAGAAGAGGAACCGTTAAGGAACTTGCGGACTTTTGCGGGTATCTCGGGCAACTGTCCATTGTTGGGCAATTCATTTCCAAGGCACAGATAGGCGTTTGCGCCTACACTCACGGTGACTATCTTGGATTTGAAGTCCACAAGGGTAAACGTACAGCGTTTGTCCCATTCGGGCTCACCAAGATAGATGTGCCATTTGGTTTTCGTATCCGGACCCTGTTTCTTATGGCCGATGCGGAAGTCAAGACTTACCGAGAGCCCCGGGCCTTTTACCTGGATTCCGTCATCAGTCTTGTCCTTATCCTTGCCTTTGCCCTTCTCATATTTTGCCATGTTACTATCATATTCTCCAGTCTTGTGCTCGTTCTTGTCGCCGACGGCGCTTGCAAAGCTTCCGGCATAATCGCTCAGTTCTTCACTTACCTGTTCAAGTTCGGAGTTGAGTTCCTTAAGAATATCGTTGATGCCGCCGTCAAGCGAGGCGTCAACGGTTATGTCAAGCTGGAAGTATTGTTCCTGCGGATTATCCTCGTAGACCATATTGACCTTGCTGTCGATCATACCGCCCACACCTTTGACGCCACCCTTGAAAATAAAGGTGCTGAGGTTCTTTGCCTTTCGGTCGTAGACAACTGTAAGGTCAAGATCTCCTTTTAGCGTTACCTGGTCCACTGTGCCTATGCCCATGCCGGCAATGATGCCGATTACGCCCTTCTTTGGCTTCGGATGCAGTTTGTCCTGAATATTATATGCGCAGTTGAAATATAGTCCTCCGTGAATATTGTTCATTGAGATAGGACCCATCGGGATGCCGCACTTTCCTCCGGCCATGATGTCAAAGAAACCCCAGCTAAAGTTGTTGCCGTTTTCCTTATGCTCATAATAACCGCCGTTGATATCCACTTTAAAAAGACCGCCCTTCACGGCTGCCTTGATCTGGCCGGCATATCCTTTGTCCTTAGTTGGATCGTCAGCACATGTAAGGGTGCCTTTGAATGAGAATAAGGGCGTCTCTGTTTCGAACGTCGCCTCACGGAACTGCACTCCCTTATAGTCAAGGGAGATATTGGAGAAGTCGGAGATATTGTTTATCCAAGATTGGATTTCGATAGCAGTGCCGGCGCTTATCTTGAGGTCAGCACAGAATGTAATGTCACCTCCGAGAGTGATGCCTATATATGGCTTCGAGCCATCGCGGTGCAATGCGAAATCCCACTTTTTGAGCGCGAACTCAAACGGTCCAATTTTCTTTTGTGGTGAAGCGCAACCCCATTGACCGAAGTTAAGGTAAAAATCGCTATCTTTCCCAAAGTCAATTTTAGAAGCTTCGTTCCACCATCCCGCTCCGATGGCATTGCTGTTTTCTACCTCCGAGAGCATCTTTTCAGTTGCTTCGGCCGCACGGACCTGGCGGTCGTGTTCATATACCGACTCAAAACCGTCGTTGTTGGCAATGCGCATTTTGCAGAAGCGGATTCCCGGAAGTTTGAGGTCGAACGGCAGATTGGCCAGCTTTTTATTGACAGTATTTGTCCCGGCAATTTCCACCGATCCTCCTACCAGCAATTCAACGTTCGTATTTGTTTCACCTTTTTCATCATCAATCGCCTCAACAAGAAGATAAGTCAGGTCTTTGTCGAGTGTGAGATCCCCAAGCATGAAATCGAAGTTGAGGTCATCAATCTGAGACGTTGTAAATACATATGCGAAACCTTTGCCTCCACCTTTATTGGTGAAAGTCTGATTGTAAATATTGCAGGCATAATCTATTTCACCCTTGAACAAAGGTATTTCAAGTTTGCCGTTGAATCCGAATTTTTTGAAGTCGTTCTGGACAATAGACACCATTATTTCGTCGAGGCTGAACTTGAAGCCTCCAATGGTGGCATTATCTCCTGCACGGTAATTGATGGCATTGACGATTCCACAGTCCAAAGTTAGTCCGGATTTGTCAATGAACAGGTCTTTGACGGCAACCTTCATTGGCTCCTTGCCATTCCCGACTTTGATCGACGACGGGAAGGCCATGGAGAGTTCCTTGAAATAGAGGCCAGTCCATTCATTCTCAGTGCCCTTCGACAATCCTGCGTTTTCCAGTTTGTATCCGTCAGGGAAAGCTCCCATATCCTTATGGTTGCTGTTGGCAGCAAGGTCTACGATAGCAGTCTCGCCAGTGAAGACATATCCTGGAAGATCCACATGTTCGAATGCGTCCAGACTTCCCTCTGCTATGAAATGTTCCCACTCCTGAATCTTAGTTGAAAGATGGAGTTTTGGAGATTCCTCGGTGCGCTTCCCCGCCACTACCTTCTTCAGATCGGAGGGCATCGTCATGTCCATGTCGATGTTGAGCCATTCGAACTTATTCTGGCTCCAGGAAACGAAGCATCCGTCCTCCGGCTCGATGACATCTTTGGGAGCAAGGAACTTGCATTTAAAATCTGTCTTGGGATCGACAACTTCAAAATCCTTAAGAAGTGCCACGGTTCCTCCTTCCGGGATCAGCGTCTTGGGACTTATACACATTCTCGGAGATCCAAACACCAGTATCTGACCTTGAGTGGCCTTGGTTTCAGGCACGACAAATGTGCCGAACAGATCCATAGTGGCATAGGTCGGCGCGAACTTCATTTTGGAGATTGTAAGGTTGACAGGAGTGGGATTTATGCTCTCCGGTATTTCCAGCGGGAAAGTAACATTTTCGACATTGCCGTTGAGCAGTCCGGCCACGCGGGCTTTGCCATCGAGATATTCCTGATAATATCGGTCGATAGGCAATTGTTCGGCCAGGTTTTTAACCTTGTCGTTTGCTTTGGCCTGGAGCTTGTCGGCATAAGGAATTCCGCTGTCTCCAATAAGATTGTCAATTCCCCAGTCAGAGAAAAGCTTCTCCACCACTTCAGCGCTTGGCATCTTATTGTGGGCTCCTCCCCATGTCTGGACAATACCTTCAAAAACCTGATTCTCCGTATTGACGGCGATATCATCAAATGTGACTGCCAATTTCCATGTGAGCATCAAAGGCTCCCATATCACATGGCCGTCGCCTTTGAAATGTCCCGGTTTATCGTCGATGGCTTCGAGTTGCCCGTCAAGCACGAGTTCATACTCACCGATACGTATACTTTTCCCTTTCAGGTCTGCTACGCCTGCGGTTGTCGGCTTTTCATTGGAAATCTCTACCTGATTTGCGCATTGGAAATATCGGTTTGTGAAAACCTCCGACATTGCGAAGTCCACAATATTGATGCTGTCGTTGAGGAAAGCAACGGATTTGTCGTTAATCGCCGTGGGCTTGACACGAAGCAGCAGGTAATCGCCCTTTGCCACTTTCCCTTCGAGCTTGTCCCAGCGGATCGTGTCGGACTGTGCCTTAAGTGTCCTATGGGCATAGATAGGCGTACTCTTGAGAATCTCTGCCCGGGAAATATAATCCTTTGCAGCAAACAGTTCCACATCATACACGAATTTTATCGTATCAGGCTGTGCTCCGGCACCTCCTTCAAAAGAAGGTCTGTTCCATTTGACAGCAATGTCTGAATTGAGGAACTCTTTCCTTGCGCCTTCTTCGGGAAGGAACCGGGGGAGTACTATTTCGGGGTTTACAAAATTATATAGAGAATCGGTCAGACTGAGACCTCCGAAGCCGATTATATCGGCATCATCGCCAGAGCCAGCCTTGAATCCGACAAGCGCGGGGGCTGAATAGCCGTCATTTTCAAGGCGTATATTGTGTTTTTGACAGTAGTCTTCGTCGGCCACGGCGCGGACACGCAGCAGCAGCATTGAGGCTGTGTCAATCTGTGCATCAAAAGCACTCTTGTCTATCTTATAGGATATGGCGGATATACCCTTTTGCTCATAGACAACTTCGCCGTCGATGGCCTCCCCGAGAATGGTCGATAGGGAGGCGTCGTACGCGCCCGTAGGCTGCAAGATTGATATGTCATAAGTGAAATCCACAGGATCCTGTGCTTTGCCGGAAGCCACAGGGGCGCTCCATTTAATGACGCAGTTGTTGGGATCGAGGACCTCAAACTTCTTGTTGCCTATTTCGGTGTAGGGTTTAGGCACAGTGAGGCGCGGGGCAGAATACTGCGTTATGTCCGTTGTTTTGCGGAGGACAATGAGACCCGGATAGCTCTTGCCCTTGTTGAGGAATACATAGGATTGGTCGCCCGATGAAGCATTCTCTATCCGGGCACTAACCTGCACTAAAAAGAGTTGTTTGGGATCTACAATGTCAAATAAGTCGGAGGGCACCCTGAATTCTGTGGATGTGAGGCCTTTTTTCTCATAGAACGGATTTTCGTTGTCGAGAGCTTCCTCCATGCCCGCGGCGGAGGCAGGGTACTTTTTGTTAGGTTGAGTAATCTTAATGTCATAGACCACATTGGGCAGCGTCCGGCCATTGTCAGCAGATGAAACCTCGCAGGGAAGCCATTTGATGACCGGATTGTCCCTCAGGAGAATATGCACCCCCTGGGAAATGTCTTCATTTTCATAGGCAAACTGGTCGAAACTCTGATAAGGGCTGGGAGTGACCAATACGGGTCGAGAAATCACCGTCTGTGCTCGAGCAAATGCTACGGGTATGCCCTTGCATTCACCTTCAAAGGTTAAAGCCTTGTAATCTCCTGCAACGGTGTCAGGATGAGCCACAACCTGCATCAGGTAGACCGACTTGGGGTCAAGAGCGTCAGCCGTGGATGCCGGAATACGGTATGAAGTGGTTGCGAGGCCCTTTTGCTCAAAGATGGGGTCCAATTCATTGGCGGCTTTTAAGCATTCGCTCTGTTGATAGATATAATAGCCGCTTGTGGGTTTGAAGATACGTAAATCATAAGTGAATGGTACATGCTTGCCGCTCACATTGTCGAGCTGGGGCGCAGACCAGGAGACTTCGTCTTTTGCGGGGTCGAACTGTGCATACCACTGTCCCGTGGGCAGATTAGGCCTCATCAGTTTAGGACGGGAGTATGTGGCAGGCTGAGCCGGAGTCTCGGAATAATCCTTGACACGAAACATCTTGATGTCACTCTTGCCGTTATTCATCAGTTCAATGTAGTCAAGAGAACCTATTTGGGTGGCATTTGACTTGGCTGTGATTTGTGCCAGGTAAGTTTCATAGGGTGAGAAATTACGGATTACATTCAAAGGTATGAGGCACTGAGGCATAGTTAGCCCTGTTGCTTGATAGACTACAGGGTTGCGTTCTATTGCTTCGTCAGGTGCTTGAAGCGGCATACTTTGCACCACTTTGATGTCGTAAGTAAAAGTGTGAATTATAGAAGAGCAAGTGATGACGGGTGACATCCATGTGAGCATAGGTGTCTGTTTCGATAGCGTGGCTATGTTATGGTCCCCAAATTCTCCTGTCGACACCGGCATTATCCATTCCGGAGCTCTGCCTTGGTAGCATACGGTAAATAGTGCTTTGCCGAGTGTAGGATTGCTTATTAGGACAGGAGACTTAAGGTGCGGATCCCATTTGTATGCGAGGATTATTATTTCGTAGTTTCCTTCTGGCAGGTTGCCGAAAGAGTTTGATGTGACATTATTGAAGAGGTCCTGCGGCATAATGACGTCGTTCATCTGCACGTGGTTGAACATCGTGCGCATTTCTGCCGCATTCATCAGTTTAGTACCCTTTGCCGGCACTTCTATCGGTACTCGCGGCATAGTTTTCCCCGGTACGATAATTTCCATATCGCTTGTAGGTGTCAGTTGGCGTATTTCTGCACCGAAATATATGGCTTGCGGCTCATCTGACGTGTTTTGTACGGAGATGGTGAAGTATTGTCCCGGGTTTGAGATGTATAGCATCACTTGCGGAGGCAAAATGGGTCTCAGTGGCGAAACTGTTACTATAACTTCCTCAGCTCTGACCGCCGACAATGCGTACAAAGCAAAAAGCAAAATGGTCAAATATCTTCTCAGTTTCATCATCTTTATTTGTGTTTAGTGTTATCGTTAGAATTAGTGTTGTTGTTAGGACTGTTGACGGTAAATATCAGCAGCGGGCTCTTTATTTCATTACCTCGAGGCGTACCGTTGAAGCGACTTACTGTGATTTGTGCTGCATATACTGCGTCGGTTGCCATATTTCGTGCTACGTTTACCGGAACAAGACATTGAGGTGCGCTCAGCCCCCTTTTTTCAAAGACTTTCGGGTTACGGCGGATAGCATCGTCGGGTGCTTGACCGGGCATAAGTTGTACTACTGTGAATGTAGATGTATAGTTTACAGCCGGTGTTCCGTCAATAATAGCCGGTGTCCACACGAACATTGCATTCATAGCGGCAACTCCTGCCGTATCGCCTTCGTTTACTATCGGTGTAACCCATTCAGGTGCTTTTACACGGGTGTTTGCGGCATTGTCAGCACCGTGAAATAATGCGTTTTGTGCCGACAGACAGCCTATTGACATCAGCATCAGTGTGATATTTATTATAAATCTCTTCATTTCTTAGTCTTTTTTTTCTTTGAGATGTGTAATAGGGTGAATGTGTAGAGATAGTTCAGCGATATGCGGACGTCTGTTGCATCAAGTCCGGAAGTTGTCTTTGTCACATTCACATCGCCGTATTTGCTTACAGAGCCTGTGAGCGAGAATGTATGGTATTTTTTGAGAGTATAACCTGCTGATAGGTCAATACCCATTGAGAGGCTTTTTGATTGGTGCTGCACTTCGTTGTAGTTCAGCGATACAGTTGCTGATACGTTAAGGTTTTTCTCTTTGAGGAATGAACGCCCTGTGGATAGTGATGCCACGTCTGAGCGATAAACGGAGTTAAATCCCTTGGTTTCCTGGTGACTCAGTGCAAGTGTAAAACTCGTTTCCCACGGCTTTACGTTCATCATATATGATGCGCCGAGTGCCATTGTGTTCACATCGCTTTGTCCTACGGAGAATTTATTGAGGTCTTTATTTATAGTATAGTTTCCGGAGAGTGAAAATGTATGGTCAAGGTTTGTGCGAGATAGTGAATAGTTTGTCATAAGGCTCATACTGTGGAGGATACGATGCACTTCAGTTGTGTCGTTTACTTGTAGTGTACCATCGCTTTGTGCTTGCAGGTATCCGTTGTACATTGCGGATAAAGAAACATTACCCTTATTCCACGCTGCCATAGCATTATAGACGTATCCCTTTGTGGTGTATTGTTTTTGTTTGCTGAGGTTGTCGGATTGCCCTGAGAATGAGCCGGAAAGCATTATTTGCTTGAATAGTGTGGTAGAGAGGTTTACGCCCAGACTGTGATAGTTGTTTGAAGTGTAATAAGTACCTAAAGATACGTAGTCCGGCTGTATCATTTTATAGCTGACTGATGCGTTGAGCCATGGCAGGTTAAATGACAGCGAGGCATCACCGGCAAAGCGCACTTGTGAAGTATATTTTGCTTCAAACACTTTGTCGAATCTTGTGGCTTCACCGGCTGTTACTTTAGGCGAATTTTTGTCTGCCGTAAATGCTGATGTGGCAAGGTTTGCGGATAGTGATACTCTGTTTTTAAAGCTTACGCATCCCTTAATTCCCACTAACAGGTTCTCCTGACTTTGCACTTGTTCTCTCCACACCTCATTCAGTGAGCCTTCGGAGTCGTATGCGCGCAGAAAGTAAATGTCAATGGAATTAGCACCGTTGCCGTAACCCGTCGCGAACCCCCAGCCGTAGCGCTTGTATTGCGGTTTGCGCGGGTTAAGGTCTTCCGGGTTGTCGTTTATGGCACGGCGGAGGACTCCGTAGAATGCAGAAGCGCGGAATTTGCGGCCCTTGTATTCCAAGCCTACGCCGTTAAACGACATATTTAATATATAGTTTGAAAAAGGTATTGTGGACTGACCGATGTGAGCTGTAAAGTTTTTATAACTCGGGGTCAGATTAAATGAAAATTGCGGATAGTTGAAGTTCAGGTTGTCGTTCGAGAAATACAGTGAAAACGGAATCGAAAACCCGTAAACGTTTATGTTGAGATTTGCGAATACGCTGTTGCTCAACGGTGACATATAGCCGTTTCCAACCGAACTGTGATAGTACGTGTTGTTTGTTCCGATAGATCCTGTTATTATCAATGGATCGCTTTCGGCTATCTGTGATATGTTTTGAGCGAAAACGGACACAATGCCCATCGCACAAGCCATTACTATGGCGGTTAATCTATGTGGCAATCTTTGGATTATTTCAGGCATGATACGATTCATTGCTGTTCGTTTTTTTTTAGTATTAAAAATTTAAATTTTCATTTTACGATGATTGTTATCTTATGCGGTTCTTGTGTCAAGTCGCCGCAATAAAGGTTATAACAGTGGCTTCCCTTGAGTTCGCTCGCATATTTGTTTTCAAGTGTAAATACGAGTGTAAATCTTTCTCCGGCAGGTACTGTGGAAGGGGTTACATCTGTTTCTATTCCTTTGATTTTTCCGGATAGGGTAGGTCTAATCGTCGTTTCGCTATGATTTATACATTTCACGGTGACAGCATTCTTGCATCTATCTGTCTTTCCCGATTCAATAACTGCAGTGTCTGCGCCAAGACGTACCGCACCTGATTCTATCGGAAAATCTCTGACGATACGCATTTCAGATGTTGTGATGCGTCCTTTGACGAATAAGTAGTTCGTTGACGGTTCTCCAGTGTGTCGTATTGTGACGCGCTGCTTGAACTCTCCTACTTTATCTTTAGGGTCAAAAGTTACGATAATGCTTGCCGTGTCGCCCGGTTGTACCGGATTTGTGTCGTACTTTGCTGTTGTGCAGCTGCATTTACCTTTTGCCGTCAGTACGCTTACCGCTGTAGTTCCTTTGTTTCTCCATAGAAATTTATGGCTTACCGCGCCATCGCCCTCGTTTATGTCGCCGAAATTAAATACGGTACCGTTTACCCAGTTGACATCTGACTGCGCTGCAATACTTCCGCTGCAGCACATCAGTAATGATATCAACAGGACTTGTTTAGTATGTATTAAATTGGCAATTCTCATAAAACTGTTAAGTAAATAGTCTTTACATGGTAAGATTTAAGGACTGTCTTTCTATTGATTGGAATGTGAATACAATATGAAATGCACTTTTTTTGACTTTGTTTTGTAAGAATATTGCTGCCCCGGCAGAGTAAGCGGGGCAACAATATTCCGTACGTTTATTAGTAGCCTTTCACATATACTTTGCGGTTTACAATGCCGTTTGCAGTTTCCGCTTTCACGATATATACACCCGGGATAAGGTTTTCTGTAGTCACTTGAACACCGTTTACTGTGAATACTTTCACATTTTCTGCGCCGTTGACAATAATGTTGTTGCCTTCTACGCTGATGTCAAAGTTTTCTGAACCTATTCCTTCCACTCCTGAGATTGAAGATTGGATTGTAAGCGGTTTTGACATACTTCCTGCCATCATTGAGAAAGGTATGTTTGTGTCAAGACTCATCAATTCGCCTGTTATCTTGTCAAAGAGTTTGAAAGATATGTTCTCCTTGTTTTCTCCGTGAACTGTGATAAAGTATCTGCCGTTTACTACTTTACTTTCACCGCGACATTCATTTCCTACGAATGGTACGATTTCATATCTTTCAGCATTAGCTGTCTGAGAGAGTTTTGCGATGATTGTCATATTGTCTGCGAATTTGCTCGGGTTGTAAGTAAGTTCCGGCATATTTGCTTTGACGCTCATCGGCTGTGCTTCTTCAATTGTTGCAGACTGAGTGGTGAATACTTTTAAGTATTGTTCTGGAATGAGTTCAATCATCTTTGCTTCCGTACCTGCATTGTAAATCAAATAACCTTCTCCGGCATTGAATGATTCAAGTGTGCCTTGCCATTGATAATTGTTTAATGTCATAAATCCTGTCTGAGATACAATACGGCTATCTTCCGGTAGATCCAATACTTTGGCAAATATTTCATTGAAGGTATGGTTTTTGCAGTAAAGGTTATTTACCCAGTTCCAGCCCGGCTGTATGGCTACGGTTCGTAATTGTGTCTGATACAGATCCGTGCCGCTCACTAAATGTTCGAATTTCTGACCTTCTTTTACACAGAATTTATATGATGATGTGCCGTCAAGAACTTCGAGTGTTCCGAAAAAGCCGAATTTAGGGTCATTGTACGTAAGCGCAGTCTGTGAACGTACTTCCTGTACGTCGTGTGCTACATCAAGGTTAAGACCTACAGTTCCGGAGTATAGTGATACCCATTTCCAACCTTCTCCGAGTGTGATATGCTGTGTGATGCTGACATACGCTTCTGAGTCAATTCCGTCAGCGGTAACGTAAAGTGTTCCTGCACCTACTGCATTAGGATTAAGTTTCCAAGTGTTTGTACCCTCAACACGCTTAAGGCTGAATAGCGGACTTTGTTTTTCACCATACACCGGGATAGTGAATTTAACGTCTTTGAGGATTATATTTTCAGGTTCTGTGTTGATAGTAACTTCGTAGTTTGCATCTTCACAACCGATATAAATATCGTCAATACTGATACTTGTAAGTCCTTGAGCGATTATCACGTCGAACATGTATCCGCCGTCTCTTGCAAGTTCTGCATTGAAGTTTCCTCTGTCGTCAAAACCGCAGGCTCTGATTGTAGTATTACCTGAAATTGAGGTATGACCGTAACCGGCTGCAATAAATCTTTCTCCCCCTTCGGTTTCATACAAGATTTCATTATGTGCAGTGTGCCATTTAAATTCGTACCAATCCCAGGCGGGAGCATTTTCTTTCAAGTGTGCTTTGAGTCTGTCTGTTACGTCAAGTGTGCCGAGTTCGCTTTGCGAAACTTGGAATGAAAGTGTAGGTAGTACACTTGAATCCTTATCAGGCACGTCCCTAATTACAAATACAGGGATTACAATTTGTTTATTCAGTCTTGAATGAGTTATAGTAATTTCTCCTGAGCCGAGATTGCGAGCATAGAATACACCGCCCTCTTCTGCAAAAATATTTTCTCCTTCATTGGATGTACCTGATACGGAGTATTTAATTTCTGATTTACCTTCTGTGGCATCTGCAGGAACTACTTCGAACAGGTATGTGAAATATTGAGAAACATTATCATTTTGTCTGATTGTTATTCCGTTAGGAAAATATGCCACGATGTCTGTAATCGGTTTTATGACATTTACTACGACAACAACTTCATTTACGTCAGGATTGGCGCATTTCGCAATAAATTTATATGAACCTACCTTGACAGGTGTGAAGTATTGCGCTCCTCTTTCATCAACAGCAACTCTGAATGCTTCTGTGTCGTCAACAACCCAGTTTACAGGTTCTGTTGCATCTTTAGGAGTAATCGTGATAATTTGTTTTAACTTTGCCATCAACGTTTTATCATCATTGACGTCAACTGTGATTTCACTCACGTTAGGGTCTGAAAGAGTAATTCCCGTGATAGGTTGATTAACGTACACTGTTGCGCTTCCGTAAACTCTGTCTGAAGGTGTGGTAAGTACAACGCCGAGCCATAGAGGGCTTGTGTTAGCAACAAGACCTGTCAGGATTCCGTTTTCATTCACTGTAAAGTATGAGCTGCTATTGGCAAAGTCGTATTCGAATGTATCAGGAAGTGTGGCATTACTTGGAGTAACGACAATTTTTTCTAATAGGTTTACCGTTCCGCCTACATTTACGTCAATGCGTGGAACTGAAATTTCAGTTACCGGGATAAATGGTAAAGATAAAGGACTTGACGGTACACCGCCGATAGTTTCATCACCGCCGCTCACAGTTACCGTTTGTGAGAACGTGTACTCCGAGTCGTTACACTTGAGGGCAAATTGAACTGTCTTGTTAGCATCGGCTGCTTCTACACCTATACGGAGGGTGAACACTCCATTGCCTTGAGGTGTGTTCTCGCTGTAATACGGAGTGGCAGTAGCGCGGCATACTCCGTCGATAAATGCGCCGAGGGTTACCTCTACTTCTTGACTTGGTACAATGACGTTCCCTGAAGCATCTTTAAGTGCTGCATAGACCACTGCTTCATGACTTGATGTCTGCGTTGGAGGTACCCAAGACCTCTTTGCGCTGATTTGCCCCATTGCAATTAGCATCGAGGCAACGATGAGTAGAAATCTGTTCATAATTATTTTTTTAGTGTTATATCGTTTTTATGTTACTCGGTGCGTACTACACACCGCTGCAAAATTACCCGTAATGACACTCTTTTGATTTCAATTCAGGAACTTTTTATTTAATTCCAGTGACAAAAAGCCTTGATTTAAGTACAATTTTGCCGTCAATGTAACTTTTTGTTAAAATCCGTCTATCGTAATAGGTTGATTATTAGTGTAATAGCAAATTTAGGGGGCAAAACCTGTAAATTTTGCAGGATTTTGCCCCCTAAATCGGTGTTTTTTGGGATTTTTTAGCGAAAAGCCGTGTCACCATCTGAGTCTCATCATGGGTCAGACAGTTGGAACACCGTATAAGCATACAGTGAGCTATGCGGTGAAGGAATACGCATATCCACCGCTCGCACTTCATAGAGTGTGCGGTCTGTGAAAGAAGTTGTTAAATGAAGATTAGGGAATTGTGTAAATGCTTGAAATTTTGCATAAAAAAAAAGATGCACTTTTCAGTACATCTTTGTGACCCCGGAGGGGCTCGAACCCTCGACCCATTGATTAAGAGTCAATTGCTCTA
>SAMEA104315426__coassemble_288_pt1 | contig 42506 bp, 33 predicted proteins | sample SAMEA104315426__metabat2_low_PE_027 | metagenome-assembled genome bin SAMEA104315426 (sample SAMEA104315426) | gut metagenome | biome: Monkey gut; feature: monkey-associated habitat; material: faeces | place: China | collected 2013 | reverse complement strand
GCTTATACGGTGTTACTTACAGCCGAGCCTCGCCGAGGCTCCCTGATGATGTAACGTTTACTTGCTTTAATTTATAAAAACACATCAATTTCTTCCACTTTAAATGAAAGAGACGTGAGCGCATGCTTTAAATTTGTTTGAAATGTTTGTGTAATTGTGGCAAAATGCTTAATTTTGCGCCTGAATTCAAAAATATCATAACTTTATGAAGAGATTTTACATTATTTTAGCATTGAGCACTGCCGTTTGTACTTCAACTGCTCAAGGCAACTCAGTGTTGCAATTAAAGAATCGTTACGCTATGCATTTGGAAGAAAATGCTGCGGAGTATTTGTGGTGTCCGTCTGTTCAGGTTTATTCAAGTATGAAGAACAATGAATGGAACAAAGACCGCCGTTATAACACCACTTACGACAGTATGGGTAATATCCTGACAGACGTGAATGAGGACCTGAATTGGACTCCGGAGTCAACATCTCCTCGCTACACGAGAGAAACTTACACTTACAATGAGTTCGGCAAACGTCTTACCGGCTTGATTCAGACAGGTAATGACTTGGATAATCTTACTGATAGCCGAAAGTTTGACTTTACTTACGATGAAGTTGTTTCTGCTTTCATTACGTCGTATTCAAACTATTATTTCCGTGACGGAGATTGGGTGAAAGATAAAAGTTCCTACAAGGTGGAAGTTACGCGTGACTCAGAGGGCAGAGTGACTCAAGTGCTTCGTTCTCAGTGGGACGCTATGGGTTTCTATCAAGACTATTCCAAGAGTGAAATTACGTACGGTGACGATGGTAAGCCTGCACAAATCAAGTCTTCATCTTATCAGGAAGATTGGTCAACAGGTGAATACTCTTGGGTAGAAGGAACAACGCTGACTGAAATTGATTGGAAAGACTGTGATAATCAGATTCTTAACGGTGGTGCATTGTATCAAGGAGCAAACCGTATTAATAGTGCAAAAATGCTCAGCGGCGGCGAAGAAAACGGTTCATTAAAAGTTGTGTACGGTCCCGGTGAAAAAGATTATACTGTGACATCAGAAAGTATTGATTCTTATTGGGGTGATAGAATTGTAGCACTTACTGAATGGCGTGAAATTAATCCGTATAACAGTTATTCTATCCTTGATAAGACGGAAACGTACTCTGAAGGCTCTGAAGAACCGAGTGTGAGTAGCAGTTTTGAGTCAATTACACGCGATGCTTACGGCAATCTTATAGAAGGACTTTTGACAAATGAATACTATGGTATGACGTCTATCCTTGAACATCAAACAGGTGTTGTGGAATACGATGGAACTTATGGTTATCCATTACTTTATACTGAAAGTCAAATGGATTTTTATGACCAGGACAAGCAGGTACCATTCTTGCTTAAAGAGTTTTCTGACTATATAAATGTAGCAGGAGTAGAGAATGTAGTTGTTGACAATGATGAAACAAAACCTGTTGAATACTATAATATCCAGGGTGTTCGTGTACAAAATCCTACATCAGGCTTGTATATCGTTCGTCAGGGTAGTAAAGTGAGCAAGGTTGTAATCCGATAAGGTATTACGTACAATAATTACGGAGGCTGTGTCTTACGATGCAGCCTCTTTTATTTTATTTAACAGGTTCTGAAATAGTTACAAATTGAATTAACATACTTGCTAATTGGATTTTTATCATTAACTTTGCGTAATTAATTAATGTACATCATCTAAGGTAGTTTCACAATGTCATTTGTGAGCGAACAATAAAGGATATATTTTATGAGCAAACCACTTAGAAGTAACGCCAGCACTGTAGGTCGCCGTATGGCAGGAGCTCGTGCCTTGTGGCGTGCGAATGGAATGAAGGAAAGTCAGTTCGGACGTCCTGTTATTGCTATTGTAAACAGTTTCACGCAGTTTGTGCCGGGGCATGTTCATCTTCATGAGATAGGACAGATTGTAAAGAAGGAAATTGAGGCTCTCGGCTGTTTTGCAGCAGAGTTTAATACTATTGCTATTGATGACGGAATTGCTATGGGGCATGACGGTATGCTATACTCACTTCCTTCTCGAGATTTGATAGCGGATTCTGTGGAGTATATGGTAAATGCTCACAAGGCTGATGCTATGGTGTGTATCTCGAATTGCGATAAGGTTACACCCGGTATGCTTATGGCTGCTATGAGACTGAATATTCCTGCCATTTTCGTTTCCGGCGGTCCTATGGAAGCAGGTAAATCCGGCGACAGGGCTTTGGACCTCATTGATGTGATGGTGGATTCTGCCGACTTAACTGTCAGCGATGATGTGGTAAAAATTTTAGAGCAGAGAAGCTGTCCTACTTGCGGTTCTTGTTCCGGTATGTTTACAGCAAATTCCATGAACTCACTTAATGAGGCTATCGGACTTGCATTGCCCGGAAACGGTACTGTGGTGGCTACGCATGAAAACAGGGTGGAACTTTTCCGCCGTGCAGCACAGATAATAGTTAAAAATGCCGAGGCTTACTATTTTAATGATGATGAAAGTGTATTACCTCGCTCTATCGCAACTCGTGAGTCGATACTTAATGCTATGACGCTTGACATCGCTATGGGCGGCTCTACAAATACTGTTCTACACCTTCTCGCAATCGCTAATGAGGCAGGTGCAAACTTCACCATTGATGATATTGATATGCTTTCAAGACAAACTCCGGTGCTATGTAAGGTTTCTCCTAATTCACATTATCATATCCAAGATGTGAATCGTGCCGGAGGTATTGTGTCCATAATGAAAGAACTTGCTGATAGGTCGCTGTTAGATACTTCGGTAAAGAGGGTTGACGGACTTACTCTGCAGCAAGAAATTGATAAATACGCTGTTGGCGGTAAAGATTTCAGCAAAGAAGCTGAAAAACTGTGGCTTTCGGCTCCGGGTGGCGTGAGAACCACGGAAATGGGAAGTCAAAATAATTACTTTGAAAGTCTTGACACTGACAGAACTGCCGGTTGTATCCGTGATTTTGAACACGCTTACGTCAAAGACGGCGGACTTGCAGTGCTTCACGGAAATATTGCGGCAAACGGCTGTGTGGTGAAGACTGCCGGTGTAGATGAATCAATATTCCATTTTACAGGTACGGCTAAGGTGTTTGAATCACAGGAGGAGGCAGTAGAAGGAATCCTCGGTGATAAAGTTAAAGCCGGTGACGTAGTAGTCATTATATACGAAGGTCCTAAAGGAGGACCCGGTATGCAGGAAATGCTTTATCCTACCAGTTATATCAAGTCAAAACACCTTGGCAAGGAATGTGCGCTAATCACAGACGGGCGTTTTTCAGGAGGAACTTCAGGACTTTCCATAGGACATGTCTCTCCGGAGGCTGCTGCCGGCGGAAATGTAGGTCTTATTCGCAATGGTGATATCGTGGAAATAGATATTCCAAGCAGAACGATAAATGTAAAAGTCGATGATGAAACTTTTGCTGCACGACGTGCTGAAGAAGAGGCAAGAGGAAAAGATGCATTTACTCCGCATCATCGTGACCGTATTGTGTCAAAAGCACTTAAAGCGTATGCTTCAATGGTAACGTCTGCGGACCGCGGAGGTGTAAGAGAATAAGAATAAACTTTATCACGGCGTGACTTGTTTAAGGATAAGTTATGCTTGAACTTTTAATATATTATTATGGCTGAAATGATTACAGGTGCTGAGGGACTAATCAAGTCGCTCCTTGCTGAAGGCGTTGACTTGGTGTTCGGTTATCCCGGAGGCGCAATTATATCAGTTTACGACAAACTATACGATTATCAAGATAAACTTCATCATATCCTTGTAAGACATGAGCAAGGTGCTGTTCATGCGGCGCAAGGATATGCACGTATTTCCGGTCGTCCCGGTGTTGTGATAGTTACTTCCGGTCCGGGTGCTGCAAATGTGGTGACAGGGTTAAGTGATGCACTTATGGACAGCACTCCTCTCGTAGTGATTTCCGGACAAGTGGCGTCAGACAATCTCGGTACTGATGCTTTCCAGGAAATTGACGTTGTGGCTATGACTCAGCAGATTACTAAGTGGGCGATACAGATTCGTCGTGCCGAGGATATTCCGGCAGCGGTGGCTCGTGCATTTTATATTGCATCTACGGGTCGTCCCGGTCCTGTTGTACTGGATATTGCTAAAGATGCACAAGTGGGACTGATGAATTGGACTCATAAGACGTGTGAATTTATCCGCAGTTATAATCCCGAACCTGAAGTTGAATTGAATGATGTGCAGGAAGTAGCGGATTTGATAAATAATGCTGAACGTCCTCTTATTTTTTCCGGTCATGGTGTGGCAATAGCAAATGCTGAAAAAGAGTTATACGATTTGGCTGAAATTGGAAATATTCCTGTCACTGCCACGTTGCTCGGACTTTCCACTATGGATAGTAATAATCCTAATTATAAGGGTATGCTCGGAATGCACGGCAATATCGGTCCAAACATCGCTACTGATAAGGCAGACGTTATTTTGGCAATAGGAATGCGTTTCGATGACCGTGTGACCGGCGATACAAGTAAGTTTGCAAAAAATGCCAAGATTATTCACGTTGATATTGATTCTTCGGAACTTAATAAGAATGTAAAAGTATTTAAGGCAATTAATGCTGATGCGAAGGTGTTCCTTAAAAATCTTCTTCCGCTTATTAAACCTAACAGACACGAAGATTGGAACTCTCTTATTGATGACTGCTATATGGTGGAATATAGTGAAGTGATTAAAGATGAAGTTTCACCAAAGTCCGGCAAGATGAAAATGGGTGAAGTAGTGGAGGCTGTGACAACTGCCGTGCGCAGAGGTGCAATTTGTGTTACCGATGTAGGTCAAAATCAAATGTTTGCCGCACGCTATTTCAAGTTCACTTCACCTAAGAGCTTTATTTCTTCCGGCGGTCTCGGCACTATGGGCTTCGGTCTTCCCGCCGCTATCGGTGCTGCAATGGCTGCACCGGATAGAACAGTCTGTCTGTTCGTTGGTGACGGCGGTTTGCAGATGACAATCCAGGAACTCGGTACTATTATGGAGCACCCTGTTGCAGTGAAAATAATCTTGCTTAACAATAACTTCCTTGGAAACGTCCGTCAGTGGCAGACGTTGTTTTTCCATAGCCGCTATTCACAGACTCGAATGCTTAATCCGGATTTTGTAGCACTCGCTACTGCTTACGGAATACCGGGAGAAGACGTTACGAGTCGTGATGATTTGCCTGCTGCGATAGACAGAATGTTATCGTACGACGGAACTTATCTCCTTAACGTAGATATTGATGCTACGGACCTTATTTTCCCGATGATACCTGCCGGCGGAAGTGTGGATAATATTATGCTAAGTCCTGATAAAAAATTCAGTTTGTAAGATTTATGGAAAAGCAATTATATACTATTTCAGTCTTTTCTGAAAATACAGTCGGTTTGCTAAGCCGTGTAGCCCTTATTTTTACTCGTCGTAATATTAACGTAGAATCAATTTCTGCCAGTGAATGTTCTATCCCCGGGGTGCATAAATGGACGATTACAGCCTATTCTACTTACGAAGTGATGGAAAAACTCGTAAAGCAGATTGAAAAATGTGTAGATGTAATTCGTGCCTTTTTGTGGACTGATGATGATATTGTGTATCAAGAAGTTGCGCTGTACAAGGTTTCTACGGCTCTGCTTATGGACGAACCTCATTTGGAACAAATTATCCGTAATCACGGCGCACGTATTCTTGATGTTACTCGAGAATATACCGTGATAGAAAAGACAGGGCATAATGATGAAACTACTGCACTGTTCGAGGAACTGAAAAGATACGATATACGCCAGTTTGTGCGTAGTGGACGTGTTACGGTGACTAAATCTCCGAGAGAACTTGTAACGGAATACATTGAGGAGCAAAATGTCAGAGCAAAAAAACAAAATAATTGATGACAACGGATATTTCTTCACACACCAAGTCTGTTTTTCTTACTGCGGCACTATGCAATGCGCAGCTTGAAATGCCTATGCCTGTACTAACGCAGATGGTGATTGATATTGCCACAGAGCATGCAAATATTCTTAATATCGGCTATACTCGCCTTGTCACCTCCGGTGCCGCATGGGTGCTGAGCAGGATAACGGTGGATATGAAGCGTTTTCCTCACTATAATGAAGCATTTTCCATGACAACGTGGATAATCTCCTTGAATCGTTTTTACTCTGAGCGTGCTATCAGATTTGATGACGAGAAAGGCAACGTACTCGGATATGTCAGAACTACGTGGGTCGCTATTGATATTAAGGAACGTCGTCCCGTTAATCTTATGAAACTATTTCCTGAGGGAGTCCCGATGCCTCAGATTGAAATGCCGCTTGCTGCGCAAGGAAGAATTCCGAGGATTGAAAATGTTACCGGTGTCCGTTCACACACATTTCTTACGTCAGACATCGACTGTAATCGACATGTGAATACGAATCGCTATGTTGAGCAGATTATAAATTGTTTTGACCTCGAGCTTTACGATGAGCACCGAATAGCCTTCTTTGATATATCTTTTCATGCTGAGGCTCTATATGGTGAAAAAGTAAATATTTCGCATACGATTGAGAATGATAATGCCGTAATTGAAATTACGGACCATAACGACAAACTATGTACGTCTGCGATAATAAATTTTGCAGAAAGATAATACAAAAGAAAGACCCGAAGCCCTTTTTTAGTCAGGCTTCGGGTCTGTTTATTATGATTTTGTGCAGTGATTATTATCGGAATTGATTTCAGAATGCGAAGATGAGTCCGGTAGAGAATGTTTTGAAGCCCGGACCATAGTTGTCTTTTAGCATATTCATAGGGCAGTATTTGGCATAAATACCAACGTTTGGTGCTACCGTAATTACGCCCATAAGGTCAACCGTGAATTTTCTTTGTCCTATGTGATTAGTGGATTCTTCCACTTCGTTGCCGTCTTCGTTAAGCCATGAAGATACAAGGCTTGCATGAGAGTTGTAATTCAAAATTGCACCGGCGGAAATGGCGAATTTTGATACACCATATCTGTTTTTCTTGAATGAGTGACGATACATAATAGGGAATGAGAGAGAAAATTCTTTTAGTCTTGAAAATTTAGGCTTGCAATTTTCAGGGTACTCTGCTATTGTGACACCTTTATCATCGGTAGGAACAAAACGAGTGTTTTTAGTGGTTCTGAAGTTTTTCCAGTTTACACCGAATCCGATTGAAAGACTGTTTTTAAGTGTTTTGTCGCGGAATTCAATTCCAAGGATATTAAGGAATGACAATTCGTAGGACTTCACCGGCTCCACGTCCATACTTCCGGGCATACCCGGTGCGGTGACAAAACCGAATGCAAAGCCTCCGAATGTCAGGGCAATCTTACCTGTGGCTTTTCTTTCCCAAGGAGAATTAAATACTTGCTTTGATTTAAATACAGCATCGTCGGTGTATTTTTCTTCGTAGGTTGAAACGTAAGTTGAGTCTTCGTCAGTACCGTTCACGGTTACTTTCAGTCCGTTTTTATTTTCGGTGATTACTATATTTTTAGTGTTTTTGATTGACAATATAGTATCGTTTTTCTCTACGTTTTGTGCAGTGGAGCAAATAGTGGAGCAGAGGATTGCTGTGTATATGATGAGTTTTTTCATATTCATTTTATTTATAAGAAAATTAGAAGTTAAATGTGATACCGGCAGTTATGCTTTTGATTTTCGGTCCGTAGCTGTTTTCAAACATTTCCATAGGACTATATCTTACGAATGCTCCTACACTGTCAACAAATCCTATTGTAGCCATTAAATCAACTGTAAGAGGACGTTGGTGCAGTCCTTTGAATTTCTCTTTATTATACACTTCATTTTCACTTCCGGTATTAAGTTTGTACTTTGTGCTTGCGGTAGTGTACGTATTCAAGTTCACGATTGCTCCGAATGAAATGCCGAATGACTTGTATATTCTTTGTGAAAATAGTACAGGGACTTGAAGGTAGAAGGAGGTAATTCTTGATGTGCATTTACCTTGATTTTCTGCTTTTGGAACCACGTTAAGAACTCTGTCAAGCCCTGAGTGGAGAAAGTAGTCTTCCTTTACGGAGAACTGTCTTGTCCCGAAGCCGAGTCCTATGCTTGTGGAGAATCCTTGTCCTGTAGGGCAATATGTAATACCTCCTACTTGAGCTATACCGAATTCGTACGACGTGGATATTGCATCATCTCCGGATGTAGGTATTGCTACTCCTACGTAAATGTTTTTTACTACATCGTAAGAGATCGTGCGTCTTGACTTTTTAGCAAAAGGAAAGTTTGTGGGAATTGAAATTTCACGAAGTGTGGTGTCCTGCTTTTCCTTGGTCACTTGCAGCTCGTAGAAGTAGTTTTTATCATCTTGAGTACCGGTGACGGTAATGGTGCTGTTGCCGGTATTATCTTTCTGAATTATAAGTTGCTTGGCATCTTTAATTACTTTTACAGTATCAGTAGCCTCAGTCTGTGCGAACATTGCGATATTCACAGCCATTGCAGCGATAGCGAGTATTTTTCTTAAATACATAATTGTTTATTATTTTGATAGTTATTATTTACTGTTGATGAAAGTGTTTATAGCGTTCATATCGGCTTTACCCTCTATGTATATCAAGTTGATATTATTGCCTCCTACAGGTTCATTGTTGACGTAGATAGTGTATCTGTTGATATTTTTTTTGACGGATTTCAGTTTGTATAGTCCGTAGTAAAGTTTACCTTTCTTGAATGAAACTGTTTTTTCAATGGCTTTGGCTCCATCTGCTAATACGAGTGGCTCAATATAATCTGCTTCGCTCTTTTTATTTATGATTTTGAGAGTTCTAATGAGAGTGATACCTTTATTGAGCAGGTAATCATTGTTTTGGATAATGCTTTCTGTGGCATTAGCATCATCGTGGTATTTACCTCCGAATGCTTTGCCTATATTCAAGTCGTCCTGTGCCATTGCGCTAATGCTTGCCATTATTGCAATTATGGTAATGATTAATAATCTTTTCATAGTGCTATATGTTATTTTAGTGCTTGGGATACATCGTTGAAATTTTCTGCAACCATATCAAAGGTGTTTTCATTAGCCGTTGCTATATCTTGCAGCTGCTCGTTCAGAAGATTTAGTGTAACATCTTCATCTGTCACAACTTTACCTCCTATCCATGCCATATTTTTTGTGGATTCGCTCTCAATAATCTTATTAGTGACAGTTATTCCGATAACTGCACATACAGCTATTAATGCGGCGTATTTCAATATCCTTTTGAATCGGACTGTGAATCGTTTTTTGCCGATATTATTTTTTCTTTTGTAAGCAAAGAGTCCTAACACGGCACGAGCCTCTTGAATTTTCGGTGTGGATACGTCAACGTTCGCCAGGATTTGCTTGAGGAGTGTCTCTTCCTCAGTCGTAGTCCGAGCATCGAAGTATGCATCTATCAGTTGATGTATCTGCTCTATTGTTTTATCATCAATGCGTTTCATATTGCTTATTGTATATGTCGCGAACTTTTTTTCGTGCGCGACTAAGTATTACTCTAATGTTTGTTTCAGAAAGATTATGGTACTTGGCTATATCTTCGTATTCCCAGCCGTCCCGGTCTCTTTGGTAGAGGATTTTTTGCTGTTGAGGAGTTAATGTTGATTCAATAATGCTGTCAATTTCCTTGATAGTTTCGCCGGTGGAATTGTCATCTTGAGTAAGGACTGAGTCTGCTTCGGAGATATCAGCGTGGGGGTGTGCATTGTTTCCTCTGATATGGTCGATGCTGATGTTTTTAATTGAAGTTACCATTGCTCCCGTGGCTTGACTCTCGTCTTTGTACTTTTCCGAGTGATTCCATAAGCGGATAAACATATCTTGGAGTGCGTCATCTACATCGTCATCATTTTCAAGGTATCGCCAAGAGATGGTCCGCAGACGGTCTCTGAGTGTGATGAATAATGATGTGAATGTATTTGAGTCCATTTTTTCTTTCTTTTGCTATATAGACGATGAAGATTGTGTTTTGTTACAGGAAATGTGATTTTTTTCATAAAAAATACGCATTTTTTAATGAACCATACGTCTAAAATCAGAAATAGGTTGTCTCCCGACAACCTATAACCTAAACCTTTATCTTAATCTAATACTATGAAAAACACATTGCAAAGGTGCAACTTTTTGCAGAACTGTGCAATATGTTGTAACCGGTTTGTATTAAATCAAGAGTGCTATTCTTATACAAAATATGAAAAAATAATACTGTAACAGTTTGATTATAAGGGACTTAATTAAAATGGGGGGGGGTAAATGCATAATAATAACATTAATATACATTAACTACTATTGCCGTGCTATTTAGTCATTAAAATATTTAAAAACTCGTCTCTTGAGCATATTTTTAAGGTGGAATTTGAGTAATTTGTCAGTCCAAGTGTGGTTAAAGCATCAAGTGAATATGCAAACTCATCTTTAGTGCAGCAAAAAAAGTCGTTTAGTTCACCGGTCACCGGAGATATTTCAATATTTCGGCTTTGTTTTTTAGTAGCCATACTGATAAAGTAAGCCAATTTGTCTTGAATATTTTTAGTTGAGCATATTGCAATGGTCTCCATTTTGTTTTGTGCCATTGTTGAAAGTGCGTTGAGATAATTGAAATTCAGGATTTGGTTTGCAGATATCAGTTTGATATAATCGCTCTTGGTTATTTGTAAGCCGTTTGCTTTTTCTATCGTGGTGATATCGCATGGATATGTGGTTACAGGACCGAACAGATGCTCAAGGCATAGCACTGTCGGGGCATCGATAGTCTGGGATACTTTTATTGTTACTCCTGTATTAGACGTGTATTGAGTAGTGGCAACAACACTTCCGGAGAGTATAAATCTCAGATGTGTGCAAGGGGTTCCGGCTGTAATGATTTTTTGATTCGGTTCAAATTTCAGAAAGTGAAATTTTGTCTTGCCTGCAATTTCAAGCATTTTATTTCTGCTCATTCCGTTGAGGAGGGGCAGGCTCATTAACACATTATATATGTCGTCCATTGATGTTTAGTTAGTTCTAAAATTGTTATCTTTCCACAAAGATACAATTTTTTATTGGTATATCATTTCTGATAGTTAATTAAGTTAATATTTCGGCTGATTTATTTTCTTGCCGGCAAAGAAAGTACGCCGGTTTTTAGTAATACTATTGCAAGAATTGCGATTATTGCGCCTACATAGCCAATAAACGGAATACCGAGATATGAGCAGACTTCTCCACCGACGAATGTGCCGCAGCCGATACCGAGGTTGTATATTCCCGAAAAGATTGACATTGACACTGCTGTGCCTGCTTTTGGCGAGCGTTCGATTATTTCAGCTTGCATTGCTACGTTGAATGCAGTCATGGATATTCCCCACACGACAAGTACTATTAGTGTGGTACTGATGTCCTGAGATGATATCTTGAAAAGAAGCAGTGAAACTGTTAACGCTATCATTGAGACGTAGTTAAACACTGTCGTATTTTTATTGTAATACTTTGCGAAAAGAATACTTCCTCCGAAACCGGCTATGCCGAAAATCATCAAGAGTGTAGTGATAGCAGATTCACCCAAGTTTGCCACTTTAAGCAAGAACGGTTCTATATAGCCGTAGCCTGTGTAGTGTGCCATCGGTATTGTCAGAGCCAAAATATAGATGGTTACCAATGCCTTGTTTTTAAGCAAAACCGGAACTTGTGACATTGAAAACTTTCCGTCACTTTGCACTTTTGGTAAAGTGAAACTGATGTATATGAGAGATATAAAACTGAATATTCCTATACTGAGGAATGTCATGCGCCACCCTAACATTAGTCCTATAAGTCTGCCCAAAGGCATACCGAGTATCATTGCTATACTTGAGCCTGTAACAATGGTGCTGAGTGCTACTGCGTGAAATCGTTGAGGTACGAGTTTTACTGCAAGCGGCGATACGATTGACCAAAAGATGGCGTGTGTACATGCTACTCCTATACGGGAAAACATCAGCATTGCATAACTCGTTGATAAAAATGAGCATACCTGAAACACTGTGAATAGTCCTACAAGAATAAGCATCAGCCTTTTAAGTTCCATTTTTGATGTCATCACCATTAGCGGCAATGATAGCAGCATTACCATCCATGCGTAAACCGAGATGAGCATTCCTGCACCGGCTTCCGTCAGATCAAAGTCCTTCGCAATGTCTGTAAGCAGTCCTACGGGTATAAATTCTGAAGTGTTAAAGATAAATGTGCAGAATGTGAGTCCTATAAGGGTGAACCACATTTTGAACGTCATTTTTTCTTCCATATATATGAATTTTGATTTGTAAAAGCGTTATATTACATCTCGTTGTGGCGGCTTTTGCGCCAGAGTTGATAACTGTTTATTGAATTTTGCCATACGATATATGCGGCAGGACCTACTGATGTGACAGGGTTAAAGAATGTGAGTGCCATCCAGATGGCGAGTACGGTATTCTTTTGTCCCAAGCCTTGCGCACCGGAAATTTTGTCACCGTATTTTCCGCCGAACTTTCTGCCAATGTAAAACTGAAGACAACACACGGCAAGTGCTGTAAATGCCATTAGTACCATTGTGGTAATATCATCGTGGTGCTTGATGATATAACTCACTGCATTTCCCACCACTATAAGGAGGCTCACTGCCCATATATAGAATGATACGGATTGATGCTCGGATATAGTCTTGTGTAACTTTGGCGTAACCTTTTTTATTACTAATGCCAATACAAGCGGAGTTATTATCAGAGGCATCACCTTAGCGGAAATTCGTAGTGTGGCATTCCAGATGGATACATCGGCGTGGCTGCCGAGAATACTGAAAAGAATAGGGGATAAAACAGCCACAGTTACGTTGCTGATGATGGAATATATTGTAAGTTTTGTAACATTGCCTCCGAGCATACCGGTTACCACCGGTGCTGCAGTGGCAGTAGGACAGAATACGCATATAAAAGTTGCTATTGCAAGATCATTATTAAACGGACTGATAGAATAATAGACTAATATCGCACCTATTACCTGTACTGTAATTAAAGCCCACGAAAGCTTTGTGACAGTAAATTCTGAAACCTTAACCTTGCAGAAAGTAATCAGCAACATTGTAAATATAAGGTAGGGAGCGAATGGTGAAAGATAACCTATCCATTCATGAAAAACGGCTCCGGAAATCATAGCTATCGGCAGCATCCAAGGCTTTAGCCGACTTATAAAATTTTTACCAGTCATATAATCTCTCAAATCGGGCTGCAAAGTTACATCTTTTTTTCTTATTTGACCATTATTAAAATGTTAAATTTTGGTAGTTTGGAAGTAGAAAAATTTTAATCGCAGGTTCAGTACATAATAAAGTCGCTATGTAGCGAAAGTGTTAAATGAAAGGGTGGTGCATATTCTTATTGTATTATTATAATTTAGTAACAGATTTTCAAAGTTAACGAAAAAATCCGTACCTTTGTAGAAAAGTGAAACGATACAAATAAGATTACTATATATGAAGCCTGTAATTTATCAGCTTTTGCCACGCCTGTTCTCAAATACTTGTGAGACGTGCGTTCCCAACGGTGATATAGAGCAAAACGGCGTAGGAAAACTTAATGATATTACGCCTCGAGTACTGAAATCAATTAAGGATTTAGGCGTAACTCACGTTTGGTACACCGGTGTCATTGAACACGCTCATGCTACGGATTATTCTCAGTACGGTATTGTCCGTGATAATCCATACGTTGTGAAGGGCAAGGCGGGTAGTCCTTACGCTATCAGTGACTATTACGATATTGACCCGGATATAGCGGTTGATGTGCCTGACAGAATGGAGGAGTTTGAGAATCTTGTAAAAAGGACTCATGATGCCGGGCTGAAAGTTATTATAGACTTTGTGCCTAATCACGTTGCCCGTCGCTATCATTCCGATGTGAAACCTTCCGGAATAGAGGACTTTGGCGTCAATGATGATAATACGTATTTTTTCTCTCCTAAAAACGATTTCTATTATATTCCTCGCCAAAAGTTTTCACCGAGTATTTATCTTGGTGAAGGTGAGGCTGCTTACACGGAATTTCCCGCCAAGGCATCAGGAAATGATTGTTTTACTGCTTTTCCTTCACAAAATGATTGGTACGAAACGGTAAAATTGAATTATGGTGTGGATTACGGTGACGGTTCACGGCATTTTGAGCCTATACCTCCGGTATGGTTTAAGATGCTTAATGTATTGAGGTATTGGGCATCAAAGGGCATTGACGGGTTTCGATGTGATATGGCGTTTATGGTGCCAACGGAGTTTTGGAAGTGGGCAATACCTAATGTGCGCGAAAAATATCCGGAAATATTGTTTATTGCGGAAATTTATGACGTAGGTTTGTACCGTGAGTTTATCAATGTGGGCTTTGATTACTTATACGATAAGGTGAACCTGTACGACACATTGCGAGGAATACAATGCTCTCAGGTTTCCGCCGCTCAGATTACGAACTGTTGGCAAGCCGTTGACGGAATTGGTGACAAGATGCTTAATTTTCTTGAGAACCACGATGAGCAGCGTTTTGCATCAATGCAGTTTGCCGGAAATGCTGACTTGGTAACACCGTCATTGATAGTAAGTTCCACTATTTCTACCGGACCTGTGATGATATATATGGGGCAGGAACTTGGCGAAAAGGCTGCTGAAGCGGAAGGCTTTAGCGGACTTGACGGCCGTACTACAATCTTTGATTACTGGAGTGTACCTACTTTAAGAAGATGGTATAACGAAGGTAAACCGGGAATTTCCAAGCTCACCAAGCAAGAAAAAAGTCTGAGAAAGTTGTATTCAACAATTCTCAATATATGCAATACCGAGTCCGCTATTTCGTCGGGAATGTTTTTTGACTTGATGTACGTCAATTATAATAACGGCAAGTTTAATCCACATCGTCAATTTGCATATCTTCGCGGTGATGAAAAGGCGACTATTGTGATTGCTGTGAATTTCGATAATATAGACGTTGATGTGGAGATAAACATTCCGGGCTTGGCACTGAAAATGCTTAATATACCAGAAGGAGAAATTGAGGCGACTGAACTTCTGACGGGTGAAAAGGCAAAAAAAGTGCTTTCTTCGCAGATTCCTTTTGCTACAAAAATACCTCATAACAGTGCGGTAATGTGGAAGATAGCGCATCACGCTGAAAAATGCTCTAAAAAAAAGAAAGTAGAATAGAGTGTTTAAGCAAAACAAAATGATTAACTTTGCATTATAATTTAATCTACCTACATATTAAAATTGTATGTTACCTCCATTTAAAATTTTTGCCGGCACGAATTCGCGCTATATGGCAGAAGAGATTTGCAATGAACTTGGTGTTGAACTCGGTAAGATGAATATTCAGCACTTTGCCGATGGTGAGTTCGAAGTATCATTTGAAGAATCAATCCGTGGTTGCGAGGTTTATCTCGTAGTATCTACATTTCCTCCTACAGACAATCTTATGGAGTTATTGCTGATGATTGATGCTGCAAAACGTGCTTCTGCAAAGTCAATTATCGCTGTAATACCTTATTTCGGTTGGGCGCGTCAGGACCGTAAGGATAAGCCGAGAGTATCTATCGCTGCAAAATTAGTAGTGGACTTGCTGAGTGCTGCCGGCGTTGATCGCGTGATTACGATGGACTTGCACGCAGACCAAATCCAAGGATTCTTCAATGTGCCTGTTGACCACTTGTACGGTTCTTCAGTATTTATTCCGTACATTGAATCACTAAAATTAGAGGATATGGTAATTGCTACACCTGACGTGGGCGGTGCAAAACGTGCAAACAGTTATGCAAAATATTTCAATGTACCTCTTGTGCTTTGCCACAAGCAGAGAGCAAAAGCAAACGTGGTTGCTACAATGACTGTAATCGGTGACGTTGTAGGTAAGAACGTTATTCTCGTTGATGATATGGTGGATACAGCCGGCACAATTACCAAGGCTGCTGACTTGATGCTTGCTAATGGCGCCAAGAGTGTACGCGCTCTTTGTTCACACGCTATTATGAGTGACCCTGCATCTGAACGAGTTAACGAGTGTGGTCTTTCCGAAATGATATTTACTAACAGTATTCCTTTCCACAAGGATTGCTCAAAGGCTACCATCTTGTCTGTGGCAAGACTATTTGCTGACACTATCAGTCGTGTTCATAAAAATGAATCTATTTCTTCTCAGTACTTGATGAAGTAAATCATATTTTTCCATATTAATAATGACAGCATCGTCAGCTAATAATAGTTGGCGGTGCTTTCTTTTTTTGCCTTTTGTGAGCAAAAAGTTAGTAAAAAGGTTGGTTTTGTGTCATTTCTATTGATTAAAATTGCTTTTCTTTGGAAAAATGCAATAAAAAATTGAAAAATATTTTCAAAAAGTTTGTGGAATTAAAAATTATGTGTACATTTGCAATGTCAAACAATAAAAATAGATAAGTCATGAGTTTAATTATCCCTAAAAACTATCATTTGAAACTGTTGCCTGAGACAACAGAAATCGCAATCAAGATGATTAAAGATACTTTTGAGACAAAGTTATCTAAAGCATTGAATCTTAGACGCGTCACAGCTCCGCTTTTTGTGCTGACCGGTACTGGTATTAATGACGACTTGAACGGAGTGGAACATGCGGTCTCATTCAATGTGAAAGCTTTGGGGCAAAAGGCTGAGGTTGTACATTCACTTGCAAAGTGGAAAAGAACAAAACTTGCAGCATACGATATAGTGCCGGGATACGGACTCTACACTGATATGAATGCAATCCGAGCAGATGAAGAACTTGATAACCTTCATTCAATTTACGTTGACCAGTGGGATTGGGAAAAATCCATCACGAAAGGTGACCGTAAACTTGACTATCTAAAGGCTACTGTAGAAAAAATTTATCTTGCTCTTAAAGAAACAGAGGCTGCCGTTTACGAACGTTTCCCTCATATCACTCCTCGCTTGCCGGAAAAGATATATTTTATACACTCTGAGGAACTGTTGAAGCAGTATCCGGATAAGACTCCAAAGGAGAGGGAAGCAGCAGTTGCAGAAAAATACGGTGCGGTATTTATTATCGGTATCGGTGGAAAATTATCAGATGGTACACCTCACGATTTACGTGCTCCGGACTATGATGACTGGACTACGGAAAATGCTGACGGCTACAAAGGACTGAATGGCGATATTATCCTTTGGGATTCAGTGCTTGGAATACCTTTTGAATTGTCATCAATGGGTATCAGAGTTGATGAAGAAGCAATGATACGTCAACTTGAGATATGCGGTTGTCCGGAACGTAAACAACTTCAATTCCACAGTTCATTATTGGCAGGTAAATTACCGTATTCAATCGGTGGCGGTATAGGTCAGAGCAGATTGTGTATGTACTTACTGCAAAAAGCGCATATCGGTGAAGTTCAGGCTTCCCTTTGGCCTGAAGATCAGATTGAGGAATGTAGAAAAGCCGGTATTTTTATCGGTGCTTGATAATTAGGTTTGGGGTTGCAACAGATAGTTGGTGCAGCCCTTCTTGTTTCAAAAGCGAATTATCTTTTTAAATATATAGATATTAAGAATTCGCGTCCGCGCAGCACTTTTGAACTTTCGTATTGTGATACAGAACCGAATGAAATATATTTGTATTCTTTCTTGTTAAGAATGTTAGTTGCTGACGCAGTGAGTTCTATGTTTTTGCTTATATTGAATGATAGTTTTGAATTTAGCAGGTATAAATTTTTATAGTGTTTATCTTCAATCTGATTGCGATAAAATTCGCCTCCGGTAGTCCATGTTATCAATCTGCAAGGTGTAAAGGTTATACTCCCTGAATAAATGTAATTGTTGAAATTATGGCTTGGCATTTCTGAAATATTCAATACGGATTTTTTCCATAAAAATCGGAAATCCCAGTTAAAAAATGATGATATATTTCCATTGACGAATGTTGACAATGAAACCGAATTATTATTATAATCAGTCAAAGAACCTTGCGACATAACGCAATCATTTAATCTTGCGTATTTCCCTTTCAGTCCTATTGCTCCTCTCATAAAATCAAGAGTCTTGCTTATGTTGAAGTATGTCAAAATATTTTGTGAATCGTAAGGAATGGTTTTGTAAGAGTAGAAAGCGTAATCATTAATAATGTTTTGAGCAGTTCCGAATTTAGAGTGATTCCAATCATAACTTCCGACGGCTGTCAAGAATAATCCGTTTGGTGCATTTCTGTAACTAAACACGGCTGAAACGGATTGTCCTGAGGAGGTATAATAATCGTTAACTCCGGAGCTGAATGTTCTGTAATCCGTGATAATGGAAGCTTTGTGAATATCATGTAGTGAAGCAGGGGTACGTCTTGAACTTCCGCATAATGTAAGTGAAGACCTTGTTGTAAAACTATATTTTACCTCAAGAAATGGAGATAGTAAAAATTCCGAACGGTTGCTCATTACACCCGAAAAGAAGTAAGAATAAAAATTGATAGGCGTATTAACCGTAAGTTCAAGTTTATTTAGTTTCCATTCGAATTTAGGAGAAACAAATACTCGCATATAATCAGTAGCAAGTGTCTCTGCTCCATCAAAGTCGCCCCTATCTATGCCGAACTGATACGTATTAAGATTTCTGAAATATCCCGTTAATCCGGCATCAAGAGATAACAGAATTTTGTTGAAAACGAAGCCGAGTGATGCCTTTTCGTCTGTGTAGAAAGACCGTTGTTTCGTATTTTGTCCATAATTATGTCCATCATAGTCTATTTCAATTCTTTCCGGTAATGAAAGCCATTCATTAAGGCTTGTGAAAGTGATAAGTCTGTTTTTGCGGAAGCGTTTGATTATTTTTAAGTTGTTGGATACGGCGTATTCAGGCATAGTGGCAGACTGTGTGTTAGGCAACGTACCGGTATTGTTAATATCCAAATTATCCCAAGAAAAATTTGTAGATAATGTATTATTGATAAAATAATTCTTTTCATTTGTTTCATATATAAACGTCCCTGTCAGCGCATCTTTATGAGAGAGCGAACTAATATCTTCAAGTACTTTTTTATCTCCCGAATCAAGAAAATAGGTTGTTGAACCGGTTCCGCATACAGATACGCGATCTTTGAGATAGTCTATTTTTGCTCTGAATTCTCCTCCACCGGGCATTTTAAGCAAATGGTTTGAAGAAACTAACAATGAGCGGTTAAAAAAACTTCTGCTTTGTTCTAAACCGGGTGTGTCAGGAATAGATATAGATGTGTATCTATCCAATGTCTCTCCATGATAGCCTGAAGTGAAATCCAAAAGTTGATTTGACAGATTAATCCCAACATTATTACTGCGTATTGTAGTTATCGTTTGATATTTTTCGGTTACCATCATAGCTGCAATGTCACCTTGCCAAAGTAATCCTTCCGGCTGTTCGGAAAAGCCGTCTGCTGCAGTTCCTTGTATGAGGAAAGTCCCCTTTGACTTGTTTTTCATTTTCAGATTTATAGCAGCTTGGTCCGAAAAACTTAAATCATTGAGAACTTTCACCGGTTGGTGATTTTCCAAAACTTCCACGGCCCCAATGTCTTCATAGGAAAGTCCGCTTGTTGCTACACCGTATTTCCCTCCTATGACATCATTTCCTTCGATATAAAACTTGTTTATATCCATTCCCCTGTATTGTATCATACCGTTTTTTGCGATATTAAAACCGGGCATTCTACTAAGTACGTCTCCGATAGTCTTATCTTGTTTTTGAGCAAAACTACCTACGTTAAACGTTACAACATTGTTATTTTCTTGTATTCGTTCAGCTTTTACGATAACCTCTTGTAGTAGTAAAGTCTCATTTTCCATTTTGATTATTAACGGTTTGCCATCAAAAATTAAATCTGCGGAATACGTCTTATATCCGATCATTGTGGCATTTATATAAAGGCTGTCATTTGAAGATGGAAGTTTTATGGAAAATTGTCCGTTAAGGTTGCTTGCTCCCATTCCCAATATTTTGCCGGTAGTGTCTTTTACTATAATATTAGCACCTGTTATCGGCTCATAATCAGCAATTTGAACGATAGAGCCGGTTATAGTATTTTCAGCTTGTTTCTCCGTGATTAGAAGTGAATCTGCCAATACACTATTTGGTGGATAAGTCATAGAGTCATTCTTGCATTCCATTAAAGTCATAAAGCCGGAATTATCAGTACATTCCAATGTATCTGTTGAACTCGTCTTAATGTAATGAACATTATTGGTGGCAGTCTTTGTATTCCCTATGCTTTGCGCTACTATGTCAAGCATTGCGAAAAGTGATAGAAATAGACAAAAAAATTTCATTATATGTATAATTGTATAAGAATCTCAGTGCTTTGTTAAAGCAAAATTTTTACAAATATACTCTTTTTTTTGAAACTTAACAGTTTTGTAGGTAATATTTATTCATAGAGAACTTCACTTGTGTTATAATCTATGTGTTGAGACTCAATCTATAACATAAAATGGGAACTGCTCATCACGAGCAATTCCCACCAATCCTGTTTGTTCATCACATTATGCTAATTTGTCAGCGTTAAAAAAACAGCATATTTTATTACTAACTAAAACCTTTCTTCTATAACATTCCAATCTATAATATTCCATAAAGCATTGAGGTAATCTGCACGTTTGTTTTTGTAGTCCAAATAATACGCATGTTCCCAAACGTCAAACGTGAGGAGTGGGGTTAAACCGTCGGTCATAGGATTTTCTGCATTTTGTTTAGGAACAATATATAATTTACCTTCAAAATCTCTTGCAAGCCAAATCCAACCGGAACCGAAGATTCCGATTCCTTTTTCAACAAATTGCCGTTTGAAATTTTCAAAGTCACCATACTGCTTATTTATTGCACTTTCAATTCTTCCAACCGGAATTCTGCTACCGACAGGAGCGAAAGTGTTAAAGTAAAAAATATGATTCCATGCTTGGGCTGCATTGTTGAAAAGCGGTCCTTCAGAATTGCATATAATGTCGCTTATATTTAAATCTCCGTAATTATCTTTAGATAGAATAGTATTGAGATTGTCAATATAGTTCTTCGTATGAACTCCGAAATGCAGTTCTAACGTTTGCTTACTGATAACAGGCTGTAAAGAGTCTAAATCATATTGGAGTAAAGGTATTTGGAATTTTTTCATGGCATTAACTTGTTTTTCAGTACTATAACAAACCGTCAAGTAATAAAGTTCAAAAAATATATAAATTTTTCGTTTGGGAAAATTGTAAAAATGGTTTCAAATGTCAAAAATAATGAGTAACTTTGCAAAGATGAACACAGTTGTAGAACATATTGAATACTTAATACGTAATTATGATTGCGTGATTGTGCCTAATCTCGGAGGATTCGTGGCGCAACACATTCCTGCGTATTTTGACGAAAAGACCGGAACGTATTTTCCTCCGCGCAGGTGTGTGGTATTTAACACTGAATTAAGCCATAACGACGGCTTGCTTTCTACGTCTGTTTCTCGTAAAGAGAAAATATCATTTGAGGACGCTTCAAAGATTATTTCAAGCGAAGTAAGCACAATGAGGGCTCAACTTATGAATGATGGCAGTATTGCTATCGGACATATAGGACGTCTTGACTATGTAGATGATAAAATCGTCTTTTGTGCTAATGACGGCTTTATTTCCTCTCCTCAATACTTCGGACTTAAACCATTAAGAGTTACTCCTGTTGATGCTGAAGAAACAACAGAGAATAAGTCTGTCAAGAAGAAACTTCCGGCAATGCGTCGCAAGGTGGTATATGCCACAAGGGTAGCGGCAGCAATAGTAGTGTTTATCTTGTGCGGACTATTGTTTTCAACTCCAATATCGGTTGATCAAGAAACTGTTAAGTATGCGTCGCTTGCCTTGCCTGAAATTAAGAAGACTGAACCTGTCAAGATTATTACAGGAGAATTGTACATTGCATGTCCTGATAAAAATGAGGCAACAGGAACAGTTAAGGCTGAACATAAACGTAACATTAAAATAAATCTTGATGACCCGTTTTATCTGGTAGTGTCATCACTTGCAACGAAATCACAAGCAGAGGAATTTGTTTCGTACACGAAGGGCTATAACTTGGAAATTGTGGAAACTCAGTCAGGAAAGTACAGAGTTATTGTAGCGTCCGGCAATTCTGCTGCAGAAGTTATGGAATATACCCACAACAAGAATTTTGCTGAAAAATTCCCTAACGCTTGGCCATGTCATAAATAACCGCATGAACAATTCCGGTCATGAGGTTGTATTACATTTATTTAAACTAAATAATTACAAATGGATAATTTTCATGACCTTATAATCAATCGTCGCAGTATCCGTAAATACACGGATCAACAAATTGACCCCGAATACGTAAAGTTAATAATTGAAGCAGGGCTTATGGCTCCTACGTCAAAAAGCAGTCGTTCTTGGCAATTTATCGTTGTTGAGGATAAAGATATGCTTGAAAGACTTGGAAATTGCAAGCCTCGCTATGCTACGTCTATCGCTCGCGCACCATTGGCAATAGTAGTTGCTGCAGATCCTGCAAAAAGTGATGCGTGGATTGAAGATGCTTCTGTGGCAACGGCATATATGCAGCTGCAAGCATCGGATTTAGGACTCGGTTCTTGTTGGGTTCAAGTTCGAGACAGGTACGGTGATGATGGTATGCCGGCAGAGGAATATGTACAGGAAGCACTTGGAATGCCGGATACTATTTCCGTTTTATGTATTTTGTCAATCGGTTATAAAGATGAGGAGCGTAAACCTTTGGACCCTGAAAAAGTCCTCTGGGAAAATGTTCATATTGGAAAATGGTAATTGATGATAATAAAAAGAAAATCGTAATTATCGGAGCAGGAAATGTAGCCACTCATTTATCTAAAGCATTAGATGTCCAAAACGATGTAATTGCAGTTTTCAGTCGTTCACTTGAAAATGCGGAAACACTTGCCAAGTGCTTGAAATGTGCTAAGGCTACAAATGACTTGTCTTCACTTCCGGATAATGCGGATTTCTATCTTATTTCCGTTAAGGACGACTTAATAGGCGAGGTGGCGCATGCGGTAAAAACGGATTCCGGGGTGTGGGCGCATACGTCCGGTACTGTTCCGGCAGACGTTTTTAAAGGCATAAAGACGCATTATGGAGTGTTCTATCCTTTGCAGACTTTTAATAAGTCCAAGTCTGTAGATGTGAGTAAAGTACCGATGTTTATAGAAGGAAGTGATACAAATGTCACTGAATATCTTGTAAAACTTGCTAAATCCATAAGTAGTAGAGTTTCTGAGGCAGATTCTCAAGCGCGAAAACGTTTTCATCTTGCCGCAGTTTTTGCATGCAATTTCGTCAATCGTTTGTGGGGAATAGCAGATGAAATACTCCGAGACGGCGGTTTTGACTTGTCTATTCTTGACCCTTTGATGCACGTATCACTTGAAAATGCCTTACTTTATCGTCCTGAAAATGTACAGACAGGACCGGCTAAGCGAGGAGATATGCACGTGATAGAATCACAGGTTGATTCTATTGAAGATGAGAGAATAAAGGAAATATATAAGTTGATAACCCAAAACATTATAGATAAATACAAGGACAAATGAGCAGAATAAACTATGACTTGAAAAAGATTCGTGCTATAGTTTTTGACGTTGACGGCGTTCTGTCGCCTTCTACGATACCAATGAGTGTGGAAGGTGTGCCGATGAGAATGGTAAACATTAAAGACGGCTACGCTCTGCAACTTGCCCGCAAACACGGATATAAAATTGCTATTATCACCGGTGCGGATACTCAAGCGGTAAAGGTTCGCTTTAATGGCTTGGGAATTGATGACGTATTTCTTAAAGTAGCAATGAAACTGCCACTGCTAAAACAGTGGATTTCAGACAATAATCTATCGCCTGAAGAAGTTGCGTACGTTGGAGATGATATCCCGGACTACGAGTGTATGAAATACGTAGGCTTGCCTGTTGCTCCTGCCGATAGTGCTGTGGAAATTGCGGAAATCGCTCATTACGTATCGCCTGTAAATGGTGGCTATGGGGTGGCTCGCGATGTTTTGGAACAGATTATGCGCGCAAACGGCGATTGGATGAGCGTTGAAAAAGCATTTGGTTGGTAACAGATTATTTAAAATGAAACTTATAACAGATAAAAAACTTTTTCTTGCAAGCGCTTCGCCTCGTCGTCGCCAACTATTGCAAGAACTTGATGTGGATATTCACCTGATAGAGCCGAGGGATATTGAAGAAAATTATCCGGAGGACCTGGATTGCTTCAAAGTGGCGGAGTATATTTCCACTGAAAAGGCTTTGGCTTACAAAGATATTGTTACTCCGGAGCAAATTATCATTACGGCGGATACAGTGGTTATATGTGATGGAGAAGTGCTTGGAAAACCTCACGGAGGAAAAGATGCTGCCGTGGAAATGCTGAAAAAATTATCAGATAAGACTCATCATGTTGTTACGGGGGTGTCTTTGTTGACAACGGAAGGTGTAAGGTCTTTTTCTACCGTCACTGAAGTTACTTTTGATAAACTTTCCGATGATGAAATTGCGTATTACGTTGAGAAATATAAGCCGTTTGATAAGGCGGGTGCATACGGAATTCAGGAATGGATAGGGTATATAGGTATTAAGGGCATTAAGGGCTGCTATTACAACGTTATGGGTTTGCCTTTGCATGACTTGTACAGCCACTTATGTCAATTAGGTTAATTTATAGTCATATTTTTTCAAGATTTTTTGCCAAGTGAGGCATTATTCGTAACTTCGCACTAATAACAATAAATGGTAACATAAATATGAATAAGAAATTGATATCAATACTTTTAGTATTTTTTTCTCTTACCGTATTTGCACAAAATCCAAAGAGAGAATTCCGCGGAGCGTGGATGCACACCGTCCATCAGAGTCAGTATGCTAAGATGACACCGCAAGAAACAAAGGATTATCTTATAGACCAACTTGACTTACTTCAAGATGCAGGAGTAAATGCTGTCTTATTCCAAGTCCGCCCGTCTGCAGATGCTTTTTATCCATCAAAACTTGAACCTTGGAGTCGTTTCCTAACAGGAAAAGCCGGCGTTGCACCAAATCCCGTGTGGGATCCGTTGGATTTTATGATTAAAGAATGTCATAAGAGAGGTATGGAATTGCATGCTTGGCTTAATCCGTATCGAGTAACTACTTCTGCTAATGAGTTGTTGCCGAAAAATCATATTTATCACAAGCACCCGAACAGATTCGTTAAATACGATGGTAAACTATATTTTGATCCGGGACTTCCTGAAAATAGAAAGTTTATTGAAAGCGTTGTTTTGGACTTGATTACTCGTTACGACCTTGACGGTGTACACATGGACGACTATTTCTATCCTTATCCTGTTGCTAAAAAAGAGTTTCCCGATGATGCTTCTTACAAAAAATACGGTAAGGGTATGAATCGCGGTGATTGGAGACGTAAGAATGTTGATCTGCTGATAGAAGAAATCCATAAATTGATTTCAAAGGAAAAGCCTTGGATCAGATTCGGAGTAAGTCCTTTCGGTATTTGGCGTAACAAAAAATCTGACCCGAGAGGTAGTGATACAAACGGATTGCAAAACTATGATGCACTATATGCCGATGTACTTTTATGGAGCAAAAACGGTTGGGTTGACTATATGCTTCCTCAGCTTTATTGGGAACTTGAGCATAAAGCGGCGTCTTACCTTGTTCTTGTGGATTGGTGGAACAATAATGCAAACGGTCGTCACATGTATATCGGTCAAGATGTTAACAAGACTATGAAGTTACCTGATTTGGCTCCTTCTCAGGAAAAGTCTCAGCTAAAACATAAAGTGGAGTTAACACGCAGTCTTGAAAACATACAGGGTAACTGTTGGTGGCCGGGATATTCAATTACCAAGAATTATCTTGGAGTGGCAGACTCTCTTGAGAATGATTTACAATCCACAATAGCACTCGTCCCTACATATCCCTGGATAAGCGAAGTGAAACCATCACCTGTGGTTGGCGCAAGAATTTCCGGAGAAACATTGATGTGGGACAGACCGGTGGTTGACGGTAAATTAAATGATTCAACACACTTCGTCGTGTATGCTTCGGACAGCGATGATGCAGAAAGTGTAATTTCCGATTCTGAAAATATAATTGCGGTGGTTTACGGCAATTCTTTAATATTGGAAGGTGCTTTGCCTTCAAGAATTTACATAACTGCGCTGAACAGAGTTAACAATGAATCAGCCCCTGTTATGGTGAAAGTGAAGTAATGCCTGTCATCACAGTAATAGTTCCGATTTTTAATGCAGAATATTATCTTGCAGAGTGTATAGATAGTATTCTGCATCAGTCGTTTACAGACTTTGAACTATTGCTCGTAGATGATGGTTCAACGGATAAATCTTCGGATATTTGTAATCGCTATTTGACACAAGATTCTCGTGTTCGTCTTTTCAGTCAGGCAAATGCCGGTCAGTCATCTGCAAGAAACTTGGGACTTGCGGAGGCAAGGGGAGAGTATGTAACATTCGTTGATGCAGATGATACAGTGTCAAGTGACTATTTGCTCTTGCTATATGATATGATTAAATCAGCGTTGGTAGATATTTCATGTGTAGATTATTGTACTAATCTGTCTCAGATTGAATTATGCCGTGAGAAGACCGGTATTGAAATTTTTACTAAAGATGAAGTCATTGATGATACATTGTATCAGAAGAAAATTAACGGTTCTGTATGGAGTAAACTATTTAAGAAAAGCCTTTTCACAGACGTAAGGTTTAAGGAAGGTATTATATACGAAGACTTGGATATAATAGTACGGCTGTACGAAAAGGCGAATTTAATAGCATACAAAAGTGTTAAAGCGTACTTTTACAGAAAAACTCCCGGCAGCTCATTATCCGTGTTTTCGGAAAAAAGATTTTCAGTGCTTGACGTTACAGACAGCATTTTCCGTAGATATGACGGAACAGTTCACATCGGGGCAGCAAGAGACAGAAAATTCAGCGCCTGCTTTAATATGCTTGTATTGATATTCAGAAATAAAGCTGATTATCCTGAAAAAGTAGCTGAATGTTTTCAATTTATAAAACAGGAGCGCATCACGGAAATTCTGGATAAAAACGTGAGACTTAAAAATAAAGTCGGCGCATTGGTATCGTTTCTCGGGTTATCGTTTATTAAGTTTCTTTCTACAAGGATAAGTATATGATTGGTGTATCTATTGTGACGTATCATACTTCTCTTGAAGAGTTGGGTAAATGTTTGTCTTGCCTGACATCTCCGCTGATAGGCAAAATTTATATAGTGGATAATGCTGCAGAGGAAAGAATTCACATATTTGCAGGGAAATACGATAAGGTTGAATATATACCGAGTAAAAATGTAGGTTACGGGGCAGGGCATAATAAGGCTATCAAGCATTCAATGGCAGAAGGGTTTAAATACCATCTCGTGATAAATTCCGATATCTATTTTGAACATAGTGTCATAGAATCCGTTATTAAATATATGGATATCAATACTGACGTAGGTCAGTTGCACCCCAAGATGGTATATCCTGACGGTACTCTTCAATACACTATAAGAATGTTGCCGACGCCGTTTGACCTGATTTGTCGCCGCTTCTTACCTAAATGCGTGGCACAGAAAAGTCGAGACCGCTATTTGCTGAAAGATTTGGATCACAATGCAGTGCAGAACGTGGCATATCATCAAGGCAGTTTTCTGCTATTCAGAATTGAGGCATTGAAATGCGTGGGTTTGTTTGACGAAAGATTTTTTATGTATCCGGAGGATATTGACATCACAAGACGCATACACAGGGAATATAGAACGGTGTATTATCCCTGTGTGACAGTTACACACTGCCATAGAGCGGAATCGTACCATAATTACAAATTGTTGTGGATACACATTGTCAACATCGTGCGCTACTTCAATAAATGGGGGTGGTTTTCCGATTCGGAAAGAAAGGAATGGAATAAACACCTTGAGTTGCAAATGAAAAATAAATTTATTTATTAAGAATGACTACAGAAGAAACAAAGACAAGGCGATTTTTATCACCTTCGTACGTATTTTTTGCTGCAAGACAGGCTGTAAAACGCCACGCTTCAGGTGGTAACGTGCTTATCGCAGCAACGATTTTGGCTTTAATTATAGCAAATATACCGGCTGTTAACGGATATTACAATGAATTTTGGACACAGCCGGTGATACTTCAAATCGGTTCGTTTAATATTTTCAGTCACGGCGGTGAAACGATGAATATGCTTCAGTTCATCAATGATGCGCTGATGGCAATATTTTTCTTTTCTATAGGACTTGAAATCAAGCGAGAAATACTCGTTGGTGAATTAGCTTCTTTCCGTCAGGCATTACTCCCTATAATTGCAGCATGCGGAGGTATGCTTGTTCCGGTGTTAATATTTTCATTTTTAAGTCACGGAACATCGTACACTCACGGTGCGGCAATACCTATGGCTACAGATATTGCTTTTTCAATAAGCGTGTTGGCTATGCTCGGAAAGCGAGTTCCAATCTCATTGAAAATATTTTTGACCACACTTGCTGTAGTAGATGATATCGGTGGCATTATAGTTATCGCAACATGTTATTCTACAGATGTCAACTATATACCGCTATTAATCAGCGTAGTGCTTCTGTTCGGACTTTTTGCCGGATCCAAAGCAAAAATACAGAGTAAAATGTTTTATTTCACAGTAGGAGGTGCAATCTGGTATTTGTTCTTAAATTCAGGGATACACTCTACTATTGCCGGTGTGTTAGTGGCATTTACCATTCCGGCAAAGCCGCTTTATGATCCGAGAAAATACGTCAGGTCAATGCGAAACGCACTCTCACAGTTTTCATCAGAGGATTATGGTTCACTAAGGGATAATTTGATATTGAATAATCAGCAGATGGACTTGCTGAAACAAGTGGAATCAATGTCAGATAAAGTAATCTCACCGCTTCAAGACCTTGAAGATACGTTACACCCTGTAGTAAACTATTTCATATTGCCGTTATTTGCATTTGCAAATGCAGGAATATTCCTTCTGAATATGGATCCGAGTACTATCTTTGAAGGTGTAAGTCTTGCAGTAATTTTAGGACTTGTGGTGGGAAAATTTGTAGGTATTTTCTCATTCTCATGGCTTGCGATAATGCTACGATTGACACCGAAACCGGCAGGCTCTACATGGGCAATGCTTGCATCGGTATCAGTTCTTGGCGGTATAGGTTTCACAGTGTCACTCTTTATCGCAAACTTATCATTCGGAAACAATATTGATCTTCTGAACCATGCAAAATTAGGTATCGTGGTAGGTTCAATTCTTGCAGGAATTATCGGATTTATCCTCTTGCATTTGACAATGCCAAAGCTTAAGAAGAAAAATATAAAATAGTGAAAGATTGAAATTGAATGTGAATTTTATAGCAAAAGTTGCTATTTTTATTGGTCAATTTACGCTGAAAAAGGGTAAGAATACTTTCAGATTTTAATAATAATGATTATCTTTGCACTTTACAATATGTAATAACAGTAATATTAAAAATAACCTATTAAATTTTTACAATGAAAAGAGTTTATACATTCGGCGATGGAAAGGCTGAAGGCAACGCATCGATGAGAAACCTCCTCGGTGGTAAGGGTGCTAACCTCGCTGAAATGAATCTTCTCGGTATGCCTGTACCTCCGGGCTTTACCATCACAACGGAAGTATGTACTGAATATACACAATTCGGTAAAGATGAGGTCGTAAAACGTCTTAAAGAAGATGTAGAAGCATCAATCGCTCACATTGAAGCACTTACCGGAAAAAAATTCGATGATTCTTCAAATCCGCTTTTAGTATCAGTTCGTTCAGGTGCACGTGCATCTATGCCGGGTATGATGGATACTGTCCTCAACCTTGGTATGAATGATGCTACAGTTGAATCTTTGGCACAAAAGAGCGGTAACCCACGTTTCGCATGGGATAGCTATCGTCGTTTCGTTCAAATGTACGGTGATGTTGTTCTTGGTATGAAACCAAAGAGCAAAGCAGACATTGATCCATTTGAAGAAATAATGGACAAGGTTAAAGAAGAAAAGGGTGTTAAACTTGATACAGAACTTGATGTTGACGATCTTAAAAAACTCGTTAAACTCTTCAAGGCTGCAGTTAAAGAATTTACAGGCAAAGACTTCCCTGAAAGTGCATGGGAACAACTTTGGGGTGGTATCTGCGCCGTATTCGATAGCTGGATGAATGAACGTGCGATAATCTATCGTCGTATGAATCAAATTCCTGAAGAATGGGGTACTGCAGTTAACGTTCAAGCAATGGTTTATGGAAATATGGGTAACAACTCCGCTACAGGTGTTGCATTCAGCCGTGACGCTGCTACAGGTGAAAACATTTTCAATGGTGAATACCTTATCAATGCACAAGGTGAAGATGTTGTTGCAGGTATTCGTACTCCGCAACAAATCACTGTTGAAGGTTCACGTCGTTGGGCTGCACTTCAAGGGATATCTGAAGAAGAACGCGCTTCCAAATACCCTTCACTTCAAGAATCTATGCCTAAATGTGCTGAAGAACTTATCAGCATCGCTAACAAACTTGAAGACTACTATCGCGATATGCAAGATATGGAGTTCACTATCCAAGATGGTAAACTCTGGATGCTCCAAACTCGTAACGGTAAACGTACAGGCGCTGCAATGGTTAAAATTGCAATGGATCTCCTTCGCGATAAAATGATTGACGAAAAAACTACACTTCTCCGTATGGAGCCACAAAAACTCGATGAACTCCTTCACCCTGTATTTGACAAGGCAGCCATCAAGAAAGCAAAAGTTGTAGCAAAAGGTCTTCCTGCATCACCGGGAGCAGCAGCAGGTCAAATCGTATTCTCTGCTGAAGATGCTGAAGCATGGCACGAAGACAGAAAGAAAGTAGTTCTCGTACGTATTGAAACTTCACCTGAAGACCTTCGCGGTATGGCAGTAGCTCAAGGCATCCTCACAATGCGCGGTGGTATGACATCACACGCTGCAGTTGTTGCGCGCGGTATGGGTAAATGCTGTGTTTCAGGTGCAGGTGAAATCAAAGTTGACTATCACGAAAAGACTGTAGAAATGGGTGGCGTATTGTATCACGAAGGTGATTGGATTTCACTCAACGGTTCTACAGGTGATGTTTACGATGGTCCTGTTGCAGTAGTTGACCCTGAACTTGACGGAGACTTCGCAGCAATCATGAACATCGCAGCAAAATACACAAAGACACTCGTACGTACAAATGCAGATACTCCGCGTGACGCTCGTCAAGCACGCTCATTCGGCGCACAAGGTATCGGTCTTTGCCGTACAGAACACATGTTCTTCGAAGGCGACCGTATTAAAGCCGTACGTGAAATGATTCTTGCATCAAACGTAGAAGGTCGTAGAGTTGCCCTTGACAAACTTCTTCCTATGCAACGCGGCGACTTCGAAGGTATCTTTGAAGCAATGGACGGCTTTGGCGTAACAATCCGTCTCCTTGACCCGCCATTGCACGAATTCGTACCTCATCAGACTGCTACCCAAAAAGAACTTGCAGAAGAAATGGGTATAACACTTGCAGAAGTTAAAGCAAAAGTTGACAGCCTTGAAGAATTCAACCCGATGCTCGGTCACCGTGGTTGCCGTCTCGGTATCACATATCCGGAAATCACAGAAATGCAGACACGCGCAATTATTGAAGCTGCACTCGCTGTCAAAGCACGCGGCATCGATGTACACCCTGAAATCATGATACCTCTTGTAGGCTCACTCAAGGAAATTCAAAACCAAGCAAACGTTATCAACGAAACTGCGAAGAAAGTATTTGAAGAAAAAGGCGAAAGCATTCCTTACCTCGTAGGTACAATGATTGAAGTTCCTCGTGCAGCACTTACTGCAAACGAAATTGCAACAGTTGCAGACTTCTTCTCATTCGGTACTAACGACTTGACACAAATGACATTCGGTTTCTCACGCGATGATGCTCCTAAATTCTTGAAATATTATAAAGAACACGGTATCATCAAAGTTGATCCGTTCGAAGTTCTTGACCAGGAAGGTGTTGGACAACTCGTAGAAATGGGTGTTAAGAAAGGTCGTTCTACAAAACCTGAACTCAAAGTAGGTATTTGTGGAGAACACGGAGGTGAACCATCTTCAGTTAAGTTCTGTGCAAAACTTGGTATGAACTACGTAAGTTGTTCTCCATACCGTGTGCCTATCGCACGTGTTGCAGCGGCACAAGCAGCTGTTGAAGATTGAAGTTCCTTTTCAAAAACTGCTAAAAAACGCTTACCAATTGTTGACCAAAGCATTTTAAGTGCTTTATTGTCAAGAGATATTTTCAGCGGCGCAGGACGCTCTTGAAGATTAGACAACGAAAAATATGAATCTATAATAACGAGGTAAGTCTTTGCTAAACAAAGGCTTGCCTCGTTTCTTTGTATTTGTGTATTTTTCGAGTTTTGATGCCAAAACGTGTAGAATGTACGATTTGTTTAACAAATTCTGCACGTGCTTTACGAAAAATGCGCTTGACTATTGCGTGTGTCAATAGCTAACATCGGTAGCCATATTTAATAAAGCTTGTTATAAATGATTATAGTATTTTGTTTTATATTGATCTATCGTTCTTTTCATTGTTGATACAAGTACATCAATATCATTAACTTTAGATGTTTTGCCATCTTCTGTAATGACATATTCACCCTTGCCATCACCCCAACGAATCTCGCAGTTGTGGTTAGGTATGCTTATAACCAAACCATGAGAACCAAGCGACTTTGAGTCCTGTAATTCTACAATTACATCTTTCATCCACTTTTTCTCTTCTTTATTATAGAATACATCAGCAGCAAGTAACTTAATATAACTTAGCATTGGATCTAAGCAATGGCTATCCGTTGTCTTCTGCTGAGCAAAAATGATATGTCCTTTATCTTCATAGAATCTTTTTCTCCAAGATTCCCAGATAATATGAGGACGCTGTTTGAAATACTTTACCCATCCTGTGTTGTTTGTTGAATCAATGGTGTGTTTGCAGAAGTCCTCCAATGTAGCTTGAATATTCCAATCAATCCAAGTCTTTATGAACTCACGAACAGATTCACCAAATTCTGGTTCCTCTCGCAAATAACGCTTCATACTATTGTCTCGGTCTCTATTAAATTCATAGAGTCGATTCTTCGATCTCCAGCAATCCGGCTGTAAGCATAACATAGCGTTATAATACAGTTCTTGTTTATCCCATTGTCTATCAAGATTTATCCACTTTGTCAAGCAGTTAGAATAAGCAATAAATGCTTCCAGGTTACCATTTGCCCAATGTAACAGACATCGTATTTGTCCCCATAAATATGGATTTCTTTCAGCATTTCTTATTGCATCTGTCCAGGAAACATTAATAATACCTTCGTTGTCAATAAGTCGCAATTTTGCCTTATCCTTTTCTTCCTCCAAAGACTTATTGTCAATACCCTTGTATGGTTGATTAAGTTGTTTGAGGAATAACAATACTGCAGCATTGTTTTCATAAAGGTCTATACCATTATCTTCATGATAGCGTTTCATATCCGAAACCATACTGAATACAGCTCCAAATGCATCCGAAGCATCCTTCCGTTTATTGATACGGTCAGTATTGTTATCGAACTTAAATACGTTTCGAGACATACGTGTCCATTCCTCAAAGTTCAAGCACCAAGCCTCCGAGTCGGACCTATATGGGTAGAGCTTCAGGAAGCATTGCAATGAATACAATGTGGCAAGGGTATCATTACTAATGTTATCGCCAACTAAATGAGAGAAATAGGTGTAGTCATTGTTATCAAAGAACGAATCCAGAGGCAATAATGTTGTTACATCCGTATATTGCCCTTCACCTTTATCAATAATCCATAAGTTAATATCATTTATGAGCTCTCTGAAATCAATGATTGTGCAATAACTAGGCAATATATTGCTGTCGCTACTTCTCCAGTCAACGAGATAATTCTGGTATGCGATTAACAAATCATCTAGATCTGATTCATTGACATTATATGAAGACTCAAACAGGGTTTCATGCAAATTATATATACGATTCTTTCTGATTTCATATAGACGCATTGCTTCCTCGTCATCATCATCTGGTTTCTCAAAGTCATTCGACAAATCTATGCTAGGTACTTTTGCAAACAACTGCATTGCAATCATACGCAACAGAAATATCTTCAATCTTTTTTCAGTTTCCTTTGCAGCGGCAAGTCTCTCTTTTTTATTATCATCAGAAGGAATCTGCGTCATAACTGCACTTGCATACTTCTGCCAAAACAAATCTATCCACTTTCCATCCATATTCTCACGCCAAGCATGTTCTATGTCTGTATCAGCAAGTTCCTTGCCATCACAATTCACTTCTCTTTGCTGCAATTGAATTTCTTCCTCAAGTGTAGATTTCAACTTGTCAAAATCAGAGAGAAGCTTTCCTCTTGCATTCATCTTGATGAACAACTCATCAGACATGCCCATCTCTCCCAAGTCAAGATGATTAAAGGTGATATTGTTCAATCTAGCCTGACAAGTATCCAAATCCAATGTCCAATCCATCTGTTCACAGATAGTGTCTATCATTACAAGCATAGAGTTGATGGTAGGATCAAAACGCCATCCCCATTGGAACCAATCTCTATTTTGGATAATTTCAGATGGTGTATGGATATGTGCTTTCAGTTTTGAGGTATCACGCTGCTCTTCTGGTTTACTTCTTTCTTCATCAGCTTTTTTCTTTGACTCTTTTGTCTTTTCAGCAGCTTCATTCACAAACTGCTTTGCATTATGGTGAACCAATTCTTTACAGAACGCCTCTGAGGTATTACGAGTTTCATATGTCAATATAGATTCACCTTCGGCTGTCTGCAAATCGACGCCTAACACCCAATGCAGGATAAACAAGGTAGTTAAACGCTGCTGACCATCGAGAGGTTCAAAAGCGTTTTTTCTATCACTACCATATACAAAGTCAAGTTGTGTTTCAGCCTTTTTGCCTGTTACTACAAGCAAAAGGGTACGTACAAAATGGTTACGGATTTCCTTCACCTCTTTGTTCTTACGTCCCTGTGCATAGTCACGTTGTATCTGTGGTATGCGTATCTTACCTTTCTTAATAAGATCAACGAAACACATTTTATCTATATTATCGCTCATAAGTTTCTGTAGAATTAGAGTTAAACACATTGAAGATAACATCAACCGTGTTGTGTATCTCCCTTAGATAGCCATCAAAGTCCGGCATACTCCATCGCATTGCATCTATGAAGGATGATTCTGTGTTAGAGTTCGAGTAGTATTTCAAGAATACATTTCGTGTACCTATAGGCATAAAGCGTTTTCCGGCTTTATCTTCGCGGATAATGCAGTGGCGCTTATATGGGAATGGTGCATCTTGATACTCTCTATTAGTCTTATAATCAAGCAAAGTCAGATTGCCTATACTATCCTTATTTTTTATTGCACCATCACCAGCAGAGAAGTATTCAAGTACTTCTTTACAGAAATCGGTGTATTGTTTGTCAATGCTAGTTCCCCTAAGGTTAGCTTTATACTTTGGAATAAAATCCATGCATTTATCGTATAGTGGCTTTGCTGTTGCCTTTCTTTCATTCAGTTTTGATTCTATTCCAAGAATATAAGCCACATTATTCAACCAGCGCAAACGGTCTTCGTGTTCAACTAATGATGCGTTGTTCTGAGAGTCAATATGTTCAATGTCCCATTTTTCTTTCTTGAATGAGTCGAATGCAAAGCGCTGTCCCTTCTGGCGGCTTGTCTCTACATTGAACAAAAGCAATAGACGGAACACATACTTTGAGCCGTATTCAAAACCGTCAATGCTGGCTGCGTTGAGATAATTACCTTTGTCTTTGAAGCTATCCATAATTAGTTTATGGAACTCTTTCTCGGTATCATCATTTGTCCACTCTCTGCCTGAAAACTGTTGCTTGGCGTATTCAAGCTTATTGTAGATATCAAGAGGTTGATTGCCAACACTTACCAGATAACCAACATAGTGATAGTATAAGTTGTTTTCGTACCAGGCAATCAACCTGTCATTAGTTTTTATGACATGCTCCCAAGCAGCACGCATATTGTCAATACCGTGTTTCTTCCATAGTTGTTTAAGTTCTACAGAATCATCTTTACGTTCTTGTGCTCTGCAATAGTCATATAGGTTCTGGAATAGACGATACGAATAATCTTTATCCTCGTGGTCAGTTGGTTTCTCTGTTACAAAGTCAAACAATACATCTATTCTCGTCTGATGACTATCATTGCTGTTGCTAATAAAGTACCAGAACTTATCATCCTGAAACTGACGCTCCATGATGTTCCAATCCAATGCCAGTTTGTCAGCTTCGACTCTATCGTTATTAGATAGGATATTTCTATCCATGATAAACAATGCCTTGATAAGTTCTGAACTTGTAAGACTGATTTTTCCTTTGTTAAGTCTGTTAAACACCTGTATGCTTTCAATGGCCTGCTTCTCTTCTGAAACCACATACCAAATGAACTTTACTTGCTTGCTATTATTAGGAAGAAGTAAACAGTCTTTGATTGAATTCATTACACCGTCATAGATGTGATTCGTAAACCATTTTTCAATCACATTCTTGGCAACAGCCAGATAGTAACTGTCTATGTTGTCTTGAGGTTTGGGGTTTTCAAAATCCAACTGAGGGCGATTAGTATAGGTCAGATTGTAAATATTATCGGGTGTGAATATCTTCTTTTCCAAAGGCATCAATCCATATTCAAATATGAACATCAATATCAATCTAAGGGTGGTTAAACGTTGCTGCCCATCCAAAACTTCCCAGGCATCAATCTGTACGCCATCAGTATTTGTCCACTTGCAAGGTTTTACAACGAGTGGCTGTAGGTAATAACTATCCTCTTTATCCTGTTTAGCAAACTCACAAATGTCTTCCAATAGGTCAATAACCTGTTTTTCCTCCCAGCGATAACCACGCTGGTAGGAAGGGATGACAAAGTGATACTTTGTCGTGATTAACTCTGCAACAGGTTTTGGGCAGAAGTTAGAGTTTGATGTGTATTGAGTGTTACTCATATCTATTCTCTGTTTCTATAGAGTTGATTTAATGTTTTAGCTTTATTCTTATCAATATTGCTTATCCAAGCTGACCAACCGTTCGAAGAACGACCCAGACAGAATACTGCAGTTCCACTTGCTGATGGAAATGATTTAGCACGCTTTACGATGTAGAAATCGCCTTCCTGTTCACAACGGCATTCTTTGAGCATTTTTGCTCTCTGTTCTGGATGTCTGAACTTAGCGCTTTCTTTCACACATATCTTGCTTCCTTTCAATACTGTCATGCCTCCATCATTGCGTATTCCGGTAATATCCGTTCAGTACGTTGGTGATTTTCTGTATCTGTAGCGAAATTAATACTTTTTTTTCAAACTCTCACCAGAAAGGTTCTTCTTTATAGCTTTGTACACGATTTTATCGATACAAGTCGATACAATCAGTTCGTTTTGAAAGATATTATACCTGTCAACCGTCGGTAGCTGACTTGCAGTGGTAGTTGTTTTCTTGTTGCATCTATCATCTATGATTTGTCCATAGTCATTTAGCAGTTAGCAATTCTGTTTTTACCATTTCGATGTCATCTGTTATAAAAAAAACACTACTGTTTACTTTAACAGGATAGTAGTGAAATTGTCTGAAAATCTTTGGTTATCTCAGATTATTTTAATACTTTTGCATCGTTTTAATGGTGTATTAAAATAAAGCAGAATAGTTAAAATGAAAGAGATTGCCATATTAGGAAGACCTATACAGCTGCATGAACGAAGCAAGGCGCAGATGAAAGGTGTTACCATCGGAGAAATGTTGTCGTACAAGTTCTTTGATGGAGAGTTTCATGGTATGCCATTGCTATTCGCAGAACCTAAAGATAAAGTGGCTACCCCACGTAGCTTGTCTGTTACTGCAAACAACCTTACTTCGTTATTCCAGCTTCCAACCGTATTTTTATTGCCAACTTGTCCTGCCTATGAACGGCAGAGACTAATCGACAAAGACGTGTATTTCGTTGTATCTGACAAATACGTCCACTTGCCAATGCTTCTGGCTAATGAGCGCATTCGTAAAACCAAACAGGCTAAGGTCTTATCGCCTGTCGCACAATACCTGCTGCTCTATCATCTACAGATAGAGAGTATCGAAGGATTGGCAGCACGTGATATTGAGAACAAAATTCCGTATTCATATGCAAGCATTACACTTGGTATCACTTGCCTCGAAGATTTGGAACTGTGCGCGAAAGTATCTGGAGGCTCTAAGCGAAAGGTCATCCACTTTGATAAGAAAGGAAAGGAATTGTGGGAGCAAGCCCTGTCGCTCCTCGTCAACCCTGTTGAAGAACGCATTTACTGTGACGACTTGCTTTCTGGCGACCATTTCCCTGTATGTGGAATCAATGCCCTTGCACATTACACGTGGCTGAATCCCGATCCGGAACGAATCATCATGGTACCAGTCAAACAACTACGGGAATTCAAATCATCGGGAGTCTTAGTGCGCCCAAACGAATTTGATGGCAATATCATCATTGAAGCATGGAAATACCCACCAGTCACCACTATTGGTACAAAAGCCGAATGGGTTGACAGATTATCTTTGGCCATTTCTCTGCGTGAGGACGAAGACCCACGAGTGGAAGGCGAAGTTGAACGTTTAATTAATGAAATAGAATGGAAAGTTTTCGTTAAGCCAGATGAGCAGAGCTAAGTTTACTTAAATCTGCCATGGCGAGAAAACGAGCCTTGAAAAGGAACGGTTAAGCGAGAGCAGAATGATGTTTACATCAATTTTGCCGAGCAATAGTTCTTTCGTCTGAAAGGCAATAGAAGGATTAGAAAATAAAAACTTAATAATTGAAATGTTATATATTAACGATTGGAGCATTAACATGCTCAAAAAAAAGTTTTCTGCCTATGCAATAAATGCAAAGTGTCCTCTCGGCTCATGGCAAACAAGCCGTTATATCCAACTTTATCTCGAAAGATATGATCATGATATTCATTATGAATACAGAATTGATAGCAATTGGAATGGCAGAGTAGAACTTCATTTTGAAGGCGATTGGGAAAACAATTACGGAGTTCTCATTGACCGCTTGATGAATAATACACAGAACTGTGATGAAATTACTTGGTCTGAATGGGACTATGGGTATCGTTGCCAACATTCGAAGAAGATAAATTCCATCGAGGATTTGTATCAAACCTTATCCTATATGATGGAGCTTTTCGATAAACTCATCAACGTCTTGACATCAGAAATTCCTTCATTTGAAGAGCAGGAGATTTTAAGTGATGGTACACTTCCTCAACAAGATGGGACAGTAGATATTTTTGAGAAAAGATATATCGACATACTACATCTACCCCTCTCTATTCCTAGTTATCAAAGAATCTACTGTTGGGAGGAAGAAAATGTAAAATGTCTACTTGACGATGTTTTTGAACATATATCATCTGAAATTTCTACCCCTTATCGACTTGGAACTATAATCCTCCACTCCAATAATGGCAAATATGATATTATAGACGGCCAGCAAAGGCTTGTAACGCTTGCCTTGTTGCTATCCGAACTTGGTATAAAGACAAGTTTGCTAAACGAGAAGTTTTCTTCTCAGCGCTCAATTGAATATGTTGCTTACAACAAACATCTAATACATGAGTATGTCGGACGTCGATTAAGTATTCATGATCAATTGAATAGGCTTTTGAATCTGTTGGAATTCAGTGTGCTTGTCTTACAAAACACATCTATAGATTTGGCATATACGTTTTTCTCCAACCAGAACTCACGCGGTGTGGAACTCACCGATTATGACCTTTTAAAGGCGCATCATCTACGGTATATACCATCTACATTTGAACTCCAATCCAAGCATGCAGCAGAAGTATGGAACAAAATGATTGAAGATGGACGTTCTCAAAGTGATTCGACTACTACACCTGACTATGTTCGTACTTTGGATACATATGTATTTCGACTAAGAAAATGGATGCGCAAGAAACCCTGTGATGATAGCTCTGGGAATTATAGGGTTAAAAGAGAGTATGAGGCAGCTCCAATAGTGGAAGAGATTCCACCATTTGGTGAGAGATTCTATTTTAATGAACCTATTCAAGGTGGTACTCATTTCTTTTCTTATGTAGAACAACACATAAACAAATATCATTTGTTTTGCCAAACAATTGAATTTAGAATATTGCATTATTCTTTTCAAAGTGGAAGCAACCAATGGTATCGCGACATTATCGAAAGTATATTGTTTTGTTATTTTTTGAAATTTGGCGCATATTACTTATCTGATGCATTAGTTGTAATAATGAGAATTCTTCTTCAGCATAGATATGAAAGCGAACGTGCCATTAAATCATCAATTGTACAATACGCAGGGAACTCAGAATTGGTTCAGATAATAGATCAAGCCACATCACCTACTTTTTTTCTAGCAGAAGCCAGGAATATAGCACGGGAGCTGTCGTATCCACCACGTCAAAAAATGAAACCCATTATGCGTTCTCTAAGAATGAAGGCTTCAAATATAAGCAAACAATTGGAACAGAATATTGTTGTTGAATCATTTAAGAATTTGAATCGATGAAATATACGCCATCTTTAATAGCAAAAGAAGGACACTTCTACACAATTCCTATATACCAACGGCTCTTTGAGTGGGATACAGAAAATATTATCACTTTGTTGGAGGATTTGAAAAAGGAATATGACCAAACCTCTGGACAAGGCGATTACTATATAGGTATGTTGACTTCCACAAAAGATAATGAATTAGTGGATGGTCAGCAGCGTTTTACTGTTATGATGTTGTTGGGATGTGTTTTGCAGGATTATAGTAATGAATGGGCTAGTTTTCTTATCGCAAATAATCGAACACGATTGGATTTTACATCTCGTCCTTTGGATAATACTTATCTGAGATGTCTCATTGAGCATAAAGATGAAGACAGATTATCTTTCAAAAACGTGAAAATGCAGAATGGACGTAAGGTGATAAAGGAGTTTATGGAAGATACGGATAAGGTAACAGTAAACGACAGGACACCATTTTCATACTATATCTACCATCATCTATGTTTCTTTATGTCAAATCTACCTGATGGATATAATCCAAGAGACCTCAACAAGTATTTCGAACGCATGAACACCTCTGGCAAGAACCTAGAGCAGCACGAAATACTTAAGGTAAAATTGCTCAGTAATCTAGATGAAAACATTGACAAGTATATGCTCCTTTGGAATAAGCTTGCTGATGTTGATACTCTTTTGATACGTAGAAGAAAAGACGAGAGTATCGGAGACAGGAAAAATGAAATAATGAATGCTGATATAAGCACTATATTTGCCCATAATTTAATCAATGGCATTAACGATGGTCTGCATGATAATGCGGTGGCAATCATCGATATACAGCCTTCATCCATTGCTCCCAAAAATGAACGTGAGATAAATCGGGATTCCCGATGTGCTTTGTCCTTCCCTTATTTGCTGCTTCAAGTATTATATAGAAAGATAGGGCAAAAAATCAACTGTAAAATTAACGAATTCTTTAAGCCGAGTAACTTGCTTAGCATATTTGAAGAATATTTGCCATTCAGCGGAAACAAAGTCAATAAGCAAGATATTAAAGATTTTATGGAGGCTTTGGTTAAAGCCCGTCTGGCTCTTGATATCTGTTTCGTACGCCCTACAGAATACGGATATGCTCTAGATATGAATCTCAATGAGGATAACGGTATACTCAAGAAACTTCAAATGCTGCAATCTATGTTGTACGTTTCATCATCTAACTATACCAATTACAGATGGTTTAATTGGTTGATGGATGAAGTGGACGGCTCAAATGGGGTGCCCGATGCGCAACGCCTATATGATTCCTTGAAGGAAAAGATAGATGAAGCCTTTCCTCTTCCTCCGTATGATAAATTGACATATCAAGGAGACAATCGATATTGGTTTTGGAGACTGGACTTCTATATCTGGTTACATCGTAACGAGATATTCGAGAAGGATTCTCCTGAGATGGATATTGTTGAAAACTACATTTTTAAGCGAAATAGAAGCATAGAACATATTGCGCCTCAAACTCCACAAAGTGATTCTAAGATGCAATGGGACGATACGGAAACCGACAAAATATTGCGTGATAGCTTTGGTAATTTGGTCATGATTTCGCAAGGCCTGAATTCTGCTCTATGCAATGAATCATACGAGGTTAAAACTGCTCATGTCCAGTCATATTGCAATGGCGCAAAGTCTGGTTCTATTGAGAGTTTAAAATTGCTCGTAGTTCATAAGGAGTAACCATCCGAACTAAGCCGACTTTTAAATAGCGTTTTTGAGAGCGAACTTTGC
>SAMEA104315426__coassemble_274_pt1 | contig 44986 bp, 42 predicted proteins | sample SAMEA104315426__metabat2_low_PE_027 | metagenome-assembled genome bin SAMEA104315426 (sample SAMEA104315426) | gut metagenome | biome: Monkey gut; feature: monkey-associated habitat; material: faeces | place: China | collected 2013 | reverse complement strand
TCCGCAAGGACTAATGGAATACCGGGAACGTGTAGTTGTATTTCGCAAAAACGATGTAAATCATATTGCAAGAATAATCACTTATGTTGATATTAAAAAAGGCAAGCAACCTAAATTAATATCACTGCTGACCAATGATTTTGATATGCCATTGGAGACTATTGTGGCAATATATCGCCGACGTTGGCAGATAGAATCGCTTTTCAAACAGATAAAGCAAAATTTTCCTCTGAGATACTTTTATGGTGAAAGTTCAAATGCAATAAAAATTCAAATATGGGTTACGCTTATTGCTAATTTACTACTTTCAGTCTTGCAAAGTAAAATAGAAAGACGTTGGAGTTTTTCAGGATTGGCTACATTAGTGCGTATTATGTTGATGTATTATCTGGATCTTGAAAAATTACTCAATCAACCTGATGCAGATTGGAAAATTATGATTGCCGAGGCTGACGATTCGCCTCCAGATAACTCTGAAGACTAACACCCGGGGCTTGTCCTACACTAAATGTAACCCCAACTTCTATCTTTCAAGAGGTTGGGCGAGCCATTTTATGGTTTAGCGGACAGTAATAGAAAAATAACAAAAACTTAGGATAACTAACTTATGTCAAGTAATCTTTGTAAATTATTCTATTGATATTTTTTCGTAAATCTTTTCCAATCGTTCTATTGCTTGCATATTACCTTGAGCAGCGGATTTTTCCCAATAATATTTGGCGCTATCAATATTTTGTTCTATGATAATTTTGAATTCTTGTGATCTATATTTTTCGGAATTCCAAGTTTGATAACTATAATAAGAATTTTTCTCCATCGTCCAATAGCCTTCACCGATATATTTTATACAACCATCGCGAAAACAATCACCATAATTAAGTTGACCATAATCATCGCCATTTGTTGCAGATAGTTTAAACCAATATATCGCCTTTTCCATATTCTTTTCAACACCGGTGCCGTATCTGTAGCACCGTCCAATGTAGTATTGAGCTGCTCTGTTATTTTGCTCGGCTGCTTTAAGAAACCAATATGCAGCCTTGTCAAAGTTTATATTTTTATTTATAAAATGTCCATAGCCATTTTGTTCCCAATTAAATTTATAAGAATAAAAATCATATCCATAATACATTAATCCCAACATATATTGAGCTTTTGATTTTCCGTCATAAGCAAACTTTTCTACCTTCTGCCACGCTAGTTCGGATAATTCTCTGTAAACATCTTCCCGATATTTTGAATCATCGTCAAGATGAGGTATATTATCATTCCAAATAATATCATTACATTTTGTGAATAGAGAGTCCCCTTGAAGTCTATTAAGGGAAGCGGTCTCTGACAATAAGATCTCTTCAGCTTTATTATTTGGAACTACTTCATCAAAATAGTAAATTAATGAGTAACAAATTCCAAAAACAACTCCGATTATAGCTAAAATACTAATAAGCGTAATGATAAAGACTTTTAAAACTTTCTTAAGTTTCTTCATATTGGGACTTTTTAATTTTATAAATTTAAAACAGGCACTAAAAATAGATTTTATAAAGTTTACTATTTTAGATATGAATATGTAGAATGTAAGCTTTTTTTCATTGTAATCTAAACGGCCTCCACAATACTTACAAAATTTGGAATCCGGTTCAATCTTTTTTCCACAATGTCTGCAAAATTGTGCTATGTCAGTTTTGTCTTCTAAGTTTGTATCAATATCTAAAACAGAATTAGTTTCATTTGAGCAGTCTTCCTCTGTCACGTTATTATCTTCTTTCAAAGAATTTGCGAATGTGTCGTCATCACCGTTTGAATCTGTTAGAGTATCCATATTGCTAATATCACTGTTATTCTCAAAAGTATTGCTTGATGTTTCATTAATATCATTCTCATTAGTTTTAATCGGCTTATCTTTGCGATTTACAATAATTAGCCATAAGATAATGAATAATATTGGTACTATAAATTCAAATATGTCAAAATAGTGGAAATTTGTAGCTGAAGCCATAAAGGCATATAACAACAATACAACAATGAATTTTAGAATCTTTTTCCACCATTTACTATTAGAACTTTTAAAATACAAGAAGTAAGCGCCAAAGCCTAATGAATCAAACGTGGACATTGCCATATTCAATGCTGAACTTTGAATATTAGTAGGGTAGCCCCAATAAAATATAGCGGAAGATGGGCGAATGATTTCGTTTGAACTAATAAATGGACCAATCAGCTGAGAAGGGAAATCAACGATGGTTAAAGTGTAAATGCAAATTACCAGACTTAATAGGCTTAAACCAACAAAAATCCAGCCGAATATGTGCATTATTGTATGGGATTTTTTTACAGTCTCTTGGTTATTGTGCTTTGCCATCTTGTACAAAGCGTATGCAAACATAATTCCAATGATAATATTTAGAATTAGTCGAATATAAAATTGCGTTTCAAACATAATTTATAATATTTTTTGAAGTTGTGGGTTACAATTGTTTTTAAGGGTTTGATATGAAATTGTTATGTCTGCACTATCTGTTGATGTTTTATTCTTGTATCGATATGTAAGCTTCGAATGAGATAAAACAAGTGAATTAAAGAATTCTTGTACATCTACATCTTCAGAGATTAGATTTGCAAAATTCTCAATAAATAATGGATTTTTAACATATTCTTTGATTTCGTTTATAGAGCATTCTTTCTCATTAGTTTCTATCACGAAAATAATATTAATGCCATCTCTGTAAATGTTTAGTAGTCGTTCATTTGAACTCAATGTCGCTTTAATTGTATTTGTGGTGATAAAATTTGCCGCTCCAAAATCTGATATTTCAATAGGTAGCCTAAGATTAGTCAATTTAATTTGTGTGTCAATAATAACATATAGGGCTTCTGTTGGCCTAATTCGTAAGGTGCGTATAAAATCTCTCAGTTCAGCACCTGAATATTTCCATTTAAACATCTTATTGCTCGGAGTAACTATCTCTACTTGTAAATAGATATCATTTTCCTCTAATATTGTTGCAATGAAAGTTCCGGTATTATGTTGTCCATTAAGAGATAAGATCGAGTATTTTGCTAACTCGCCAATTTCAGTATAGTTATCTGTATAAAAATTATCAATAGCAGAATCTCCAAAAACAGAAAAGTGATAAGACAGAATATTTGATTCCAGTGATATGCTGTCTAACTGTCCAATTGATCCTACATTTCTAGGAAGTTCGGAATTAAGTTTGTTAACAGCTTCAACCATTTCTTTCTTTTTAGCGAATGAAATTTTAGGCTTAGGAAGAAACCGCGTTATAATAATTGCGATGATTAAAATCAAGGCAAATAAAACTAATATTTTTTTGAATGACGGCATCGTTTATTCTACTGTGACAGGAATAACATAATATTTATCTTTTTCTCCTCTCGATGGATTGTTGAAAAAGACGTCAGACTCTCCGTTTATATATTGAAGATTAACATCAATCGGCTCTTGAACTCTAACACCGGATTCAAAGCCTACTACTATTACATCTTGAGTAATAGGTATTATCCCGAGATTTTGAAAAACAAGAACCCATATACCTATAGCAATTAATATCAAAACTGATTTTAGTGATAAAAACAAAGGTATGTGAAATTTATTCTTTAAATGATTGGACTGCGTATTTTCTTTACCACAATAAGGGCAAAATTTTGAGTCGTCAGAGATATCTTTATTGCAATGAATGCAGTTCATGATATTGTTGATTTTTAGTATAATTAAAATAAAAATTTAAATAAAAAATGTGGACCACTTTCGCTATATCTTAATTGGAGGTCCTGAGAAAACCTATGAGTAAATATAACAGCAGTAGCTCACGCCGTATGCGTGAGAGCCACTATGCTATCTTTGCTCTTTAGAAATTTCCCGGGTTCACAATCAAAAGATGAACATAAAGCTTTAGTATGTACTGAAATCAAGATTGTTGATTCCACTTGCAAATGTAAAGATTTATTTTGACATCCTAACCATACATTCACAAGAAATTTAAATAAATTATTGAGGAAAGATTCCAATAAGAAATGCAAATGAAATGGGATCTATAAAGTTATATATAAATCGCAAACGTTGTCAGATTCGTTTGTGGATTTGTGGAGAGGGAATATTTGAAGCCGTGCTTGGTGAGAATGTCGGCTATCATCATTAGTCCTATGCCCTGACCGCCTTTTTTTGTGCTGAAAAAAGGTTGGAAGATGTTTTCGGCTATTTTTGCATCTATTCCTCTTCCGTTATCCGTGATGAATATGTGATTTTCACTGATGTCAATGGATATTCTGCCATTTTTGTCAATGCTTTCCATTGCATTTCTCAGAATATTGATGAGTGCTTGCTGGAACAGGTCTATGTCAATGCCTTTTATGATGCTCTCCGTCGTGTAATTTATTGAAATGTCAATATTGCGGTTGTCGGCCTCACTTTTTACGAATGTTACGGCTTGAGTTATGCAGTCGTTGATGTTGCAGCTGCTTAATTTCGGGTCCGGGATTTTGACTACTTGTGCTATCCGGCTGAGAAATTGTCCTAATTGCGTTGACCTGCTGATGCATGCCTCGATAGGTTCTTCGAAGTCGTTTAAGTTTTTATCCTCACTGCATATTTCTTCAAGCATTTGCAGTGTGGAAAGAATTCCTGTCATACTGTTGTTGACTTCGTGTGAAATCATTCGGATAATTTTCTCGTAAGCAGTTCTTTGGGCATTATTTATTTCAGCGGTTACGTTTTCAATAATGAAAAAGTGGTGTGCGTATCCGCTATCCATAAATGTCTCGTGTGTGCAACGGAACAGGTCGCCGGAGTTTGTAGGCAATGTGATTGTACTATGTGGGGCAACACTTGATAGTATTTTGGCAACAGGCGTATTAATTTCGGACAGACCTTTGCTCACAATGTCTTTGCCGAAAAGAGTGGTGGCTGCGGAATTAAGAAAACTGATTTTGTTATTGCCGTCAAGTAGAATAATGGCTGTTGAGGTGTTGTTTATGATCAGGTTCAGGAAATGTTCTTGTTCGCGAGTGTGAATTTGTTCTTCACGCAGTCTTGAGATGATTGCATTAAAAGTTTCTGCAATGGTATCCGTTTCTTTTTGACCGATAGTTTTAAGTCTCTGTGTGAAATCCTGCATTTTCAGCATATCCATTCCTTGCGCTAAAGTCCTTATCGGTTTTACAATTCTTTTGTAAAATACAGCAAGTGTTATTACGGATATAATTACTGCTCCTTCTGCTATATAGAATGCGACTGCACCTTGCTGTAATGTGAAATACAGAAGTAAGCCTGTAAACAGTAATAACAGTAATATTAAGAAAAGGAAGAAATGCTTCAGGTTCATATTTTAATACTCAGTTTTTCCATTCGTCGGTATAATGCTTGCCGTGAAAGTCCTAAGATGGCTGATGCTCGCGAAATATTACCTCCGGTTAACTTTAGTGTTTCAATTATCTGTTTGCGTTCAATGTCGTCAAGTGCTGCGAATTCGTTCGTTTTGTCTTCCGGAAGTGATATGTCAGAGTCCTCAATTATGTTGCTGTCACTCATTAAGATGGCTCTTTCCACAACGTTTTTCAGTTGCCTGATGTTTCCGGGAAAAGAGTATTTGCACAGTTTGTTTATTGCACTTTGTGTAAACTTGATATTGTCTTTGAAAGAGTGGCTTGCAAATTCGTTAATTAACAGTGGAATATCGTCAATTCTTTCGCGCAAAGGAGGGAGGTGAAGCGAGATGAGGTTAATTCTGTAATATAAGTCTTCACGGAAAGTACCTTCAGTGATTTTTTCTTCAAGGGGTGCGTTCGTGGCGCAGATAACTCTTACATCGACTTTAACAGATTTGCTTTCTCCGAGAGGTTCAAAAGTCTTTTCTTGGAGTACGCGGAGAAGTTTTACTTGACTTTCGATGTCCAGTTCTCCAATTTCATCAAGGAAAATAGTACCGCCGTCGGCAAGTTGAAATCTGCCGATTCGGTCTGCCACGGCACCTGTAAATGCGCCTTTTTTGTGTCCGAACATTTCGCTTTCGAAGAGAGAACGGGAGATGCCTCCGAGATTAACTTTAACAAATGGTTTTTCTTTTCGGTTGGAATTGTTATGAATGGCAAGCGCTATCATTTCTTTGCCTGTGCCATTTTCTCCGGTGATAAGGACAGGTGCGTCAGTAGTCGCTATTCGCTTTACTATATTCAGAACTGAAATAAGCTTTGCATTGTTGCCGATAATGCCGTATCGGTTAAAGTCAGTATTGCTGTCATCAGTCGGGGTAAGAGCTTTGATTTTATCAAGGAGGACTCTATTGTCCCAAGGTTTTGGAATAAAGTCAGTTGCACCGTGCTTCATTCCTTCTACGGCAAGAGGTATGGAGCCCCAGGCAGTGATTAAAATCACGGGAGTGTCAGGAAATAAGACTTTAATTTTTTGGAGAAGTTCAATTCCGTCTTGTCCGGAAGTGTCGGAAGAAAAATTCATATCTGTTATGACGAGACGAATGTTACCTCTACGGATAGCAGCAAGTGCTTCATCAGCATTTGCTGCAGTTTCCACCTTATAGCCACCGCTGCGTGAGAGCAGTATTTTCAGTGAACTGCGTACGGAACAATCATCGTCAACAACAAGTATCATATCTGTAAGCGTATTTTATGCGAAGTAACTAAAAATTTGACAGTCTGCCAAAAATTAGCATTTAAAATGTATTAAATAATTTCTTCAAAATCCACTTCAAGTGGTTTGTTTTGAATATAATCCCAGAGTGAAAGTGAGCGGATTTGATAATAATAGTACCAGTATTTGTACAAGTTCGAGATGTACTCCAGTCGTGATTTGTCTTTAGTGACTCGGGAGTCATTTAAGTCAAGTGTAGATATTTTTCCGCGCAGGAAAGTTTCAACATTAGTTTCGTATCTTTTGCGAGCAATAGTATCGGAAGTCATTGCGATTTCAACCTGTGATTGCTGATTGTTAAATCGTTCTACGAGGATAAAAATGTCTTGATTGAACTCTATTGCTTCCTGACGAAGTTGACTCTGAATAAGGTTTCTGTTGCTTTGTGCTACTTTTACTTTACCTCGGCGTTTACCCCAGTCAATGAGCGGAATTTTAACACCCACTTCCACTATCTGATTGTCTTTAAGGTGATTGTAGGCGTCATTGAATTCATTTGAAGTACCTGTAAATCCCACTTGAGCATAAAGAGTTATCTGCCTTAAGTCACCTTTTGCTTTTGCTACATCGTAGTCAGCTTCAAGTTGTCGTCTGCGGATATTTTTTGAGAAAGAATTATGTTCAAGTGCTTTTTGGAGAACGTCATCGTAGTTCAGGCTAACGTTTGCGAATTTTTCCGGAATAATCGGTTCTATGACTACGTTTTCTCCATAGTCCAGAAAAGTGCGCAAGCGGAACATATCGCTTTTCATTGTGGAAACTGCATCAGTAAGCTCGGACTGTGCATCAAGGACGTTGAGTTTCAGTTGCAACACATCATTTTTGCTGATTTGTCCCATATTTCTTTTAGCCAGAGCAACATCGTAGAGGTGTTTTGCATTTTCAAGATTTTGTTTTGCTATTGACACGCTTTCTTTGTCGCTAAGCAGGTTGAAATAATATGTGATAGCCGTCAGTGCAACTTTTTCTGACGATTCAATGTAATCCGCCTTAGCTTCTTCGTAGCGTAGCGGTTCAATTTTTCTATCCCACTTGACTGTGTTGACTCCGAATATCGGTTGACTGAGGGTAATAGCCACCGGGATAGACTTGAAATTGTTCCCGGTGTTATTACCGAATTGTCTGTAAAAGTCAAGTGAAGAAATAATAGATAGCGTACCGCCTGTAAGCCATATATTCTGGTCAATAGAGAGGCTGCCGGACATATCAAGGTGATTATTTCTGACGAAGGTATAAGAACCATCGTCAAGTTGGTATGCACCATAACTCTTTGAATACGATGGAAGGGTAGCTTCAAAATTCATTTCCGGCAATAGTGATGCCTTGTAAGAGCGGTATTCCCAATAGTATGACCTGAGGGTGTTTATTGCGGATTCTGCAGCCACGCTTTTAGTGCGTCCTCTTTCAATCGCTTTCTCAAGTGAGAGATATATAGTGTCATTAACTTGCGCATTCGCTGTAAAAAGTGATGCAAACAAAAATAATATGATAGATATTTTATTGACCATTATGAAACATGAATATAATAAACTTTTATTCAACTTGTCGTCCGTCAAAGAAACGAACTATCCTTGATGTTTCATTTGCTTGTGCTTCATTGTGGGTTACCATAACTATAGTTCTGCCGTCTTTGATGTTTAGTTCGTGAAGAAGTTCCATAATCTCGCTACCCATTTTTGAATCCAAGTTACCGGTAGGCTCATCGGCAAGGATTATTTCAGGGTTCCCTACGATAGCACGTGCTATCGCTACACGTTGACACTGACCGCCTGAAAGTTGGGCAGGGTAGTGATATGCACGGTGTGAGAGTCCTACACGTTCAAGCATCAATTTTGCTGCTTCCTTACGTTCTTTATCACTCATTGACCTGTAAAGAAGTGGCAACATCACGTTGTCAAGCACATTAAGAGAATTGATAAGGTGGAAACTTTGGAATACGAATCCTAATGTCTTGTTTCGGAACTGTGCTAACTGCTTATCGCTAAGTTTTGAAGTGTCAAGGTCATTTATGGATACTGTGCCGTCAGTAGGAGTGTCTAAGAGTCCTATGATGTTCAAGAGGGTTGATTTACCACAACCTGAAGGTCCCATAATTGAGAGAAATTCGCCTTTTTCCACTTCAAGGTTAACGTTTTCAAGTGCAACTGTTTCAATTTCGTCAGTGCGATAGATTTTATTTATGTTTTGGAGTTTTATGATAGCCATAATATTAAGTTTTTATTTGAATTATGAATTGAAAATTATGAATTAATCATTGTGTAGAGCATCAGCAGTGTTTGTCTTGCTGATATTGACAGCCGGAATGGTTACTCCGATTAATACGAAAACCCACATTACTGCAAATACGATTAATGATATTATGAGAAAATGGACAGAAAAATTATTTACCCAACAGTCGGCAATGTCAGAGTAAATACTATGGAATAAATTTTGTCTAAACCCCATATACAATCCGTGAGAGAGTGCGTACTGGAGATATATGATGCAACCGATAAGCCAGGCAATGAAAGTAAGCACGGTACCTTCACCGATGAGTAGTGATACGATGTTTCTCCTTGTAGCACCGAAAGATTTCATAATAGCCACTTCGCTCGCTCTTTGACGAGTCTGAAGCCAGAAGTTCCCAATAACACCTATGATCAAGTTGATGAGGAAGAAACATAGTAAGATAACTTTCAGCTTGTATTCCCCCATTGGGGTAATATTACGGTTCTCAGTAAGAATATCGTAGGTTACGGCTGATTCAATATATGTTCTTCCATCTTTGAACTCGGAGATGTTTTGATTGAATTTGTAAGCGAAATCTTTGGCATTAATGCCCTCTTTCACTTTGACCATCATGCCAAAATTGTACATCATAGCACCTTGCAGTCCTTCTGTTAAACTAAATACTGCATTGGCGTTACGATTGATAGAGTATGGTCTGACATCTTCAACAACGCCGACGACTTCGTATTTTTCATCTTCGCTATCGCCTGATAAAGTTTTGCCTATAGCATTTTCTCCCGGGAAAAATCTGTCTGCAAGAGATTTAGTGATGATGAACTGATTTTCTGAAAGAGACTTTTTAGACAGATTTTCAACGCTTTCATATCCTTCTGCACTCTTAATTCCGAATGTCTCAAAAAAGTTAACATTGGGAAGGTAATATATAACGCTGGCAACAATCCTTGCTGAGTCATTCGTTACAAATACTCTGTCAGAGTTACCTTGTGATTCAGGAAAAGTAAAGGAGGTCAATGTAACATTTTCAACTTCCGGCAGACGCTTAATTTTGTCAAAGATTCGATAAAATTGGTCATCGTTTGCCTTTTCAAGCGTAGTGTCGTTACTTACTTTTACTGTCAATGCGCAGAGTCGGTCTGCATCATAACCCTTTTCAAGACTTAGATCGTAAGTCATTTCTACTACGGGGTCAAGCATAATCCATGCAAGAACTGTAATGAGTATAAGTTCTGCTGTTAGCCAGCCGTTAATGCGGCGACGGCTCCATATATTTTTTAATATTATCTTAAACATTATCGATTATTATTAAGTGAGTTAACTATGTTTTGACGTAATGCCCACCAAGCAGGGACTATAGCCGAAAGTGAATTGAATACGAAGATTACTATAATTGTGGTGAAGAATACTTCAGGAGAGAATAACATTCCGAATGATACTTCAGGTTCTGTCTCTGCACTTATTGAGTATAAAGCATAAGGGTCAAACATTACTATAATTTGTTTCATATTAAAGTACAATACACTCCATGAAATAATCAATCCTAAGAACGCTCCTATTAAGGTGTAGAGCATATTTTCAATGAAAAGTTGTGACAATAGGCTTGATTTTGTTGCTCCGAAGGATTTGCGAATACCTATTTCAGATTGTCGGTTTTCCATTCTGCCGGATATCATACCGCTCATATTCAGTGCAGGGACAAGTAACAGCACTATCACTATCAGCATATTATTTCGGATAATTTTCCACCATGAAAATTCTTCATCGCTACTATCTTGAATGTCCTGCATTATTGTGCGGATATGTGACTTAGGTTGGTCACCAATAACGAGTTCCCAGCCTTCGTATAATCCGGCTATCTGATTGCGAATATTTTCCAATTCTTTTTTTGTGTCATCAAGTTGTTTGTCATTTCTGATAAGAAATACAGCAGTAAACGGACCTAAGATGTGGTCATTCATTTCTCTGACGTTATCGTAATCAATAGCGCAGTATGCATCAGCGTATGACTCAGTACATAGTTGGCTACAGTGTTTTACGATACCGGTAATTCTGTATTCAATATCATTAATAAAAATACTTTTACCTATAATGTTTTCAAAACTGTCGGAATAAAGTTTTTCGGCAACAATCTCAGAAATGACTGCTACTTTATTTTTGTTATCAAACTCTTCCTGGCTAAAGGGTCTGCCTGCAAGAAAATCAAACTCGTAAATCTTGAAAAATTTGGCATCATTTTCCAAGACATTGAGGGCTTCACTAATATCTGATTTAAACTCCGGCTTTGCCTTGAGAGTTTTCACCGCACCATATTTAATACTAACACATTCAGGTCCTTTTATTTTCTGAACGTAATCTCTTGCGAGAATTGACCCCATGTACCACCCGTTGGTGTAATCTTCTGCAATATTGTGCATTCGGCATTGGGTTAAGTAATAAGTGTCGTTACGGTTTACTTCAGGGTACGTAGGTGAGATACGTATGAAGTAATAATTGGCGAAAATCATAGTTAATGCTACTGCGAGAGTAACACCTGTGATATAAAGTCCGGTGTACAGAGGCTTGGACTTCGCTTCGTGCCATGATTGTTTTAAGTACTGTGTAATTTTCATTTAACTGTGATATTTTTTTCGGATTTATATTTTTCCATTTTGCTTGTCACTACTTGCTCTCCGGGCTTAAGTCCTGATTTTACTTCTACGTATTCCCAGTTTGATTCACCGAGAGTGACAGTACGACGGGTGAGTGTATTGTTATCAGTGAGGACGAAGAGGTCGTATTTCCCCGGTTTCTTGTATTCAGGGAAACGGCGTATTCTTACGGCATCATCTATTACGTCGGATAGAACATTTATTTCCGCTTTAAGTCCTGCTCTTAGGTCCGGTGATGAATTGTCTTTCAGTGATACTGTAAAAGAAATCATACCATTCTGTGAGTTAGGTGATATATTGATGATAGTACCTTCAAAAAGTTTTTTACCGATTTTAGCCGTTACTTTAGAGCCGATTCCTATACGATCAAGAAAACCTTCGGCAAACTCGCCGCTGAGTTTGAAGTGATGTAAGTCAGCAATAGTGGCAATATGTTCTCCTGCAGATATTTGTGCTCCAATTTGGTCGTTCACGTAAGTAAGAGTTGCACTTCTTGGAGATTTTACCTTCGCCTGGTCCATTTGCTTTTGCACTTGATTCAAGTCGCGAGAAAGCATAGATAATTCCACGTTTGAAGAATTTATTGAAGCATCTGCAATCTTGCGGTTATTCTTAAGTTGTGCATGCAGTTGTTGTAATTGAAGTTGCTCTGTGGCAAGTTTCATTTCCACTTCTCTTACTCGTTCACCTGTGCCGGAACCAATAGAATCAAGGTATTTTTCATTTTCAAGAGTCACCTTAAGTGAGTTGACTTCCATTTCTTTAACTTTAATATTCATCTGCAAGTCGGAAATAGAAGTACTGTTGTCAAGTTTTTTTCTGTCAATCTCAATTTCTTTCAGCCTGCGTTGGTCCTCTGCTTTAAGTACAGTGCTCTGAGCATCGGAAAGGTCAAGAAGTAATATCGGCGTACCTTCTTCAAGACTATCGCCTGGCTGACGATACACTTCAAGTACTTTTGTGGCAATAGGGGAAGTGATGATTTGTTCAAATGCCGGTTCCACTTTTCCGGAGCAGCCGATAGACGTGGCTATAGTGCCTTCGTCAACGGTTGTAAGGACAAAGTCTTTTCGGCTAATCGTAGGATTTATGAATAGTGATATTATAAAGATGATAACAACTATGGCTGCACCTACGCAACACCACTTAATGATACTTTTACGGAGTCTTGATTTTTTAACTTCTTGAGAAATGGGACGATCCATTTTAGTTGATTTAATTTGTTTGCCAACATATATTGCGATATGCGTGCCAAATAATTAAATCGTTGATAATCAGTAGTATAAGATTTGAGCAAATGTCCGAAATCGGACAATGGTGTACGGTGTTAGTGGATTTGTCCGAAAATAGTATTAAATTTGTGAAGAAATAATCAATATCAATAATATGACGTATCAAGATGCTAAAGAATACCTCTGCATTGCTGATAATGCTTTAAATGTAGAGGCATATACCGAGGCTGTGGAGATAGTGGAAAAACTTGCTTATTTTACTATCAATAAAGACAATGGACTTAATCCGGCACAAAATGCCGAAATCACAGATGCTGTAAAGAAAATAATAGGCCGCTTTACGTATGGCAACAGTGAATGGGCGTGGGAACAAATGTGCGGACTATTGGATCTATTTGAATCTTAGACACCGATAAGGTGGAGGACAGTAGGGGTGAGTAATGCGGTAAGAATACCGTTTAGAGTAAGACCGAGGCTTGCGTATGCGCCTACGTACTCATCTCGTTCCATTGCTACTGACGTTCCTATCGCATGTGATGCCGCCCCCATTGACAGGCCTCTTGCCATCGGGTTATGAATATGTCCTGCCGACATTAATTTGAATCCGCCTATTCCGCCAAGAAGTCCCGCTATCACCACTATTGCCGCCGTAAGTGACGGTATTCCTCCAAGTGCTTGTGTGACTTCCATCGCAATAGGTGTGGTAACGGATTTACTCGCGAGTGACTTGACAACAATATCTGATGCGCCGAATAATTTTGCTGTGACAACTACACTGATAATACCCACAATGCAACCTATCATCTGTGATACGAGAATAGGAATAAATTGCTTTTTTATTGAGGATAATTGGAGATATAATGGTACACCTAATGCGACTACTGCCGGTTTTAGCCAAAAGTCTATCATCTTTGCACCATCATGGTACGTCTCGTAAGATATATCAGTGGTTGTAAGGAATAGAATTATCAATCCTATTGCTATAAGAATGGGGTTTAGTATAATGGAACGAGTGACCTTTTGAAGATATTTTGCTCCGAAATATACGCCGAATGTCAAGGCGAGTAGAAAATATTGATTAGTGATTATTTCTCGCATTTATCTTTGTCTTTATTGAATTTGTCGGAAAGTTTTATTTTACCTTTAGTAACAGCTTGATGCGTGTGACCGGTAACGAGAAGTACAAGTGCCGTACTGATTACAGTCGCCGCAGTGATGGGCAGAAGTTCTGCTTTTATAAGGTCAAAGTAAAGCATAAGTGCAACACCCGGCGGCACGAAAAAAAAGCCGAGGTTTGCAATAAGAAAATCTGTCAACCCTCTTACCCATTCAAGTTTCACTATTTTTAGTTTAAGAAACAGTGTAAGCAAAAGCATACCTATTATACTTGATGGCAATTTAATACCTGTAAGTGTTACTATCAATTCTCCGAGCGCAAGACACCCGAATAAGATAAAACATTGTCTTACCATAAGAAAATTATAAAATTGTACCTGTTTGAAATTTCGTTGATATAAAAAACGGTGCAAAGTTACGTTTTTTTTGCGTATAACTTGTAATTTGTAATACTTAATTCACAATACAAAACCTACCGTTTCACAGCTCTTTCATTTAAAGAAGAAGATATTGTTATGTTTTTATAATAAATGACCCGTGCAAACACTTAGGTCTGACTATAAAAATCAATAAGTGCAGCATATACTTTTTCTTTGTCGTACTTGTTTATGACGTTTTGTCGTGCATTGATACCCATTTGTTTGGCTTCGCTGATGTTGCTGCGGATTTGCCGCATTGCATCGTACAGGTCGTCAGATGAACGGACTCGTGTGACGATGCCGTTGTATCCGTCTTGAATTAATTCTTTGCAACTTGGAATGTCTGACACTATGCATGGTAATTCCATTGCTCCTGCTTCAATTACAGCATTCGGCAAACCTTCTCTGTAACTTGGCAGAATGAGTGCTTTGGAGGCTGCAAGATAAGGGCGAACATCAGTTACTGCTCCTATACTGATTATATCTTTATTTTGAGATATAGTTTTTAATGTTTCTTGTGATAAAGGGTCAAGGGATTGTTCCTCCGGTCCTACAAGGAGCAGTGATACATCGTCATACTTTTTTGTCAATCTGTCGAAGGCGGCGATAAGTTCGTTAACACCTTTGTCGCTTACTATTCGTCCGACAAAAACGAAGGTGCAAGACTTGATATTCGGAATCTTAGGTGTATCAAAGTGTGCATGTGGAGAAAAATAATTTATATCTATTCCGCGAAGATTGCCGAAACCAAGGACGGTAAGCGGCTTGGAGGTGATTTTGCCTTCTTCCATAGCTTTTTTTACACTGAAACTTTCCGGAACAATATTTGTGGCACAAAGGCAGAGCAGCCTGTCAACGTTTTTAAGAATAGTTCTTTTAATCCCGGTTGAAGTAGGCCAGATGAGTCCCGTGAAAGTGTGTACCCTATACTTTACGCCTGCAATCTTTGCAGCCAGCATACTGACAAGTCCTGCCTTTGGAGTTACGCTGTGAACGATATCCGGCTTAATCTTTTTGAGGAGTCGGTACATTTGAAACACACTTTTCAAATCCTTGAAAGGAGATATGTGTCTTTGCATCTCAACTATATGTACCGAAACACCAGGTATTTTTTTTAACATTTCCAATTCCGGTCCTGATGATGTTATAATGTGTACATTATAGTCAGCGCTCAGCCTTGAAATTTGTTCGTAGCAGAATACGGCGAGAGAGGAGGGGACTGTGGCGGTACGAACGAGAATCTTTTTTGTATTCATAAGATTACATCTAATATCATCATTATGCAAAATCCTATCGCAAACCCGATAGTGGAAATATTCGAATGGCGACCTTTAGAAGCTTCCGGAATAAGTTCTTCCACCACTACGAACAGCATTGCTCCGGCTGCGAAAGAAAGAAGATAGGGGAGAATGTGCATAATGGTAGTGGCTATATAAACGGTAATTAGAGCGGAAACAGGTTCTACGATACCGCTGAGGGTGCCAATGCCGAAAGATTTAAGGCGACTGTTCCCGGCAGTGCGGAAGGGCATGGCAACGATAGCGCCTTCCGGTATGTTTTGAATGGCAATACCGATAGCTAATGCTGTTGCAGCACTGAGAGTTATCAAGTCGCCGGCAATAGCAGATGCGAATGTCACACCGACAGCCATACCTTCCGGAATATTATGAAGAGTGACGGCAAGTGCAAGTTTTGCAGTCTGTGAAATATTGCTTTGCGGACCATCAGGCTCTGTCTCCTTGGCGTGTTGGTGAGGAGTGATATAGTCGAGGCTTAAAAGAAAAACCATACCTAATAAAAAGCCTGTCACGGCAGGAAATACAGACATGAAGCCGTCTTCTCTGCTCATTTCAATAGCCGGAATAAGTAGTGACCATACGGAGGCTGCTATCATAATTCCTGAAGCAAACCCGAGAAGTAACTTTTCAAAACGCTCTGACACTTTGTCTTTAATCAGAAATACTGTTGCTGCTCCAAGTGTAGTACCTGTAACCGGTATTATAAGTCCGGGTGCTAATTGTTCAAACATAAGTTTTTGTATTTTTGTACAAAGGTAATAATTTAAAACTTGTCGCAATGAAAAATTGTGAGTACTTTTGTACGCTAAAACAGAAAACAAGGATTAAGATGCTGAAATTTATTTATAGATACACATTTCTTTACATATCATTAATCGCCATATTTATCCTTCAGCGCATCGGTTTTGTGTGCTGCTACTATTCATCACTTGGTGACATTTCGTTCAGCGAAATTCTTTCCGCAATGTATGCAGGATTGTCGCTTGATGCGAGTATGTCGGGGTATTTGACTGTGTTGCCTTTGTTGCTTGGTGTAGTGAGATTAGGTGTGAAGAATAAGAGTGTTGAAATAGTTGAAAAGGTATATTATGGCATTGTTGCTTTTATTATATCATTAGTTACGGTTCTTGATATAGCATTGTACTCATATTGGGGTTTTCGTCTTGATATGACTCCGCTGTTTTATTTTTTCTCATCGCCGTCTTCCGCTATGGCAAGTGCAACGATAGGGGAAACAATATTGTCGCTTGCAATTTTTGCAATACTGACATTCTCTGTATGGAAATTTCTTACAGTCATTACGTCGAAATTTACAGTGACTCAACTGACGGGTGGGGTTAAAAGAAAAATAGGTGCAGCGGCGATAGTATTGTTGATGTGCGGATTGCTATTTCTCTCTATAAGGGGTGGCGTGACAGTATCTACTATGAATCTGAGCCGTGCTTATTTCAGTCAAAATCAGAAACTTAACCATGTGGCGATAAATCCTCAGTTCAGCCTGATGTATTCAGCGACTCATCAGAGCAACTTCAAGGAGCAATACCGTTTCCTTGATGAAAAAGAAGCAAGTTCAGTCTTTACAGGTATGCAGGATAAAACGTTTGAATTAAATGATTCACTGCTGAATACGCAAAGACCGGATATTTACCTTATAATAGCTGAAAGTTTTTCGTCACAAATAATGCCTTCTCTTGGCGGTGAAGATATTGCGATTCGTTTTGACAGCATAGCAAATGAAGGTGTTCTATTTACGAATTTTTATGCAAACAGTTTCAGAACTGACCGTGCCATACCCGCTATATTGAGCGGATTCCCTTCTCAGCCGAATACGAGCATAATGAAATACGTTGAAAAGGCGGAGCATTTACCATCATTGCCAAAGACACTGAAGGCTAATGGCTACGATGTAAGTTACTATTACGGTGGCGACATAAATTTCACCAATATGCTTGCATACCTTGTCAGTCAAGGCTTTGAGCATATAATAAAGGATAAAGATTTTACGGTGTCAGAGCGTAAAAGCAAATGGGGCGCACATGATGATGTCCTTTTCAGACGTGTATTTGATGAATTAAAGGAATATTCCGGAACTACGCCGCAATTCAGAGTTATTCAGACGTCAAGCAGCCATGAGCCTTTTGAAGTGCCTTACAAGAAAAAACTAAAAGTCAAGTATCCGGATCAGGAAAATCGTGCTAATGCATTTGCGTACGCAGATAGTTGTATAGGCGACTTCGTGGATAAACTTAAGGTTTCCGGAAAGTGGAACAATTCCCTTGTGATAATAACGCCGGACCATTACGGCGCTTATCCCAAGAGTATAGACAATGTTCTTGAGCGTCATCGCATTCCACTCGTTCTTGCAGGCGGAGCACTGCAGAAAACAGGAGTGAAAATAAGTACTGTCGGGTGTCAGACAGATATTGTAGCCACAGTACTTTCCGCACTCGGAATCAGCAGCGATGACTTTAAGTATAGTAAGAACTTATTTTCACATACGTCACCTCACTTTGCATTTTTTACAGAGCCGGAGTATATGGGTATAGTGAAAGACAGTGCGTATATTGTGTATAATCTTGATGCTTCAAGGATAGATGAAAAAAGCGGTGATAATACCGATATTCTTGAAAAGCAGGCAAAGGCGTATTTGCAAACGGTATATAATGATTTGGAGGACTTGTAATGATTGATACATTAATCGAAATAGACACAAAGGTAACACTATTTGTGAACAGTTTCCATTCGGAATTTTTTGACCAATTTATGTACTTGTATTCCGGACGGTTTATATGGATACCGATGTACGCTACCATATTGTATATATTATTAAAAAAATATAAGCCCAAATCGGTAGTAGTATGGGTTCTCGGTATAGCTTTGACAATCCTTATTACTGACCAATTTTGTGCATCGTTCATGCGTCCGATGCTTGAACGTCTGCGACCGGCACATCTTGATAATCCCATATCACAATTTATTCACGTAGTCAATGATTATCGGGGAGGAAATTTCGGTTTTCCATCGTGTCATGCAGCAAATTCGTTTGCACTTGTAGCATTCAGCTCTATGTTATTCAAAAAATGCCGTTTTGTGTGTTTTATAATCCTGTGGGCTATCATCAATTCGTATTCTCGTTTGTACCTTGGTGTGCACTATTTAGGCGACCTTTTGGTAGGGGCGGTAATCGGTACATTCGTAGGCATTTCTTGCTATTATATCAGTAAGTACGCTCTTAGTCTTCGCATAGTAAATGGAGGCGAGTCTCCTTGGCGTCAGCGAGAATACAAGAGTGGCTTTGATGCAACAGATGTGACAATTATCGCAGGAATTCTTACTGTGTTGTACATAGCAATAAGAGTCGAAATTTTATAAATATATTATTATGTCCGCTTGGTTAACAATATTATTACTTGTAGTTTCAAATATTTTTATGACTTTTGCATGGTACGGCCATGTGAAACTTCAAGAAGCACATATTATATCAAACAATACTCCTCTTTATGTAGTAATCCTTTTTTCATGGCTGCTTGCGCTTGCGGAGTACTCATTCCAAGTACCTGCAAACAGGTACGGATTTATAGGTAACGGCGGAAGTTTCTCACTTATGGAACTAAAGATAATCCAGGAAGTGATTACTCTTGTCGTTTTTACTGTGTTTACGGTGGTGTTCTTTAAGGGAGAACAGCTACATTGGAATCACTTTGCCGCCTTTGTCTGTCTTGTATTGGCAGTGTATTTCTGCTTTATGAAGTAAAATTATTCTTCAAGCAGTTCCTTGACAGAGGGGATAAGCCCCAAGTCACTTTGGTCTATCTGAGTAGGTACGATTGTGGCAAAATTTCTATCAAGCCAATAGAGGTCTGTGTCATCGGAATCAGGTTCTTCATTAATCATTGATCCGGTAAGCCAATAGAATGGTTTGCCGTGTGGGTCAACGTATTCCCGGTACTCTTCAGTCCAATGGCTCAGAGCAGTACGTACCACTTTTAAGCCGTTAATTTTATTCTTGGGAAAATTGATGTTGAGACAAGTTCTGTAAGGCAATCCTTCTCTTAAAATTGTTTCGGTAATACTCGTGATGTAATCCGTGCAATGAGAAAAATCGGCTGATAATGAATGACTCAACAGTGAAAAACCTATAGCCGGTATTCCAATCATAGCGCCCTCCATAGCAGCACCCATAGTGCCGGAGTACAAAACGTTGTTACCCGCATTGCTGCCGTGGTTCACACCACTGACAATAATGTCCGGCTTTTTCGGCACAATGTGATGCAAAGCAAGTTTGATGCAATCCACAGGCGTACCGTCAACGGAATACATCTTCGCACCATTATATTCAGGGTATTCCTTAATTCTCAGAGGTCCATTAACCGTCATAGCAGATGACATACCGGACTGTGGCTTTTCCGGCGCTACTACCCAAACATTTCCTATATTTTTCACGCAGTCAACGAGAACTCTAAGTCCCGGTGCATTTATGCTGTCATCATTGCTTATAAGTATTAATGGTCTTTCTGTCATATTCGTTTTTTATCGGGTTTATGTTACAAAGTTAGCCAAAATTAATGAATTGATAAAATTAATTTTTGTCACTCCGCAGTAAATAATTAAATTTGTAAACAAATAATTGAAATTTAATTCATTAATTAATTTTAAATATGAAAAAGGTAATTATTAGTTGTGCTATTGCATTTGTCGGCTTGACTGCATCTGCAGTAACGCCTTTATGGTTACGTGACGTGATGATTTCCCCGGACGGGAAGTCAATAGCCTTTACTTACAAAGGTGATATTTACACAGTCCCTGTTTCTGGCGGTACTGCAACACGTCTGACTACGCAACCGACATACGAGACATCTCCCGTATGGTCTCCGGATAGTAAATCAATCGCATTCACAAGCGACCGTAACGGTAATTTTGATATCTTCATTATGCCCGCTACCGGTGGAACAGCAAAACGACTTACTACTAATTCTGCAAACGAAATTCCACAAACATTCACTCCTGACGGGAAATTCGTTGTATTCTCTGCTTCAATTCAGGACCCTGTAAAGTCAGTCCAATTTCCTTCAAGCAGATACACAGAATTATATAAAGTACCTGTAACCGGAGGCAGAACAGAGCAAATTACTGCAGCCGTTGTTGAGATGCCGTCTTATTCCAAAGACGGCTCATGGATGGTGTATCAAGACAATAAGGGAATGGAAAATGAATGGCGTAAACACCACACATCTTCTGTCACTCGTGATATTTGGAAATACGATATCAAAGCCGGTACCTACACAAACCTTACCAATAGGGGCGGTGAGGACAGAAACCCTGTGCTGAGCGAGGATAATAAGACAGTCTATTTTCTGTCAGAAAGAGACGGTAAATCGATGAATGTGTATTCATTTGATATTTCAGTTCCAAGTAAAGTTACTCAAATTACTAACTTCAAGACAAACCCCGTGAGATTCCTTTCACGTGCGGCAAATGGTACTATGGCTATCGGCTACGATGGCGAAATATACACTATTGGCACCGGTAATAAGGTTTCAAAGGTAAATATTGATATTGTTGTAGATGAAGTCCCTCAGGTTGACAGAATTAGTGCCACACCTCAGAGCCTTTCAATATCTCCTGACGGCAAGCAGATTGCATTCACTGCACGAGGTGACGTGTTCGTAGCGTCTGTTGATTATTCTTCAGTAAAGCAAATCACTAATACTCCTGAAGCTGAATCAAATGTGGAATGGACTCCGGACGGTAAGACCATAGCTTACACTTCTCAGAGAAACAGACAGTACAACATTTATACTGCTGAAATGAAACATGAAGACCCATATTTCTCTGTTGCTACTACGATAGAGGAAAAACCTCTGTTCAGCACCAAGGATAATGTGGAACGTTTCTGCCCGATTTATTCACCTGACGGTAAGAAAATGGCATATATTCAGGATAGAGATAAAATCATGATTATGGACGTTAAGTCCGGAAAGTCTCGCCAACTTACTGACGGCTCTTTAGTACCTTATAAGGGTACGGGTTTCCAATTCTCATGGTCTCCTGACGGCAAATGGATTCTCACTACTATTGTTGACAATATGCACGCACCTTACACTGATGTCGCTATCATCAATGTAGAATCCGGTGAAGTACATAACCTGACTCAAAGCGGATATACTGATGCTAATCCGCGTTGGGCGCTTGACGGTAATGCCATCATCTATCAGTCAGAATGTTATGGTATGAGAAATCATGCATCTTGGGGTTCTCAAGATGATATTTTTGCAATATTCTTGAATAGAGAAGCTTACGACAAGTTTATGCTTAGCGAAGAAGACTTCGAAATCTATAAAGATGAGCAGAAAAAGAAGGAAAAAGCTGAAAAAGCAGAAAAAGAAAAGGCTGACAAAGACAAGAAGGATAAGGATAAAAAGTCTGACAAGAAAGACAAATCTTCAGACGACAAGAAAGATGTCAAAGATATCATAGTGGAATTTGATAATATTGACTACAGAAAAGTTCGTCTTACGGAGTTCTCTTCAAACATCGTCGATATGATTATGACAAAAGACGGTGAATCGCTTTACTTTATCACTTCTGTTGATACTTCGTACGACTTGTGGAAAGTGTCACTTCGTAAGAAAGAAACTAAAATCGTATCCAAGAAAGTAGGCTTAGCCGGACTTGATATGGATAAAGATGGAAAAATCTATTTACTCGGTCGTTCCGTTAAAAAACTTGACCCTAAGAGCGATAAGCTTACTTCAATTTCTTTCAGCGCAAAGCAGGATATTGACCTTGCTGCAGAAAGAGAATTTATGTTTGACTACGTTAAACGTGAAGAAGGTGCAAGATTTTACAATACAAATATGCACGGTGTAGATTGGGAAAAAATGACGGAATCGTATCGCAAATTCCTTCCGCACATCAATAATAATTACGACTTTGCTGAAATGCTAAGTGAACTGCTTGGTGAACTTAATGTATCTCATACAGGCAGTCGTTACTATTCAACTCCTGCCAAGACTGCTGACCGTACTGCATCATTAGGGCTTCTTTATGATATGTCTTACACCGGTGACGGCTTGAAGGTGGCAGAAATAATTGCGGGCGGTCCATTTGACAAGTCTTGGACTAAACTCACCGCAGGTGCTGTTATTACAAAAATTAATGGTACTGAAATCAATGCGGAAACAGATCAATCAGCATTGTTTAACAATATCGCAGGTAAGAAAACTCTCGTTACATTCAAGAGTGCAAGTGATGGAAGTACTATTGATGAAGTTATAGTACCTATTTCACTTGGTGTTCAGAGCAATTTGATGTACGAACGTTGGATACGCAAACGTGCTGAAGATGTGGAACGCTGGAGTAACGGTCGTCTCGGATACGTACATATCGCTCAAATGAGTGATGATTCATTCCGTCCGATGTACTCAGACGTCCTTGGCAAGTACAATGAAAAAGAAGGTATCGTGATAGACATTCGTAATAATGGCGGAGGTCGTATGCACGAAGATATCGAAGTATTCTTCAGCGGTAAAAAGTATTTGACTCAAGTTGCGCGTGGCAAAGCATCTTGCGATATGCCTTCAAGACGTTGGAATAAACCGAGTATTATGGTACAGTGTGAAGCATGTTACAGCAATGCTCACGGTACTCCTTGGGTATATAAAACTATGGGTTTGGGTAAACTTGTAGGTATGCCAGTTCCGGGAACTATGACTTCCGTTAACTGGGTTACAATGCAGGACTCTTCAATGATTTTCGGTATTCCTGTTATCGGTTATCAGCTTGAAGACGGTTCTTACCTTGAAAACAAACAACTTGACCCTGACGTCCTCGTACCTGTAAATCCGGCTGACGTAATGGCTGGTGAAGATGCACAGCTTCATAAGGCTGTTGAAACCTTATTACACGACTTGGATTCCAAAAAATAAAGTAATCTGAAATATAAAACAGGGTTGAAGTCCGAAAAGATTTCAACCCTGTTTTCGTATTTTTACGTAGTATCAGAACATTCTCAATCCTAATGCTGTCCAAAATTCTGCCGGTAATGCTACATTTTCCAATTTGACACACTCTTTGAAATATGGAGCAATTTGTTCTGCCATATATCCGGCATTTCCGCAGCCTATACGAGTAACCAAGAACCGTTTCTGAGGGTTGCGCATTGCAAAATCAATAAAATGATTAATTGCTTGTACCATATTTTCAAAAAATCCGGTAGTAGGAATTGCGTAGGATTTACCTTGCAGTCCTTCACCTTGTCCCCATACGGCTCCGAATTTAATCATCGCAACTTGTGCTGCACCTCCGTTATGAAAACCGGCACTATTGCTTCCGAAAACGAAGATTTCGTTTTCATTAAGATGGCGAATTCTTTCAGGTGTCACTCTCGCACTGTAATATTCTCTTGCATAATTGCGTTTTCTTTCCATTATTTCCTCTGCGGTAATATGGTATTCTCCGTACATTGCATTCATTTTTTCGTAATATGCACGTCTGGAAGAACTTTCATGTACCCAGGTGCTGTCAACTCCTATATCATTGTGACTGAATTCAATAACATTGTCAATAGAAAGTTGGTTCGTTACCGGTTTTACGTTATGGTTGGAACCCATATATGAGAAAGACCACCCTTCAGTTTTGAGTTTCTCTATTAAACTCCGCAGTGTATCAACTGTCCAATCAGTAGATGAATTTTCCAAACCATCAGTTAGAATTGTAACTACCGCTGTCGCATCTTTATCACCTTTGATATAATTGTACAGTGTTGACAGTGAAAACCCTATTGCATCATAAAGCGGAGTGCCGCCGTTTGGAGTATAATCTTTAAACGTTTTAACCTGAGATATCGGTTCGTTGTTTATTACGGCTTGTACCTTTGCTCCTCCTGAGCATGAACTGAATGTCACGAGTGACAATGTGTGAACTTGTGTGTTTACAAACTCTTTTTGTGCTTTACGAATTGTGTTAATAGTGCTGTTGATGCCGTTCAGAGTCGCTTTTTCCAGATAACTCATAGAACCGCTTTCATCAACGATGACAAGGTTGTAAATATGTGCTTTTTTATTTTCCATAATATTTTCAGTTATTATATTTGTTTTCAAATTCTGTTACTATTGTTTTTAATTCATCAGGGAGGTACTCCATAGCCTTCTTTCTTAATTCTTCCGGGACACCATAGAATGCTTCGGCTATACTGCCGGTGATGCAGCCGATAGTGTCACTGTCTCCGCCGATAGATATTGCATTCCTTATAGAGTCCTCAAAGTCTTTACCTTCAAGGAAAGCCACTATGGCTTGTGGTACACTTTCCTGACAGGTCTCCTTAAACGTGTAGGCAGGTCGGATTTCATCACATGTGAAGTGAAGATTGTATCCGAAGCGTCTTTCTATTTCGGTGCGTATTGCCTCCTTGCTGTATTTTTGCCTTGACATCAGAATGGCTAATGCTACAGCCTGCGCTCCCTTTATTCCCTCAGCGTGATTGTGTGTACATTCAGCACTTTTCTTTGCCATTTCAAGAACTTCTTCTACTGTGTCGTATGCCCAGCCAACAGGACCTACTCGCATCGCAGAACCGTTACCGCAACTGTTGTATGGACTGTGATTTTTGTCTTTGGCGCAGTAAAGCCATACTACAAACCTGCTTCCGTATCCGCCCATCGGTGACGGATATTTCAGTCCGTACTCAGCGTAGTATTCTCCGGCGTTGCCTTTGTGAAGAAGCCAGTCGGCAGTTGCACATGTAAGGATACTGTCATCAGTGAAATCTCCTTCTTTGCTGAATAATTCAAATTCCTTTGTTTTAATATTGTTTACCGAGAATTCGTACACGCTACCCACAATATCTCCAATAATACTTCCAATCATAGTTATTTTGTTATTTAAGTGTTATTATTACGCAATGTAAATTTGAGTCTATAAAAACCTCCCCGATAGAGGAGGTTAAAAAAGTATATTCTTATTTAAAACTCCAGTCTCATACCGATTTTTTTAGCTGATTTGTAAGAATCTTCATCGAATGTATATAGTTTCGGTGACCGATAGGGATTTCCTGATACAACCCTTCCTGTATCCTTGATGTATCCGAGCTTGAGCATTTTTTTCGGGAAGTTGCGACGATCACGAATGGCACTGTCATTTTCCGGGGGATTAAGAATTGTAATATAGATGCTCTGTAACTGTGGCATAGTGAATTCTTTATCAAGAAGGTTAAATCCGATTGGTTCAAAGTGGATCTTCTCTCTAAGTCGTTCAATAGCATCTTGAATTATCTTGGCATGGTCAAATGCAAGTGGCAGGTCTGCAATCTTGTCTATTGGAAACCATTTAGCTTCCGCTGCATCGTCTCCACCTTTGACGATGTATTTGTTTTTCTTTACTAAGGCATAATATGCTACGGTAACTACGAATTCTCTTGGGTCTCTGTCCCGGGCAGAGTATGTGTTCAGCTGTTCAATGAATTCAGGTTTTATTCCCATATCATTGTTGAACAGTTTCATTGATGACTCCTCAAAAAGTTCTCTGTTGACACATTCGTCAGTAGTCTCATTTTCTTTTAGGAAGCCACCGGGTAAAGCCCAGTAACCTTCGTATGCCGGTGTCTCACTCGGCTTCGCTTTTCCTCTCTTAATGAGAAGTATCTGAAGCGAGCAATCGTCTTTGTCGAATCCGAATACCACGGCATCTGTCGTTAGGGCAGGGTGCCAGTATTTTGATTCCCATTTACCAGTATTGCTATTGTATTTCATACTGTCGTAATATCTTTGTGTATTAATTACGTTGCAAAGTTAAAACAAATTTTTTTAACTGCAAAATTATTTGTGTAATAATTACGTAATTAATTAAAGCCTTATAGATAAATATTGCTTTTTATTACTATCCGCCTGTAGTATGAGCCAGTTTTTTTACAATAAAGTAACTCAGGACCAGCACTTTGTGCGTAACCCTGAGTTAGAATTAATACATTTTCACGCCTTGTGCGCGGTCTGTGGTATGTAATATGATTTGAATTATGAATTAGTTTAACCTTCCACTTGCTCTGAGGTACTCAATATTTTTCAAGAAGCGATTGGCCTTCGCTTCAACCAGAGTAGTGTGAGCTTGCTGCCAGATAGTTTGCGCTTCAAGATTATCAGTAAGAGTTTCAAGCCCTGCTTGATACTGTTTGATGCTTGAACGAAGATTTTCGTCAGCAGAAGCAACTGAAGATTTAGCCAATTCCACTTCAAGATTTGCCTCATCAAGATTATTAATTGCTTGGTTTAAGCCCAAAGCGAGTAGTTGCTCTGTATCTTCCTGCTCAGCTTTTGTAGCAGCCAACTGTGCTTTTGCCACTTTGATTTTGTTGATTCTGTAGCCGAAATCATATAGAGGAACAGAAACTTGAACGCCAACCATAAAATTTGAACTGTTGAGCAACTTTTTGTTAGCGAAATTAATACCGTTCATATATCCGTATTCACCCACAAGACCTATTTGCGGAATATATTCACTTCTTGCCACGTTGACTTTTTGATTTGCAATATCAGTTTTGTGTTTTAATATGATATTTTCAGGTCTTTCAGAGAAGTCGTAACTGACTGGGGAATTATTCTCTGAGTCAATAGAATTAACATTGACGGTGATACTGTCTGACAGATTACGTCCGATATAGTGACACAAATTCATTGACGCAAGTTTGCAAGCGTTTTCTGCTTTTCTGAGATTAAGAATTGCCTCATTGAGTTTTACTTGCACTTTAAGGACGTCATTTTTAGGTTTTAGCCCGTGTTTGTATGCTTTGTTTACGTCATTTTGAAGTTCGTCAAGTAATGTCTTATAGGAAAATGCAACTTCTCTGATTTCCGTTGCCCTCATTAGATTAGCGTAGGCGGTAGCAGTTTCCACTATTACTTCGGCTTCAGTTAATCGTTTGTTTTGGGCGTACAGAAGGTTTGCGGACTTTGCAATTTTATATCCGGCAATAATTTTGCCACCCATAAAAATCGGTTGTTCAAGTTTTATGCCACCACCGTAAATCCAACCGAATTTATAGTCAAAACCTAATGAAGGAACGTGAACGATATCACCTGTGTATTGTCCTGTACCGTTAAGTACCGGGAGATTAAACTCGTCAGTGCTTAATTTTCCGTCAGTGGAGGAGTACAGTACGCTTCCTGTCAGTGATATATTAGGAAAAAAATGTGCTCTTGCTGCATTCTGCTCGTATTTTGCAGCACTTGAATAGTAATCTGCAGACTTAACTTTTTGATTGTATTCCATAGCCATTTCAAGGCACTGATTAAAAGTTAATTCTTCAGCGGAAAGTATAGCAGGGGATAGGGCTATAAGTGCAGTAGTTATGTATTTCAAACTTTTCATTTAGTCTTGATTTTAAAGAAGATTGCGTAAAGGATTGGTACAAAAAGCAGTGTTGCGAATGTTGAGAAGAGGAGACCTCCCATTATCGTAGCAGCCATAGAACCGAACATTGCATCACTCAGAAGTGGTATCATACCTAAAATAGTGGTAAGTGATGCCATCATCACAGCTCTTAATCTGCTTTCAGAGCTTGAGATAAGTGCTTCTGCAGGATCTTTGCCGGATTCAATTTGCAGATTTATTTCGTCCATTAACACTATACAGTTCTTAATCATCATTCCAACAAGCCCTAATGCTCCTACGATAGCACAGAACGTAAACGATTGTCCGGTGAGGAGCATTGCCGCCACAATACCTATGGCAAGCAGAGGAATACAGCAGATTATAATTAAGGGTTTTTTATAGTCTTTTAATAGCATTATAAGGATGGTAATCATAAGCACGATCCCTAATGGAATGTTTTGGAACAAGTATTTCATAGTCTGAGTACTTGCATCTTTTTCTCCTTTCCAATACAAATTGTAGCCGGCAGGAAGTTTGATGTTTTCAATCTGTTCTGCAATAGTCTTACGAGCTTTTTCCGTTTCAATGCCTGGCGCAGGACTGCACATGACAGACTGTGAACGCTGTCCGTTGTAGCGTGGCACTACCGGGTCTTCCCATTTGATATGTATTCCGTTGCTCACCTGTCTTAACGGAGTTGTCTGCATAGCACTTTCGATAATTTCATTTTTATGCAGATTGCCCGTCTTGACTTTAAGCAGCATTTCATCGGTAAGCAAGTTTCCGATGTTCGGCATAAGTGAAAATAGAGGAACATTCTCAAGGTTATCGATATTCTTACCATCAGCCTCGGTGCATTTAAGGTATATGGTATTTTTGTGAGTACCTTCGTAGAACGTACCAACAGGTATTCCGCCGGCTGCAGAAAGCAGTGAAGTGGAAATATCCTGGCGGCTCAGTCCGGAGCGTCTTGCAGCAGACTGATTGAAGTCCACTTCAAGCAATGGTACTTCAGGGTCGTAATCTGTGGTGATACAACTTACAGATGGTGAATTATGCATTATCATTGAAGCAGAGTCTGCAAGAGAGTGTAGCACGGCAGGGTCCGGACCTGTGAAGAGAACTTCAATAGGGTACTTCTTGTACATAATGTTATATCTTTTCAGTTTGATATAAGCATTAGGGTACATCTTGCTCAGCTCGGCTTGAATCTCGTCCATATTCTTTTCAAGCGCCTTGGCGGATTCAAAGTCTATGATAAGCTCGCCGTAGCTGAGTGATGGAAGTGCAATACTCCTCACGAGGTTATATCTGGCAGGAGTCCCGCCTATTGACGTTGTGATATCATGAATTTCAGGACGTTTCTGCAAGTAATGGCGGATATCGTTAAGGTCCTTTTTGACTTGTGTGGAATTAGTACCTTCCGGGAGCTTGTATTCCATATATAATTGGTCATATACCATATCCGGGAAAAAGCCTTGTTTCATATATTTATATCCGTAAGCACTAAGCAGGACGAGTATTATAGCGCAGCTTATAGATGTCCATCTGTATTTGAGCCCGAAGTTAAGCACTTTTCTCAGCCATCTATATGCAAATCCTGAGTACATATTGCTGCCGTCTTTGTCAGTCTTTACGTCTTTGAACATTGTGTCAGCCATAAGCGGTACATGTACAAGAGCCAATACCCAACTCAGCATTAGTGAAACTGCAAGCACGATAAACAAGTCTCGTACATAGACGCCGGCAGTGTCCGGTGATAAGAATACAGGTAAAAATGCCAGGATTGCAATAAGTGTAGCGCCAAGCAGTGGCATTGCTGTCTTTTTGCCGATCGCAGTCATAGCCTCGTGGCGTGGTTTACCGAGCTTTAAGTCAACAAGGATACCGTCAATTATCACAATCGCATTATCTACAAGCATACCCATTGCAAGGATAAATGATGCAAGGGATACACGTTGCATTGAGCCGCCGGACATTCCGAGGAGCAAGAAAGAACCGATGACTATTATCACAAGGCTTATACCAATGATTAGTCCGCTCTTAAAGCCCATCACTATCATCAATATTGCGATAACGATGACTACTGATTCTATCAAGTTTATGAAGAATGTGGAAAGAGCATCTGTCACTCTGTCCGGCTGATAGAATACTTGGTGATATTCAACACCGGTAGGGAATCGAGTTTCTTTAATTTCGGCAAGTTTCTTCTCAACTTCTTTGCCTACTTTTACGATGTCTGTTCCGGAAGCAGCTGCAATAGCAAATCCGATAGCAGGTTCATCATTGTAGAGCAGTTCGTTTCTTGTAGGCGTAGCGTATGAGTCTTCAATTTCAGCGATATCGCCAAGTCTTAACTGGTCGTCCTCATGACCTTGAATTATCATTTGGCGAATTTGTTCAATTTGTTTGAACCTGTCTGCAACCGTGACTCTGACTCTGTTATCACCATTGTCGTAATATCCGGTGTAATATACGTTGTTTTGACCTTTTAGCGTAGAAAGAACTTCAGTAGGGGATACCCCGAGTGTTGCCATTTTGTTCGGTAGCATCTTGATGTCAATACATTCGGATTTTTGACCGTACAATGTCACACGACCTACACCTTCAATATCCGTTATTTCTCTCTGGATAAGGCTTGCGTAGTCGCATAGTTGCTTATGGCTGATTCCGTCACCGGTAAGTGCATAAAACATACCGTAAACGAGTCCGAAATCATCTTGAACTGTAACAGATGTTCCGCTCGGAAGTCCCGCAGCGGTGTCATTTACTTTTCTACGTAGTAAGTCCCAACACTGTTCTATATCGTTATCATTGACAGTGCGTTTCATTTCCACTTGGAGAATTGCAAGGTCATTGTACGACCAACTTTGCACATTGTCCAGTTCACCAATCGTGCGGATATTCTTTTCAAGCGGGTCTGTTACTTCCATCTCCATTTCGTGTGCCGAAGCTCCCGGTCTGGTAGCAACAATCATAGCCATTTTAACTTTGATTTCAGGGTCTTCAAGTTTGCTCATCTGATAAGCGGAATAAAGACCTCCTATTATCAATACGGCTATTAAGAAGTATATCAGTTTTTTATTGCCAAAGGCAAGTTTACCGAAGTCAATCATAATAAACCTCCTATATTGGTTTTAGACGGAGCTGCCATAGGTGAAACCTTTTGACCTTCTTGGAGTTTGTGTACGCCTGCTGAAATTATGGTTTCGTTATTTTCAAGTCCTGAAGTAATTGTGGCTGAACCGTCAGGGTGAATACTTTCAACATCAACTTTTCTCTTGACGATAGTGGAATCGCTTTTAACAATCCACACGCACTGAGTATCTTCATTGCTGAATAATGCTGATGCAGGAATATTATTCTTTACTTCAGCGGATTTCATAGTTATTTTTACTGTGGTATTCATTCCAGGAGAAGGCTGAGGCTTGTATGCGGGAGAAATGCTTAATCTTACTGTGTATAATTGGTTTGCATTAGCTTTAGGTAAAATGCTTAGCAATGTTAAGTCGGCTTCTTCTGACGTATTGTAGTCAAATGATGCTTTTATGCCTCCGATGTTATTACTCTGCATATAAGTAGAAGCAGGAACGTTTATTTCAATTTCCGGTTGACCGGCTGAGATGATGGAAACAACAGGCATACCTGCTGAAATTACAGTTCCCGGGTCAAACAAATGCTTCTGTATGCAACCGTCAAACGGTGCATAAATCTTAGTATATGCAAGTTGATTCTTGGCATTTTCGTATTTAGCTGTGATTTGCTGAAGTCCGTAGCGAGCTTTGTCGTAAGCATCAGCTGTTGCTACACTGTCATTGTAAAGTGCTATTACACGTTCTGCTTCAGCCTTTACTTTCTTGTACTCTGCTTCGGTAGCATTGTACTGTATTTGGTAGTCTTGAGGATCAATTTCTGCGATTAACTGTCCTTTACGAAACTTTGCACCTTCTTTTAAAAAAATATTTCTGAGTGTGCCGCTCACTTTAAAACCTAAATTTACGTCTTCTGCAGCAACGACTCTTCCTGGATACTCAAGAGTATTACCTCCTGAAAAATTTGTGACAACGTACGTTTGTACAGGTAAAATATTTTCTGAAACAACAGCTTTTTCACCGCAAGATGTGAGCAGTGACATAGCCGCTATACAGAATGATAAACAATAATTGGTAGTCCTATTCATAACTCATTAAATTTTTGTGCAAAGTTAAAAATTTACAGTCTTAGGAATTTTGCCCAAAATCACGAAATTTTGTCCAAATTTCCACAATTTAACGAGTAACAAATCTAAGAGGCTTATTGTTTGCTGCCGGTTAATTCCAAATTATGAAATCTCTTGACTTCCTGGAATAAATGAGTGGCGAAAACGAAGTCATTGATGGCTTCATTGTCTGTGGTATAAATTTGCTTGCTGTCACCAACCCATTCTTTATGTCCTTTGTTGATAAATACGATATTTTCACCGATGCCTAATACTGAATTCATATCGTGAGTATTGATAATCGTGGTCATATTATATTCATGAGTAATATCGCTGAGAAGTTCATCAATCAGAATTGAAGTCTTAGGGTCAAGACCGGAGTTCGGTTCATCGCAAAAAAGATATTTAGGGTTAAGTGCAATAGCTCTTGCGATAGCCACGCGTTTTTGCATACCACCGGAAATTTCTGACGGGTATTTGTTCTCTGCACCGGTAAGATTAACTCTGTCAAGACAAAAATGAGCTCTTTCCAGCATTTCCTCTTGGCTCTGATGTGTAAACATTATAAGGGGAAACATTACATTTCCGAGAACAGTCTCCGAGTCAAAGAGGGCTGACCCTTGGAATAGCATACCTATTTCTTTGCGTATTTCCTTTATCTGCTTGGAATTCATCTTCATAGAGTCTCTTCCATCGTAAAGTATTTCACCTTCTTCCGGACGTATTAATCCGATGATGGATTTCATCAACACTGTCTTACCGCTACCGCTCTGACCGATAATCAAGTTTGTCTTTCCGGTGTAAAAAGTAGCACTTACATTGTGTAATATAGTCTTTTCATCAAATGACTTTGTGATGTTCTTAACTTCAATCATTGCAGTAACAGTTTTGTTAGAATTACGTCAAATAGGAGAATTAAAATGCTACTTGTAACCACGGCATTCGTACTTGCTTTACCTACTTCAAGTGCTCCGCCTTTAATATGGTAACCGAAGTAAGATGATATACTTGCTATGATAAATGCAAAGAAAAAGCATTTAATAAGTCCGTACCACACGTACCATTCGTTAAACAGTGCTTGAAGTCCGTATATGAATTTTGACAAACTTATCAAATCCGTAAAAATGGCTACACAAATTCCTCCAAAAAGCGATGTTGCTATACAAAATATCACTAATATGGGCATGAATAATACAAATGCCATAATCTTAGGCAGTACTAAAAAGTTTGCTGAATTAACGCCCATTATTTCAAGGGCATCAATCTGCTCGGTGACTCGCATTGTTCCTATCTCAGATGCAATATTCGAACCTACTTTACCGGCAAGAATCAGGCACAAAATTGAGTTTGAAAATTCAAGTAATACAATATCTCTCGTGGCAAGACCTACTGTGTAAGCCGGCATAAGCGGTGATGTGGTATTGAGTTGCATCTGTATTGCACACACAGCACCGATAAAAAGAGATATTATTATGACAAGTGGAATGGAATCAATTCCCAGTTTTGAAATTTCAAGTACTGTCCGCCTGAAAAATACACTCCATCTATCAGGAATCGTAAATATCTTTCTGATAAATATGCAGTATTGCCCCATAGAGGCGAGTGATGATTTTATCAACATTGCAATTTGTTTTATTCATTTATTTGCACAAAGTTAATGCTTTTTTGTCATTATATTGCCAATTTATGGCAGAATAGGGCATTTTTGCCAATTTTTCTGTAAAATTCACGAAAAGAGTATTGTTGTGGAAGGGTAAGCGTTAACTGTGCAAGTTTCGATATTCCGAGGGTGTCATACCTATATGGCGACGAAAATATCTGCCCAGGTACGAGGAGGATTCAAAATGGTAAATATTTGCTATTTCCTTTATTGATAAATCTGTGCTTGTGAGAAGTGATTTGATTTCCATAACAATCTGACGGTCAATTATTTCTTTCGGTGTTATAGAAAAATGCGTTGAGTGGTTCTTGAAAGATAATACGGAGTTACACACAGTCTTTCAGCATACAATTTTACTTCACTAATCACAGAGTACGCTGTAAACAGGAGAAAGTCAGGCTTGCCGCTGATGCAGTCCGCTATAGGGGCGGCAAAGGCTCGTTTCCGTCCTATCTTGATGACAGTGCTTGCTATGATATTCGGGCTATTGCCGCTTATGTTCTCCTCGGGAGCCGGTGCAAATGGAAATAGTTCGCTTGGAGCCGGAGTTGTAGGCGGACTTCTTGTAGGCGTATTGGCATTGCTTTTCTTTGTACCGACAATGTTTATCGTATTTCAGGCACTTCAGGAAAAATTACATATATCCGGCAAAGATAAAAATAATGGTGAATTAACTGCAAAATAGCACGGAAACAGCGATAAAACCTAAATAAGACGTAGTTTTGTACTTAAAATGAAGTTTTTTTTAAGATTTTAATTAAAAAATTGCGAAAGATTGAAAATAAAGATTTATATTTGCGAAATAAAACTTTAATCCTTAATTAATTACTAGATTATGAATAAGTCAGAACTCGTTGGTGCAATCGCTGAAGGCGCTCAACTTTCAAAAGTTCAAGCAAAGGCTGCCCTTGATGCAGCAATTGAAGCAATAGCCGCTGCTCTTGCTAAAGATGACAAGGTTACTCTTGTTGGTTTCGGTACTTTCGCTGTTGCTAAAAAAGAAGAACGTAAAGGTATTAACCCTCGTACTAAAGAGGCTATCACTATCCCGGCTCGCAAAACTATTAAATTCAAAGCCGGTAGCGAACTTAATGACAAAGTAAAATAAGTTTCGTTCCGTTCATTCTTTTTAAGAAGAAAAAATAAAGGCAAACCGTAAGGCTTGCCTTTATTTATATACGTAATTTTGTAATAAATCAGTCGTGCTTGATTTCATCAAGGCTATTTTTGATTTTTTCAAAAATGCTGTCAACTGTGCCGTTACCATCAATGGCATGATATTTTTTCTCATCAATATAGAACTGACGTAAAGGACACGTCTGATTGTGATATACGGCAAGACGTTTTTTTACTGTCTCCAGATTGTCATCGGAGCGACCTGTCTCTTGACCTCTTTTGAGAATTCTTGTCACAAGCTCGTCTTCATTCACTTCAAGTCCTACAACTGCATCTACTTGTGTGCCTCTTTTTTCAAGAAGTTCGGTAAGTGCTTTTGCTTGAGCAATAGTGCGAGGAAAACCATCAAATATAACACCTTTTTCGGATTCCTTGGTGTGGTTGTCAAGATGATGTTCAAGAACTCGAATCATTAATTCATCAGGAATTAATTGACCTTGTGATATATATTTGTTAGCTATAACTCCAAGTTCCGTATTTCGTGCTATATGGTCACGAAGAACGTCTCCCGTGGAGATATGAAACAAGCCGTAGTGGTCTATGATACGTTCGCTTTGAGTACCTTTGCCACTGCCCGGTGCACCAAAAATTACAACGTTAAACATTAGCCTAAATCTTTATATTTTTTACCTTTATTTACCTATTATATTTTATACACGCCTCCTTGGCAATCCCATTATAGGACTGCAAGCGGTCTGAGAGCCGCGTAATCTTTTTAATCTTGCTTAAGAACGTATATATCCTCAAGGTTTCGTGCAAGACCATCAAGGTCAAGTCCGTAACCGATGATAAACTTTGTTGGAATAGAAAAACCTACGTAGTCAGGCTTGACATCTTCTTTAAGCGAATCGGGCTTGAAAAGAAGTGTGGCAACTTTAAGTTGTGCCGGATTCTTTTTCTTTAAGTCGTTCACCAAATTTTTGATGGTAGTGCCTGTATCAACAATGTCTTCTACGATGATTACCGTACGGTCCTTGATATCCTCGGCGAGTCCTAAAACTTGTTTAACTACACCTGTGGAGCCCATACCCTCATAACTTTTTAAACGGATAAATGTGATTTCAGCATCTATATCAACTGCACGGATAAGGTCCGATGCAAAAGGGAACGCTCCATTTAAGACGCATATAAATAGCGGAATTGTTCCTTTGCAATCCTGTTTAATCACTTCAGCCAATTCTTTAATTCTGGCTGCAATTCTTTCTTTCTCGATGTATGGCTCAAATGTGAGCCCGTTGTATTGAACTTCTTTCATCACGGAAAAATAATTGTGCAAAATTACGTAACAATTTTGGAGTAGAGAAATAAAATTGCAATTATTTTTAACCAATTGTAATTTCGTAACATTTTTTTAGAATTGGCAAATAGTTTACATAAATAATATTATGCGACAGTGTGAATGATAATTTTCAAAGTTAAATAAAAATCTTGAAGTATATAATGTATGTGGAAATGTTTTTGTAACTTTGCACTACAAAAAATGAATATAATCACACTTTTATAAAATATTTAAAACAATGGCAAAAAAAATTGTAGCAGGTAACTGGAAAATGAACACCAACCTTCAAGAAGGTGTTGCTCTTGCAGAAGGCGTTAACAATGCACTCAAAGGCTTTAAAGCAAACTGTGATGTAATCATCGCAGTTCCTTTCACTCATCTTGCATCTATCAACGCTGTTATTGATCAAAATCTTCTTGGTCTGGGTGCTGAAAACTGTGCTGACAAAAAGTCAGGCGCTTACACAGGTGAAGTTTCTGCATCTATGGTCGCTTCAACAGGTGCAAAATACGTTATCCTCGGTCACTCTGAACGTCGCCAATATTATGGTGAAACTTCCGAGACTCTTAAAGAAAAAGTCGCTTTGGCACTTGCTAACGGTCTTACTCCTATCTTCTGTATAGGTGAAGTTCTTGAACAACGTGAAAATGGTACTTACCTTGATGTAGTAAAAGAACAAGTTGAAAGTGCTTTGTTTAATCTTTCTGCTGAAGACTTTGGTAAAATCATTCTTGCATACGAACCGGTATGGGCTATCGGTACAGGTAAAACTGCTACTGCTGACCAAGCACAGGAAATGCACGCTCATATCCGTGGCTTAATCGCTGCTAAATATGGTCAAGGCGTTGCTGATAACTGCTCAATCCTTTATGGTGGAAGTTGCAAGCCTACCAACGCTGCTGAGCTTTTCGCTAAGAAAGACGTTGACGGCGGTCTTATCGGTGGTGCATCACTTGATGTAGAATCATTTATGGGTATTGTTAAAGCATTTTAATAATTACTTTTCATAAATAGCACTATTAAAATTGCAACCTTTTGTGATTAGTCTCCAATAGGTTGCAATTTTGCTTAATTTTACTTTTTTACGTTTATTATTTGACGTATTTATTTTTCAATACTTGATATGCACAAGATATTTTGTACAATAGCACTATTGCTCCTTTTCTTTACTGTCAAGGCTAAGGATATTGTCAGCGAGATAGAGCGTGACAGTATTGTATCAGTGATTCAGCCGGAAAAATTGTCATTGGAAGTGAAGTACGATGCTAACGATGTTGTGGCTGAAGAAAAAAGTGAAACTGAAAATGTTGCATCACCACAACATACTGCCGGATATAGAGTCTTGGTTTTTTCGGATAATAACGCTCGTACTGCAAGGGGAGAGGCTAAAGAACGTGCAAGACTTATAGCTGAGCAAATACCTCATCTAAGGACTTACGTCACTTTTGAATCTCCGTATTGGAGACTTAAAGTCGGTGATTTCAGAACTCATAGTGCCGCTGAGAGTGCTGCAAACGAAATTAAACGCACTTTTCCTCAATACAGCCGTGAAATACGTGTTGTAAAAGACAGAATTAATAATTCCAAATAGTTTTTGCAATGCAACAACAGGAAGATAATAAGGTTATAGAGGAAATAGCATCACATTTTGAGCAGATTATAAAACTCGTGGGCGAAAATCCTGAGCGTGAAGGACTTGTGAAGACTCCTATGCGTGCAGCCAAGGCACTGTATTATGCCACTAAGGGGTATCGTGAGAAACCGAGTGAGATGTTGAGTCAGGCTATTTTTGAAGAGAACGGATCTAATATTGTGATTGTGAAAGATATTGAGTTTTATTCTCTTTGTGAACATCATTTGCTTCCGTTTTTCGGAACTATTTCAATCGGTTATATACCTAATGGTAAAATTGTTGGACTAAGTAAGTTGGCGCGACTTGTGGATTCTCTTGCACGCAGATTTCAAGTTCAAGAACGACTGACTGTTGAAGTGTGTAACGAAGTATTGGCTACTCTTGGTGCCAAGGGGGTTATAGTCAAGTGTAATGCTCAGCATCTGTGTATGAAAATGCGAGGTGTTGAGAAGCAGGATTCTTCCACCACCACGTTCCACTGTGTCGGACTTTTTGCCGATAATGCTGATTTGCGTCGTGACTTTTTTGAATCTTTAAGTTGAAATATATCAATACCTTAATTCCATGAAAAAATATTTCGGACTGTGGTCAATTCTTGCTATTGCCTTTGTGGCTTTTTTTCTCTATTCATTCGTAGGGAGTAAGTCTTTATTCGGTTTTGAATTAAAGGCTTCAAAATTATCGCAAAGTGTGATTGCGCAAGTGGATACACTTTCTGTTCTTGATGCTGATACTGATAGCGTTACAGAAGATGTAAATATAAAATCAGTATTTCCCCAGCCTGTTGATACTTCAAGTCAAACAATTCTTTTTATCGGAGATTCAATGCTTGACGGTTTGTCACCTCGTCTTGCCGCGTATGCTAAAAAGTCAGGACATTCACTATATTCCGTAATTTGGTATAGCTCTAATACCGAGCAGTGGGGAAAATCGCACAGACTTACTGAATACATTAGTAAATTACACCCATCATACATCTTTATTTGTCTTGGAGCAAATGAACTCTTTGTAAAAGATATTAAAGAAAAACGTACAGGCTACGTAAAATCTATTTTAAATGAAATAGATACGATTCCTTTCGTTTGGATAGGTCCTCCTAACTGGAAAGAAGATACCGGCATTAATGATATGCTTAAAGAAAATTTACCTCAAGGTACGTTCTTCGTCAGCAATGGTATGAAGTTCGACCGTCGTAAAGATGGAGCTCACCCTACTGCTGAGAGTGCATGTATGTGGATGGATAGCGTGGCTCGTTGGATGCCGAATAATTCTATTCACCCGATACGTCTTATTATACCTGATGTCAAGACAGCAAGACCTAACAGAGTTTTTGTTCATTATCCTGAAAAGTAATATGCTATGATTGATTGGTGCGCAACTTTTGAGAACGTTATTAATTTATTGTCGTACGACCCTAAGAGTCCTATGCTCTTTTCGAGCGGATTGTTTTGGGCTATATTTTTGGTGTTCATACCAATATATGCGTTTTTGAAGAGCAACAGAACTAAAATGATGATTTTTGTCATCATTTTCAGTCTGTATTTTTATTATAAATCAAGTGGATTTTTCTTGTTTCTTTTGGTTGCTACATCTCTCATTGACTGGTACTTGGCACTATTGATAGAGAAAAATTGCAAGCAATCCGCAAGGAAATGCCTTGTAGCTGTATCTGTAGCGGTGTCATTGTCGATACTTGCCTATTTTAAGTATGCCAATTTCTTCTTGCTGAATTGGACATTGATTATCGGCAAAAATTTTCAACCTCTGGATATTGTATTGCCGATAGGAGTGTCGTACTATACTTTCCGTTCAATAAGTTATGTAGTAGATGTTTACAGAGGTAAGGTAAAAGCCGCTACATCATGGGGCGATTATCTGTTTTTCCTTAGTTTCTTTCCGGCACTTGTGGCAGGACCGATTGTCCGCGCTGATATATTCTTGCCTCAACTAAATGAGAATAAAACTCCTTCAAAATCTGAAATTTATGCAGGACTGTGGCTCATAATCTTAGGTGTGATTAAGAAATCCATTATTGCAGACTATATATGTCAATACAATGATTTGATTTTCAATAGTCCTACCGGGTATAACGGCTTTGAAACTCTTATGGGTGTATTCGGCTACACTGCACAGATTTACTGTGACTTTTCCGGTTATTCCGATATGGCTATAGGTATTGCATTGATTATGGGATTCAAGTTGTTGCCGAACTTTGATTTTCCTTACAAGTCCACATCACTTACTGAGTTTTGGCGTCGCTGGCATATCTCACTTTCAACGTGGCTTCGTGACTACCTATATATTCCTCTTGGTGGAAATAGAAAAGGTACTTATAGAACGTATCTTAATAATTTTATCACTATGCTCCTCGGCGGGCTATGGCACGGAGCTGCGTGGAAATTTATATTTTGGGGTGGTATGCATGGCGCAGGACTTGCAGTGAATAAGGCTTGTCGACCATTTACATCTCGTTTTGACGGTCAGAAGTGGTTTACTGTCCTTTCATGGCTTATTACGATAAGTACGGTGTCATTTCTTTGGATTTTTTTCCGTGCAGACACTTGGTCTGATTCGTGGGCAATAGTAAAGAATGTATTTACGAACTTTTCAATAGACTATTTTGTTCCGTTTGTGCAAGTGAGATACATTTGGGTGATTATGATGCTTGTGATTGTCATCACACATTCATTGCCAAAGGCATTTTATGAAAAGTTGTCAAATCTTTTTGTTTCTTCATTGTGGATTGTAAAACTCCTGGTATTTATGGCGGTTGTGCAACTCGTGATAGAATTTGCCGGTGAGGACGTACCTCCGTTTATTTATTTCCAATTTTGAAACGTCTTAAATTTTTTGTAGTATGCAAAGAAAATCAAAAATATACGGTCTTGTAGGATTTCCGTTGGGACATTCTTTTTCTCAATCATTTTTTAACGACAAATTTGCGAAAGAAGGTATTGATGCTTCTTATGAAAATTTTGAAATAGACGATATAGGTTCGTTTATGGAAATTTTTGCCGAATTTCCGGAATTATCCGGCTTAAATGTTACTATTCCGTATAAGCAATTGGTAATTCCATATATGGACGAGATGGATTCCGTAGCTGATGAAATCGGAGCAGTGAATGTGGTGAAAATTATGAAAAAAGCCGACGGCGATTTGTTCCTTAAGGGTTATAACTCGGATATTATCGGTTTTTCCGATTCAATTTCTCCGCTTATTAAGTCGCATCACAAAAAGGCTCTTGTACTCGGTACAGGTGGTGCATCAAAAGCCGTTGTTTGCGGATTACAAAAATTAGGTATAGAGCCGGTTTTGGTGTCAAGGAAACCCAAGGAAGGCGTTTTGACGTATCAGGATTTGACTGAAGATGTGATGAACTGCCATACTGTAATAGTAAATGCCACTCCTGCCGGTATGTATCCTAATTTAGATAATTGTCCTGATATTCCCTATAACCTCATCACTGATAAGCATCTGTGTTTTGACCTCGTTTATAATCCTGATGTGACATTGTTTATGAAAAAGGCTGTGGAACATGGTGCTACAGTGAAGAACGGACTTGAAATGCTACATCTTCAAGCACTTGCCGCTTGGAAAATATGGAATGAATAATCAATCATTAAATATATAACTTGTAATGTCAGAAAAAGTAATATCTACCGGTATCAGCCGTGTGGTGTATATCATTGCGGCGTTGTTTATCCTATTTCCATGGGATAGTGTCGGACTTGGAGTGCTATCTGTAAGTCCTGCAATATCACTTTTTGCCGGATTGATTTTTGCACTCTTTTTTACGATGCCGTACCCAAAGTTCAATAAAAAAGCATCGAAATATCTTCTTCAAGCTTCAGTTGTAGGACTTGGCTTCGGTATGAGCATTGTGAAATCTTTGCAGTCAGGAAGTCAGGGAATGTGTTTTACTATTGTATCAGTATTCTCGGTTATGGTATTTGGAGTCTTGATAGGGTATTGGCTTCATATTGAGAGAAAAACGTCATATCTTATTTCATCAGGAACGGCTATTTGTGGAGGAAGTGCCATTGCAGCCGTAGGTCCGGTTATTAAAGCAAGTGAAAATGAGATGGCAGTGTCACTTGGTGTTATATTTATTCTTAATGCGATAGCATTGTTTATTTTTCCGCCTATAGGACATTATTACGGTATGAGTCAGACACAGTTCGGCACTTGGGCTGCAATAGCTATTCACGATACTTCTTCCGTGGTGGGTGCAGGTGCTGCATATGGTAGTGAGGCGTGTGAAATAGCGACATTGGTGAAGTGTACACGTGCGTTGTGGATAATACCGCTTGCACTTGTTACAATGTTTATATTTCGTGATAAGTCAAGTAAGATATCCGTGCCATGGTTTATCTTTTTGTTCATTGCAGCTATGCTTGTGAACACTTATTGCGGATTACCGGAAAGTGTATCAGGTGGTATAGTGTTCGTAGCAAAGCGTATCCTTGTGTTGACACTATTCTATATAGGCGCGAGCTTGTCACCAAAGATGATAAAGTCCGTAGGCATAAGACCGCTTGTCCTTGCGGTTTCCCTTTGGATAATAATAGGAGTATTGAGTTTTACGGTTGTCACAGCAACGATAGAATAATTTGAAAGCACCATTGTCATACGTACCCTTATTATTACCGTTAACAGCGGTGATAATAGGGGTATTGCTGTGTGATTTCGTTTCAGACAGTGTGTGGTTCGGCATATTTCTATTTCTTGCTGTATGTATTTGCTTCGCTAAAAAATTACGGCAGGCTTTACCTCTTGTCGGTGCTATATTGTTAGGGTGGGTTTCCACTGGCGTGACTCGCCCCAATACGAATATCTATCATCATCTTGATGAAAATTCCGAGTACGGTGCTGTAGTCAACAAAAGTTCTGAAACAGAATACGGATACAGGCTTTTTACTACCGTTATATCGCAAAACGATGTAAAGATAAAACCTTTTGATGCAGTCATTTTCGTGAAAGATTTTGAAACGGATTTTTCAGTAGGCGATAATGTGAAATTTTCTGCAGACTATTCTCCGATAACGTTAAAAACACAAGTGCCTGATGAAACAAACGTAGATCAAACTTATTTGCGTCAGGGAATTTCAGTAAAAGCATATACTAAAACTATATTAGTAACCGGAAGAGTAGGGGGAATTAAGGGATTCTTGTATGATATCAAGGAGACTGCCATAAATAATCTTCTATTCTCGGATTTAGATGAAAATGTATCAGCGTTTTTAGTGGCAACATTATTCGGTGATACTTCATTGCTAAGTCAGGAGACAAGGCAATATTATTCTTCAGCAGGTCTTGCGCATATTCTTGCACTTAGCGGTATGCATGTGGGTATTCTTGTGCTTGCTCTATACATTCTATTGTTTCCGGTGACATTTTTCAGACAGCACAATCTGCGTATAGTTATCACGATAGTCTTATTGTGGCTTTATGCCACAATGACATTATTTGCGCCATCAGTTACTCGAGCCGTGATTATGGCAACGTTTGTATTGTCTGCATATTTGCTTTACAGACAAAATGTAGCCATAAACTCATTATTCAGTGCAGCACTGTTGATAATTATTTTTAATCCGTATTCACTGTACAACATCGGTTTTCAACTCTCATTCTGCGCAGTGCTGAGTATATTGCTCCTCAACGAAAGATTAAATCCATTCAAGCAAGGAACTACGTTACATACCATTGCATCGTTCATAGTATTGCCCGTGTCTGCCATGCTCGGTACAGCACCTTTGATGATGTATTATTTCCATAACTTTCCTGTGTACTTTATTCTGGCAGCTCCGATATTTACTCCTATTCTGTCATATATTATTGTTGCAGGACTTATCTTTATTATATTTGGATTTCCTTCCGGACTGTTTGCTATTGTCATAAACAAGTCTTACGAGTTAGTTTTGACCATAATAAAATATATATCACATTTGCCGAGTGCTAATATCTCAGATATATACTTGTCGCCGATTGTAGTGTTTTTACTAATGTGTTTAGTACCGGTTTTAGCGGCTGCCATTAAATACAAAAGAATGGTGTACTGCTACATTTTTACGGCAATCAGTGCAACTACTGGGATATTGATAACATTTGGAACCAAAACTTACCCGGAAAGAGAATATTATATTGTATCAAGCTATTCATCTACGGATATTTTGATAAAGGATAGTAATATTTTATACATCGTTACAACGGCAAAGCCGAGACTCGCAGATGCAGTTAAAACAAATGCGGAATACAAGTATTCTGATTATATGGGGCTCAGAAAGATGGATTCAATTTGTGTAGTTACAGATACTTTGAGAACGAAGTATATATCGTTAAAAAAGCCTCTGCTTTATATTGGAAACAATACGGTGTTGTTGATGGATAATAATTATCCTGTTGCGGACATTAAATGTGATATTCTCATCATCAGCAATGGCTATAGATATAATTTCTCGGAACTAATCCATAAAACGTCTCCTGAAAAAATAATTTTCAGCAATAATTTTAATGCAAAACTCCGAAAACGCTATATTAAAGAACTTAAAGATGTCGGATATGATGGTATCATTGAAATTTTGAGTAAAAAGTAGGACGAAAATTTGGTAGATAAAAAAAATAAGTCTAACTTTGCACCGCAAAAGCGAAAAATTGTCTTGTGGTGTAATGGTAGCACGTCGGATTCTGGTTCCGCCTGTGAGGGTTCGAATCCTTCCAAGACAACAAAATGAAAGCAGAGACTCTTAATTGAGTTCCTGTTTTTATTTTATATAGAATATAAAAAATGGCGGTGAATAAAAACGCTATATAAAAGTCGTAACCATCCGAATAAAGCCGACTTTTATATAGCGTTTTTGAGAATTAACTTTGCAATCAAAAACGCTATGTTTAATTTAAACGAAAATAACAATATTGTAATAGCGCAGCACCCAAGCGATATGCGCATAGGTGTCAACGGGATGTGTGGTCAGGTTCGCAGTGTCGGTCTTGATCCTACCGATGGAAATGTATATATATTGTAACCATCCGAATAAAGCCGACTTTTATATAGCGTTTTTGAGAGTTAACTTTGC
>SAMEA104315426__coassemble_272_pt1 | contig 45038 bp, 60 predicted proteins | sample SAMEA104315426__metabat2_low_PE_027 | metagenome-assembled genome bin SAMEA104315426 (sample SAMEA104315426) | gut metagenome | biome: Monkey gut; feature: monkey-associated habitat; material: faeces | place: China | collected 2013 | reverse complement strand
TATCACAAAGATACAAATTTTTAGTGATATGACAAAGTCCAGGCTTGGGAAAGTCCGGACTTTTTTATGTTTTTCAATATATGAAAAGAGGGTGTGTCTGAATTTTGATACACCCTCACGAGCCTATTTCAAATCTCAATCTTACCCCATTCACCTATGTGATCTATCATACCGGCGAATGTAAAATTCATTGATGAAGCGTCGGATGGCATACGCCAATCTCCTCTTGGTGAGAGGCATACGCTACCTACTTTAGGTCCGTCAGGCATACAAGAACGTTTGAATTGCTGACTGAAGAATCGGCGGAAGAATGTGTCCAGCCAATGACATATTGTATTTCCATCATATTTGCCCTTGAATGCTTTGTATGCAAGGGCTAAAATTTCATCATGTCCGCGACCGAAACGAAGTGTGTGGTACAAGAAAAAGTCATGAAGTTCGTATGGACCTACGAGGTCTTCAGTCTTTTGTTTGATACTTCCGTCGGCATTTGCCGGAATGAGTTCGGGACTTATTGGTGTGGCAATGATGTCTTTGAGGATAGCGGCGCAAGTTTTGTCAAACTTAGTTTCGTACCATGAAACGAGGTATTTAATCAGAGTTTTAGGAATTGAAGCATTGATTCCGTACATTGACATGTGGTCGCCGTTGTACGTAGCCCAACCGAGGGCGAGTTCGCTTAAATCGCCTGTGCCGAGTACCATTCCGTTTACTTGGTTTGCAATATCCATAAGCAGATATGTGCGTTGTCTTGCTTGTGAATTTTCGTAAGTTACGTCGTGGACATCCGGATTGTGTTTAATGTCGGCAAAATGTTGTTTTACGGCAGGTACGATAGAAATTTCTCTATGTGTGATACCAAGACAATTCATTAGTTTTACAGCATTGTCGTGCGTTCTGTCAGTAGTTCCGAATCCAGGCATAGTTACACCCACGATTCCTTTCCTATTATATCCGAGTTTGTCGAACGTGGCAACGGCAACGAGTAGAGCAAGCGTAGAGTCAAGACCTCCGGAAATACCTATAACGAGATTTTTGCAGTGAGTGGCAGTGAGACGTTTTGCCAGTCCTGCTATTTGAATGTTAGTGATTTCCGTACATCTTTCATCTCTGTGATTATTATCAGAGGGAACAAAAGGCATCGGGTCAATATCTCTCAGTATATCTTTAGATAGGAGTTTTGCTTGATTTTCGCTGTAAATAGTGACGTATTGATTTGAATTCACTTCTTTGTCGGCGCAGTCGGTGAAAGTTTTACGGTGTCTGCGGTTGTATCTTATGGCGTTGATATCAATGTCCGTAACGACAAGTTGAGGTTCAGTGCACCATCTTTCATTTTTTGCGATTATACTGCCGTTTTCAGCAACGATGGCTTTTCCGTCAAATACGAGGTCAGTGGAAGATTCGCCGAATCCGGCACTTGCATATACGTAGCCGGTTATAGTCTTTGATGACTGAACGGATATGATTTTTTTGAGATAATTATATTTTCCGATAACATCGTTTGATGCAGAGAGATTGAGGATAACTTCAGCTCCTGCCATAGCAAGTCTTGTAGATGGCGGAATCGGCGCCCATAGGTCCTCACAAATTTCAATTCCTACATTGACTCCGGAAATATTGAGAATATATTTGTTGCTGAACTTGTCTGTAAAAAGTTCGTTCGTGATATATACTTTGTCGGAATTATCAGTTGCGCTGAACTTGTCGCCGGGCGACCACCATCTGCGTTCATAAAATTCACCGTAATTCGGAATATAAGTCTTAGGAATAATTGCTTCAATTTTACCTTTATATAATACTACCGCACAATTATATAGCGCACCCTTGTGTGCAACAGGGGCACCTACAATAACTTCAATATCAAGCGAAGCGGTACGGCGGGCAATTTCCACAATGGCTTCGTTTGACCACTTTATCAGTTGAGAATTTAAAAATAAGTCGGCACAAGTGTACCCCGTAGTACACAACTCGGGAAAAACGACGAGTCTTGCCTTTTTATCGGCGGCTTTCTCTATAAGTTCTATTATATTGTTAGCATTTGCATAGCAATCGGCAACGGTTACCGTAGGGATAGCCACAGCAACTCTGAAATAATTTTCAAAAGCACCAAAATATTTAATTATATCGTCCATATCTATTTTATGAATACAGTCTAAGTGTTAAATATGGTGCAAAGTTAGTAAAATTTGCGACAATGATGTTGAAAAATTTGTATAGTTTGAGAAAAATGATTTACTTTGCACTCTGTTTTGTGGCATATCCGGAAAAAAGCGGCTAAAAAGATGCATTTAGTCCGCGATATGAGGCTGTGATATAAGCAAAGCATTAGAGTGAATAATAACGAAAAATAATTAATAATAGCCATGTCAAAGATTTGTCAAATTACAGGCAAGAAGGCGATTACAGGTAACAACGTATCGCACTCAAAGCGCCGCACAAAGCGTCGTTTTAACGTGAATCTATTCAACAAGAAATTCTATTGGGTAGAACAAGACGCTTGGATTACATTAACTATTTCTGCAGCAGGTTTGCGTACCATTAACAAAATGGGTCTTGACGCAGCAATCAAACATGCAGCAGGTAAGGGATTTTTAACTGAAATTAAATATTTAGAGTACTAAGAAGATGGCAAAGAAAGCTAAAGGAAATCGTGTACAAGTAATCCTTGAATGTACTGAACATAAGGCAAGCGGTATGCCCGGAACTTCTCGTTATATTACAACTAAGAACCGCAAGAATACAACTGAGCGTTTGGAACTCAAAAAGTACAATCCAATCCTCAAGAGAGTAACAATCCATAAAGAAATCAAATAAAAACCTCTAAGATATGGCAAAGAAAACCGTCGCATCACTTCAGAAAGGTGAAGGTCGTACTTTCAGCAAGGTTATCGTAATGGTGAAATCACCAAAAACAGGTGCTTACGTTTTTGACGAAAAGATGGTACCTAACGATGCTGTTAAGGACGCATTGAAATAATACTGAACATTTTATAGTACTATAATACAACGCACCCTGAGGATTTCCTCGGGGTGCGCGTGTTTTTTATATTGATGTGAATCTCCGAAAAAAAGAAGAGGTTCGCTCACCGAGCGAACCTCTTGACGTATTTCAGATTTTATTTTTCTTTATCTTTGGCTGATTACTTTTTGTTTTTGTTCTTTTCAAGTTGTTTTTCTATTGCTTCGAGGCAGTTGTCAACGGCTTCTTCGAAAGAGTCGGCAACTTTAGTTGCAACAACTTCGTCTTGCGGTATTACGGCTTTGATGACTGCTTCCTTGTTAAGCGCAGTTTCGGGCTTTACGACCTTAAGTGTTACTTCAAGGCGAGAGATTGCGGCGTGGTGACGAGAAAGACGTTCTGCTTTCTTGTTGATGTGACTTTCAAGGCGTTCTGCAATGTCAAAATGAATAGGTTGAATTCTAACTTCCATAGTTATCCTCCTTTTCTTTTAGATGCCCTTGGGTGGGCGAGTTGATAATTTTTTTGAAGTTCTCGATAGGTTATATGTGTATAAACCTGTGTAGTTGCAAGTGATTGGTGTCCCAAAAGGTGTTGTACGGCAGTGAGATCTGCTCCGTTATTGAGCATATCGGTAGCGAATGAGTGTCTTAACACGTGGGGACTGCGACGTGCGGAGTGCACGTTTGCCTCGGTAAGTGTGTTATGGACAACGTTGTAAACAAGTTTCGGGTATAATTCTTTGCCGTTTTTTCTGAGAAAGAATTTAGTACATTCAGGGGTAATTTCTTTATTTCTTAGTGCCACGTATTCATTTATGTGTTGCGCAAGTTCATTCCCGAACGGTATTATTCGTTCTTTATTTCTTTTACCTGATACTTTCAGTTCTCCTTTTACGGTGTCAACATTTTTATCTTCAAGTGTAATCAGCTCATCACGTCTCATGCCTGTAGAGTAAAGCATAAGCAATATAAGGTGATTTCTTGTTTCTTTGAAGTCCGAGTGGTCGTAATCAAAGTCAAGGAGCGCATTTGTTTCATCTTGAGGGATATATACCGGGAGCGGTTTGTCAATTTTTGAAAGTGTGACCTCTTCAGCGGGGTTTGATTTAAATCCGTGGTATCTCATCAAGTATTTGTAGAAAGAACGAATGGCTTGAGTCTTTCTGCGGATAGTGCGAGCGGAAAGTTTTAATTTTGCAAGGCGTGCAATCCATGTACGAATATCAGATAGGGTTACACTTTCAGGGTCAAAATCTTCAGGGTGTCCGTTGGTAGCCCTGTCAACCCACTGTGTAAGGTCTATCTGATAAGACAAAACGGTGTGAACCGAAAGATTCAGTTCACACCGTATATATTTCAAAAAATCGTCAACGTACATAGACCATTCCTTTAAGGTTTGCTACTCGGGCAGCCTGTGTGTCTACCTATGTAGTAACTGCGAATTTAGTCTATTTAGTTGAGAACTCCAAATTTTTCAGGAGTTTTTTTTGATTTTTTTATTCTTCAGTTGCGCGAAGGTGTTGTACGTAAACCGCTTTCATCATTTTCTTACGGTTACGAACAGATGGTTTTTCAAAAGCCTGACGGCTACGGAGTTCTTTTACTACACCTGTTTTTTCAAATTTGCGTTTGAATTTTTTCAACGCTTTTTCAATGTTTTCGCCTTCTTTTACTTGTACGATAATCATGTTAAGTTATTATTTTTGTGGTTGTTATATTCTTTTGTTTATTTTTAGCGGGGCAAATTTAGCAATACTTTTTCATACTGCAAAACTTTGACACCAATTTTTTTGGATTTAATTTGAAAAAATGTGGAAATTTGCTCTAAATGCTCTATGTGTGTGGCAAAAGTCAGCCATAATTCTTATGCGCAGATGTCATTCCAAGGGTGTTGGATAAAATCGCTGTGCATCTTATTGCTTATGACCTTTGCCGGGACTCCCGCTGCTGTGACGTTCTGTGGAATGTCTTTAATTACCACAGCTCCTGCTCCGATAGTGGAATTAGAACCTATGGAGACGTTTTCAACGGTACAAACGTTAGGACCGATGTAAACGTTGTTGCCTATTACGGCTGCATTGCCGCAATTTGCTCCAATGGTGGTGAATTGGCTGAAATTGCAGTTGTTGCCTATTACTGCGGTAGGGTTTATTACTATACACATATTATGGTTCAGCAGAAATCCGAAACCGATGCGTGTGGTTTCAATAATGTCAATATTGGTGTGCTGACGGATTCTGTTAAGCATATATTTTGTGAAATAGTAAGCCCAACCTCTATACGAAGATAATCGGAGCCAAAAGTTCAGCCGAAACGTCTTGTGTCGCGACAACAGCATTTTAATAAATGATGCTTTCTGTCCGGTATAGCGATAGAAATCGCTCCGCATCAGTTTGATGCAGTCACCATAGGATTCGGCTCGCGGGACCTTTAACACCTCCTTTCCACAACGTATTTCTTCGTATTTCATTTTGTTGTCAGTAATTTTTTGCAAAGTTACGCATTTTTGTTGAGTAAATTGTTGTTGCATAGTATTTTTGAGTGTTTTATTTTTGCTATATTTGCATAAAAATAGAGAAAAAGATATGATAAGTGAAAAGACGTCTAAGAAATTAAGTGAGTTAAGGAAGCAAGATAAGATTGCAGTATTATTCGTGTGCCTCGGCAATATTTGCCGTTCTCCGGCTGCTGAAGGTGTGTTCAAACAGATAATAAAAGAACATCACGACGAAAAGAGGTGGGTGATTGATTCTGCCGGGACAGGCGGTTTTCACGTGGGCGATATGCCTGATAGACGAATGCGAGTACATGCTTCACGTCGTGGATTAACTCTTGATCATATTTGTCGTAAAATAAAGTATTCGGACTTTGACGATTTTGACTTGATTATCGCTATGGATAGCAGTAATGAGGAGGATTTGAAAGCTATTGCTCCAACTGCTGAGGCGGAAGAAAAAATAGTGATGATGTCGGAGTTCTTTACGCTTGCCACAAGATTTGATTACGTGCCGGATCCGTATTACGAAGGAGCGGAAGGATTTGAACTTGTGCTTGATTTACTTCAAGATGCGTGTGCCACTTTGTATCGCGAACTATCAGTGTAAAATATTTAATAAAGTCTAATCCATGAATATTAAAATCTTTATATTGTCTGTCGTTATGTCAAGTGTGGCTTTTATTGCAAACGCTGTTGTTGACGTTTCGTGGAGCGTGATTGAAAATGCGAAGGTGAATGATGAATACTTTTACGTTCAGCGCTTTACGGTGAAAAATCATTATGGAGTGAAACGATTGTGTTTCAATATGTTTGCTCGCAAGATGGAGGCTGTAAATCCGTCAGATAAGGTTGTGGAGATAATTCCCGGATACTATTATATAGAGAGTAACAGGTTCGGTAATGGTGAACCTTTGGATATAGATATAAAAGTCAAAGGGTGGATACAGTCTTGCAACTATGCGCCTGACGGACTCCATGCCGTAACCGGCGATGGTCATCTGTTAAGTGTGAAGTATAAGCGCAACTCCTTACTGCTTAGTCCGGAACTTAGAAATCGTCCGGGTAGAGATGTTATGACTTACGGTGACTCTATATATAAGTTTAATGAAACATTGAAAGATGACTCTCCGCTTGGTGTATACGATATAGTACCTTCATTTAAGAGTGTGAAACTTGGAGAGGGAAGTTATATCGGTACGGGTGAGATTTTTACGTCTAAAATATCACATTCTAATTACGAATTTTACAGGATAAGCGTCAGTCAAGACAGTATTATGATAGAAGGTGCGTCAGAGGAAGCAATTAAAATGGCGCAGCGAGTTCTTCAAAATCAGTTATTGGCTGAAAACGGAGGAAAATTGCCATGTGCTGTGATAGAGGATTATCCGGATTATCATTATAGAGCCTTGATGATAGATGTGGCTCGAAACTTTATTTCACTTCCTGATGTTCAGAAGATAGTGTACCAAATGGCATCGCTGCGACTGAATCGCTTGCACTTTCATTTGACAGATGATGAGGCGTGGAGGATAGAAATACCGGGACTTCCTGAGTTGACTGCCGTATCATCTCGCAGAGGATACACTTTAGATGAATCAGAGTTTCTTGCACAAATATTTGCAGGTGACGGAAATCCGAATTCTACGGACGGCACTGCAAACGGGTATTACACACGTGAGGAATTCATTCAATTCCTTATGTTCTGTCATAGCCTCGGGATAGAAGTTATTCCGGAAGTAGATGTCCCGGGACATTCTCGTGCAGCAATAAAGGCAATGGAATCACGTTTCCGGAAGACGGGTGATGATACATATCGACTTTGTGAGGATGGTGATACGTCAAGGTACACTTCCGCACAGGCTTTCCATGATAATTTGATGAATCCGGCATTGCCCGGTCCATATAAATTTATGGAGAAAGTTATTGATGAAATTTCTTCAATGTACAAAGAAGCAGGAGTGGATTTGCTCGGATTTCATATAGGTGGAGATGAAGTGCCTGAAGGCGCATGGGACGGCTCTCCTTCTGCAATAAAGATGATGCAAGAACGTGGCATAAGCGGCAGACATCAGCTTCAAGGCGTATTCGTAAGACGAATGGCGGAGATATTGTCGCAAAAAGGTATTAAGATGTTCGGCTGGCAGGAAATAGGAGTAGGTTACGATGATGAATTTAATAAAGTAGTTGCACCCGTTACAGCCGGAGTGAATTGTTGGCTGACAAATTCGTCAAAAATGAAAAATGTGGCATTGAGAGCCATTAATTCAGGTTTCCCCGTAATTCTCAGCAATGTGGAATACTTCTATATGGACCAACTTTATGCCTCTCATCCTGAAGAGCGAGGATTGTACTGGGGAGGAATCGTAGATGAATTCGTTTCACTTTCAGGCTATCCGGACGAACTTTGTCCGGCGGATTCACTGGGACAAACAAAAATATTAGGCGTTTCAGGTCAGCTATTCGGTGAGACAATCCGTAGTATGGCTATTGTTCAACGCCATTTGTTCCCTAAAGTGTACGGACTTGCCGAGCGTGCATGGAATAAAGATTATACATACTCCAATGCGAAGTTCAATCATATAGTATGTGAAAAACTATTGCCGAGACTATCGCTTGGCGGTTCTGCATTCCATCTGCGCACACCGGGAATAATAGTGGAAAACGGATATATTAAAATGAACAGTGCATACCCCGGGGCTAAAATTCGTTATACCCTTGATGGTACAGACCCTGACTCAACTTCGCCGATATTTGAGACGCCGGTGCCGGTAGGCAATGTTGCTGAAATCCGTGCGGTGGCTTATTATCTGACAGAAAAGTCGCTTATGTCACTTCTATATGTGAAATAGAGTAAAATTTTGCTGCGTCAGATAAAATATGTAACTTTGCGGTCATTGTACACATATTTAAAATATATCTGTACGTGTTTTACAATGATTTGCAAACTAATCAGATAGAATAAATAAGAAAAAAAGACTATGAAACCTACGTTATTTGTGCTTGCTGCCGGAATGGGTAGTAGATACGGAGGACTTAAGCAGCTTGACCCGCTTGGTCCTAATGGAGAGACTATTATGGATTACTCAATATACGATGCAATCCGAGCAGGCTTCGGTAAGATAGTGTTTGTTATTCGTCATGACTTTGAAGAAGACTTCAGAAAAAAAATACTTTCAAAATACGAGGGCTTTATTCCCGTAGATGTTGTTTTTCAATCCATTGACGCCCTGCCTGAAGGCTTTACCGCTCCGGCTGACCGTGAAAAACCTTGGGGTACCGGTCATGCAGTGCTGATGGGTAAAAGTGCTATCCATGAACCGTTTGCCGTAATAAACGCTGATGACTTTTACGGTAGTGATGCTTACAAAGTGATAGCGAAAGAACTTTCAAAGGAACGCGAGAAAGGTGACTACTGTATGGTAGCATTCCGAGTAGGAAATACAGTGACGGAAAACGGTTCAGTGTCACGCGGCGTATGCTCCACTAAAGACGGTAAACTTACACACATCGTGGAAAGAACAGCTATCACAGTTGATGATAACGGAGTAATCTCATTCAACGATGAGAACGGTGAACGCCAAGTACTTGACCATGCTACTCCTGTATCAATGAATTTCTGGGGATTTACGCCGGACTTCTTTGAGTACGCAGATAGAGAATTTGTGAAATTCCTGAATGAAAAAATCAACGTCCCTAAATCCGAATTCTATCTTCCGTCTATAGTTGATGCCTTGATTAAAGAGAAAGAGGCAACAGTGGAAGTGCTTGACACTGATTCCAAATGGTTCGGTGTGACATATTCACAAGATAGAGATGACGTAGTGGTGAAACTTGCGGACTTACACGCACAAGGCGTATATCCAACACCGCTCTTCAAAAAATGATATTAAGAAACTAATCCTAAAATAACAATTAATTCGATGAATTTTATAGAAGAATTGCAGTGGCGCGGCATGATACACTCAATGATGCCCGGAGTGGAGGAACAATTAAGCAAAGAGATGACAACAGCTTACCTCGGTATTGACCCGACAGCTGACTCACTGCATATCGGTCACCTTGTTGGAGTAATGATGCTCAAACATTTTCAACGAGCCGGACACAAACCAATTGCACTTGTAGGTGGTGCTACCGGTATGATTGGCGACCCGTCAATGAAGAGCCAGGAGCGCAAACTCATTGATGAAGAAACTTTGCGTCATAATCAGGAGGCTATTAAAAAGCAGTTGTCTAAATTCCTTGATTTTGACAGCGATGCGCCAAATGCGGCTGAAATGGTGAATAACTACGATTGGATGAAGGATTTTTCATTCCTCGGCTTTATTCGTGACATCGGCAAACACATTACCGTCAACTATATGATGGCAAAAGATTCAGTAAAAAAACGTCTTGCAGGTGATAGCCGTGAGGGTATGTCTTTTACAGAATTTTCTTATCAACTTCTCCAAGGATATGATTTTCTCCATCTCTTCCAAGAAAAAAATTGCCGTGTGCAACTTGGTGGCAGTGACCAGTGGGGAAATATGACCACTGGTACTGAACTTATTCGTCGTATCACAGGTGAAGAAGGTGTCTATGCTATCACTTGTCCTCTTATTACAAAGGCTGACGGAGGTAAATTCGGTAAAACTGAAAGCGGTAACGTTTGGCTTGACCCACGCTACACATCACCATATAAGTTCTATCAATTCTGGCTTAACGTTTCAGATGCAGATGCAGAAAAGTATATCAAAATCTTTACTGCTCTTTCACGTGAAGAAATTGCCGAACTCGTTAAGCAACAAGAACAAGATCCGGGACAACGTCCGCTTCAAAAACGTCTTGCCAAGGAAATTACCATTATGGTACACTCTGAAGAAGATTATGAAGCAGCCGTTGAAGCTTCACAAATTCTTTTCAGTAATTCCGCAGCTGCAACTTTGCACAAAATTGATGAAGCAACACTTCTCGCTGTGTTCGAAGGCGTGCCTACATTTGAAGTTAGCCGTCAGTCAATAGCCGACGGAGTGAAACTTGCGGACTTGCTTACTGAAAGCGCACAAGTATTCCCGTCAAAAGGTGAATTCAGAAAGATGACTCAGCAAGGTGCGCTGTCAATAAACAAAGAAAAAGTAACTGACGCAAATGCAGTTGCAGACTTGTCAATGCTCTTGAACGATAAGTTTATCCTTGTACAGAGAGGAAAGAAAAACTACTTCTTGCTTATTGTCAAGTAATAAGAAACTTACCGTATGTGGCGAGAAATTCTTTTTGCCGGTCTCGGAGGATTTATAGGAAGTGTGTTGCGCTACTTGACAGGAAAAGGAGCAGCGGCACTTCATCTGACATCTTTTCCGGCAGCAACGCTTACCGTAAATTTGTTAGGCTGTTTACTCATCGGTATCTTTTGGGGACTGTTTGATAAGACACGCCTGTCAGGAGCATCTGAAAGTGCATTTCTGATAGCGGGGCTATGCGGAGGATTTACGACATTCTCGTCATTTGCCGATGAAATATGGAGAATGACTGATAGAGGAGCATGGCTGACTGCAATTATGTATCTGTCAGTGAGTGTTATCTTCGGAATACTCCTTGTGGCGGCAGGCAGGTATTTGGTAAAGTAAATAAATTACTTTTATATAAAAAGGGGCGATTGGTTTCGTCCCTTTTTTTATTAAAAAAATCTTAGTGATTTCGGAAAATAATGCAAATAATTTTATAAAATGAAAAATAAATTGTAAATTTGCGAAAAATTGGGATAAGTATGGCTGTCAAAATAAAAGATTCCATTCAAGACAGATTGACGACTCTACAGGGGAAGGCTCAAATGATGGTAGAAAAGTATCATACATTAGAGCAGCAGAAACGTGCCTCTGATGATAAAGTTAAATCACTTGAAGATGAAATATTGAGAATGAGGCAGCAGATAGAGCAACTTAACACGAAGATTGAATATCTCCAAGTTACATCTACTATCAGTCCGTCAAGAAGCGAACTTGAGCAGACTAAAAAAGTCTTATCCGGATTAGTGCGGGAAATTAACAAGTGTATCACTGACCTTACGCAATAGCATCGTGGAAAGATTTGAAATTGAAATCGCCGACCTCCAAAATCCAATGGAAATAACGGTCAACACCAAGGAGGAGAAAGCAATGTATTTAGCGGCGCAAAACGATATTAATCATCTGTTTAGCGCGTGGTCACAAAGATTTACCGGTAAGCCGTCGAAAGAAATCCTTGCGATGATAGCGATAAGGCTTGCATACGTAAACGTTGAACATAACATTTCGGAACAAAGACGAAATGCGGTGATTGACGAAATAGAAAGAAGTCTTGACAGTGTTCTGCTTAATACTGATAGTAATAAGTAAACAGTCAATGAATTAAAGATATACAGTCTCGTTGATTTTACAGTTAAATATGCTCAGGAGAGAGCGTTGTTTTTAGCTGTGAAAACGAAGACTTAGATGTAATTATGCTGAATGTATAGAAAAAGTTGTCCGGATTTTCGGGCAATGATTTATCAAGTAGCGGATTTACCTTTAAGTAAAGTTTTTAACCTGCACTTCACGAAATAATTACCGGAAAGTGAAAATACGACGGTGATATTTATGTGTGGTGCTTTTTTTATTTTAGAACAAACTCTTTTTATAAATCATAAATTTTAAAATCAATACCAAATAAAATCAAATGATAGTAGTAACAATAATATTAGTGATAGTAGCCCTTTGCGTGGGTGTTGCGGTGACTATGATTGCCCAAAAAAATATGGCTCATACAGCTGCAAAGAGCATTGTTGAAGAGGCTAAGAAAGAAGCGGAAGTGCTTAAGAAAAACAAACTTCTTGAAGCAAAGGAAGAGGAACTCAAAATAATTTCCGATGCTGAAAAGCAGGCAAATCAGAAGATGTCCCGCCTTCAATCTCAAGAGGCTAAGTTGAAACAACGCGAAATACAACTTAATCAGCAGCAAAGTGAAAATCAGCGTACAAAGAATGAACTCGAAGCAACTCGAGTAAATCTTGAAACAAAGATTTCACAAAATGAGGCTAAACAAGAGGAACTTGATAAACTTATCTTATCTGAACGCCAGGAACTTGAAACTATCTCCGGCTTATCTTCCGATGAGGCTAAAGAAAAACTTATCGAGTCGCTCAAAGATGAGGCTAAGACTGCTGCTGCTTCGTACATTAACGATATTATGGACGAAGCAAAGATGACTGCTAATAAGGAAGCAAAAAAAATCGTAGTGCAATCAATACAGAGAGTTGCCACTGAGACGGCTATTGAAAATTCAGTGACTATTTTCCATATTGATTCCGATGAAATCAAGGGTAGAATTATCGGTCGTGAAGGACGTAATATCCGTGCGCTTGAAGCAGCTACCGGAATTGAAATCATCGTTGACGATACACCTGAAGCTATTGTCCTTTCAGGTTTTGATCCTGTGCGTCGTGAGATAGCACGTCTTGCACTTCACCAACTCGTGGCAGACGGACGTATCCACCCTGCACGTATTGAAGAAGTTGTGGCTAAGGTCCGCAAGCAGATTGAAGAAGAAATTATCGAGACCGGTAAGCGTACGGCTATTGACCTCGGTATCCATGGTTTGCATCCTGACTTGATCCGTCTTGTAGGTAAGATGAAATACCGTTCAAGTTACGGTCAAAACCTGCTACAACACTCTCGTGAGACAGCAAACCTCTGTGCAATTATGGCATCAGAACTCGGACTTAATCCCAAGAAGGCACGCCGTGCAGGTTTGCTACACGATATAGGTAAAGTACCTGATGAAGAGCCGGAACTCCCACACGCACTTTTAGGTATGAAACTTGCTGAAAAATACAAGGAAAAACCTGAAATCTGCAATGCAATCGGTGCTCACCACGATGAAATAGAGCAAACCACTCTGCTTGCTCCGATAGTACAAGTTTGTGACGCAATCTCGGGCGCTCGTCCGGGTGCTCGCCGTGAAATCGTTGAAGCATACATCAAACGTCTTAATGACCTTGAACAACTCGCTTTGAGCTATCCGGGTGTTATAAAGACTTATGCTATCCAGGCAGGTCGTGAACTTCGTGTGATAGTAGGTGCTGACAAGATTGACGATACGGAGACTGAAAAACTTTCAGCAGAAATCGCAAAGAGAATTCAAGATGAAATGACTTATCCGGGACAGGTTAAGATTACCGTAATCCGTGAAACTCGTTCAGTAAGTTTTGCTAAATAGAAGTATAGTCAATGTCAATCGAAGAAGAAGATAAACTGCGTCCCATAGAAAACATTCCTGACGAAGAGTCGCTTGAGGAGACTATGCCTCAATCCACTTTTCATTGTCATGGCGGCTGCTGTAAGGCTCCTCGCGGTAAACTTCATTGCTATAACTGGCTTGAAGACGTGCCGGGCGGATATGCCGATGATGATATGGTGGAAGTGCAGTTCAAGAATACTCGAAAAGGGTTTTATAAAAACTCTTCGAACCTCTCGCTAAAGATAGGAGATATGGTAGCGGTGGAAGCCGCTCCCGGTCATGATATAGGTCAAGTGTCAATGGTAGGAGCGCTTGTGAGATTACAGATGCGAAAGGCAAATATTCGCCCTGATGCTGAAATCCGCAGAGTGTTCCGAATAGCACGTCCGGCAGACCTTGAGAAATTCGAGGAAGCAAAGGCTCGTGAAAACGACACTATGATACGTTCGCGTAAAATTGCCGAGGACTTACATCTAAATATGAAAATAGGCGATGTGGAGTACCAGGGCGATGGAAGTAAAGCAATATTCTATTATATTGCTGATGAGCGTGTTGATTTTCGTCAGTTAATCCGCGTGCTTGCCGATGCGTTTAAAGTGCGAATTGAGATGAAGCAAATCGGTGCTCGTCAAGAAGCGGGAAGAATAGGAGGTATAGGTCCGTGCGGACGTCCTTTGTGCTGTGCAAGTTGGATGACTAACTTTGTGTCCGTATCCACTAGTGCCGCTCGCTACCAGGATATATCGCTTAATCCTCAGAAACTTGCAGGTCAATGTGCAAAACTTAAGTGCTGCCTGAACTTTGAGGCTGATGCATACGTTGAATGTGTAAAGAGATTACCGTCAAAAGAAATCCGCCTTGAAACTGTTGATGCTACGTATTATCATTTCAAGACAGATATTTTCAAGCGTGAAATCACTTATTCTACAGACAAAGCCATTCCGGCAAACCTTGTGACTATTTCAGCCGACAGGGCGTTTGAAATAATTGCTCTCAACAAACGCGGTGAAAAACCTGCTCAACTTTCCGGTGATGGTCAGACCAAGGAAAAGCCTAAGGGAGAATATGCGGACTTGCTTGGACAAGATGATTTGACGCGCTTTGACAAAAAGAAGAAAAAGAAGAAGTCAAAGGGCAAGCGAGACGGCAATGCTCCTGCTGCGGAAAATGTACCTCAGCAGCAACAGCAATCCTCCGAGCGTCCTCCGAAACAGAAAAATCAAGGTGAAAAGCCGGCAAAGGCTAAGCCTGAAAATCCCGATGCGCAGCCAAAACCTCAAGGCGATGCTTCCCAACAAGATCCACAGTTGAGAAAAAAACAATGGCGCAAACCGGATAGAAGAAAAGATAATAGAAACAGAGGAGATAAGTCGCAAAATCCTCGAAATAACAATGAAGAAAACTCTTAAGTGTTTCATATTATTAAGTTTGTTGTTGTGCTTGGGTGCTTGTGCTCCCAAGCGCAATGATTATAGTGAGTTCAAGACATTGAATCCTCAAGGCTGGGCTTACGGAGATACACTTGTGTATGACGTTACACATGGTGACAGTATTCTTGTTGGCGATTTGTATCTTTCATTAAGGCATACGAATGATTATCTTTACAGTAATCTGTGGCTTGAAGTTACTTTTTCCGATAGTAATAAGATTAAATATATAGATACTCTGAATATTAAACTTGCAGACGTGTACGGAAACTGGTCCGGAAAAGGTGTCGGAATAAGTTTTCAGAAGCAAATATTGGTAAAGCGCAGATTATCGCATGTGAAGGGTAAGGCTGTTAATGTCCGCCACATAATGCGAACCGATACGCTGCGAGGAATAGAATTATTAGGAATAGACTTTGTAGGTAAAGAAGATTGACGGCTTATGAAATGTGAATTTGACAGCCTTATTTTCGATATGGACGGAACAATGTGGGACGCTGTAAATTCTTACTGCAAAATTTGGGACGTCACATCGGACTCTTTTGGTATTAACCGAAAGGTGACTCGCAGTGAACTGCTTGCCACGATGGGACTTACTATTGACCAAATATTTGACCGTCTGTTCCCGAACTCGGATTTTGACAGGGCAATGTATCTTGATGAATTGTCAAAAAATGAAAGACAAATGATGCCCGTGCTCGGAGGTGTACTTTATCCGGGAGTGGCAGACGGAGTCAAGAGGCTGTGTCAAAAATATAAATTGTTTATGGCAAGTAACTGTGGCGCTGACGGCTTGAAAAATTTCTTGAAATTTACTAAGTTGGAGTCATATTTTACGGATACTATAACTTTTGGTGAAACATTACACGACAAACCATATAATATACAACTATTGGTGCAGAGAAACGGACTTAAATCTCCGCTATACATCGGTGATACTGCCGGTGACTGCGCATCGTCGCATAAAGCGGGAGTGAAGATGCTCCATGTGACATACGGCTTTGGAACTTGCACTGATGCTGATTACTCTGCAGGAAGTTTTGATGAACTTACTGACAAACTGATGAATGATAAATTGTGATTTGATATGAATAATAATGTTACGTTGCTTCCCGAGGAAGAAATTGTGCTGAGACACGGCAAAGTGAAAACTTTGATGAAACGTCAGGGCATAGACTTTGCACTTATTGCGGATAACGCCACTATATATTACCTGACAGGCAGGGTATATGCCGGTTTTGTAGGATTATATGCAGATGAGAATATTTCGGCACAATATTTTGTACGTCGTCCTGTAGGCTTGACAGGAGAAGGCTTGACTTATATTCGTAAGCCTGAAGATATTCCTGCGCTATTGTTGACGGATAAAATAGAATCGGTAGGACTTGAGCTTGATTGTCAGGCTTATTCATCTTGTTTGAGACTGATGAAAGTCTTTGCAGGTAAAAATCCTGTTAATGTAAGCGGCGTAATAAGAAAGGTGCGCTCTGTAAAGACTGCATTTGAGTTAGGGCTTTTACGCCGTTCCGGTATTATTCATACAAATGTCTATGAACGTATTCCGTCACTATATCAAGATGGAATGACAGACCTTGAATTTCAGATTGAGATAGAGAGAGAATCAAGACTCAAAGGTTGTCTCGGGCAGTTCCGTATATCCGGGGGGTCAATGGAACTTTTTATGGCTAATATCCTTGTGGGAGATAATGCAGATAATCCTACACCGTACGATTTCGCTATGGGTGGAGCGGGACAGGACCCGTCGCTTCCTGTGGGTGCAAATGGAACAGTATTAAAGCCGGGTGTATCAGTCATGGTTGATTGTAATGGAAACTATACCGGTTATATGACTGATATGACACGTGTTTTCTCAATAGGCAAACTGTCGGATTTGGCTTACAAGGCTCATGAATGTTCTATCCATATTTGCCGAGTTCTTGAAGAACAGGGAAAACCCGGAATTGAGGCAAAAGAACTGTACAATAAGGCTGTTGAGATAGCGGAGGCTTCCGGACTGTCCGATTATTTTATGGGGCATAAGCAGAAAGCCGGCTTTGTGGGTCATGGTATAGGAATTGAAATCAATGAAGGACCGGTGCTTGCTCCGCGAAGCAAAGATGTTCTTGAATCCGGAAATGTAATTGCGATAGAACCTAAATTTGTGATACCCGGAGTAGGTGCTGTGGGTATTGAAAACAGTTATGTCGTGTCTGAAGATGGTCTTGTACGTCTGACACACGCACCGGAAGAAATAATATGCTTGTAAATCTGAAAGAAAAAATTGATTCGCCGATATTTCATCTTGTAGGTGATGCGGCAGATGAATTGCAGCGTGAATGTTACGTTGTAGGTGGTTATGTCCGCGACTTGATTCTGGAACGTCACTCTAAGGATATTGACTTCGTCACTGTGGGTAGCGGAATAGAACTTGCGGAGGCTCTTGCCAAGAAACTCGGGCGAAAAGCACGAGTTAACGTTTACCGTAATTTCGGCACTGCACAGCTGCACTTTGACCATCAGGAACTGGAGTTCGTAGGTGCGCGTAAGGAATCGTATAATCGAAACAGTCGTAAGCCGATAGTGGAGGACGGTTCTCTTGATGATGACTTGAGCCGAAGGGACTTTACTATTAATGCACTTGCTCTCAGTGTAAATAAAAATAATTTCGGAGATCTTGTGGATAAGTTTAACGGTTTGGAAGATATGGAGCGCCGAACTATTCGTACTCCGCTTGACCCGGATATCACATTCAGTGATGACCCGCTGAGAATGATGCGTGCCGTTCGTTTCGCGACGCAGTTAAAGTTTAAGATAGACTATACTACTTTTGCTGCCATTGAGCGTAATGCTTATCGACTTGAAATAATATCCAAGGAAAGAATATATACGGAGTTGACTAAGATAATGGAGAGCCCCAAGCCGTCTATCGGGTGGATGCTTCTCCTTGATAGCGGTCTTTTACAACTCATATTGCCCGAACTTTGCGCACTGAAAGGCGTAGAGACACTTCACGGGAAAGGTCATAAGGATAATTTTTATCACACAATGCAGGTACTTGACACAGTTGCGCAAAAGAGTGATAACGTATGGCTGCGCTGGGCTGCGCTTTTCCATGATATAGGTAAGGCTTCCACTAAAAGATGGGTACCCGGACTTGGCTGGACGTTCCATAATCATAACTATGTAGGAGCAAAAATGCTGGGTGCTATATTCCATCGACTTAAGTTTCCGCTTGATGATAAGTACAAGTATGTCCAAAAACTTGTTGAGTTGCACATGCGTCCTATTGCACTTGTTGAAGAATCTGTTACTGATTCCGCAGTACGTCGCTTGATGGTTGATGCAGGACCTGATATTGAAGATTTGATGATACTCTGTGATGCGGATATTACGTCAAAGAATCCTGACAAGGTGAAACGTTTTCTTGATAATTACGGTTTAGTCCGCGAAAAGATGGTGGACCTTCAGAAACGTGATGATTACAGAATGTATCAACCGCCTGTAAACGGTTTTGAGATTATGGAAACATTCGGTCTCGGAAATTGTGAGGAGGTAGGTATTATCAAAAGGTATATTAAAGATACTATGCTTGAGTACGATACTCCCAATGATAAGGAATTGGCTTGGAAGTTGATGCTTCAGAAAGGTGAGGAACTCGGTCTGAAACCTGTGAAATAATAAAAGTGGCTGTAAAATATTGCAGCCACTTTTGTTTATATTTGTCAGATGTCAGAAGATTTTAGAGATAGATGTTGACAGGTTGGCAGTAGCAAAGCATACCTGAGCCTATTTCCTGTGCTATTGTTTTGCCGAGAGTGTCGGCAACGATTGTTAGTGCGAACATTGTTGCTGTGGCAGGACCGTTTGCCGTAATGACGTTTCCGTCTTTTACCACATGGGCAACTTTTTGGATAACTTCTTTTCTGAAATGGTTTTCCATTCCCGGGTAGCAAGTAGCTTCTTTACCGTCAAGGATCCCGAGAGGAGAAAGCACGAGTGCGGGAGCAGCGCAGATAGCTGCAATCTTACCGTCTTTCTTGAAGTGAGCGGAAAGTATATCGTTAAGTTTTTTACATTCGTGCAGGTTCTGAGAGCCCGGCATTCCACCCGGAGCGATAAGCCATACGGCATCTTCAAAGTTCGCTGCGTAGATGTTGGTGTCGGCAACGATAGTCACTCCGTGTGCACCGATTACATTGTTATCTTTGTTGATAGAAACGGTCTGAACTTCAAGACCGGCACGACGCATAACGTCAACTACGGTCAGTGCTTCAATTTCTTCAAATCCATTTGCTAAGAATACATAAGAACGGTTCATATATCAAATTATTTATGTTAATAGTGTTATTTAGTTTTGGAAACAAATTTTATGCCATAAAGTTCAGAAATTTTATTTACTTTTGAAAACTAAAAACGAAAAATATGAAAGTTTTATCCAAAATCACGTCATTTTTGATTTTTATGTCAGTCTGTTCTTGCGGAAAAAGTCCTTACAAGTCACAGACGGGTATGGTGTGGAATACTACTTATTCAATCAAGTATTCAAGTTCAGCGGATTTGTCGGACTCAATTTTGTTCGAGATGCGGAGGGTTGAACTTAGTTTGTCACCTTTCAATGAAAAGTCATTAATCTCAGCAGTCAATCGCGGAGAAAATGTGAAGGCGGATAAATTGTTTAAAGATGTTTTTAATATTTCAGAATATGTGTGCAGTGTTTCCGGAGGCTCATTTGACCCGACTATTGCTCCGATAGTTAATTTGTGGGGATTTGGATTCGATAATACTGTTGCGCCTACAGATAGCGCAATTACGGAATCATTAAAGAGTATTGGTATAAGAGATTGCAGCATTGTCGATGGCAAGATTGCTAAGAAAACGCCTGATACAAAATTCGATTTTTCCGCTGTGGCGAAGGGTTACGGTTGTGACTTGATTGCAGAGATGTTCAAGAGAAACGGTTGCCATAATTTTCTCATAGAAATAGGAGGGGAAATAGTGGCTCGCGGTGAAAATGAAAAAGGACGTAAGTGGAGGGTGATGATTGATGCACCGATAAATAGTAATGTTGAAATTGTGCATAGTAAACTCGCACTTGTTGATTTGACAGATTGCGGAGTAGCAACATCGGGAAATTATCGTAATTATCACTACGATGAAGCCGGTAAAATTATTTCTCATACGCTATCTCCTGTCACCGGTCGTCCTATCTATACGTCAACACTCAGTGCCACAGTCATAGCACCGAATTGCGGACTTGCAGATGCACTCGCTACTGCCTGTATGACGATGTCGCAGGATAGTGCATTAAAAATGATAAATTCTATTGAATACGTTTCAGCCCTTTTTGTTTCCGCAACATCGGATTCTACGTGGGTGGTTACCAAAACTGATAATTTTCCGGATTTTAAGTGATTATTCTTCCTGTCTTTTTTTTAACTCATCGGAAGGAAGAGTTGCGTACGGCTTTGCAGGATAATAATAGTTTTGAGTTACAAAATACGTCTTTATTGCCTGAACAAACGGACTCATATCCTTTTGGTACGTTAGTGTACCGCGTTCCGTATGTTTTAAATAGTGGTCGTATGCCACTATGATGAGGCGTTTTTTAGCCCTTGAGAGTGCAACGTAGAATTTTCTTGCATCTTCCATTCTTTCATCATCTGATGATGCACAGAAGTGGGGATAAGTACCGTCAACGGCACCGAATACGAAAACGTTGTCGAACTCAAGTCCTTTAGCCTTGTGTACTGTAGAAATGAAAAGTTTTTCCTCAATAATTTCAGTGTCGCACAGGTCTGATTCACGGAAGGTGTTAAGATCCGCATTCATGGCGGTGTTTTGCTCGTAAAGCGATGAAGTGGAGGAGATACTTGTATTTTCATCTACTTTGCTCATAATGAACCTGATGATGTAGTCGTACTTCTTGGATTTAACAGCTATTTTCCTTTTTTGCAGATACTTTTTTATGTTAATGAATTCCCGTGCAATTTGATAGGCATTACCTCTGAGGTATAAATCACATTTTGCATTTATGAATAAGTCTCTGTACAATTCTCGGAAATTCTCACGGAACTGCTCTGTTCTGCTCAGCATTTTGAGGTGCTTTTCTTCAAACTCCTTTTGTGATATTGTTTTAAGGATATAGTCTGCTAATGATTTGGTTGCAATGATGTCATCGTCTGCCAGGTGAGAGTTTTCTCCTTGGAGATTAAGTTGCTCAAGGAGTTTTTTGAGTTTGTATGTGTTAACACCCTGGATAACGAGCCTTGCAAGTTTTAGAGTATCATAGTATTCCGGGTGAATTTCGTTGAGGTTGTTGATTTTACAATATTTTTTCAAGTTAAAGTCAAGAATGTGAAAGTCAAATTCCACATTATGACCTATCAGAACACAATCCTCGGCGAAATCAAGAAAGCCCGTAAGACCTTCATTATGACTGACTCGTTCAGTATTATTATATTCTTCAATCAACGGATTGACAATATCACCGAGCATTTCCGGAATTTTGAGATCCGTAGTCATGATAACATTGTATTTGTCAACGATCTTCCCGTTACGGATTTTGATGGCGGCAAGTTGCACAATATCATCATCGTAAACGTCAAGTCCTGTGGTCTCAGTGTCAAAGATGACGCAAGTTTTGTCAGCGTATGCTTTTTTATATTCGTTAATGTACGAAGAATTTTCGTAAAGCAGAAAGTCGGAAGGTGTAATTGCCGTCTCTTTAAGAATGATAGCCGTCTTTCTTGCAATGGCAAGCGTTGTAGTTAAGCCGAGTGACTTGAATATTTTAGCCCATGCCATATAATCCGTGTCACAAGCCAACACGTTCAAGTGGTTAATGGCAAAAAGAACTTCGTCTGACGAAAAATAGTCAGTACCTGAAATCTTAAAGTGCGGAATATCAGCCGCCAAATCTGAAAATTCGTCAGCATCTTTGTTTGTTGGAACAATTATAGCCGTTCTGCCATCGCTTTTCAACTCCGAGTACATTTTCAGAGTATCGTTTATTGCAGTTTCATTGCTGTAAGAGTGTTTGATTATAAGTGACCCTTCTTCCGCTTTTTCTTTACCCGAAGGAGTAGGCAACATTTCACCCGGTACATTAAGTACATTTATAGCGTAAGAGTTATATACGTTTAGCAAATACTCCGGAGAACGATAGTTCCGTTGAAGTGTAAAAATATTTCCGTTACACTTGTTTTTAAGGTATTGCATAGTGCTTGCTTTAGCACCGATAAATGAAAAGATAGACTGCTGGTCATCACCAAGGTAAAGAGTGCAGGCATCATTTTCCGTAATCAAGTCTGTAATAGCAATTTGAAGCGGGTTAAGGTCTTGAACCTCATCTATTTGAACCCACTTGTACTTTTTTATATCAACAGAACGGTTAAGGTAGTCGTAAGCGTCAATAAGTATATCATCAAAGTCTATAAGATTATTTTCAGCCTTGTATTCTTCGTATTTCTTCGCATATAAAATTTGTTCAAGAAGATCCGTGTAAATGAATGATTTATCTTTCAGCAAAGCGTCTATGTCATTCTGCGAGTGTATGCAGTCGTAAATACGAATAATGTTTTTGCGTGTATATTCAAGATTCAGTACATTGCATAAAGCGAGGATATGGTCAGTATTAAGACAGTCTTTGTTAAGGATAATATTCTTGTCGTGTCCGTTTCTGTATTGTTTGAAAAAGTGTTGCAGATTTACATAGCTCATATACGCATTTTTCTGTTTGCTTGTTATAATTTCGAGCGGAACTTTACTGCCCCTTAATTCAAGAATTATAGAATAAATGTCTGTATCGTCAATAATAGAAGCGTTTGTAGGAACTGTACCTGTATCGAACAGTAGATGAGCGCAAAAGCGATGAATATTGCCAACAAAAATATTTTCAATACCGTTTTCGTTTATTCTGCTGACCATATTTCGTGCTGCACGGTTTGTGAACGTAAGGCATAGCATATCTTCCGTCTTTACGCCTCTGTCTAATGCTTTTCTAACTCTTTCAGCAAGAATTGCGGTCTTTCCGCAGCCCGGGGCAGCGAGAACGAGATTTGAACCGGTCGTTATGTCAATTATTTTCTGTTGGTATTCATCAAATTGTATCATATAAGTAGATTTGAATCGATCTTATTTGTTATAGATGATAAATTATAATTAATTAGTGTTAAATTGCGATATTCATTCCGTATAAAATAAGTTTGCGGAATGACGAATAATAATACTGCAAATTTAGATAAAAAGAATGATATAAAAAAGTTTTAGAAATGTTTGGTAATTAGAGAAATAAGTAGTAAATTTGCAACGTTTTTCAGACTATACAAACGCTCCCGTTGCCGTAACTTACTGAAAGTGAAGTAGATGGGGAGTGTTTAAATGTGTGTGAAGCAATAGAAGAATTGAAATATAAAAGTTTTAAAATTAAGTAACTAACAAAAGAACTAAGATGCCTACAATTCAGCAATTAGTAAGAAAAGGACGCGTAACTCTTGAGGATAAGAGTAAATCACCTGCGCTTGATTCATGCCCTCAGCGTCGAGGCGTGTGTGTGCGTGTGTATACTTGTACTCCTAAGAAGCCTAACTCAGCAATGCGTAAAGTTGCTCGTGTTAGATTGACAAACGGTAAAGAAGTGAACTCTTACATTCCGGGAGAAGGTCACAATTTGCAAGAACACTCAATCGTACTTGTACGTGGTGGTCGTGTAAAAGACCTTCCAGGTGTACGTTATCACATTGTACGTGGCACACTTGATACATCAGGTGTTAAAGACCGTACACAACGCCGTTCAAAATACGGAGCTAAACGTCCTAAAGCCGGTGCTGCTAAGAAGTAATCGCAATTTTTAATTGACGGTGAAGTAACTAAATCGCACCACGAGAAAAATTTAAACAGTTTTAAATCTCGTTTTTGATAGTCACAAGCTGACAACGGTTGAGTAAACGGCGCAAGAGAACGCCGTTGAAGAAGACACCAGCCAAGCCTACAAAAACAAAAAGTAAACAACTCAAATGAGAAAAGCAAAACCAAAAAAACGTCTTGTATTGCCGGATCCGGTGTTCAGTGACGTTCGTGTTTCAAAATTCGTCAATCACTTGATGTACGACGGAAAGAAGAACACTTCTTACTCTATCTTCTACACTGCACTTGAGATTGTTAAATCCAAGATGCCTCAAGAAGAACTTACAGCTCTCGAAATTTGGAAAAAAGCCCTCGAGAATATCACTCCTCAAGTAGAGGTTAAATCTCGTCGTGTCGGCGGTGCTACATTCCAGGTACCTACTGAAATCCGCCCGGACAGAAAGGAATCAATATCAATGAAGAACCTTATTCTCTTCGCTCGCAAGCGTGGTGGTAAGACAATGGCAGATAAACTTGCTGCTGAAATAGTTGATGCTTACAACCAACAAGGTGGTGCTTACAAGCGTAAGGAAGATATGCACAAGATGGCAGAGGCTAACCGCGCATTCGCACACTTCCGTTTCTAATTAATACAACCATTCATTGATATTATCCAATAATTTACTCAAAAATGGCAAAATCAGACGAACTTTTAAAGTACACCCGTAACATCGGTATCATGGCTCACATTGATGCCGGTAAGACGACAACATCTGAACGTATTCTTTACTACACCGGTCTTACTCACAAAATTGGTGAGGTACACGATGGTGCTGCTACCATGGACTGGATGGAACAGGAACAAGAGCGCGGTATTACTATTACTTCTGCTGCAACTACTGCTTTCTGGAAGTATAATAATGATAAATACAAAATCAACCTTATTGACACTCCGGGACACGTTGACTTCACCGTAGAAGTTGAACGTTCACTTCGTGTCCTTGACGGTGCTGTCGCTGCATTCTGTGCAGTTGGTGGTGTTGAGCCTCAATCTGAAACAGTTTGGCGTCAGGCTGATAAATATAATGTACCTCGTATCGGTTACGTTAACAAAATGGACCGTTCAGGTGCAAACTTCTTTGAAGTTGTACGTCAGCTTAAAGAAGTACTCGGTGCTAACCCTTGCCCGATTCAAATCCCTATCGGTGCTGAAGAAACTTTCAAAGGCGTTGTTGACCTTATCAAGATGAAAGCTATCTTCTGGCATGATGAAACGATGGGTGCTGACTATGAAGTTGATGATATTCCTGAAAGCCTCCAAGCTGAAGCTGATGAATATCGTGATAAAATGCTTGAGAAAATCGCTGAATACGACGATGATCTTATGGCTAAATATTTTGATGACCCTTCACAAATCACTGAAGATGAAATCAAGAGAGCACTTCGTGCTGCTACACTTAAGATGGAACTCGTACCGATGATTTGTGGCTCTTCATTCAAAAACAAAGGTGTACAATGTCTTCTTGACGCTGTATGTGCTTACCTTCCAAGCCCTGTTGATACTCCGGCTGTTGAAGGTCACGCATTAGGTGACCCTGACAAAGTTGAGGTACGCCACCCGTCAAGCGAGCAACCAATGTGTGCACTTGCATTCAAGATTGCAACAGACCCTTATGTAGGTCGTCTTTGCTTCTTCCGTGTTTATTCAGGTGACATCGAAGCAGGTAGTTATGTTCTTAACGCTCGTTCAGGTAAGAAAGAACGTGTTTCTCGTCTTTTCCAAATGCACTCTAATAAACAAAACCCAATGGAGAAGATTGGTTGTGGTGACATCGGTGCCGGCGTAGGTTTCAAAGATATCCGTACTGGTGATACACTCTGTGATGAAAATCACCCGATTGTACTTGAAGCAATGGACTTCCCTGATCCTGTTATCGGTATCGCAGTTGAACCAAAGACTCAGAAAGACCTTGATAAACTGGGTGTTGGTCTTCAGAAACTTGCTGAGGAAGACCCGACATTCCGTGTACAAACAAACGAAGAAACCGGACAAACAGTTATCTCCGGTATGGGTGAACTTCACCTTGATATCATTATTGACCGTCTTCGTCGTGAGTTCAAAGTAGAATGTAACCAGGGTCGTCCACAAGTTACTTACAAAGAAGCTATCACTCGCCCTGTAGAACTTCGCGAAGTATTCAAGAAGCAAACAGGTGGTCGTGGTAAATTCGCTGATATCATCGTACGTGTTGAACCTGTTGACGAAGGCTTTGAAGGTAATCTCCAATTCGTTGATGAAGTTAAAGGCGGTAACATTCCTAAGGAATTTATCCCTTCTATCCAAAAAGGTTTCACTACAGCAATGAAGAACGGTGTTCTTGCCGGTTACCCGGTAGAACAACTCAAAGTTACTGTAATTGATGGTTCTTTCCACCCGGTTGACTCTGACCAACTTTCATTCGAACTTTGTGCTATTCAGGCATTCAAACGTGCTTGTGAACAAGCAGGCCCTGTACTTTTGGAACCTATTATGAAGATTGAAGTCGTTACTCCGGAAGAAAGTATGGGTGACGTAATCGGTGACCTTAACAAGCGTCGCGGTCAAGTAGAAGGTATGGAAACAAGCCGTTCAGGTGCACGCGTTGTTAAAGCAAAAGCACCGCTTGCGGAAATGTTCGGTTATGTAACTGCGCTCCGTACTATCACATCAGGTCGTGCTACTTCTACAATGTCTTTCAGTCACTATGCTGAAGTAAGCAACTCAATTGCAAAACAAGTTTTGACAGAATGTCAAGGCCGAGTAGATTTATTGAAATAAAATAACATCAGAATATGAGCCAAAAAATTCGCATTAAACTCAAATCTTACGATCACAACCTCGTTGACAAGTCTTCTGAGCAAATCGTAAAGACAGTTAAGGCTACAGGTGCAGTTATCAGCGGTCCAATTCCACTCCCGACTCACAAACGTATCTTTACTGTAAACCGCTCAACATTCGTGAACAAAAAGTCACGTGAGCAATTCCAACTTTCTTCTTATAAGCGTCTCATCGATATTTTCAATGCAACTGCAAAGACTATCGATGCACTTATGAAACTTGACCTCCCAAGTGGTGTGGAAGTTGAAATCAAAGTGTAATACAATAAGTAACATCAAATAATTCATTCTCCTCTCTTCTTTTATACTTTCAAACAATCAAATTTTTTAATAACAAATATTAATAACTACAGAAATGCCAGGATTAATAGGAAAGAAAATCGGAATGACATCCGTATTCAGCGCCGACGGTAAAAATGTACCGTGCACTGTTATCGAAGTAGGTCCTTGCGTAGTTACTCAGGTTAAAACCGCTGAAAAAGACGGTTACGATGCTATCCAACTCGGTTTTGAAGAAGTTTCAGAAAAACATCTTACAAAACCTGAAGCAGGACACTTCGCAAAAGCCGGAGTTGACGCAAAGCGCCACTTGGCCGAGTTCAAAGGATTTGGTGACCAATACAAATTGGGTGACACTATCAACGTTGACTTTTTCCAAGAAAGTGATTTCGTTGACATCATCGGTACCTCAAAAGGTAAAGGTTTCCAAGGTGTTGTAAAACGTCATGGATTCGGTGGTGTAGGTCAAGCTACACACGGTCAGCATAACCGTCTCCGTAAACCGGGTTCTATCGGTGCATGTTCTTACCCAGCAAAAGTATTCAAGGGTATGCGCATGGCAGGTCAGACAGGTAACGGACGTGTAACTGTTCAAAACTTACAAGTTGTGAAAGTTATAGCTGAACACAACATTTTGATGATTAAGGGATCAGTCCCAGGTAGTAAAGGTTCAATCGTAATAATTGAGAAATAATGGAACTCGCAATTTATAACATTAACGGAGAAGACACCGGCCGTCGCGCCGTCCTTAATGACTCAGTCTTCGCAATAGAAGCTAACGAGCATGCATTGTATCTCGATGTTAAACAGTACTTAGCAAACCGTCGTCAAGGTACACACAAATCAAAAGAACGTAGTGAAATCTCAGGTTCTACTCGCAAACTCCACAAACAAAAAGGTGGTGGCGGTAGCCGTATTGGTGATATCAATTCTCCACTTCTCGTAGGTGGTGCTCGAGTTTTCGGTCCACGTCCACGTGACTACAGATTTAAACTTAATAAGAAAGTAAAGCAACTTGCTCGTAAGTCTGCTCTTTCTGTAAAAGCTCAAGAAAACCAGATTATCATCGTTGAAAACTTCTCTTTTGAGGCTCCTAAGACTAAAGAATTCGTAAAAATTGCTAAAAATCTTAAAATTGACGGCAAAAAGGTACTTCTCGTTTTAGCATCTCAAGAAAAAAACGTATTTTTGTCACTCCGTAATGTGCCAGGTGCTTCAGTAATGAATGCAACTGACATTAATACGTACGCATTGCTCAACAATAACGCTATCGTCATCACTGAAGGTAGCCTTGAAGTAATTAACAAACTTTAATCCGTAGAGAGGAACTTGAATATGGAAATTAGAATTCAACCAATAGTAACAGAGAAAGCGACTAAGTTAACAGAAAAGCTTAATCGCTACACTTTCCGTGTTTCTCTTGATGCAAACAAACATCAAATCAAGGATTTGGTAGAGAAACTCTATGGCGTAAAAGTCGTTAATATCAACACTCTCGTTGTAAGAGCAAAAAACAAATCTCGTTGGACTAAAAGCGGATTGCTCCGCGGAAAGTCACAAGGCTACAAGAAAGCTTTCATCACTGTAGCCGAAGGACAAGTAATTGACTTTTATAGCAATATTTAATAAATAAAATGGCAGTAAGAAAATTAAAGCCCACTACACCGGGGCAAAGACACAAAGTTATTGGCGTTTTTAAAGGTACCATCACTGCTACCACGCCAGAAAAATCTCTTACAGTCGGTAAAAAAAGCACCGGCGGCCGTAATGCCGAAGGTCATCTCACCACTCGATACCTTGGTGGTGGACACAAACGCAAATACCGTTTCATTGACTTTAAGAGAACTAAAGACGGTGTACCCGCCATTGTAAAAAGCATTGAATACGATCCAAACCGTTCGGCTCGTATTGCTTTGTTGTATTACAAAGACGGTGCAAAAGCATATATTATTGCACCCAACGGACTCGAAGTTGGCGCAACTGTTGTAAGTGGCGCAGAAGCAGCACCTGAGGTTGGTAACGCACTTCCTCTTAGCGCTATTCCTGTTGGTACACTTATCCACAACATTGAGCTTCGTCCCGGCCAAGGAGCATTCCTTGCTCGTGCAGCAGGTACGTTTGCGCAATTGATTTCGCGAGAAGGCGATTACGCAATTATCAAATTACCTTCAGGTGAAACTCGTAAAATCCTTGCAGCTTGTAAAGCTACTGTAGGTGTCGTAGGTAACAGCGAACACTCACTTGAACGTTCAGGTAAAGCAGGACGTTCTCGTTGGTTAGGTCGTCGTCCTCACAACCGTGGTGTTGTTATGAACCCGGTTGATCACCCAATGGGTGGTGGTGAAGGTCGCGCATCAGGTGGTCACCCACGTTCACGTAAGGGTCTATACGCTAAGGGTCTTAAGACACGTTCTCCTAAGAAGACATCTTCAAAGTACATCATTGAAAGAAGAAAAAAGTAATCTGATTAAAAATCATCAACTATGAGTCGTTCATTAAAAAAAGGCCCGTTTATTAGCGTTAAACTTGAAAAGAAAGTTTCAGCGATGGAAGAATCAGGCAAAAAGGCTGTAATCAAGACTTGGAGCCGTGCTTCAATGATTGCACCGGAATTTGTCGGTCACACTTTCGCTGTACATAACGGTAACAAGTTTATTCCTGTTTACGTAACTGAAAATATGGTTGGTCACAAGCTTGGAGAATTTGCTCCAACACGTACTTTCCGCGGTCACGCAGGTAATAAGAAAAAATAATCGAGCCCAAGTATAAATAATTTTGATAAAAAAAGAAATTAAATAAAATGGGTGTAAGAAAAAGAAATTCAGCCAACGAAAGAAAGGAAGCACTCAAGACAGTGGCTTTTGCCAAACTTAACAATGTGCCTTCATCTCCACGCAAAATGCGTTTGGTAGCTGACTTGGTACGTGGCAAAGAAGTTTTCCAAGCTCTTGGTATCCTTAAATTCTCTAATAAAGAAGCTGCTGCTAAAGTTGAAAAACTTCTTCGTTCTGCTATTGCAAACTGGGAAGCTAAAAACGAACGCAAAGCAGAAAACGGAGAACTTTACATTAGCGCTATTTACGTTGATTGCGCTACTACATTAAAGCGTCTCCGTCCGGCTCCACAAGGTCGTGGTTATCGTATTCGCAAACGTTCTAACCACGTCTCTCTCTTCGTAGATACAATTGATAACGTTAAAAATGAAGCTTAACCATGGGACAGAAAGTAAATCCAATTAGCAATCGCTTAGGCGTAATTCGTGGCTGGGATTCAAACTGGTTTGAAGCCAACAAGAAAAAAGCAAGTGCTACATTACTCGAAGACTCTAAGCTTCGTAACTATCTTAACGTTCGCCTTGCAAAGTCAAGCGTCTCTCGTATTGTAATCGAGCGTACACTTAAGCGTATCACAATTACTGTTTGCACTAACCGTCCGGGACTTATCATCGGTAAAGGCGGTGCGGAAGTTGATAAACTTAAAGAAGAGTTGAAGAAAATCACTGACAAAGATGTTCAAATCAACATTTTTGAAGTAAAACGTCCTGAACTCGACGCACAAATCGTTGCAAGCACTATCGCTCGTCAAATTGAAGGCAAAATAGCATATCGTCGTGCTGTGAAGACTGCTATCGCTTCAAGCATGCGTTCAGGTGCTGAAGGTATTAAAGTACAAGTTTCCGGTCGTCTTAACGGTGCTGAAATGGCTCGTTCTGAAATGTTCAAGGAAGGTCGTACTCCATTACATACTCTTCGTGCTGACATTGATTATGCTCTTGTAGAAGCTCACACTAAAGTAGGTGTAATCGGCGTAAAAGTATGGATTTGCCGCGGTGAGGTTTATGGTAAACGTGACCTTGCTCCTCAATTTACATCTTCTCAGAAAGAATCTCGTTCACAGAACGGTTCAGGTCAACGTCGTGGTGGCTTCCGCAAACAAAAAAATAACCGTTAACCCCCAATTGAATCTGCAAAATGTTACAACCTAAAAAAACAAAATTCCGCCGCTCTCAAAAGGGCCGCATGAAGGGAAACGCACAACGCGGTAACCAATTGGCTTTCGGTTCTTTCGGAATCAAAACACTTGAATCAAAGTGGATTACCGGACGTCAAATTGAAGCAGCCCGTGTCGCTGTAACCCGTTATATGCAACGTCAAGGACAAATCTGGATTCGCATCTTCCCTGACAAGCCTATCACAAAGAAACCTGCTGAAGTCCGCATGGGTAAAGGTAAAGGTTCTCCTGAAGGTTTCGTTGCTCCTGTAACTCCGGGACGTGTCCTTATCGAAGTTGAAGGCGTTAGCTACGAAATCGCAAAAGAAGCACTTCGTCTTGCAGCTCAAAAACTTCCAGTAGTAACTAAGTTTATCGTAAGTCGTGATTACGATCCATCTCAAAACGTGTAATAAGCTATGAATAAAGCAGAAATTAAAGAACTTAGCACAGCAGATTTGACTGAGCGTCTTGAGCAAATGGAAAAGGAATACCGTCAGTTGACAGTTAACCATTCTGTTTCTCCTGTGGATAATCCAGCTAAGATTACCGCGGATCGTAAAATGATTGCTCGTGTTAAAACTGAGTTGCGTCAACGCGAACTTAATAACAAATAATCAACCCCACCATTATGGAAAAAAGAAATCTTAGAAAAGAGCGCATCGGGGTCGTAACCAGTAACAAGGGCGAAAAAACCATTACTGTTACAGTAAAATGGAAAGAACGTCACCCGGTTTATGCTAAATTCGTTAACAAGTCAAAGAAGTATCACGCTCATGACGAAAATAACGAATGTAATGTCGGCGATACTGTACGCCTAATGGAAACTCGTCCCTTGAGTAAAACCAAGAGATGGAGATTAGTAGAAATTATCGAAAAAGTTAAGTAATCATGATACAGACAGAATCACGTTTAACCGTTGCTGATAACAGCGGTGCAAAAGAAGCACTCTGCATCCATGTTTTAGGAGGTACCGGTCGTCGTTACGCTTCTGTAGGCGATATTATTGTCGTTTCAGTTAAGAGTGTAATCCCTTCTTCAGATGTAAAGAAAGGTACTGTATCTAAAGCCGTTGTAGTCCGCACTAAGAAAGAAATCCGTCGCGCTGACGGTTCTTATATTCGCTTCGACGATAACGCTTGCGTATTATTAAACAATGCAGGTGAATTACGTGGAACACGTATCTTCGGTCCTGTTGCTCGTGAACTTCGTGCAACGAATATGAAGATTGTATCTTTAGCACCTGAAGTACTTTAACCCCTAATTAAAAAAAGTAATGAACAAATTACATATTAAAAAGGGCGATACAGTTGTAGTTTTGGCAGGAGATGATCGCGGCGAGAAAGGCCGCGTCCTCTCTGTCCAGGCTGATAAACAACGTGCTATCGTTGAAGGTCTCAACATGGTGACTAAGCACACCAAGCCCAGCGCAAAACACCCACAAGGTGGTCGCATCCAAATGGAAGCACCTATCCACATTTCTAACCTCAGCCTTGTTGATCCTAAATCCGGCAATGCAACTCGTATTGCTATCAAAGTCAAAGAAGACGGTAAAAAGGTTCGCATCGCTAAAAAATCAGGAGAGGAAATTTAATAATGAGCACAGCTAATCTTAAGAAAGTTTATGCTGAGAGCATCGTTCCTGCTCTCATTGAGGAGTTTAAATACACTACTCCGATGCAAGTGCCTCGTCTTGAAAAGATTGTTATCAATCAAGGTCTTGGTCAAGCAACTCAGGATAAGAAAATCATTGAAGTAGCGATTAATGAACTTACAGCTATCACAGGTCAAAAGGCTGTTGCTACTTTATCACGTAAGGATATTTCAAACTTCAAGGTACGTAAGAAAAACCCTATCGGTGTTCGTGTAACTCTTCGTCGTGAACGCATGTATGAGTTCCTTGAACGTCTTATTCGTGTGGCTCTTCCTCGTATCCGTGACTTCAAAGGTATTGAAGGCAAGCTTGATGGTCGTGGTAACTATACACTCGGTATTACTGAGCAAATTATTTTCCCGGAAATCAATATTGACAACATTACCAAGCTTCTCGGTATGAATATCACTTTCGTGACTTCTGCCAACACAGATGAAGAAGGTTTTGCTCTCCTCAAACATTTCGGTTTACCATTCAAAAATAAATAATAGTAGAGTATGGCAAAAGAATCAATGAAGGCTCGCGAAGTAAAAAGAGCTAAGCTTGTAGCTAAATTTGCTGCTAAGAAAGCTGCTCTCAAGGCAGCAGGTGACTACGAAGGTCTCCAAGCTCTTCCAAAGAACGCTTCTATTGTACGCCTTCACAATCGTTGCAGTCTCACAGGTCGTCCAAAAGGCTATATGCGTCAATTCGGTATCTCTCGTATCCAATTTCGCGAAATGGCTTCTGCCGGACTTATCCCTGGTGTTAAGAAAGCAAGCTGGTAATCAATAATAATTAACTACCAACGCCCAACACAACGATACAACAAGATACAATATAGTGAGTATTAAATATTGTTGGGATTAACCCAATCAATTTAAAACAATTTAAAAATGACTGATCCAATAGCAGACTATTTGACAAGATTGAGGAACGCTATCAAGGCCAACCATCGTGTGGTTGAGGTACCTGCCTCAAACTTGAAAAAAGAAATCACTAAGATTCTTTTTGAACAAGGCTACATTCTTAACTATAAGTTTGTAGAGGGTGAAACTCCCGCCGGCACTATCAAGATCGCCCTTAAGTACGACCAAGTTGACAAGGTCAACGCTATCAAGGGACTTAAACGAGTTTCTCGTCCGGGTCTCCGTCAGTACACAGGCTATAAAGATATGCCAAGAGTATTAAACGGTTTAGGTATCGCCATCCTTTCTACTTCGAAAGGCGTTATGACTAACAAGCAGGCAGCAGAGAGCAAAATCGGTGGCGAAGTTCTTTGCTATGTATACTAATCTTAACAAAAATTGTAATTATGTCAAGAATAGGTAAAGCTCCAATCGAAATCCCAGCCGGTGTTACTGTCAAGATTGACGAGAATAACACTGTTACTGTTAAAGGTCCTAAAGGCGAACTTACACAAGATGTTCACGCTGACATCACTGTCAAAGTGGAAGATAATCATATTGTATTGACTCGTCCTACTGACGATAAGGAACATCGTGCTCAACACGGTCTTTATCGTGCACTTATCCACAACATGGTAGTAGGTGTGTCAACAGGTTATCGTAAAGAAATGGAATTAGTAGGCGTAGGTTACCGCGCTACTTCTAATGGTCAAGTTCTTGAACTTGCGCTCGGTTTCTCTCACGCAATATATATCAAACTTCCTAAAGAAGTTAAAGTTGAAGCCAAGTCTGAACGTAACAAGAATCCTCTTATCATACTTGAAAGTGATGATAAACAACTTCTCGGTCAAGTATGTGCAAAAATTCGTTCATTACGTAAGCCTGAACCATACAAGGGTAAAGGTATTAAGTTCGTGGGCGAAGTTATTCGTCGTAAGTCAGGTAAATCGGCTAGTGCAAAATAATGTAAATTGATATTATCATGATTACAAAGATAGAAAGAAGAATTAAAATCAAAACTCGCATTCGTGGTAAAATATCAGGCACTGCCAGCCGTCCACGTTTGTCTGTCTTCCGCAGCAACAAACAGATTTACGCTCAACTCATTGATGACCTTGCAGGCAAGACTCTTGCTGCAGCATCTTCAAAAGGAATCGAAGATGGTTCTAAGAGCGAAATTGCTGCTAAAGTAGGTAAAGCTATTGCTGAAAAGGCTATGGCAGCAGGTATTTCTGAAGTTGTTTTCGACCGTAACGGTTATCTTTTCCACGGTCGAGTTAAATCATTAGCTGACGCTGCTCGCGAAGGCGGACTTAAATTCTAATCAGATTATGGCAAATAAGAATAATAGAGTAAAATCAACCAATGATCTTGAACTCAAAGATCGCCTCGTTGCCATTAACCGTGTAACTAAGGTTACTAAAGGTGGTCGTACGTTTACATTTGCTGCTATCGTTGTAGTAGGTAATGAAAACGGTATTGTTGGCTGGGGTCTTGGTAAAGCTAATGAAGTTACTGCAGCTATCCAAAAGGGTGTTGAAGCTGCTAAAAAGAATCTTATTCAAGTTCCTGTACACAAAGGTACTATTCCTCACGGTCAAGAAACTAAGTTCGGTGGAAGCCGAGTTCTTCTTCTCCCTGCCGCTCAAGGTACCGGTGTTAAGGCAGGTGGTGCAATGCGTGCCGTACTTGAAAGCGTAGGTATTACAGACGTCCTCGCTAAGTCAAAAGGTTCTTCAAACCCTCACAACCTCGTAAAGGCTACTATTGCAGCTCTCTCTGAATTGAGAAGCCCGGCACAAGTTGCTCAGAACCGTGGTATTTCATTAGAAAAAGTATTCAAAGGTTAATCTTCGTTTTACAATGGCACAGATTAAAGTTAAACAAATTAAGAGTCGTATTAACTGCCCTGCAGTTCAAAAGCGTACACTTGACGCTCTCGGCTTGAAGAAAATGAATCACACCGTTGTCAAAGAAGACACTCCAAGTGTGATGGGAATGATTAAAAAAGTACATCATTTGGTAGAAGTGACCAAAGCTTAATAAATTAAAACAATTATGGACTTAAGTAATTTAAAACCAGCCGTAGGCTCAACACACAGAAGCACTCGTATTGGTCGTGGACCGGGTTCCGGTAAGGGTGGTACTTCTACTCGTGGACACAAAGGTGCTAAATCTCGTTCAGGTTATAGCCGCAAAATCGGATTCGAAGGTGGTCAGATGCCTATCCAGCGTCGTCTTCCTAAATTCGGTTTCAAGAACATTAACCGTCGCGAATTTAAACCTGTTAATCTCTCTGTAATTGAAAATCTTGCAGCTGCAAAGAATCTTCAGACTATCGGTCTTGAAGAATTCCGTCAGGCAGGGCTTTATGATGGCAAATTGCCAATCAAGGTTCTTGCTAACGGTGAAGTAACTCGCGCTCTTTCTGTATCAGCACATGCTTTCTCAGCATCTGCACAGAAGGCTATTGAAGCAGCAGGTGGTTCAATCAATAAACTTTAATAAACATGAGCTTTTTCCAGACCATTAAGAATATATGGACAATCAAGGAGTTGCGTGAGCGTTTAGCAATTACAGTTCTCCTCGTCCTCGTTTATCGCTTAGGTTGTTATATAGTCCTTCCGGGCATCGCACCAAGCGATTTGGACGCACTTGCTAATTTCACAAATCGTAGCGGCTTGATGCAATTGCTCGATATGTTCTCAGGTGGTGCATTCTCTCAGGCTTCAATTTTCGCACTCGGTATTATGCCGTATATCACTGCATCTATCGTAATACAACTTCTCGGAATGGTGTTACCATCATTCCAGAAGATGCAGCGAGATGGCGAAAGCGGACGTCAGAGACTTAATCAATATACTCGTTACCTCACAGTGCTTATTTTGCTTCTCCAAGGTCCTGCTTATTTGGTGAACCTTTCAGTTCAAGTTGCAAGTGCCGGTGGTGATGCGCATATGGGATTCTGGACAATCGCATACCTGACTATTATCCTAGCAGCAGGTTCAATGTTTATTATGTGGCTTGGTGAGAGAATTACCGACAGAGGTGTAGGTAATGGTATTTCATTTATCATTCTCGTAGGTATTATCGCTCGTCTTCCACAAGCATTGAAATATGAATTTGTAAGCCGTCTTCCGGGAGCTGAAGGTTCTCAAGGTGGTTTAGTAATGTTCCTGGCAGAACTTATTCTTCTCTTCGCAGTTACTGTAGGAGCTGTGCTTCTTGTTCAAGGTACACGTAAGGTGCCTGTACAATATGCAAAACGTATTATTGGTAACAAGCAGTACGGTGGCGCTCGCCAATATATTCCATTGAAAGTTAATGCAGCAGGTGTAATGCCTATCATCTTTGCTCAAGCAATTATGTTTATTCCTATCACACTTGCCGGTTTCGGTCGTGCTGAAGGTTCAACAGGCTTTTTGGCTGCATTCTCGGATATTAACGGTTTTTGGTATAATGCTGTGTATTTCGTAATGATTGTTGCGTTTACATACTTCTATACAGCAATAACTGTACGTCCAACTCAGATGGCAGAAGATATGAAGCGTAATAATGGCTTTATCCCGGGTGTTAAGCCCGGTAAGAAAACTGCCGAATATCTCGATGAAATTATGTCAAGAATTACTCTTCCCGGGTCATTGTTCCTTGGAGTAGTAGCAATTCTTCCGGCATTTGCTCGTGCTTTCGGTGTAAGTCAGAATTTCGCTCAGTTCTTTGGTGGAACATCTCTTTTGATTCTTGTAGGTGTTGTTCTTGATACTTTACAACAGATTGAGACACACTTGATGATGCACCATTATGATGGCTTGATGAAAGATGGTCAGATTAAAGGCCGTACAACAGGTAGTATGTATTAATTCTTTTGAGTCATCAAACATTAAATTAGATAATATAAATGATCTATCTCAAGACACTTGAAGAAATTGACAAAATGCGCAAAGCATGCGACCTTGTCAGCCAAACACTTGGTGAATTAGCCAAGTGGGTGGCTCCGGGTGTCACTACTCGCCATCTTGATAATATTGCTCGTGAATTTATTTGCGACAATGGCGGTCGTCCTGCTTGCCTCGGTTACGGTGGTTTTCCGGGTACGTTATGTATTGAAGTTAATGAAACTGTTGTACACGGTTTCCCTTCAAATTATTCATTACGTGATGGTGATATAGTTGGTCTTGACTGTGTTGTAGAACTTGACGGATATAATGGTGACCAATGTTACACTTATCCTGTAGGTGATATAGCTGATGATGTGAAGGCTCTTTGCTCTACTACAAAGGAATCTTTGTATAAAGGTATTGAGCAGGCAAAAGTCGGTAAACGGATTGGTGATATAGCCAATGCAATCCAGACTTATTGTGAGCGTCGCGGTTATACTGTTGTACGTGAGATGTGTGGTCATGGTATCGGTCGCAAGATGCATGAGGACCCTGAAGTACCTAACTATGGTCGTAGGGGAATCGGTCCGGTTTTGAAAAACGGTATGTGTATTGCGATTGAACCTATGATTAATCTTGGAAGCAAGAATATCGTTATTGAACAAGATGGTTGGACTTGCCGAACAAAGGATCGCAAACCTTCTGCTCACTATGAGCATACCATTGCATTAATGGGTGACCAAACCCACATTTTGACAACATTTGATTACATTCAACAAGTCCTTGGTGACAGATTTATTTAAATTATATGGCAAAACAAGCAGCAATAGAACAAGACGGCACAATCGTAGAAGCGCTTTCAAATGCTCAGTTCAGAGTAGAACTTGAAAACGGACACGAAATTATCGCACATATTTCAGGTAAGATGCGCATGCATTACATTCGTATTCTTCCCGGAGATAAAGTGAGAGTTGAAATGTCACCTTACGATTTGTCAAAAGGACGTATTGCATTTAGATACAAATAATCAAAAAATACCAAGAATATGAAAGTTAGAGCGTCAATTAAAAAGCGCACTCCAGACAGCAAAATCGTACGTCGTAAAGGACGTTTGTACGTTATTAACAAAAAAAATCCTAAGTATAAACAACGTCAAGGATAATATTTTATTATTTTTGCAGAAAAATTACAATAAAATATGGCAGTAAGAATCGTGGGAGTTGACCTCCCCCAGAACAAAAGAGGTGAAATCGCCTTGACTTATATCTTCGGCATCGGTCGTAGCGCAGCCAATACTATTCTCGAAAAAGCCGGAGTAGATAAAAATATTAAAGTTCAAGATTGGACTGATGAGCAAGCAGCCAAAGTTCGTGAAGTCATTTCTTCTGACTTTAAGGTAGAAGGTGACCTTCGTAGTGAAATCCAGCTTAATATTAAGCGTCTTATGGATATCGGTTGCTATCGTGGTATCCGTCACCGTAATGGTCTTCCTGTACGCGGTCAGAGCACTAAAAACAATGCTCGTACTCGTAAGGGTCGTAAGAAAACAGTTGCAAACAAGAAGAAAGCTACTAAATAAACTTGAATTATGGCAAAGAAAACAGTCGCAGCTAAGAAGAGAAATGTTAAAGTTGACGCAGCAGGTCAACTTCATGTTCACTCATCTTTTAACAACATTATCGTGTGCTTAGCAAACAGCGAAGGTCAAGTTATCTCTTGGTCATCAGCTGGTAAGATGGGCTTCCGTGGCTCTAAGAAAAATACTCCGTACGCTGCACAGATGGCAGCACAGGATTGTGCTAAGGTAGCATACGACCTTGGTCTTCGTAAAGTAAAAGCTTACGTTAAAGGTCCGGGTAATGGTCGTGAATCTGCTATCCGTACAGTTCACGGTGCCGGTATTGAAGTAACTGAAATCATTGACGTTACTCCACTCCCACACAATGGTTGTCGTCCTCCTAAGAGAAGAAGAGTGTAATTTGACAACTTTAGTTTAGAATATTTTTTAATCTCCATTCTAATCAACCTGTTTAGCCTGTTAGTCATACTTCTGTGATATTGACTATAATTTCTTCACCTCTCTATGGTCGCGGCTGCATAGTGTATGACGAAAGGTTGAATAATTTAAATGAAATAAATAATGGCAAGATATACCGGTCCTAAGACCAAAATCGCACGTAAATTTGGAGAACCCATCTATGGTGAAGATAAAGTGCTTCAACGCCGTAACTTCCCACCGGGTCAGCACGGAGTAAACAAACGCAGAAAAACTTCTGAGTATGGTGTTCAGCTTCGTGAAAAACAAAAAGCAAAATACACTTATGGTGTACTTGAACGTCAGTTCCGCAACTTATTTGAAAAGGCATCTCGTCTTGGTGGTGTAACTGGTGAAATCCTTCTTCAACTTCTTGAAAGTCGTCTTGACAATGTTGTATATCGTCTTGGTATTGCTCCAACTCGTGCTGCAGCACGTCAGCTCGTACTTCACCGTCATATTACAGTTAATGGCGAAGTTGTAAACATCGGTTCTTATGCTATTAAGCCGGGTGACGTTGTAGGTGTACGCGAAAAATCAAAGGCTCTTGAAGTTATTGCAGATGCTCTCTCTGGTTTCAATCATAGCAAATATCCTTGGATTGAATGGGACGAAGCTACTAAGAGCGGTAAATTCTTACACGTACCTGCTCGTGAAGATATCCCTGAAACTATTAAAGAGCAACTTATCGTCGAGTTGTATTCTAAATAATAATTAAAACACCTATATATCCATGGCTATTTTAGCATTCCAAAAACCTGATAGAGTCCTAATGTTGGAAGCCAACGACTTCTTTGGCAAATTTGAATTTAAGCCATTGGAGCCGGGCTATGGTATTACTGTCGGTAACGCCCTTCGTCGTATCTTGTTGTCTTCACTTGAAGGCTATGCAATTTCATCTATCAAGATACCGGGTGTTAAACACGAATTTGATACCGTACCAGGTGTTAAGGAAGATGTTACAAACATTATCCTTAACATTAAGAAGATTGACCTCAAACAAATTGTAGAGGAAACTGACTTCGAAAAAGCTCAAATCGTGATTCCGTCAGGACAGGAGGTGTTCAAGGCCGGTGACCTCAATAGCGTACTTAAAGGCTTTGAAGTTCTTAATCCGGAACTTGAAATCTGTCATTTGGATCCTGCTGTAAGTTTTACTATGGACTTTACTATCAACAAGGGTCGTGGTTGGGTTCCTGCAGACGAACAAAATCTTAATACAGATGATGTTAACGTAATTGCTATTGACTCAATCTACACTCCAATCAAGAACGTAAAGTATTCTATTGAAAACTTTCGTGTAGATCAAAAGACTGACTACGAGAAACTTCTCATTGAAATCACTACTAACGGCTCAATTCATCCAAAAGATGCATTAAAAGAAGCTGCTAAGATTCTTATCTATCACCTTATGCTCTTCTCTGATGAAAAAATTACTTTGGAATCAACTGAGGAAGATGGTAATGAAGAATTCGATGAAGAAGTTCTTCACATGCGTCAACTTCTTAAGACTAAGCTCGTCGATATGGACCTTTCAGTCCGTGCGCTTAACTGCTTGAAGAGCGCAGAAGTTGAAACACTTGGTGAACTCGTTGTATTCAACAAAACAGACCTTCTTAAATTCCGTAACTTTGGTAAAAAGTCTCTTACTGAGTTAGATGAACTGCTCGCAAGGCTTAACCTTTCTTTCGGAATGGATATTTCAAAATACAAATTAGACAAAGAGTAATTAACGATGAGACACAATAAAAAATTTAATCACCTTAGCCGTAAGAAAGCTCACCGCGACGCGCTTTTGGCAAATATGACAATCTCTTTGATTCTTCGTAAAAGAATCTTTACTACACTTGCCAAAGCCAAAGCTCTCCGTGTCTATGCTGAGCCGCTTATCAATCGTGCTAAAGAAGACTCTTCTGCAAACCGTCAGTTAGTCTTCAGCTATCTTCAAAGTAAAGAAGCCGTTACTGAATTGTTCAAGAACGTTGCTGAAAAAATTGCTGAACGTAACGGAGGTTACACTCGTATCCTCAAGACCGGTAACCGTCTTGGTGACAATGCTAAGACTTGCTTTATTGAGCTTGTTGACTACAATGAAGCTCTTCTTGGCGAAAAGTCTGCTAAGAAATCCGGCAAGACTCGTCGTTCACGCAAGTCTTCTGCTGCTAAGCAAGAAGCTCCTGCTGCTGAACAAGAACAAACTCAGGCTGCTGAATAATCCGGAATTTTTTAATTCTACTATATGTTGCTCGGTTACGAAAGTTTCCGAGCAACTTTTATACTGTGATTTTTGATATTCTTAACATCATAGGGCACATATTTGCCGATAAATTATTGAAACTCCCCGAATTATTCGTAACTTTGCATAGCAAAAATAGAATTAATCTATAAATCATATTTTTAACATTAATCATAAATTAATTATGAAAATTGCAAAAATCGTTGGTCGTGAAGTACTTGACTCACGTGGTAACCCAACAGTAGAAGTGGACGTAATCCTTGAATCAGGTTGTCGTGGTCGTGCATCTGTTCCATCAGGTGCATCTACAGGTGTTAACGAAGCTCTTGAACTTCGTGACGGTGACAAGGCACGTTATATGGGTAAAGGCGTTCAAAAAGCCGTTGCAAACGTAAACAACGTTATCGCTCCTGCTCTTGTTGGTATGAGTGCTTTGGATCAAATCGCTGTAGATGAAAAGATGCTTGAACTTGATGGCACTTCTACTAAGTCAAATCTTGGTGCTAATGCTATCCTCGGCGTTTCACTTGCTGTAGCTAAAGCTGCTGCTGACTATCTTGATGTACCTTTGTACAAATACATCGGTGGCTGCAATTCATACGCACTTCCAGTACCAATGATGAATATCATCAATGGTGGTGCACACTCAGATGCTCCTATTTGCTTCCAGGAATTTATGATTCGTCCTATCGGTGCTCCTTCATTCAAAGAAGGTATCCGTATGGGTACAGAAGTATTCCATAACCTTAAGAGCGTGCTCAAAGAACGTGGTCTTAGCACAGCTGTAGGTGATGAAGGTGGTTTTGCTCCAACACTTGACGGTACTGAAGATGCTCTTAACGTTATCATCAAAGCTATCGAAAAAGCGGGTTATGTACCTGGCAAAGACGTTACTATCGGTCTCGACTGTGCTTCTTCTGAATTCTTCAAAGATGGCATTTACGACTATACTTGGAAACAAGGTGCAGACGCTCCTAAGTTGACTTCTAAGGAACAAGCTGACTTCCTCAAACAACTCGTTGAAAAATATCCTATCGATTCTATCGAAGATGGTATGGCTGAAAACGACTGGGAAGGTTGGAAGATTCTTACAGACCTTATCGGTGACCGTTGCCAACTTGTAGGTGATGACTTGTTCGTTACTAACGTTAAATACCTCCAACGCGGTATTGAAGAAGGTTGCGCTAACTCTATCCTCGTAAAAGTTAACCAAATCGGTTCTCTTACTGAAACTCTTCGCGCTGTAGAACTTGCTCAACGTCACGGTTACACTGCAGTTATCTCTCACCGTTCTGGTGAAACTGAAGATGCTACTATCGCTGACATCGCAGTTGCTACAAACGCAGGTCAAATAAAGACCGGTTCTGCAAGCCGTTCTGACCGTATGGCTAAGTACAACCAACTTCTCCGTATCGAAGAAGAACTTGGTGCTGCTGCTAAATATGGTTGGGGCAAAAAGACAAAAAGACAATAATTGTCAACTGAGAGGAAAGTTTTCGCTTTCCGTTTAGTATAAATAAAAAAATCTCCGGTATGCCTGTTCAGGTTTTATCGGAGATTTTTTATTTCGTTGCTATTTTGAATTTTAGTATTATGTCACGGTTTTGTATACAATCTGCAATTTTTGAAATAGAATCTCAATAAGAAATAATCATCATAATATTCATACTAAAAAGCATCCGATAGTGAGCGCCTTTTTGTTTTATAAATATCGGTTTTTTAATTTTCAAAGCGTATAACGCGGATTCCGGTCAGATTTCTGTTCCTTTTTATAAATTCGCAGAGAGGTACTTTAGTAATCTCTACTTTACCATTACTGCTGGAAGCGTGCATCAAGTACGGCTCACCATCTTTTTTTACTATTATGCCCATGTGTGACACATCTAAATCTTTTAGATTGCATGTGAGAGCTACAACGTCGCCGTCTTTAAGACTTTCTTTTACCGACTTTGAGTATAAGTCACGACTTTTTATATAAGGGTATCTGTGATTTCTGTATCCAACTTCAGTATTTTTTATTTTTTCAAAAGTTATTGAATCAGCCAATGCCGGGTAAGAACTACTGTGTGCGCTCATAAAGTCTATGTTTTTCACCATATAACTATGTAATGGCAGCCTGTTCGTCACCTCAACAAAATTTCCTCTGTAAGAATTGTCAATAATCCAGTCCGAAATGTAGTGTAGCCTTGAAGCATATCCGTCTAATTTCCCATTTCTGTACCGGATTCTTTCAAGGTTATAGACATAGTCTCTCCATGAAGTTCGGCGTTCGCCTGCGGTGTATGAAAGAGCCATTACTGTTTCTACAAAAGTTGTACAATCCAGTTCGTCAAGATTTACTGTCAGCATCTCCGTTTCACCTTCTAAAGTATGTGCTACGTACGGAGTGCCTAAAAATTCCTTTCCGATTTCTAAAATTCTTTCTCCGGAATCTTTGACATCTGCGTATTTTACAAGAATATTTGTAATTTTTGTTGTATCTGATTGCTCATTATGAAAAGAAATTTCGTCAAGAGTGACTGCTTTCGCTTGAAAAACAAGAAGCGGTGTTAGTAATAATATTGAAAATCTCATATTTTTATTTGTTTCAATTTCTAAAATTTTTGCGAATTTACTAATAATTGAAGAAATTCCAAAATCCTTTTTTGCCGGTTTTAGGTTCTAAAAGTAATTTTATAAGCGTTTGTTACAAACTGTAACATACAAAACAGAAGAAAAAACGCAGAAAAATTAGGTAGAAAAGAAGTGGAATTGAAAACACTGCCATAAAAATATGTTTTACAACATAAAAATTTTCATAGTGCAAATAATTGATACATAGGGAAGTGGGCAAAAACGCCAAAAAATAGTGAAAAAATAATTGCCAAAATATTTGGTTGGAAAGGACAAAAGGCGTAACTTTGCACTCGCTTTTGAGCAGCGGCGCAAGGGCATCGGCAAAAACGCTGATAAAAAAGTTTCAAAAAAAACTTCTAAAAATTTTGTCAGTTCAAAAATTAGTCGTAACTTTGCATCGCTTTTCGCTCCAAGACGGAGCGGTCAAAAAAGCCGAGAGAACATTGAAAGAATTACAATAGACGAAGTAGTACAAGAGAACGTGAAGACGAAGATGTAAGTCGGAGTCTGAAAAGATTTCTCTGTCAATTCAACAGCGTTTTAAACAATAAAGTCTGCTGAGTCAATCAAAACTTCAGGAGTTTTGTTTTGGTACAACAATAAAAAGTTGTCGTAAATTTTCAAA
>SAMEA104315426__coassemble_268_pt1 | contig 45226 bp, 35 predicted proteins | sample SAMEA104315426__metabat2_low_PE_027 | metagenome-assembled genome bin SAMEA104315426 (sample SAMEA104315426) | gut metagenome | biome: Monkey gut; feature: monkey-associated habitat; material: faeces | place: China | collected 2013 | reverse complement strand
TCAGTATGTAAGGGGACTTACGGCATTTGTTAAAGATTTTTCGTGGACAGTAGTGCTGTAAAAAATATTATGAATACAAAAAATAATACTTACATACCACAAGTTGCTGACACTTCAAAGGTAGAACTTCCCGAAGACCTTGTAAAACTTACTGAACTTATGGCTCGAAATGTTCACGAAGTGTGGGCGCAAACACGAATACAACAGGGATGGATTTATGGACAAACACGCAATGATACACTTAAGCAGCATCCATGTCTTATCCCTTATGATGAACTGCAGGATTCTGAACGTGAATACGACAAAAATACTGCCATTGAAACAGTAAAATTGATTATTAGTTTAGGCTACAAAATTGAAAAGGTTAAGTAATTTGTAAAAAATATTGATATTAACCGCCATCTGACATTAAATTTGTTAATTCTTTTTTAAAGAGTCGAAAATCAAACCATTATGAAATTTTGTAAAAAAAATAATAGCCAATCGCACAAAACCTTCATGGAATGGGTCGATACCGTTCTCTCCGGTGGTGTCTTAAAGCAACTTGGAGTCTATGCGTTGATTACCATTGGATTTTATTTACTATTTGTTTTGATTGCAGTTATTTTCGGAGATGTTTTTTTTGTTTCACATAGAGATACGTCAATATTCGGTTATATGCGCGGTGTTATGTACTATTTTTTCGATGCCGGTAATCTACATGCGGAGACATCTACTTCTGCTAAAATTATATCTCCGTTTGTATCTTTCATCGGAATGGTCTTTCTTGGCGGATTGCTAATTACGACTCTTACAAATATCGTAGAGCGACGCATTAACAATGTTTCAAATGGGTTAGTGACATATAAGGGCATACGAGGACACGTTGTCATTATCGGATATGGAGAAATAACGGTTTGCCTTCTTAATGATATATTCAAACACGAAATACAAAAATCTGATAAAAATTGCCTACCAAAAGTTATTATTCTTACAAGTCAAGACGCAAAACGTGTACGAGTAGAAATAAAGTCACAACTCCCTAATGATTTTGATAAATATGTTTATATATATTCCGGTGACATAGAATCAGCAGTACATATTGAAAGACTAAACATAGAATACGCTAAAGAGGTATATATTTTAGGCGAAAGTAATGAAATAGGACGAGACTCAAAGAATCTTGATTGTGTAAGAATTATTTGCGAGTTGCGGAGTAAATGCAAAGACGTTATGCCGATACTTACAGTAAACGTACAGCTTAATCGCCCGGCTTTTTATTCAGCAGTTAAGAAATTGGAAATTCCATTAGACTATGTAAATGCAGATGGAAAACAACAACTTTATTTTAGGCCATTTAATTTCTATGAAAACTGGGCTAGACTGCTATGGGGGTATTATCGTAAAGATGGTTACGATGTTCTTGACTTTGACCCCGAGATGGCCGGTTCATCTCATGCACTCACTGAAGATTCAAACCGATATGTCCATCTTGTTATTGTGGGTTTCAATCGTATGGGTAGAGCCCTATTATTGGAAGCCATTCGCATTTGCCATTATCCTAATTTCAATGAACAGACCGGTGCAAATAAGACCATTATAACAGTAGTTGACCCGGAAATTGACAGACTGCAACCGCTGTTTGAGTCACAATATCCGTATATCAAGGAGATTAGTGATATTGAAGTAAGGTACGAAGATGCTTTTATTGAAGATGAGAGGATTCGTTCGATGCTCATTGATTGCGCAACAAATCAGCAAGAATTGCTGACAGTAGCAATATGTCTTCGTGACCCTGATTCAAGCCTTTCAACAGGTCTAAGCCTTCCCGAACCTTTATATTTCAGTACCAATAATAAAGGAACTTCAGTCAACAACAATGTGCGAATACTTATCAGACAAGAACTGCAGAAAGGTATATGTGAAGTTCTTAAAGCAGACAAATATAAATTCAAAAACGTTCAAGTATTCGGCATGCTCACTGAAGGTATCAGCAGAGATCTCCTTGACGATTCTGCTGCAATGTTGGTAAATGCCAAATTCAGTGGAATTGACATTTCAGATAAGGAACAGCGTGAAAATGCACGTGGATTGTGGTATGCAGCAAACGAAGATATGCGTTGCTCAAACCGCTATCAGATAGAAATGTATGATGCTTATGAACGTTATGAACAATATGTCTCAAAAGAATCATTATATAGGATGGAGCATCTGCGATGGTGTGCTGAGCGTCGTATTATTGGATATCGTTATGATAAGATAAAAGACAAAAAGTTTAAGACTCATCCGCTGCTGATACCATATTTTGACCTTCCCCTTGGTGAAAAAAATAAAGACATCAGTGTTATTGAAACCCGTAAGTTGATAGAGCGTATCTGCAAAATATTGTGACTTACAAGTTTTGTACCCAAGATACACCATAAGGAATTCTTAATCACACGTATAGTTAATCTATAAGCCTAGTCCTGTTTGGTATGATTATCATAGCAATGAGAATATCAATATAATTGAAAAATTTTAGTAATATTGTTCCAAAAGAGTCTTTTAGACTAATACGATTTTTTGAATAAATCAGAAATATAATAAAATATTTTTTAACCCATTGAATTACTCATAAAAACATGAAAAATTGGAGACACGTATGCATATTTGTTAGTTCTACATTCAAGGATATGGATACAGAACGTGATGCCTTGCGCAACCTAGTTGAGCCAAAACTAAATCATTATCTTGAAAAGTATATGATATCCGTTGAGTTTATTGATTTAAGACACTGTGTAAAGACTGACAAGAGGTTTACTGAAACTGAACGAGAAAAGCAAATTTGTTCTGTATGTTTAGAAGAAATAGATAAGTGTTTTCCATATTTCATAGGTCTGCTTGGTCACCGCTATGGGTGGATTCCGCCTAAGGGTGTCATTGAAAATGACAGCATCAATATGTTGCCAGTGGAGGAAAGTGAATTGAGTGTTACTCTACATGAATTCAACCGTGGTCTATTATCAAAAAGTTCAGATGCGAGAGGTTGTATATTTGTGAGAAAGGGATCTTCTTATAGAAATCTCAATATTAACGATTTGGAAGATTATGTTGATAGAGGAAAAGAAAAAAATATTGACTCCATTAGAAATTATATTATAAACAATGACAAAATCAGTACCATTGAGTATGACATTGACCTAGGTAATATAACTGCTTCTTCTATCAGTGAATGGGTAGATATGGCTTACAATGCGATAATTGATCTATTAACTCCTGAATATGACAACATAGATAGGGATGATGAACTATTTGCGTTTTATTCGTCACAAGAAAGGTATGTACAAAGTAAATTAAAGAATTTCAGGGGCAGAGAAGTAGAATTGAAAGAATTCTCTTGCAAGATGAAAAAAAGAAATGGTTGTATTATTGCAGAAAAAGAATATGGTATGGGAATGCATAGTTTTATATGTGCCGCATACGATAGCTATAGGCAGAATACAGACAATATATGTCTATTTTATTCATCACAGGCTAGTTTAGGGAATTTAAAATTTGAGGAAGTTCTATATTATTGGCTAAAATCTCTTAATAAAAACTACATAAATGAAGATGTTTCCTTTGACAGAATTTCTGGAAATATAGATCTTCTTGTTGAAAAGTTCAAAAAATATATTGAACTTTTAAAACAACGGGGTAAAGAAATTTATGTGTTTATGTGTAAAGAAGGCAAGTCAATGCCAAATTCTTTTATGTCACTTGACATAATATTATGCACTCTTTGCCTATATGATGATAAAATTATGGCATATCGTCCCTTGATGTATATGCTTGGTCCACTTAAGAAAGGAACTATAGCGCAGATTGTGGAATCCTTAAGACCACAAGTCCGTTCAAAATTATTGAGGCATCCAAAGTCATCTTTTGCCAGATGGCTTGCAATGGCTATTATGCAGTTGGATAGGCTTGATAAAATGGACTTTCTAACAATAAGGAATAATTTAAATATAGACAGCGAGCAAAGTATTGTCAAATATCAGCTTGAAATGATAGACGAGTTTGACTATGACGCTGACGAGATGTTGTCCAAATGGCATTCTAAGATACGCAAATATATGGGGGCAAGGTTGGTGGATAAAATTATTTATTGCTTAGGAATAGCAGAACTAGGCATACCAGCAAGTCTTTGCTGTTCAATAGTTGGCTGTTCTTTGACCGAGTTTACTTTAGTTTGTTATGCGCTTGGAGACGATATTGTGTGTGAGAATGCGAGCGGACTATGGAGCTTAAAGAATTCATCTGTCCTTTATGTTGCATTGGAAGAGATATTGGCCAATGATAGGAACGATGTTCTTTCTGCAATGAAGTCATATATTGAAACAAATCCTTATATATCAAATTCTGCATTAAGAATATACATCTTGTCTGGCGATGTTGAGGACGTCGTGAAAATGCTAGAGCCCTTTATTAATTTTAACGAGATACGCAAGACAACTTTCATAGATGACATTATATGGTTAGGTAGCTTTATGCCTGAAGAACTAAAAAATTTCTTCGTCAAAATGACCAAGACACCAAACAGCCTTTCGTATAAATTCTTGTTTTATATCATCAACTGCATAAAGAACCTTGGTGATGAGCCGACCAAGCGCGTCTTTGCTGAAATTATTTTTATCCTCAAGAAATGGCTGACAGAATTATGGGAAAAACACAAGATTGATGCTAAGATACATAGTATTCTTGGAGATATAATTTCTTGTGTTGTAGACTTTTACCATAAACAAGGCGATTATAGAGCTTTAAATGAAGAACTCAGATATGGATTGGAATATTCTGAAAGTTTGCTTGACAAGTATCCACTTTGGACTGAGCCATATCTTTATTTTATATATAAAATGGTAAATCTTTATGATCATGGTACCAATTTTAATCTACTAAAGACTACTATAGTTCCACTTGAAAATAAAAACACTATAAAAATTCCCAAAGACAACGATGCTACACTATATGCGATCTGTCTGGTTGAGACTTATAAATATTTTGTAGTTTATGGCGAACATAATGTTATGCACTTTGCTAGTAAGGCTATCGATATTTTTATGGATATGTTTGACAGACACAGTAGTATAAATACAGTGCTAGGACCTAATGATCTTCTTCGCAATCTACTTTACTATGTACATATTATATTGACTATTGATGAGAATTCACCAAAGAAAGTTCTTGATAAAGATTGGGTGCAAGAGAAAGGATGGAAAATAATAAGAAAATGCATGTGCTATAAAAAGTTTTTTAAAGACGATGTCGCTTTATATTATTATTATGACCTTATAGGAAAACTCCTCAAGCATTCTCAAGACAATATTAATGATAGAATATATACTTTGTATATGTATGTGTATGAACTCATTGAAATTGACAGTTCTTTAGATTATCTTGCTTTTACGGTATTATCTCGAAGCAGTTCCGAGGTGAGCATTAGTTTTGCTGCATACTTCAATCTGATGTCAGTTGTTTTCCACCTATTGTCTCAAGTTGAAGGAAATGCTATTCCATCAACTGAATGGCTTATAAATAAGAATTCAACTATGGCTCCGGGTATAACAATTAAGAAGAAAACTCATTTGAGTTTTGAAGATGAATTGGAGGGCATAAAACCTATAATTGGGGCAAAAGATATGAATTCAGATCATTCATATTTATTGAATGATTCGTTTATATTGCTATATGAGTCAATGATAAATGTGCAATTGAAGGAAAGATTCACTGATATAGTTATGGTCAAAAGCCTATATAACAGTTTATGTACTTTAATACGTAATTCGGAATTTTCAGATTTATTACCGCATAGGCTTAAAGTCGTTAATCGTAGTCTGTTGGATGAAATTTTGGAAGGATGCAGCCAAGAGTTTTCGCTATATAATGATTTTTCAGATTGCTTTGGAATAGATGGCGATTCTTTTATTAAAATGTGGGAAAATGGAGATCCTGAACTTGATTATGGTATTCAGATATATGATAATCCTGACCAATTTACATGGTCAAGGAGAGAATTAGAACAAAGGGTACAGAATTCAGATTACAAGTCCATAATTGAAGAGTTCGGCAGCAAGGAGGAATTATCTTTATATGAGGCATATTATTTGGGCTTGGCTTTTATGAGAACCGGGACGTACGATTGTGCCTTCAATGTTATAAATAATTTGTTTTTTCAAGATTTGCCTGAAACTTTGATGACAAATGGGGTGAGATTTTCAATTCTAACCAATTACCTCATAGCTTGTATCTTGTCCCATCATTTTGAGGAATATGAGGAAGTTTATGAAACTTTGGAACAGGAGGACCGTGAGGATGAAGACATTGTAAAAATTCATAAGGCCTATCAGATTTTCGTTAAGGATGGTGAATTAAATATCCCCCTTGATAAGCCTTATGGGTATATAATATAAAATGATATAAAGTCTAGTAGTATTAATATATACTTTGTTCCTTTTGCGCAAAATTGCTAGTTGTTTTCGTCTCAGGAAGAATTTGAAGTGTGATTTTATGCTTTTTGAGATATGTAATAAATAAGTATTTAGGGTCATTTTATAAGAACATTTTATTTGATAAATTTGTGATTTTGCAATTTCGCCAGTTGTTCGGACTGAAGCGCTAACTTGTTGTATATTAGATCTTTATTTCTTTAATCTGATAACATAATAAAAGCAGGAGGAAAACTTTTTACGCTTTCCTCCTGCTTCTTTTATTATTTTTGCTATTTATTAGTCAAATATGTGTTTTAATCTGCTGAAGATGTTTGTGGCAGTGGTTTTGTCCGGTGTGATGCCAGGCTGACCTTTAAGGCTTTCAAACATTTTCTTCTGTTCGTCATTAAGTTTTTCCGGAATATATACCATAATGTTGATGAGTTCATCTCCTGCATCGTATCTGTTGCCGATACCTTTGCCTCGCATACGGAGTATTTTACCGGATTGTGTGCCGGCAGGTATGTTGAGCCTTGCACGACCGCTGAGGGTAGGAACTTCTACTGCTCCGCCTAATACTGCTGTAGGCAAGTCAAGCATCAAGTTATATACCACGTCTTTGCCGTCACGGATAAGACTTTCATGTGGAATTTCTTCAATTACTACCTGCAAGTCACCATTTATGCCGTTTGCGCCACCTCTGCGGGGTGCATTACCTTTACCGTGAATTGGTACAATATTGTTGTTTTCTACACCGGCAGGAATTGTGAATGTTACTACGCTTTCCTGGCGTACTACACCTTCACCGTTACAGAACGGACACGCTTTCTTCACAACTTTTCCTTCGCCTTGACAAGTAGGGCAGGCGGTTTGATTCATCATCTGTCCGAATGGAGTGTTTACCACGGACTGTTTGACGCCTGTGCCGTGACAGTCCGGGCAAGTGTCTATCGCTGTGCCGTTTTCAGCACCGGTTCCGTTACAGTGGCTACATTTAACGGTAGTAGGAATTTTGAGAGTTTTGGTAGTGCCGTTGGCGATTTCTTCAAGGGTGAGTTTTACTTTCACTCTCAAGTCATTGCCTCGCTTTACGCTCTGGCGAGCTCCGCCTCGGCTTCTTCTACGGCTGCTGAAACCGATTACGTCTCCGAATAGGTCTTCTATATCCTCTACGGAGAAACCACCGAATCCGCTGCCACCGAAACCGCTGAAACCGCTACCGAAACCTTGTGGTCCGTCTGCACTGCCGTATTGGTCGTATCTTGCACGCTTTTCGTTATCGCTCAGCACACTGTACGCTTCAGCAGCTTCCTTAAACTTTTCTTCCGCTTCCTTATCACCCGGATTTTTATCAGGGTGGTACTTAACGGCAAGTTTTCTATATGCCTTTTTTATTTCATCAAGTGTGGCTTTTTTATCCACACCAAGCACTTCGTAATAATCTCTCTTTGCCATATATGAAAATTATTGGCATACAACCACTTTTGCGTGGCGCAGCACTTTATCGTTGTACATATAACCTTTTTCTACAGTGTCAAGAATACATCCTTTCATCTTTTCATCTGTAGCAGGAACCATAGCTACCGCTTCGTGGAATTCAGTATCAAATTTCTTTCCTGACGTTTCCATTGCTTTCACGCCGCTCTGTTCCAAGTATTTTACAAGTTTATTATAAATAAGTTCAACGCCTTCTTTAAGTGTCTTTGCGTTTTCGTCGTCTTTCATTGCCGCAAGACCGCGCTCGAAGTCATCTACGATAGGTAATATGCCTTTAAGTGTTGATTCCGCAGCGTTTTTTATAAGCTCGGTACGTTCACGCATAGTCCTTTTGCGGAAATTGTCAAATTCAGCCATCAAGAACAGGTATTCTTTCTTTTGATCCTCAATTTGCTTTTCACGAGCTTCAACATCTGCCTTAAGTTTGTCAAGTTCGCTTAGCTCGGTATTTTCTTTAGCAACTTCTTCCGCAATAGTATCTTCTACAACGGCTTCTTCTTGCTCTAATACGTCTTTTGTATTTTCTTTTTCTTCGTGATTTTCCATTTTCACGTTTTTATGCTTGTTACTCATAATCTAAATCCTTTTTTTATTGTCATTAACAGCAAAAACTTTGCCAAAGTGATGTAAATAATGTTACATAATGCGTGCTGCTCGTTCATTTAAAGTATAAGTACTACGGACCGCACCTCACCGAGGTGCGAGTAATGGTGGATATTCTGTCACCGCATGGCGCACTGCGTGCTTATACGGTGTTGCTTACAGCTGAATGTTTTCGATTTCCTTGAAGATGTCGCATTTTTACTCACTGTGCTATATATATTATTAAATGGAAGAACTGTGCATAATATGCGTTTTTAGATTCTTGAACAGCTGTGATGCTTTTTTTGCAGTGGCTTCATCTTCGAAAATGCCGAACACCGCTGCACCCGAGCCGGTCATTGATGCATAGACTGCGCCTAAATCAAATAGCAAATTTTTTACATTTTCTATTTCCGGGTGATTAGGAAATAGTGATTTTTCAAAGTCGTTCACCACTGAGTCTTTCCACTCGGATATGTGATGTGAAAGAAGCGATTTCAGTTCCGGTACGTCATTGTTCGGGATAACTCCGGAGTATGCCTCTTTCGTAGATACTGCGGATTCCGGCTTCACAATGAGAATTTTGTACTGCGAAAGATCAATATTTGCCGGAGTGAAAATATCGCCTATACCTGTAGCGAAGGACGGTGTATCGTATATAAAGAACGGACAGTCTGCACCGATAGTCTTGGCTATTTGTGCCATTTTTTCGTTATCCATGCCGAGGCTGAACAATTCATTCAGCATCTTGATAGTGAATGAAGCATCTGCAGAGCCTCCGCCGAGTCCTGCTCCGTCAGGGATTATTTTGTGCAGATTGATTTCAACGGCAGGAATGTTGTTGAAATATTGTTTGACGGCATTGTATGCTTTGATGACGAGATTTTTTTCAGGAGGGCAGTCAACACTGTTACCGGTGACATTAAGAATAAGTTTGCCGGTCTTTGACGGCGTTATTTCCAGAATGTCGCACCAGTCAACGGGATACATAAGTGTAGAGATATTGTGGTAACCGTCAGCTCTGCGATTTAATATTTGCAGTCCGATATTTATCTTGCAGTTCGGGAAAGTTATCATAAATGAGTAAGTATCAAAGAGTGAATTAAAAGTAAAGTAGTGATGTGTTTTGCATCACTACTTTACTATATCTGTTTTTGATGTCATGTTTTTGACATCACATTATTTTACCATTGATTATTGTTTTGAGGAGGTACGTTGTTCGGCGTAAACTGATTGTTCGTGTCGTTGTTGTCAGTGTGAGGAACATCACCGTACTCGTTCGGAAACATATCGCTTTCTTTGGCATAAAAAACTATCAAAATGATAGAACCTATACAAATAACCAAGTTGAGAAGAACAAGCCAACCTGATTTACCTGTATCATGAAGTCTGCGTACGCATAGTCCAAGACCGGGAAGAAAGAATACAAGGTTTACGATATAAGAAAGTGCTTCATTGCCGACAATGCTGTAACTTAAACCTGATGCAACTATGCCTACAATAAAAGTGAACAATTGAAACCACCAGAATTCTGAACGAGAAGCTCTGCCGGAAAAGTTGCAGTAGTTCTCTGTAAGAGCCTTTTTAACGGCTTCGCCGAATGTTAATTGTCTTTGATACATAATTTAATGTTTAATTAGTTGGTAATTCTATATATGTTGCAAATATACAAAACTTTTTTTAACATCTTACACTATTTTGCAATAAAAAACACACACTGCCCGGCGGACAGTGTGTGTTCTGATATATGTTCTCTATAAAATTATGCTTTATAAAGTGCTACGTCAGCAGGGTTGAATGAAGCAATGAATGAAGCGTGTTTTTCAACTTCAGCTTGTGCAAAGTTAACATATACTTTAGCACTCTTGGTCATTGATTCAGAAGCGTAGCGGGTTGCGTCTGTGATAAGGAGGAAGCTCATCACTACGTCACCTGCCATTTCTACAAGACGACGTGCCACGAATGAAGTGTATTCAGGGTCGTTAACTTCGTTAACAGAAGCAACTGCAGCCTGATACTTTGCAAGCATATTTTTTACAATTTCCTTTTGTGCTGCAAGTTCTTCGGAAACAGGCATCTTGTCGTATTCTTCGAAGAGAACGTTGTAAGAACCTGTAGTGACGTGTCCGATTGCTGCTACTACTTGAAGCTGTGTAGTACCTTCGTAGATTGAAGTGATACGAGCATCACGATAAACGCGTTCGCAAGCATAGTCTTTCATAAAGCCTGAACCGCCGTGTATCTGGATAGCATCGTAAGCATTTTGGTTGCAGTATTCACTACCCAGACCCTTTGCAAGAGGAGTAAGTGCTGAAGCAAGTTTGTTGTATGCTTTCATTTCAGCACGTTCTTCCGGTTCAAGTTTACGTTCTTTAGAGATATCTTCAAGTGCCTTGTAAACGTCAACGTAGCGAGAAGTCTCGTAAAGCAAGCAACGAGAAGCGTCAAGTTTAGCTTTCATCAATGAAAGCATTTCGTAAACTGCAGGGAATTCAATGATTGCTTTGCCGAACTGTTTACGTTCTTTAGCATAGCCGAGTGCTTCACGGTAAGCGATTTCGCTTACACCTACGGATTGCGCTGCGATACCAAGACGAGCACCGTTCATAAGTGCCATAACGTACTTGATAAGTCCCATCTTGCGAGAACCGCAAAGTTCTGCTTTTGCATTTTTATATACGAGTTCGCAAGTAGGAGAGCCTTTGATACCCATTTTGTTTTCAATACGGCGTACTGTTACACCACCTTGACGTTTGTCGTAGATAAACATTGAAAGGCCACGGGCATCTTTTGAGCCTGCTTCGGAACGTGCAAGTACCAAGTGGATATCACTGTCACCGTTTGTGATGAAACGTTTTACACCGTTAAGGCGCCAAGTACCGTCTTCATCTTGTGTAGCCTTAAGCATCACTGATTGAAGGTCAGAACCTGCATCAGGCTCTGTAAGGTCCATTGACATTGTTTCGCCACTGCATACACGAGGAATAAAACGTGACTTTTGGTCTTCGTCACCGAATTCGTAAAGTGTTTCAGCACAGTCTTGAAGACCCCAAAGGTTTTCAAAACCTGTATCTGCACGGCTTACGATGTCGGCAGCCATAATGTACGGAGTGATAGGGAAGTTAAGACCACCGAAACGGCGTGGCATTGCCATACCCATAAGACCTGCCTGGCGGCATGCCTCAAGGTTACGTTTTGTGCCGTCAGCATAGATAACACGACCGTTTTCTACGCGAGGACCTTGATGATCAACATCTTCAGCATTGCCTGCAATGATATTGCCGCATAAGTCACCTACGATTTCAAGAACCTTGTCGTAGTTGTCCATAGCATCTGCAAAATCTGTCGGTGCGTAGTCAAACTTTTCAGCTTCTGAATAGTTACGTTCTTTAAGAGCCACAATTTTCTCCATCAATGGGTGAGAAAGGTGGAGCTTGAGGTCAGGATTGTCTGTATAAAAGTTAGCCATGATTATCTTTACTTGGAATTTTTCTTGTAATACTTAATGAGTTTAGGCACAACGTCTTCAACATTACCTGTAATCACATAGTCTGCTATTGTGTTAATAGGCGCGTTAGGGTCATTGTTGATAGAGATGATGATAGAACTTTCCTGCATACCTGCGATGTGTTGGATTTGACCTGAAATACCACATGCAATGTATAGTTTTGGACGAACTGTTACACCGGTTTGACCGATTTGGCGATCGTGTTCTGTAAAGCCCGCATCTACTGCGGCACGAGATGCACCTACTTCACCGCCGAGTGTTGCTGCAAGTTCGTGGAGAAGTTGGAAGTTTTCTTTGCTTCCCACACCGTAACCACCTGCAACGATGATTGGTGAATTTTTGATATTGATTTTTGACTTTTCAATGTGACGGTCAATAATTTCTACTACGAAATCTGTGTCAGCAACGTATTTTTTAGCATCAAGGTTGATGACTTCACCTTTATGGTTAGCATCAAAAATTTCTTTACGCATCACGCCTTCACGCACTGTTGCCATCTGTGGACGGCAGTCAGGGTTAACGATTGTAGCCACGATGTTACCACCGAAAGCAGGGCGGATCTGGTAAAGCAAGTTTTGATATTCCTTACCGGTCTTAGGATCAGTGTGGTCGCCGATTTCAAGTGATGTACAGTCTGCAGTAAGACCGCTGTGGAGGCAAGATGAAACGCGTGGACCGAGGTCACGACCGATGCAAGTTGCACCCATGAGGCATACTTGAGGTTTGATTTCCTTGAAGAGGTTGATAAGGATAGCAGCGTGAGGATTTGAAGTGTAAGGGTAAAGACGTTTGTCTTCCACTTTATAAACTACGTCAGCACCGTAAGGGAAAAGTTGGTTTTCAATACCGTCTAACTTGTCACCAATAACGAGAGCTTCAAGTTTCACGCCTAAGCGAGTTGCTAATTGACGACCTTTGGTCAAAAGTTCAAGGCTGACGTCGGCAACTCTGCCATCTTCAAATTCGCAATATACGATTAAATTGTTGTTATCAGACATAGGAGTTTATGATTTATTTTTGGTCAACCTTTGCGATTAGCCAATGGTGTGATTAGTAATCAATTCTTTGATGAGGTTTTCAAGTTGCTCATCGTTATTTTCAAGACGTAAACTTTCTTTAGCAGTGAAAACAACGTTTTCGATAGCTTTTACCTTAGTAGGAGAACCTGCCATACCGATTTGTGCAGGGTCTGCTTCAACGAATGCAGCACCCCATTCAGGTATGTTAAGGTATTCGCGAGCATTAACGTATGCTTGTGCATCTTCGGAAAGTTTTGCTTTTTCTGAAGTGGAAACGGCACGTTTGTATTTCATCACTCTATGTGCATTGCGCGGACGGCAGTCTGCGGCAGAACCGTTGACGGTAACAACACATGGAAGAGGTGCTTTTACAGTTTCAACACCGGATTCAAGGCGGCGAAGAACTGTCACGTAGCCATCTTTTAAGTCAAGAATATCTTCAGCGTATGTAACTTGTGGAATACCAAGCTTTTCTGCAATTTGAGGACCTACTTGCGCAGTATCGCCGTCGATAGCCTGACGACCACCGAGAATGATGTCATAGTTTTCAATTTTCTTAACAGCTTGAGCCAAAGAGTAAGAAGTAGCAAGTGTGTCTGCACCGCCAAGCACTCTATCTGTCAAAACTATACCGCCATCTGCTCCGCGGAAAATCGCTTCACGGATAACTTCTGCAGCACGAGGGAGACCCATTGTAAGGATAGTAACTTTTGACCCGGGATTTGCATCTTTGAGTCTTAATGCTTGTTCAAGGGCATTAAGGTCTTCAGGGTTGAAAATGGCAGGGAGCGCAGCGCGGTTTATAGTGCCATCTTCTTTCATTGCATCTTTTCCTACATTACGGGTGTCAGGCACCTGTTTTGCAAGAACTACGATGTTTAGACTCATAATTATTACTTTTAAATTTATATTAAGTATTATGTTATTTGCTATAATTGTGGCTTTTAACAGCGTGCAAAGTTACTAAATTTTTGCCATTTTTTCAAATTCTGTTTATTTATTAACCGATTTGAAATATTAAAAACATTAAATAAGGCTATGTTCACTGCTCTTTCATTTAACGTTGAGACAGTATAGGTTACTTTTTGAATGTAAGAGCTGCACAGGAGCATCAACTACACAGCTTTAACAAATTTTGGTAATGCCGGCTTTTGAAGTTGCCACTCTATGTTCATCGGATAATTGCCGTAGGAACTTATGTAATCTACCTGCCCCATACAATAATACGGACACGTGTTTCCGAAAGCATCTCTTTTACTTTCTCTGACGAATAATATAAATCTGCGTCCGTTTTCCTTTTGTTCCGTGTAGCGTGCACCGTTGTTTGTGTGTGAAGCATTGTTTTGTGACTGCCAATGAAAACGATTTTCGCTGATGAAATAGTCGTTGTACTGTGTTGTCGGTGAAAAGTCTTTGTCTGACTTGTTAAGTGTGACGAAAAGCAATTCCGTATTATATTCTTGAAGGTAAAACAAGCCTGCCGCACTGCCTTGCATTCGCCTTTCAGCAGTTTGTCTGTTGAAAATAGTGAATATTTCTTCACGTGTGTAGTTGCCGTATAATTCCAATTCGTCGGGATAGCCGTTCTCAAGACGATACGTTTTGAACTCGAGGTTTTCAATGATGTAATCAATGATTTCGCTCATTTCCTGCTTAAATAGCGGATATTGCTCTACAGTGGCAAGTGCTTCGTTGACAGAAGTAAAACTCGTCTTATCAATTTTGTCTTGGTACAGTGCGTAGTAAAGCATTATTTTGTAATGTTCGTTTTCATCATCTGTTACCACACAGTGATTTGCAAGAAATCTTTGTATAAACAGAAGGTAGGAAAGAGTGTTGATATGGATAAGGTTCGACATTCCTTTTATGAGCCTTGATGTAATTTCATCATTCTCGAAATTTGTGCATTTTCCCGCATTTCTTTTAAGTACGGTCCAGCAAGAATTATTTTTATAAATAAGACGTATATCCTGACCATTATTGGCAACGAATTGAGAAAGGGTTGGTGTGGTGTCGTATGACATCAATTCTTTGACGAGTCTGCGAGAATTGTAGATGGCGCTGTGTATATTGTCAAGAATATAGTTTTTCGCTTTCTGCTCCATATATATGGAACAACCTTGCGGAAGAAGTGTAAATCCGTTTTTTACCTGTTCTTCAATACTCTTATCTTGGCGTGTACATAATGCTCTGAAACGACTTGTGAAATCGTATTGGCGATTCACTTGCGCAACAAAGTCCAACACTGTGAGGAAATCTTTATTTTCGCTTAATCGGAGTCCACGGCCTAATTGCTGCAAGAATATGGTCAAACTATCAGTAGGGCGGAGAAATAGAGCTGTGTCCACTTCCGGTATATCTACGCCTTCGTTGAATATGTCAACTACACATAGATAGTTTATTTCGCCTGATGCAAGTGCTTTATTTAGTCTTACACGTTCTTCAGCATTTGTATCTGATGTAAGTGCTTCCGCCGAGAGTCCGTATTGGCGTAATTGTGAAGCCATGTAAATCGCATGACGCTTGTCAGAACAGAAACATAGGGCGTGGCATTTAGTTTCATCAGGAATATATTCTTTAAGTTTTCTGACAATCAGTCCTACTCGCTCTGTGTTGCAGAGTTTATCCGTCAATTTTTCAAGAATATATTTTCCATTTGCCCATAATTCATCACCTGAAATATCTACGGGGTCAGTGACGCAAATGTACTGGAAGGGGGTTAGTAATCCCTCTTCAAGTGCTTGCGGTAAACGGATTTCCGCACTTATCTTGTTTCCGAAATCCGGTAGCAGACTCACTTGGTCCATACGTTCCGGTGTTGCGGTAAGTCCTAATAGAATTTTTGGCTTAAAGTCATTGACAATAGTTCTATAACTGGAGGCAGATGCGTGGTGTGCTTCATCTATTACTATATAGTCATAGAAATCTAATCCATTCTGCTTGAGTGTATCAATGTTGTTATGCAGCGTGCTGACGGATACAAAAATATGTTCTATTGATCCCGGTTTGAAATGTCCCACCCATAAGTCACCGAAGTTTGCATCTTGTAGCACGCTTCTGTAAGCCCTGATACTCTGTTTGAGGATTTCCTCTCTGTGAGCAACGAAAAGGAGGGTAGGCCTTTTTGCTTTATTATTGCAGAATCGTTTATAGTCAAAAGCGGAAATAACCGTTTTGCCGGTACCTGTTGCTGCTACAATCAGGTTGCGGTAAAGATTATTGACATCTCTTTCCACTTGCAGGCGGTCAAGTATTGTCTTTTGATGCGGAAACAGTTGATAATGAGTGAGATTATCAGTATTGTCAGTAGCATTAAATCTGCTTCGTTGAATATTCAGTTCAGAATAAAATTTTTCTATTCCTCCAATTCTGAAATCTTCAAAATGGTCGCTATTCCAATATCTTTCGAATGTTGCAACAGCGGATTTGATTATATGCGGGTTTTCAATATTTGTCACGCGAATGTTCCATTCAAGTCCGTCAGTGTGTGCTGTATGCGAGAGGTTTGAAGAACCGATATATGCAGTGCTAAGTCCGGAGTTGCGTAAGAATATGTATGATTTTGCGTGAAGTCTTTCTACTGTGGAGTTGTAAGAAATACGTATTTCAGTGTTAGGCAGTTGTGATAATTGTTCCAGTGCTTTAGGCTCTGTAATTCCGCAGTACGTTGTGGTGATTATGCGAAGAATATGACCGTTTGTGGAGCAAAAATCTCTCAGTTTGTCTATTATCATTCTCACTCCGGATAGGCGTAAAAATGATACGATGATGTATATTTTATCTGCCGACTGTATGTCCCTTGTAATTTCAGAATTTAGTGATAAGCCGGACTGTCCTCCTGTGAATAAATTACTGACTCTGAACCCTGAAAGCGGCCTTATCACATTTTTACCTGTGACGCTCATCTGAGCTTTTTTTGCTTTAGAAACAACGCTTGAAAGCAGTTTAGGCAACGAAATATGTTCTTGCTCGGCGGCATCTATGGAATCCAGGAGTGCATTTACTTTGACAATCTTTTCTTCAATGCTGCAATCACTGTCTTCAAGTTTTCTACATAGCGAATCTGAAATATACTGTGCAAGAAGTTTTGACGATTCTGCATCATCAATAGAGTCGGTTTTGCATACGAGACCATTGTTTTCCGAGTCGATAATATCGTCTTTTAATTGATTATTGACAATATTTTCGTAAACGCCTTCTTTCAGTTTCATAGTAGGGAAGAGGTAATAGAATTTATTAGTACTGTAGATAAATGAATGGTACGAGGTCGGAACTGCTCACTTGGATTACTATAAATATGATAAGTGCTAATATTACAGCTTTAGTAACAGTGCCGAACTGTGAGTAATGGTATATAATTGCGTTGCTCAATTTTTGTGGAGTAAAATGGAGAACTAATGCTATTGCCATTATCGAAAGTACTGATGTGTAGCCGGTGATGAGCTGTGATGCTACTTCCGGGTGGAAGGACGTAAAGATCTGTTGCAGCATTTCTCCTACGTTTTCCATTGATTCCGAACGGAAAAACATAAATCCGAATGCCATAAATGTGAATGTGAAAATCACGTTCACTATATGCCTTAAGATACCGGGCTTATCATTCTTGGATATATGGAGCAGTTTACACCATATTTTGTGTGCCACGAGTAATATTCCGTTCCATGCACCCCATATAATGTACATCCAAGATGCTCCGTGCCACAGTCCGCCGAGCGTCATCGTTATCATCAGGTTCAAGTGTGCGCGAAGAGTGCCTTTTCTGCTACCGCCCAATGGTATGTACAGATAGTCTCTGAGCCATGTGGATAATGAGATATGCCAGCGGTGCCAAAATTCAGTAGGACTCTGTGATACAAGCGGTGCATTGAAGTTTGCATCAAATTTATAGCCTAACAGCAATGCTATGCCGATAGCCATATCGGAGTAGCCTGAAAAGTCGCAGTAAAGTTGTATAGTAAATCCGTAAGTGGCAATCACGTTTTCAAGTCCTGTGTATAGGGTGGGATCGTCAAATACTCTGTCAATAAATCCTCCGGAAATGTAGTCGGCTATAACTACTTTCTTTACGAGTCCGCACATAATGAAAAACATAGCCGTTGCCGTTTGTATCTGAGTGGGTCTATGGTTTCGTGCTATCTGTGGCAGCAACGTTTTTGCTCTGACCACAGGTCCTGCAAGCAGTGGCGGAAAAAATGTGAGGAAAAATATGTAGTGCAGGGGATTGGAGCAAGGTTTTATCGTGCCTCTGTATATATCCACGATGTAACTTATGGAGCGAAAGCAGAAGAATGAAATACCGGCAGGGAGAATGATGTCAAGCCGTTCAAAATTAACGTTCATAATGTTCGCAAATGTTTCACAAAGCATATTGAAGTATTTGAAATACGTCAGCATACCGAGGTTCACGAATACATTGACACCCACAAGTGCCTTCTTTGCAGAGGTGTTTTTAAGATTATATATGGTTTGACCTAATACGTAGTCAAAGATGCTAACGCCAAGCAGTATTATGACACACATTCCACTTGACTTATAGTAAAAGTAAAGTGAAAAGAGTATTGTGAATATCAATCGCAGTGTAAGACGGTTAAGCATCGTCTTGTATATTGCGAAGAATATTGTGAATAGAATAAAAAACAATGCAGTGTTAAAGAGCATTGGTCTTGCAGGGTCAAATGCAAGATAAGACAATATATTATTTAATATTTCCGTCATAGTTTTTCAGTACGTTTATAAGTGCATTGTAAAAGAGGTCGCCTTGTAGCAGGTAGCCTTTGTAAGAATTGTGGATATGGTCTCTTGCCATCAAGTCCTGTGCAGCCCATTGCTTTGAAGCGTTATTTCCGCCGGCAACTGCGTAAAAGTCGTAAACCGGAATATTATTATCATAGGCATATTTGATTATTACGTCTCGCATTTGCTTGACTTTCGTATTGATGACCATTGACGTATGTCTTACTTTTCTTCTTTTCTTTTTTCTTCTTTTTTTAGTGTAAGTATATGAAACTTTTGTCTTTTGACATTCCATGGGAGTTGTCAGAAGTATAGCTGCATCGGGATTATGTTTGCGAATATTTGCTATCATATAGTCGATGTCGGCTTCAAGCTGGTCGTTAGTGATGTTGCTGAAAGCTTCGTTTGTGCCGAGTGAAAGGATTACGAGGTCAGGATTAAAATGTGAAATGTCATAGCCTACGGTTCGCAGCTCATTGTATGTGGCGAATGTAGCTCCATTGTTTCCGATGGTATGGTATTCCACCCCGTAATTTCCATTATGAAGTGATGCACCGTAAATGTTTACTGTTTCAAGTGAGTACAGCGTCAATTTTGCTGTTACTACCGGCTGTGAAAGGAGTATGTCAGTATAGTAGTCTGACTGTTTGACGATGGGGGTCAACAGGATATTATGCTCGTTTGCCACTAATGTTACACTCAGTGGCGCGGATGCAAAAATTCTTATCCTGTCGAATGGAGAACCGTACGGGTTGCGGGTTGTTGATGTTGATAGGGTGATATCAAAGGTAGCTGTCTGAGGAGTAAATGTTGTCCCTGTAAATCCCATATCAGTAGCCCATGGCCTTTTCAGCAAACGAGATGTGATGCACTGAGTTGAAGTTGAGAAAGTGTATGTGTAAGGTTCATTAGTTCCGCAAATTTTGAGCGGACATATCAGTCCTCTGCCCGCATTTCCGAAATTTTCCTGAAGCAATTCTCTTACTCTGCCGGAGCCTACGTCTGCCTGAAGATGTGAGTCGCCGATATGGACGATGCTGAAAGTGTGTTTGTTGCTGTTACACAACTTTTTGTACAGTTTTTCCCAGTCATTGCCTTTCAGGTCAATTATGTTTGCCTTCAAGTTTAAAAACGGATAATTGTCGATAGGCTGCAAAGTCGCCAACGTATCGGTTAATGTCACTTTACCTTGTCGCACGGCTTCATCTTCCGCCATTGTCGGAAAATGACAGATTAAAAATGCGGTTAAGGCAACCAGTAGTGAAAGGCAGATATGTTTTTTTCTCTTCTTAGTCATAATAATCATTTTCCGATTTCCTCAATCAGTCTGTCTGAAAATATTTTTCCAAGCCTTGCACCTCCTTTGAATGACAAGTGGGTGTAATCCTTGTTGGTGTCCTTATTGTTAGTCCATTCAACTATGGAATTATTGCCGCCCATGGCGAGTTGCGTATCCCAAAATAATACGCCGAGCTCTTGTGCCATACGTCTTTGTGCTTTAATCATTGCCGGTACGGCTTTCATTGTCTGTATTTCACCATTTCGTCTTTCACCGCGGTCTCCTACTCCTAATATGAGTATGTCGGCATTCGGGTAGCAAGACTGTATTTTCAAAATATCCTTTTTAAGTGCAGATGTATAAGAATTGTAGTTCAGTTGCTTTGATGAAATGGCGTTAATGCCGTATTCTATTATTATAAGGTCATAGTCAATGTATTGCCGCATTTGCTCTATTATAGGAGCGGATATGGAGTGGTGTCTGATGCCTGCATAGCCTCTTATAGGCATATTGTCAACGGCAATTCCGTTATTGTCATTAATATACAACCCTAATGCAGTGAAATTATTGGAATTAACGGAAATGCTGATGTTGCTCGTTTGTCCGTCTATTTCCAGTGCTTGTACTTCCTGTGAGCCTGTGAAGTGATGAGTTTGTTCTTCTCCCTTGTTCTGCGAAACGTTTATATCAACATCGTCAGGAGAAATAAAAAGTAATGTTGACGTGTTCCAGTTCTCGAGGTGACGTAATTTTTTACTTCCCTTGAATTGTGTCTTGGCTAATCCGGTGGCATTGCAATATACGCCGGATAATATCATATTTGCCTTGGACTCTGTGATATTTTTTATTTTCCAACCGCTGCTTGTTTGGTTTACGGAGCGTCGGAATCCTGCAATTTCGCTATGTACCGGAGTGTAGCCGATACCGGAGCCTCCGAAGTTGTCTTGCAGTGCTTCTCTGATGTTTTGAGTAAAAATATCTCCCTCTATGTAAGAGTCGCCGAGGAATGCAATTCGTACGGTTTTACTTCCACGGTGGCCTAATGCCATCTTGAGGTGCTGAAGTCCTGTACGGTTCGGTGTATAGTCCTCAATGACGGGCTCGGTGTAAATTGAAGTGTCACAGTAAACGTAATCATCACTGATGCTGTCAGTGAGGTTATTGTTGGCTATGCTATCGTTATTATCCTGCTCATTCTTAAGTAGTTCTGCTATATCCGGGTCAAGGTTGTCATCTGCGCCTACGACAGTCTCGGAAGAATCCTCTTCAGTCGGAACGATATCCGAAAGGAATGAAAAGTCTTTCAGAAATCCGTTTGAAATTTTGTTAAGCGGGATAAATGATACTGAGATTAATATCAGTAATGCAATTATCAATATTAATAGTGGATTTGAATTATTAAAACGAGACATTGTGATGTTCTCCTTTCTTAATTTTTACATTTTTCAATATTTTTGAGCAGTGTAAGGCTTTTATTTTTAGTTTCTGCCCATTCTTGTTCCGCTACGGAATTTTCAGTGATTCCCCCTCCGGTGTAGATGCAATATGCTTTTTTGTCAAAGTTCATTGAGCGGAGATTAACGTGAAGTAAAAGTTTGCTTTTGTTATCAACCCCGATATATCCTCCGTAGCATTTTCTCGGGTGGCGTTCTATGGCGGAAATTTCTGTTAAAGCATTGTTTAGCGGAAATCCGCCGAGTGCGGGTGTCGGATTAAGCGCATCTATAAGTCTGACAACTTTTTGTGGCGAGATGCTTCCGTTGAAAATATCGCATATATGGCACACGGGGAAGAAGTTAATGTCTTCTGCTCGTGAAATGCTGAAGGGGATACTATTCGCTTTAAGAATTTCGGATATATATTTAGCCACGATGTTTTGCTCAATTACGTTTTTTGTATCCCAGCATTTTTCTTCGTACTTATTTCTTGTACCGGCAAGTGACATTGTCTTGAAAGTGGAGTTTACTTTGTCGTAGTCAAAGAGTATTTCCGGTGTAGTACCGAGCCAGGCACCCGTCTGAGGTGTGAAGTATAAAAAACGGAAGGTATCTGCGTAAGATGCAAAACGCAGTACTGTGAGTTTTATATAGTCCAAGTCTGCTGACGACCCTGTTATCACCCTTGAGATTACAACTTTGTTTCCTGTTCCTTTCAGTCTCTTGATAAGTGATTTAAGATTGTCAATATACTCTTCTTTATCGGTGTTTTCGGAGTATGTGTCACCAATATATTCATAGCGATAGCTGCTGCTCAATATATCCTCGGCATTACACTCATCGTATATCCTTATCGCATCTTTGAATTTTGACAACCATGGTGCCACAATAAAACTGTTTTCAGCGATTTTGCCTGTGGGGTTTGCGAAAAAGGTGAAAGACCTTTCTCCCGGAGCTGCAAAAAGGGCAAAAGGTATATTGCACTCAAGGCATTTCCCGGCGGCTTCAAATTTTACTGAGTCGCAACTGTCAAAATTATCAGGAAGCTTAGTATGTGAAGTGCTACACATTAATTTATAATTTCTCCCATTAGTTCGAACGGCATTGCAGAAGTTATTTTTACGTCATAAAATTCACCGGTTTTCAGTTGACGTTCTGACTTTATCAACACTACGGGGTCAACTTCCGGTGAGTCGTACTGCGTGCGGCCAACGTACATATCGCCTTCCGTGCCGTCAATGATAACTTTTTGAATACTTCCAATTTTAGATTCCTGGATTTCAGTGGATATTTCTTCTTGCAAAGCCATCAGTTTATCTAATCGCTGCTGTTTCACATCTTCCGGAATATCGTCGGTATAGTTTTTTGCGCCGAAAGTATCTTCTTCCTCGCAGTAAGCGAATGCCCCCATTCGTTCAAATCTTGCTTCTTTGACAAAGTCAAGGAGTTCATTGAACTCTTCTTCTCCTTCTCCCGGAAATCCCACCATTAGAGTAGTGCGGATATGAATGTCAGGTACTTGCTGTCTTAGAGTCTTGATTAGTTCGCGAGTTTGTTCGCCTGTAATATGACGTCTCATATTTGTCAGTACCTTGTCGCTGATGTGTTGCAACGCAATGTCAAGGTAGTGGCACACGTTAGGATATTTTGCCATTACATCAAGAATTCCGTAAGGAAATTGTGCCGGGTAAGCGTAATGAAGTCGTAGCCAATGTACGCCCGGTATTTGAGCAAGTGTCTCGATGAGTTCCGGCAACTTCATCTCGCCGTACAAGTCAAGACCGTAGCTTGACAAATCTTGTGCAATAACGTTAAATTCTTTCACGCCGCGACTTACGAGGAGCTTTACTTCATCTGCTATTTCTTCAATAGGGCGAGAGTGGAACCGTCCCGTTATAAGCGGTATTGCGCAGAATGCACAGAATCGATTGCAGCCTTCTGCTATTTTGAGGTAAGTATAGTGAGCCGGAGTGCTGACGATTTTGTCGTAAACCGGGTAGGGTGTATATTTGTCAGTATTTTTCTTATTCCAATTTCGGCTTTCATCTACAATCTTATCCCAGTCGAATTTACCGTACCACTTGTCAACTTCTGATATTTCTGCGGGTAATTCATTTTTGTATCTTTCTGAAAGGCAACCCATTACGTAAACTTGCTTATATACGCCTTCATTTTTTAGCTGTACGGCTTCAAGAATAGTGTTAATGGATTCTTCTTTGGCATCACCGATAAATCCGCAAGTATTGATGATGACAATCTTGCCGGTAGGATTTTTTGGCTCAAAAAAAACTTTATGACCAAGATTTTCAAGTCGCTTTGTAAGTCTTTCAGAGTCAACAAGATTTTTAGAACAGCCTAATGATATAATATCAACTTTCATTATATGCTTCTATATGGTATTAACGTCTATTGATACCCAAGAGTGATTGTACAAATTCTTTTTTGTGGAATACTTGCAAGTCCGTGATACCTTCACCGAGCCCGATGTATTTTACGGGTATCTTGAATTGGTCAGAAATACCTATCACTACACCACCTTTTGCCGTGCCGTCGAGTTTTGTGATAGCAAGTTGATTGACGCTTGTAGCTGCAACGAATTGTTTTGCTTGTTCGAATGCGTTTTGTCCTGTGCTTCCGTCGAGTACGAGTAACACATCGTGAGGCGCATCGGGCACTACTTTTTGCATCACGTTCTTTATTTTTGTCAACTCATTCATCAAGCCCAACTTATTGTGTAATCGTCCGGCTGTGTCAATGATGACCACGTCAACATCGTTTGCTTTTGCGGAAGATAAGGTGTCGTATGCCACGGCAGCAGGGTCCGACCCGAGTTTCTGTTTTATCACAGGTACTCCCGCTCTTTCGCCCCATACATCAAGCTGTTCAATAGCAGCGGCACGGAATGTGTCTGCTGCACCGAGCATAACCTTGTAGCCTGCAGCCTTGTAGTTATGTGCAAGTTTTCCGATAGTAGTGGTTTTGCCAACGCCATTTACTCCTACTACCATTATGACGTGAGGTTTATGTCCCTCGGGAAGTTCAAAGTCTTTGAGTTCCTCTGAGTCTTTTGCATCATGTGCGGTAAGCATATCCACAATTTCATCACAAAGAAGTTCGTTAAGCTCCGAAGTACCTACGTATTTATCTTTTTTAACACGTTCCTTTATTCTGTCAAGGATTTTGACTGTAGTCTCAACACCTACGTCAGATGAAAGAAATATATCCTCAAGTTCATCAAGAAAATCATCGTCAATAGTGTCTTTTCCTGCAATAAGGTGAGTCATTTTACTAAGAAACCCTTGCTTGCTCTTTTCAAGACCCTTATCAAGTGTCTCTTTTTTCTTTTCTTTTGAGAAAAAATCAAAAAATCCCATATTATATCTATTATTTTTATTTGTTACTAAACTGAATTATTTTTTGAACATACGTGCCATATCGCGTTTATCTTCACGCTCCTTGATTGATTGCCGTTTGTCAAATTCTTTTTTACCTCTGGCAAGTGCAATCACAATCTTGGCATAGCCCTTGTCGCTTATGAAAAGTTTTAAGGGGATAATTGAAAATCCGCTTTCTTTGCCGTTTTTTTGCAAGTCAGCTATTTCCCTGCGGTTTAGCAGGAGCTTTCTTTCACGTCGTTCGTTGTGATTATTGTAAGTGCCGTAAAAGTATTCGGCTATGTACATATTTTTAATCCATACTTCGCCATTGTTCACGTAGCAGTAAGTGTCGGCAAGACTTGCTTTGCCGAGTCTGATGGATTTGATTTCAGTTCCGGTAAGAACTATGCCGGCAGTGTATGTTTCTACGATAGCGTAGTCAAACGTTGCACGACGATTTTTTATATTTATATCTTTAGAAATTTTCATAATAGACACTGTCGTATTTTTATAGTAGAGAGGCACTTAACAGTTGGTTGATGATTATAGTAGGAGCCATAATGCTCAGCCATGCTATAAAGTAGAAAATTATACGTTTTGATTCTTGGATACCGATATAACTGCCTGAATATGAAATTACAAATAATATACAGTAGGGCAGCAATACGAATATTGTGTTGTCAACAGGAAAGAGGTTTTTTACTATTGAGATTAACACCAATATTCCAACGTTAAATGTAGTGAATATTTTTACTTTTTGATTTATTTCATCTTTACTTTCTGCATTTTCTATTCCATCGGTTTCTTTTTCTTTATTCACGTACCAGCAAAGTATTTCATTTGCGATGAATAGTCCGGCAAAGTAAGATATAAATTCAATAATTGCCTTTTCAAGGGTCGTACCAATATCGAAATCGCCGTACATACTGTGGACGAAACAGCAGATCGCTAATATTCCGAGCATAGGATACAGTCCGGAGCGTAGCCATTCCGCTTCGGTTCTATTGCTTTCCGAAATATCTTCCCAACCGCTTTGAGGTTTGAGGATAAGTCGAAATATATATCCTAAAAATTTCATTATCAGATTGTTATAATTATTATGAACTTGATTTTATTTATAATCGTTTTACCACTTGATTTTAAGTATAAGCTGTGTTAATGATCAGGCGCCACTAACCACTATACAAAGTTAAGCAATTTATGTCAATACCACAATTTTTCCTTTGAAATTATATAACAAGCGGTGTGTGTTAACTCAAAATATTTTATTACCTTTGCGCAAAACATAAATAATCTCAGCAATGAATCCTCATAGTCTCGTTTCTATTGCGGACCTGACCAAGGAGCAGATACTGCATATCCTTGACCAAACAAGGTATTTTGAAGACCATCAAGGACTTAAAATTCTTGATGGCAAAGTAGTGGCAACGCTGTTTTTTGAGCCTTCAACTCGTACTCGCTTGAGTTTTGAAACGGCTGCAAACAGATTGGGTGCCAGAGTGATAGGTTTTTCCGATGCTAATACCACAAGTTCCTCTAAAGGTGAAACTTTAAAGGATACAATTAAGATGGTGAGCAATTACGTTGACGTTATCGTGATGCGCCATTATCTGGAAGGGGCGGCTCGGTACGCTACTGAAGTCACGGATATTCCTATTATCAATGCAGGTGACGGTAGTAACCAACATCCTTCTCAGACAATTCTTGACTTATATTCAATTTTGAAAACTCAAGGCAGACTTGAAGATTTGACTATCAGCCTTGTGGGTGACTTGAAATATGGCAGGACTGTTCATTCCCTCATTATGGCAATGAAGTATTTTAATCCTACCTTTAATTTTGTGGCATGTGACGAACTGAGAATGCCTGAGGAATATAAGCAATTTTGTGTACAAAACGGGATTAAATTCACTGAGCATAAGGACTTTTCAGCTGATGTGATAAACTCTTCGGATATTATATATATGACGAGAGTACAGAAAGAGCGTTTCAGTGATATTGTGGAGTACGATAGGGTAAAAGACCTTTATTCTCTGCGCAATTCCATGCTTGTCAATTCTCGCGAGAATTTACGCATATTGCATCCGTTACCAAGGGTGAATGAGATTAATTACGATGTTGATGATAACCCTAAGGCGTATTATTTCCAACAAGCTCGTAACGGACTTTTTGCTCGTCAGGCTATCATCTGCAATGCTTTGGGAATAGATATTCTTGATTATAATAACCTATAATATTCAGGCAAATGGCAAATAATAAATCTTCACTTGCGGTTGCTGCTTTGAGAAATGGTACTGTGATTGATCATATCCCTACTAATGCGTTGTTTAAGGTAGTGAAACTTCTTGATCTGGAAACTTCGGAGAATCAGCTTACTATCGGTAATAACCTTGTGGGTGCTTCAGGTAAGAAAGGTATCATAAAGGTGGCAGACGTTTTTTTACATCAAGATGTGCTTAACCGTATTGCTATCATAGCCCCTGACGCAGTCGTTAATATCATTAAAGAGTACGAGGTGGTGGAAAAATTAAAGGTTGTGCTGCCTGATACTATTATAGGCTTGGTGAAATGTGATAATCCGAAATGTATTTGCAATAATGAACCAATGGTAACTCGCTTTCATGTGGTGGATATGCAAAGAGGCTTGCTGAGGTGTCACTATTGCAATCACACTGTAAATACTATTAATGCGACGATTTTATAATACATTGTTATGAAACAAAATTGGCAACCGGGCACTATGATTTATCCTTTACCGGCGGTAATCGTTACTTGTGGTGACAGTATTGAGAACAGCAATATGATTACCGTGGCTTGGACAGGGACTATATGTACTAATCCCGCTATGTGCTATATTTCAGTACGTCCGGAACGTTTTTCTCATCACTTGATTACTGAGACTATGGAGTTTACTATTAATCTTACTACCGTGGCTATGGCTAAGGCTACGGACTGGATTGGTTGTCGTTCCGGTCGTGATTACAATAAGTGGAAGGAAACCGGTTTGACGCCTGTTAAGGGCGTTAAGAACAGGTGTCCTTATATTGAGGAATCACCGCTTTCTATAGAGTGTCGTGTCACTAAGGTTATGCCTCTGGGTAGCCATGATATGATGATTGCTCAGGTGGTGAATGTTATAGCCGATGAAAAATACATTGACAGTGAAACCGGTGCTTTTGACTTAGCTAAGGCGGGCTTAATAAACTACAGCCATGGAAACTATTATGCTCAAGGTGAACATGTTGGTAAATTCGGCTGGAGTGTGAGAAAAAAGAAATAAAAGTTTAATAATTAATTGTGTATATAATTATGCAGAAAGACGAAATTGTTTTTGATATCATCAAGAGAGAGCATGAACGCCAGAAGAAAGGTATTGAACTTATTGCTTCTGAAAATTTTGTGAGCGATGAGGTAATGCAGGCTATGGGTTCTTGCCTTACGAATAAATATGCTGAGGGTTATCCCGGTCACAGATACTATGGCGGTTGCCAAGTTGTAGATGAAGTTGAAAGTTTGGCTATTGACCGTGTGAAAAAACTGTTTGATGCCGAATATGCTAATGTTCAGCCTCATTCCGGTGCGCAAGCTAATATGGCAGTGTTTATGTCTGTCTTAAAGCCGGGTGATAAGTTTCTCGGCTTAAACCTTTCACATGGCGGTCACCTTTCCCATGGTAGCCCTGTGAATTTCTCAGGTCTTGTGTTCCACGCTCTTGAATACAACGTAAAGGAAGATACGGGACTTGTGGATTACGACCAGATGGAGGAGGTTGCGTTGCGTGAACGTCCAAAGTTGATTATTGGTGGAGCAAGTGCTTATTCTCGTGAGTGGGACTATGCAAGAATGCGGAAGATTGCTGATGAAATAGGTGCAATCTTTATGGTGGATATGGCTCACCCTGCAGGACTTATAGCAGCGGGACTTCTTGACAATCCGTTGAAGTACGCACACATTGTGACTTCTACAACTCACAAGACTCTTCGCGGTCCTCGAGGTGGTATTATATTGATAGGTAAAGACTTTGATAATCCATTCGGCAAGGTGACCAAGAAGGGCGAAATCCGCAAGATGTCATCTTTGATAGACTCTGCAGTATTCCCGGGTGTACAAGGTGGACCGCTTGAGCATATTATCGCAGCGAAAGCTGTAGCATTCGGCGAGGCTCTGCAACCTGAATACAAGGAATACCAAAAGCAAGTAGTGAAGAATGCCAAGGCTATGGCTGCCGCTCTTATTGATAAGGGATACAAGATAGTATCCGGTGGCACGGACAATCACTGTATTCTCGTTGACTTGCGTACGAAGTTCCCGGAATTGACAGGTAAAGTTGCTGAAAAAGTTCTTGTAGAAGCAGATATTACAGCTAATAAGAATATGGTGCCGTTTGATAGTCGTTCTCCATTCTTGACGTCAGGTGTTAGACTTGGCACTCCGGCTATTACCACTCGCGGTGCTAAAGAAAGTCTTATGGGTGAAATCGTTGAAATGATTGATACAGTTCTTTCAAATGCTGAAAATGCAGCAGTGATAGAGTCTGTTAGAAAGAAAGTGAATAGTATTATGGGTGATTATCCTATGTTTGCTTATTAATTGTAGATTTAGGAAATGACCTTAGGCGCATTGTTTGATTTAGACGGCGTACTGATTGACAGTGAACGTCTATATACAAAGTTTTGGGCTGAAGTAGGGGTGAGGTTTTCAATACCATCTCCTACTTTTGCTCTCGATATAAAGGGTACAACTCTTAAAGATATTTACAGTAAGTATTTTCCTGATAAGCAGGTTCAGGATACGCTTACTCGTGAGATTGTGGATTTTGAAGCAAATGTGGTTTACCCTGTGAATGAAGGTGTTAAACGCTTTTTGTCGGAACTTAAAGATGCCGGATTTAAGACGGCTATTGTCACCAGTAGTAATGATAAAAAGATGTCTCGCCTTTTTGAGCAACAACCGTGGATGCAAGATGAGTTTGACGTGATTATTACGGATTCTTTTGTAAAACATTCCAAACCGAATCCTGAAGGTTATTTGCTTGCAGCTTCAAGGATAGGAATAAAACCGGAACATTGCTATGTGTTCGAGGATTCTTTGCAAGGCTTGCTTGCCGGTCATAATGCAGGAGCCGGTGCCGTCATAGGATTGGCTACTACTCTTCCTCGTGAAGCTCTTGAAGGCAAGGCAGATGTAATCTTTCATTCCTTTGAAGAAATAAGTCTGAATATATTACCTGAAATTTAAGCATTTTGTTGTTTGCGGACAGCAAAAAGCCTTCTATAATCATAAAAAAAAGAGACTGTGTCATTGCGATACAGTCTCTTTTTTGTCAAGTATTAATCTGATAGATTAGTCTTTTTTGTCAGGGTCAACTCCCCATTGTTGCTGAGCAAGTCTGCGGTAGTTGTTGTAACGCCAGAGGGCATTAGCCTTAGCGGCAGCGAACAATTCTGCAGCTTCGTTAGGATATTGTTTGAGTACAGAAGCGTATCTTACTTCACCCTTAAGGAAGTCTTCGAATTTATCCCATGCAGGTTCTTTGCTATCAAGTGTGAATGGGTTCTTTCCTTCAGCTTCGAGTGCAGGATTGTATCTCCAGAGGTGCCAGTAACCACATTCTACAGCCTTAGCTTCTTCTTGTTGTGATTTACCCATACCTGCTTTAAGTCCGTGGTTAATACATGGAGCGTAAGCGATGATGAGTGACGGACCGTCGTATGCTTCTGCTTCGCGGATTGCTTTGAGTGTCTGAGCGTTGTCTGCACCCATTGCTACTTGTGCAACGTAAACATAGCCGTAAGTTGATGCGATAAGACCGAGGTCTTTCTTACGAACGCGTTTGCCTGCAGCAGCAAATTTTGCAATAGCACCAACCGGTGTTGCTTTTGAAGCTTGACCGCCTGTGTTAGAGTAAACTTCAGTATCTACTACGAGGATATTGATGTTTTTGCCTGAAGCAACAACGTGGTCAAGACCACCGAAACCGATATCGTATGCAGCACCGTCACCGGCGATAATCCATTGTGAACGTTTAACGAGGTATTGCTTGTGAGCTACGATACCTTTGCAGATGTCGCAAGTGCAATTTTCGCAAAGTGGAACGAGCTTGTCAGCGATTTCGCGAGTTGCAGCGTAGTCATTGCGGTTTTCAAGCCATTGTGCTGCGAGTGCTTTGATTTCATCGCTGCAGCAAGAACATTCTTGTGCATCTTGCATAAGTTTTGCGAGGCGTGCAGTCATCTTTTCGTTCGCGATAGTCATACCGAGACCGAATTCTGCGAAGTCTTCAAAGAGGGAGTTAGCCCAAGCAGGTCCGTGTCCTTTTTCGTCGGTAGTGTAAGGAGTTGAAGGTACTGAACCTGAATAGATTGAAGAGCAACCTGTTGCGTTAGCAACCATTTCGTGGTTACCGAAGAGTTGTGAGATAAGTTTTACGTAAGGTGTTTCACCACAACCTGAGCAAGCACCTGAGAATTCAAAGTAAGGTTTTGCGAACTGGCTGTTCTTTGCATTTGCTTTAACGTCAACCAAGTGTGCTTTAGATGAAACGTGATTTACGCAGTAGTCCCAGTCTTTTTGTACGTCAAGTTGAGTTTCGAGAGGCTTCATAGCAAGTGCTTTTTCACCCTTCTTACCCGGACATACGTCAACGCAGTTACCGCAACCGAGGCAGTCCATAACGTCAACAGCTTGGATAAATCTCATTCCTGTGAATGTTTTGCCGATTGCAGCGAGTGTTTCTTGTTCACTGAATGGTGCTTCTTTCATTTCGTTTTCGTCTGCTACGAACGGGCGAATTGCTGCGTGAGGACAAACGAATGCACACTTGTTACATTGAATACAGTTTTCTGCAATCCATTCCGGTACGAATGCTGCAACACCGCGTTTTTCGTATGCTGCGGTACCTTGCATCCAAGTGCCGTCTTCAATTCCTTTGAAATCTGAAACTTTGAGGAGGTCACCATCTTGTGCGTTGATAGGACGGACAAGTTTGTTGATAAATTCAGGGTCATTGTTTGCAGCTGCTTCTTCAGGTACGAGTGTTGCCCAAGCAGGGTCAACAGTGAGTTGTTTGTATTCGTTACCGCGGTCAACTGCTGCGTAGTTTTTATCAACGACGTCTTGACCTTTCTTACCGTAACTCTTGACGATGAATTTCTTCATTTGTTCTACGGCGAGGTCAACAGGAATTACTTCAGTGATACGGAAGAATGCACTTTGAAGGATTGTGTTGGTACGGTTGCCAAGTCCTATTTCCTGTGCAATCTTAGTTGCATTGATGTAGTAAACTGTGATATTGTGTTCTGCAAAGTATTTTTTTACTTTTGCAGGTAAGTTAGCTGCGAGTTCTTCACCTTCCCAGATTGTGTTGAGGAGGAATGTACCGCCATCGCGAAGACCTCTTGTTACGTCGTACATGTGGAGGTAAGCTTGTACGTGACATGCTACGAAGTTAGGTGTATTTACGAGGTATGTAGAGCGGATTGGTGCATCACCGAATCTGAGGTGTGAGCAAGTGAAACCACCTGACTTCTTAGAGTCGTAAGCAAAGTATGCCTGGCAGTACTTGTTAGTGTTTTCACCGATGATTTTTACTGAGTTCTTGTTAGCACCTACTGTACCGTCTGCTCCCAAGCCGTAGAATTTTGCTTCGTAAGTTGATTTGTCGCCGAGTGCAACTTCAGGTACTTGTGGAAGTGAAGTGAATGTTACATCGTCAACGATACCTACTGTGAAGTGGTTCTTTGGCATCGGGAGTGCAAGGTTATCGAATATTGAGATAATCATTGCGGGTGTAGTGTCCTTAGATGCAAGACCGTAGCGACCACCTACGATAACAGGAGCGTTTGCCTTGCCGTAGAATGCAGCGAGAACGTCTTGGAGAAGTGGTTCGCCGTTGCTGCCCGGTTCTTTTGTTCTGTCAAGAACTGCGATGCTCTTAACTGTTGATGGAATTGCAGATAAGAAGTGTTTAACTGAGAACGGACGGAAAAGGTGTACTGAAATAAGACCTACTTTTTCGCCTTTTTCAATTAGGAAGTCAATAGCTTCTTGAGCTGCTTGTGTTACGCTACCCATTGCGATGATGATGCGTTCTGCATCTTTAGCACCGTAATAGTTAAATAGGTGATATTCACGTCCTGTAATTGTTGAAATTTTACCCATATAGTCTTCAACAATGTCTGCTACAGCATCGTATTGTTCGTTGCAAGCTTCTCTGTGCTGGAAGAATATGTCGCCGTTTTCTGCCATACCGCGTGCTACAGGAGCTTCAGGGCTGAGCGCACGCTTACGGAAGTCTGCAAGTGCTTCTTTGTCAAGGAGTGGAGCAATTTCATCTTGCTCAATCATTTCAATTTTTTGAATTTCGTGTGAAGTACGGAATCCGTCAAAGAAGTTTACAAATGGAATGCGGCTTTTGATAGTAGCGAGGTGTGCTACGCCGGCAAGGTCCATAACTTCTTGTACTGAGCCTTCAGCAAGCATTGCAAAACCTGTTTGGCGAACAGACATTACGTCTTGGTGATCACCGAAGATGCTGAGGGCGTGAGATGCTAAGGTACGAGCCGAAACATGGAAAACGCAAGGAAGCTGTTCGCCTGCGATTTTGTACATGTTAGGGATCATGAGCAACAAACCTTGTGATGCGGTAAATGTAGTGGTCAATGCGCCTGCTTGGAGTGAACCGTGTACTGCTCCGGCTGCGCCACCTTCTGATTGCATTTCTTGTACGAGAACTGTTTCACCGAAGATGTTTTTGCGACCTGCAGCTGCCCATTCATCAACGTATTCAGCCATAGTTGAAGATGGTGTGATAGGGTAGATAGCGGCTACTTCGGTAAACATGTACGCGATGTGCGCTGCTGCCTGATTACCATCACAGGTCAAGAATTTCTTTTCTTTACTCATAATGATTTTTTGAATCTAATTTATTTAGAAATTGGTTACAAATTTCTGTGTTAAAAGTATGATTTTCAGCCTGCAAATTTACAAAAAAAAAGTCTATTAGCAAAATTTTTATTCTTTCTTGTGCTTCTTTTGTAATTATATGTTATTTCAATGTAAGGTATGTGGAAATAGTTGGACTTGAAGTCCAGATTCTTGCCGTCACGATATGCAAAAAAAAGTAAAATAAATGACAAAAATTGTGCTTATCAAGAAAAAACATTAAATTTGCGTTTCAAAAAAATAACACAAAAACATAACATAAAAAACTAACTAATACCTTAAAGATTTTTCACAATGAATGGAATAAAAATCAGATTGGCGATAATGAATTTCCTCCAATATGCTGTTTGGGGGGCTTATCTTATCAGTTTAGGTCAATATCTTGCACACATTGGCTTAGGTAGCGATATACCATGGTTTTACTCAGTACAGGGTGTTGTATCTATTTTTATGCCGGCTATAATCGGTGTTATGGGCGACAAATATATGCAGCCTCAGAAACTCCTCGGACTTTGTCACCTTCTCGCAGCGTCTTTTATGGCTCTCGCTTACCACTATTGTATGACAACCGAAAATCCGGAGTTTGGTATATTATTTACATATTACACTCTTAGTGTAGGCTTCTATATGCCGACGATTGCACTGTCAAACACCGTTGCTTTCTCTATTTTAAAACAAGCGGGGCTTGACACCGTTAAGGACTTCCCGCCTATCCGTGTACTCGGTACTGTCGGTTTTATCGCAGCAATGTGGTTTGTGAACAGTGCTTACATCAATGATAACGGTTTCGGACTTTCACTTGTGGCAGACGGTAGATTTCAAACTAATGCAAATCAACTTGCAGTATGCTCACTAATCGGCGTTGTACTTGCAGTTTATGCATTTATGCTTCCGAAGTGCCCGCTTACAAAATCTGTTGGCAATCAGACATTGGCACAGAAGTTCGGATTAGATGCCTTTGTGTTGTTCAAAGAAAAGAAAATGGCACTATTCTTCCTCTTCTCAATGCTCCTCGGTGTATCTCTCCAAATCACAAATGCTTACGCATCAACATTCATCAGCCACTTTGCGGGACTTAGTGAGTATGCAGATTCATTTGTAGTAAAAAACTCCACACTTCTAATCTCTCTTTCTCAGATCTCTGAAGCACTATGTATTCTTCTAATTCCATTCTTCCTCTCTAAGTTTGGCATTAAGAAAGTGATGATGATAGCAATGTTTGCGTGGGTACTTCGTTTCGGTTTCTTCGGAATAGGCAACCCCGGTTCCGGCGTTTGGCTTTTCATCCTTTCAATGATAGTTTACGGTGTTGCGTTTGACTTCTTCAACGTATCCGGAGCGCTCTTCGTATCACAAGAAGCTCCTGCTAAATACCAGTCTTCAGCACAGGGTCTCTTTATGTTGATGACAAATGGTATCGGTGCTACTGTAGGTACACAGGCTGCAGGTATGGTAGTTAACCATTTCTGTAGAAACGAAGGTGGTACTATGGTAGGAGATTGGTCAACAGTATGGCTTATCTTTGCAGCATACGCATTCGTAGTATTCGCGCTATTTACGGTATTCTTTAAGTACGAACACGTACCACAAAAATAACTAATGATACAATTTTTTGCCCCTGACATAGAAATCACCGCCACTCTTCCCGAAAGCGACTCTGCTCACTGTATCAGAGTTCTGAGAATGAAAGAAGGCGACACCATTACAGTCATTGACGGCAAAGGATACATTTACAACTGTCGCCTCTTGGACGCTAATCCCAAGAGAGCGACAGTTGATATTTTATCCAAGACCTTTCAACCGACTTTTTGGAAAAACAATATCACTGTAGCTGTTGCTCCTACAAAACATCTTGACCGTATGGAGTGGCTTGTGGAAAAGCTGACGGAGGTTGGTGTTAACAATATTGTTCCGCTTCTCTGCCGCTATTCTGAAAGAAAAGAAATTAAGACGGAAAGGTTGCAAAAAATAGCAATTTCCGCAATGAAACAGTCTCTTAAAACTTTCCTCCCGGAAATTTCGCCGATGACTACTATTGCTGAATTTTTGCGCAATGATAATTCAGAACAAAAATTTGTGGCTTACTGCGCTCCTCAGATACCGAGACAGCTATTTTCAAGTCTTTATGTGCCGAATAAGTCAGTCACAATTCTTATCGGTCCTGAAGGCGATTTTTCACAGGAAGAAATAAATGCTGCAATTCAATCCGGCTATAAGCCTATTACCCTCGGGGAAGCAAGGCTTAGAACTGAAACGGCTGCATTCGTGGCTTGCGATACTTGCCATATTTTAAATCAATTAAAATAAATAAATTACTGTATATGAATATCAACGAATATCTTAACTCCAAAAATTTCTTCCTCTTCGCAGGTCCATGCGTGATTGAGGGGGAGGAAATGGCTCTCGAAATAGCAGATAGAGTAGTTAGCGTCACTCGCGAACTCGGCATACCTTACGTATTTAAAGGTAGTTATAAGAAAGCTAACCGCTCTCGAATTGACTCATTCACCGGTATCGGCGATATAGAAGCCCTTACTATTTTGAAAAAGGTTCGTGACACTTACTCAATCCCTGTTGTAACTGATATTCACTCGGTACAGGATGCACAAATGGCGGCTGAGTACGTTGATATCCTTCAAATCCCGGCTTTTCTCTGCAGGCAGACTGACTTGCTCGTGGCTGCTGCTGTAACGGGTAAAATGGTGAACATAAAGAAGGGACAATTTCTATCGCCCGAAGCTATGAAATTTGCTGTTCAAAAAGTTCGTGATGCAGGTAATAACAATGTGGCAATTACGGAAAGAGGAACTACGTTCGGCTATCAGGACCTTGTAATAGATTATAGAGGTATCCCGGTTATGCAACAAAATAATTGCCCTGTAATCCTTGACGTGACACACTCTTTGCAACAACCCAATCAAACTGCCGGTGTTACGGGTGGTAAACCGGAATTGATTGAAACTGTGGCAAGAGCCGGTATTGCCGTAGGTGCCGACGGACTCTTTATTGAAACTCATCAAAATCCTAAAGTGGCTAAGAGTGACGGCGCAAATATGCTAAAGCTTGACCTGTTGCCTGAATTACTTCAGAAACTCGTCATTTTACGCCAAGCCGTGAATAAAATGAACGAAATTTGAAATAAATCGTTGTGATTATACACTGCAAAAGATAAAAATCCGTTATAGACTTAGAGTTGCCGTTTTATCGTATTTACAATAAGAAGAAAGCATACTCGAAAATATCATCTACAATTATGAAACTTAGAAAATTCTTGACATTAACGTTCGCGCTGGCTATCTCATTTACATCTGTCACCGCAAAAAATAAAGAAATTACTATGAATCAAGCTGTTATGCAAGTCTATAACAAGCTTTTGCAACAGGATTCTAAGGATTATCAGACTTATTTTTATCGAGCAAACGAATACTACAAGCATAATCTTTATTCACAGGCACTTGAGGATATTAATTCCGCTATCAGTTATACTCCGGAATCAAACAAGGATTTGCTTCTTCAGGAATATTCTCTGAGAGCGAATATTTACATCATTCTTAATAAAAATGAAGATGCACTGAGTGATATCACAAAAGCGTATGCTCTCAGTCCTAATGACTACGTTACTTGCTATCAAAAGGCGAATATAGAACTTGAGACTGAAAATTATCCTCAAGCTATTCAGTCGTTCAAAAAGCTTCAACGATTAAATCCGAGAAGTACCGAGGCTCTTGTGGGGCTCGCGAGAATTGCTGTGAAACAAAGCAATATAGGTCTTGCTAATGACTATATTAATCAAGCCGTGGAGTTTGACAAGACTAATAGTAATATTTACGTCAAAAGGGCATCTATCCGCAAAGATATTAATAATAATTCCGGTGCAGTGGAAGACCTTTTAATCGCTATAGGACTTGATAATAATAATTCCACTGCTTATAAAAAACTTAACGAAATTGCTAATAGTGACTATAACGCTGTGATTGCCGGAATAAGCAATGTTATCTCTCAAGTGCCGGATAAGGGTATGTATTACTATATAAGGGCATATATTGCTATGGACCATTATCATTACGTTTCTGCTCTTGCTGACTATAAGTTTATACTCAAGCAAAACTTCTACAATTACGATGGTATTTACCGAAGCATAGCCGTATGCTACTTGAATATGGGTAAATACGAAGATGCATTGCAGGAAATTGACCATGCTGTCGCAATGACGGATAGTAATACAAAGTCTTACCAAGTCAAGGCGCAGATACTTCTTGCACTTGGTAAAAATGGTGAGGCTCTTTCTATTTTGGAAAACTTGATTGATAAAAACTATCAAAATGATGAAGTATATACGCTTAAAGGTATTGTACTTATGAATGACGGGAAATACATTGACGCCTCATCTGCTTTCGGGGAGGCTTCAATCCATACTCCTTCAAATCCGCTGCCTTACCTCTTGCGTGCATATACATTGGAGAAATATCTTTCATCTCCGGAAGCGGCACAAAAGTTTTATACTCGTGCGCTTAATGCCGATACGGATTCTACGTCAATCTACTCTTTACGCTGCTTTGCACTTTACAAAACCGGTGAGAAAGAAAAAGCCGATGAATGGGTCTGCAATATTCTTTCGGGTAATGATAATGACGGCTCTGTAAACTACTATGCTGCTTGTTACTACGCTCTAACCGGTAATACTGAAAAAGCATTATACTGTGTGCAGACATCACTTAGTAAAGGTTTTGGCAGCTATTATTTGTGGAACGATTATAGCGTAGGCGACGTCAATGTGGCTCCACTCAGGCAGAACCCTCAATTCTCTCAGTTACTCCAAAAGTATGCGTCACTTTTTTCTGAATAGTTGTCACCTGCGGTAACTTTCAGTTCTTTGTGAAAAATTATGAAGATTACTTATAGTTTGTTTTGAGTTGCGGTATTGTCATTTTAATGTCGTAACTTTGTAAAATATATCTAAAAATGAAACTTATGAAGATTAAACACTTTTATCTAATTGCTTCAATAGTATTGATGTCATCTTGCAGCCTGTTGAATAATGGTATTAACCGCGGTCAGAAGGCTAAATCTCCGGAATATTATACTGAAAACGGTGACAGAGTTTCTGTTTCTGAAAGTCAGGATAATGCATCTGTGACTGAACCTAAGCCAGAAGTTGCGGAGGTTAAATCCGATAATGCAAAGAATACCGGTGCAGTTAAGAAAAAAGAGGCGGTTAACACTGTTATGGATACAAATACTGAAGACGTTGCACATAAAAATGTTGCAAATAATGACACCGTGAACTATGCTATGCAGATTAATGGTGAATGGATAGTAATGGAAGTCTTTGGAGAAAAAGTGAAGGGTGACGAACGTCCTTACTTTACTTTTGAGGCTGCTACTAAATTTTACTACGGTAGTAACGGTTGTAACACTTTGAATGGCAACTACGATGTTGATGCTACAGGCAAACTGATTCTAAGCGATGGCGCTTCTACCCTTATGATGTGCCACGATGCTCCGTACGAGTATAAGATTAATAATGCTCTCGGTCAAGCTGTCGGATTTAAACTGTCAAAGTCAGGAAATGAAACCGTGTTAAAACTGTTATCTCACAAAGGTCACACTGTTATGGTTCTCAAAAGAGCTAACATGGATTACCTTAACGGTGCTTGGAAGGTTACAAGAATAAATGGTGAAACCGACCTCGTAAATGATGAGATGAAATTCGTGTTTGACGTTACGGAACTACGTCTGCATGGTAATTCGGGTTGTAATATTGTGAACGGACAGATGTTCCTTGACCCTGATAAGGCAAACTCTGTTCAATTCCAGAACTTAATTTCAACTCGTATGATGTGTCCTGACGTTGCTGGAGAAACATCACTCCTAATTGCTCTTGAAGAAACATATTATAGTCTTAAAGTAGATGACAATACTATTGTTTTCAAGAATAAATACGGTGAAGAACTTATCCGTCTTGAAAGGCTTGACTTAAATAAGTAAATAATGATTGACGTCATTGACTGCGGACTTGCTGACTATGAGAAGATTTTGAATCTTCAGAATAGCCTTTTCCTTGAACGAATTTCTCAAAAAAAACAAGGACTCTCTATTAGTGACGAAAAAATATTATTAGTTGAGCACCCTCATGTATTTACAATGGGGGTGCATGCTGATGTGAATAATTTGCTTGTAGATACTTCTTGGCTTGATGCAAATGGAATAAAGTGTATCAGCATTAAGCGAGGCGGTGATATCACGTACCATGGTCCGGGGCAAATTGTTGTTTACCCGATAATAGATTTGTCAAAACGAAATATTGGAGTTAAGGGCTATGTGAATATCCTGGAGCAAGCAGTTATTAATACTATTGCTCTTTATGGCGTAATAGGGGAACGAGTAGATGGTGCTACGGGGATATGGATTGGAAAAAATACTCCGTATGAGCGCAAAATTTGTGCTATAGGCATCAGATGCAGTCGCTATGTCACGATGCATGGGTTGGCACTTAATGTAAATACGGACCTGACATATTTCAGTCGTATTAATCCATGTGGATTCCTTGACAAGCCTGTTACTTCACTATCAAAGGAAGTAGGGCATAACTTGGATATGCCTTTAGTAAAAAAGCAGTTGACTGAAGAACTGTTGAAACTATTATAAAATATGCTTTTCAGCGTGGTAGCTTGACCTTACGAGCGGTGCGCTTTCAATGTGTCGGAAGCCTTTTTGCTTTCCGATAACTGCGTATTGCGCAAATACATCAGGGTGAATATATTCTTGTACAGTATAGTGATTTTCAGTAGGCTGTAAATACTGACCGATAGTCATAATTCGGCAATTAACCGCCAGTAAATCGTCCATAGTTTCCAGTACTTCATTTTCAGTTTCACCAAGTCCGAGCATTATCCCGGATTTTGACCTTATGCCAGCATCGGCAACGTGCTTTAATACGCCTAATGAACAGTCGTAAGTGGCTTTGCATCTTACGTCAGGAGTAAGGCGGCGTACTGTCTCCAGGTTATGAGAAATAATATCAGGACGTTCATTAATCACAATATCTATCAAGTCCTTCTTCCCTTGAAAATCAGGGATTAGAGTTTCCATCGTAACACCTTTACACTGATTGTGTATTTGACGTATGGTCTCAGCCCAATGTGAAACTCCGAGATCCGGCAAATCATCTCGGTCAACTGATGTGATAACAATATGCTTTAATTTAAGCTCATTGATTGATTCTACGATATCATCAATTTCTTTTGTATTCAGCGCAGCAGGCTTTCCCGTAGCAACATTGCAGAATTTACAACTTCTCGTGCATACGTTTCCGCCAATCATAAAAGTCGCAGTACCGTTTCCCCAACATTCTCCTCTGTTAGGGCATAATCCGCTTGTGCAAATAGTGTGGAGGCAATGTCTGTTAAGTAAACCTACCACGTGAGCGGATTTTGCTCCGTTAGGTAATTTTATTTTGAGCCAATCGGGTTTTCTTCTGTAATCTGCAGGCATTGGAGTGTAAAAATATATTATCCGAACTTACTTATTTTTCTGAGGGTAGGTTCATTTAGAATCTTAATCCTTCTACCATCTACAATTATGAGTTTTTCAGCAACGAAACTTGACAACGTACGTATGGCATTTGATGTAGTCATATTGGATAAGTTCGCGAGGTCTTCACGAGCGAGATAAATGTTCAGTGTAGAATTATCATCTTCGTAGCCGTAATTTTCGCGGAGAAGCATAAGTGCTTCGGCAAGACGACCTCTGATGTGTTTCTGAGTTAGATTGATAATCTTAGTATCAGACCCACCTAAGTTTCGTGATAATTCATGGATAAAAAACCAAGCAAGTTTGATATTATTGTTAATCATATCCGAAACAAGTGACATCGGAAGCATACCTAATGATGACGGTTCAATAGCCGCAGCGCTTGAAACGTAGGTTTCATCAGCAAAATATGCTCTATAGCCAAAATATTGCACCGGGCGAATGAGACGCAGTATTTGCGATCGTCCTCCAATTCCGTCCTTGTATAATTTTACTTTACCTTTCAGCAGACACCATAAGTATTCCGGTGTCTCCTTTTCTCCATAGATTATTTGGTTCTTCTTGAAGTCCTGGATTGTGAAAGCATCAACGATACGACGTTTCTCGTCAGAATCCAGAATATTCCAGATTCCGGCAAGGTCCTCGCTGATTACTCGTTCTATGACTGTTTTAATCATAAAAATTATGCCGTAGATTTATGTTATCAAACACAAAGGTAATAATTTTTTATTAAAATGTGATATTTGTTTTCATTTTTTTTGATTAATAATCAAGAAATTAATTGATTATTGCGTGTCGGTTATGATAAGTTTATCACATAAATAAAAAGAAGACTCGCTTATGCGAGTCTTCTGAGGGTGAGGTGTGGGGGTCGAACCCACGACCTTCGGAACCACAATCCGACGCTCTAACCAACTGAGCTAAACTCACCATATTTGTTTTACGAGTGCAAAGGTAAAAATTTTATTTGGATTGACCAAATATTTATATAACTTTTTTAGATTCTATTTTGTAAAATGTTGATAATTAGGACTATAAATTGTTTGTAGTTTTTTGTATAACAGTTTTCGACTCCTATAAATCACATCACATCTACCTTTATAAACTATATATTATGTACATAAAAAAGGGAACGATGAGGCGTTCCCTTTTTTATGCAGAACAGATAACTTATCGGATTACTTTTTTACTTACCTTATTTCCTTGACGGACAATGTAAATGCCGGGTGTAATGTTTTCAGCATTTATCCGTACACAGTTGAGGTTGAAGTACATTGTGTCGCTGTCATCTTCATTAATGGTGATTTCTTCTACGCCTGTTGAATTATTGCTGCTTGAAACATAAACGTAAACAGGCATTAAAACTACATCTTCGTCTGTCGGTGTTGCGTTATCTACATAACCGCCCTTGACAAATTTGTTATCGCCATACATGAGATAATCTCCATCTTTGAATTTCACAACTATTCCGTCGCTCTTTTTTTCAAGAGTTACTTTTGCTGTTTCGTCAGGCTCCGGTAAAAGTTTGAGACCATAGTTTTGAACACCTGCAAGATAGCGACGAGTGTCGTTATATTCAAGTCCTCCACGGAGGTAATATGTATTGCCTTTATTCTTTATGATTTCAAATTCGTCAACATCTGTTTGACCTTTTGCTAAAGAAATAGTGCTACTTGAAATTTCAACTTCAGTGGAATTGAGATGTCCGCCTAATGTTTCTTCGCGTTTAACGGCATCGCCGTATATTGTAGAAAGAACTGCGAAGCGACCATCAGAAATATATGTTGACGTTGCTTTCTTGTAAGAAACGTCTTGACCGCCCTGTGTGTTTTCGTTCCAACGGAATTCAATGGATTTGATGTTGGATATTTCACTGTCAACCGGTCGAATACCGATGAAAGAAAATTGCTCTCCTAATTCTACAGTTGTGGCGTTGTTGGTGCTCTCACTATATTTTACTGTTGTTATTAGTGTTCCGATTTCTTCCCCGGCATCATGAAGTTGGTAAACGCCTTTATACGGACAGTTCTTGCCGTAAATTATAAAACCTGCGCCACTCGTACTTGATTCGTCCCATGTAATTGCGATGCTTGATACTGATGCCGGAGATGACTTCATTACTATGCCTATTTTATTTCCCGCTTTTCTATCAAACTTCAAGTGGTGGTTTACTTCTTGATCATCTTCAACAATATTTCCCCACAGACTATATACAGCACCGTTTCTCGTAATATCAAAAAAATTGGCATTTACTCCATTTATAAATTCTTTGTCGCTATATGATATAACATCTTTGTAAGCATAAGTTTCTACGGTAAATGTTCCGCTTAGAATTTCACTATCCTCCATTTCATCTTTTGAAGCCCAGACATTAACGATTATTTCTCCGTTCTTTTCAGCCGTGAAAGTGTAAGGATTCGGTGCATTTTCAATAGGGTCTCCATTAATAGTACCGTTAAGAGTTGTACCTTCAGGGTAAGAAGTTGTAATTACTGAACCCTTTTCAATCAATCCAAAGTCAGGACTGATGCGGAGAGGTTCTATCTGTGGATAGCACACATTGTATGTGCCTTCAAGAACTTCACTGTCTGTGCAGTATTCTTTTGAAGCGTGAACGCTAATGGCTAAATCGCCTGTGCTTTCTGCAATGAAAGAGTATGGGAGTTTGGCATTTTCAATAGTTTGACCGGCAATAGTACCGTTAAGAACCGCATTTTCAGTAGGACAGGAAATGGTTATTTCAGTTCCGATTAAAATTTTGCCGAAATCAGAACTGATACTTAACGGCTCTACTTGTGGAGTAACAACAGTGTATGTCCCTTCAAGAGCATCACTTTCCGCCCAATCAGTTTTTGAAGCCGAAACATTGATAGTCAATTCTCCGTCGTTTAGAGCCTTGAACGAGTAGGGGAGTACTTTTCCGTCAGCTGTTATAGCACCATTGGCGTCAGAACTATTACCTATTGTTAGTAGGCGATCGCCTTCTTTACTTCCATCCCAAATATATTGGGATACTTCATCATAAATCAAGTATTCACAGTCCCAGGATTCAGGTTCTTCCGTGACCCTTGTGAATGTTGCGGCCGCCATTTGCATCAATAGTGACGAAAAAATGGCAAAAATTGCCAAAAATGTGAGTTTTTTCATAAAAAGATGAATTTTGTTAAGTGTGTGTTTATTTTACAAAGGTAATCGAAAATATTATCAATAATAATAAAATTAGTGTTAAATACAAGTTTTATGTTTTTAAACATAAGAACCGGAAACGATACATTTAATTGAAAGGTTTACTGATATGTAAAATTGTATTTTAAAAGTGAGTACAGTATTTTTATAAGTTGACCATATATCTGTAGTCCGAAAAAATTGTAATTTCGGGTATAGTTGATTTTTTGGGATATATAAATTAACTATTAAGTATTGACTCTTGCAATAGGAGGTATCCTTATTTTTTCAATCCGTCAAAAAAATTTAGCGGAAGTAATATTGCTATCTCCGCTGACGGTCTGTGGCATTGACTTGCTCTTAAATTCTCTGCTGATGGTAGATTGAAGGACTTTTATAGTCTGTGTAATAATTTTTTCTGTTAATATCTTGTTGGAATAATGCTTATATTGAGTATCTTAGCACTGTGGTTAGGTAATTATACATTTTTATTTACAACACAATATTCCTTAATCGAGGGAGGGTGTATCAAAATAAAGCATTTGGTATATCCTCTTGTTTTTTATGTCTCAGAGAATGCGATATATGTCAAGCGATCAAAATTTTCGTATTTTTCCAAAATATTCGATTCTCAGGGTGCAAAATCTGAGATAAAAGCAAAAACAGACCGATTAGGGGCTTATTTTCCCCATTTTGAGTCTGTTTGGCTATTATTGAACACATTTTCTT
>SAMEA104315426__coassemble_258_pt1 | contig 47115 bp, 41 predicted proteins | sample SAMEA104315426__metabat2_low_PE_027 | metagenome-assembled genome bin SAMEA104315426 (sample SAMEA104315426) | gut metagenome | biome: Monkey gut; feature: monkey-associated habitat; material: faeces | place: China | collected 2013 | reverse complement strand
TGGCGCACTACGTGCTTATACGGTGTTACTTACAGCCGAGCCTCGCCGAGGCTCCAAGATGATATGACTTTTACTTGCTTTCATTTATAAAAACACATCAATTTCTTCCACTTTAAATGAAAGAGCCGTGAAGAATAGGTCTTACTATAAACGTTAAAAGCGTAGAAGTAGTTCCATTTGTCAGTTTTTTACATAAAAAACACGACATTTTTGCGGTGTAATTTTTATGGGGTGCTATAATATATGCTATGCGGTTACAAAAGGAGTAATATTTGCTTTCGTTTTTTCAATACTTGTTATTAGAATAATCGTATATCAACGTTTTTGTGCGGAATTTCGGTGACGTACCTTTGCAGCGTAATTAAAATTTAAAGAGTTATGATAATGCATACAGTTATACAAAGCGGTTTTGGCGCATGGTTGATTATCGGATGCGTATTGTTTGTAATTTTATTGGCATTTGCCGGTAAAGTTTACCACAAGATGAAATATGAAAATCATAAACACCACTTTATTGTGTTTAATGACAATTCAGTGGATTCAATTTATGGTTACGAAGATGATGACGATGAATAATGGATTGTGATAATAAGAAATTCAGTAAATTTTTGACTGATTATGCCACGACGCTGCTTGAGTGTGGTGCTACAACGGTGAGAATTGAAAAAAATGTTTTACGTATCGCTGAAGCTTACGGATATAAGTCAGAGATTAATATATATCCGCTTCATGTGGAGGTTTGGCTCAGAAGACTTGCTGATAAGGATAATGAGTTGATTGCAATGAATAAGAAAATTCAGAAAAGTGCGATTAATTTCAATACTGTCAGTGAGTTGAGCCGATTGAGTTGGCAATGCTATGACTTGCATTTGGATTTAGATGAAGCAATAAGAAGATACGAGGACGTGTTATCTACTCCGCGTATTCCTTTTTGGGTAGTGGCAGTTTTGACCTCTCTTGCAAATGCCTCTTTCTGCCGTCTTTTCGGGGGCGATTTTATGTCAATGTTGATAGTGTTGATAGCCACGGTGGCAGGTTTTTATTCAAAAGACGTGCTTATTTCGAGGTATAAGATTGATTTTCGGTTGGCAATAATAGTATGCAGTTGTATATCTGCTATTTTATCGTGTTCGGGTCATGTGTTCGGGCTTGGAGATACACCGGATATAGCCCTTGCCACGAGTGTGCTTTATCTTGTGCCGGGAATACCGTATTTGAATTCAGTAAGTGACTTTATCAATGGACATTATATAAGTGCGATAAGCAGGCTGATACAGTCATGTATTATTACGGTATGCCTTGCAGTGGGTCTGTATATAGGTTTGCTGTTAATGAATGCCCAAGTGGTGTAAGTATTATTTGTTAAGGATTAGTATTATGTTACCGTTAATAGAAGATTGTTTTTTCGCAGCCGTAGCGGCTGTAGGTTTCGGCAGTATCAGTAATGTACCGTATAAAGCATTTTCAGGCTGTGCTATTCTTGCGGCAGCAGGTCACGGAGTTCGTACAGTGCTGATGGGAGAATTCGGTTTTGGAATTATCCTTGGCAGTCTTATAGGCGCATTGGTGATAGGCGTATTATCAATTCCGGTGTCATCGCACTGGAAAGCCCCTGCGGAAAGTATGTCATTTCCGGCGTTATTGCCAATGATTCCGGGAATGTACGCTTACCGCACGGTGCAAGCGCTGCTGCAGTGTGTACAGAATGATGATGAAAGTATGTTTATGCATTATTTATATCAGTTTAATTACAATGGGATTGTATGCGGACTTGTGGTGCTGATGATGTTTATAGGTGTGACAGTGCCGATATTTTGCTTGAAAAAGTATGCATTCTCTGCTACAAGATGATATAAATCAAAATAATTATACTATTTTTGCAAACTAAGAGAAAAAGTAACGAAAAAACCTTCGCAACACTTATGGAACTAAGGTATTTAAAAGCATTTGTTGAAGCTGCCAAGACATTAAACTTTTCAGAGGCGGCAAAGACTTTATGTGTAACTCAAAGCACGTTTTCGCAAACTATAAAGCAACTTGAAGAAGAACTTGATGCTGCACTTTTTTACAGGAATTCCCATGAGGTATCGCTCACTGATGCCGGAAAGGAACTGTTTCCTTATGCCGAGAAGACTATTGAGTCAGCTAATAATTGCATAAGACGAATGGAGGACTTGCGGACTATGGAATGTGGCACGCTTAATATAGGTGTGACTCATTCATTTAATATGGTGATGAATGACACTCTGAAGGATTTTATGAAACTTCATCCGGGTATTTCTCTTAATATCGTTTATAAGCCTATGACGGAACTTATAAACTTACTGATGAACCATGAACTTGATTTTGTACTTTCATTTCGTCCACAAGGGAATTATCCTTTTATGGTGTCACATATTCTTTTTGAAGATGTTCTATCGGTAATTGTGAAGAAAGACCATCCGCTCGCAAGGCGAGAAAAGGTTTCTCTGTCCGAAATAAGTGAATATCCTTGCGTACTTCCGGCTATGGGACTTCAGGCACGTATCGCTCTTGAAAAAATATTGGCGGATACAGGGATTGCACTGAATGTACGCGCAGAGATGAATGAGGTAACTCCGCTGCTGAGGCTTGTGCGAAATACGGGTATGCTTACCATTCTATCTTCTTCTGCATCAGAGGATTTTGATGACTTGGTGGCAGTGCCTATTAACCATGAAGGAGGACGAATGGAGGGTTGCGTGCAGATGCTCAAAGGAGTTTATAAGAGTGCTGCCTATAAGGAATTTATTCGGATACTTTGTGATACATCGTTAGTCAAAAAGCGTATTAAGGATTGGCTGAATGAATAATACTATTTCCTTTTTCAGTGCTATCCGCTTACTCAGATGGGAAAAAGCCCGAAAAGGCAAAAAGGGCCAAAAGGTATTCCGCCAACAATTTAAGTGGATGTAGAAAATATTTTTGTTGACTTCACTAATGACTCACAGATGCCATTGTCTTTCAGTGTAATATCAGATAATTATATATAAAAAGCAAGGGGACCGTGTTGCCACAATCTCCTTGCTTTTTTGCATTACCACTAATGATTAGAGGTATTTGCTTATAGTAGATTTGATTTTAGTAATATCGGTGATACGTTCTGAAATTTCTCCGTTACGATTGATGACGTAAAGCGCAGGAATGAAATTGACGTTGTATTCGATAAGGCACTTGGGATTATCTACGCCGGCATAAACGGAAATCCATGGTAGATTTTTAGCAGCCTTCTGCCATGCGTATTCGTCTTCGTCAACGCTTACTTGATAAATTTCAAATCCGCGGTCTTTGTACTCGTTGTAAATCTTTGCAAGCTCGATGTTGAATGCAGGAGATTCGTCAGCGGTCATAGACGTGAAGTTAAGTAATATTACTTTACCTTTTGTAGCTTCATTTGCGAGGCTCACTTTTTTACCGTCAGGATTGTTGAGGTTGATATCAAAGATGTGAGTTTGTCCTACTACTACGGTATCATTTTTAGCGTAATTGGTGTACATTGCTTTGTTCGCAAGGTAAAGATTTTTCAAGTACTCCGTACGCGGGTCGTTAGGACGATTTTCAGTGTAAGCATTTGCTACAGCACCGATAATGCGCAGGTCGCTTTTTACGCTTGCGTTGAAGATAGGAGTTTTACCAATCTTCTTATTGATGATATAGTATGCCACGATGCCGGAAGGATTAGCTATAATCATCTTGGCGAGGTCACGCTTAAGGCTGTCGTCGATGGCAACTGCGTATTCACCTTTAGTGTTTACTACTTGTGCCACGCGTTTTTCCACTTCCATAATCATAGTAGTTGCATCGCTGCCCTCGAGAGAGTATTCGCTGCCGAACTTGTCAAGTGACGTTTTCAATGAAACAGTCTCTATTGAGTCAACAGGGAAATAAATGTATTTTCCGTCAATAGCGAGCCGGTATATGTCAGGGTAGCCGGCTGCAGGTTGTGAAAAATCGAATTTGTCGGACTTGAGTGTAAGAGAGTCAAGCATATACCAGCCACCGTTTGAAGATGCTTCAAGAGTGAGCAAGTGACCTTCACCGCCCTCAATATCACCTTTCACAGTCCATTCGTTGCTGCTGCAAGCGGTAATGGAAAGTGCTACTGCTAAAGTACCCAAAAATTTTGATGTAAAATTTTTCATTGTCAAAAGGAATAAAAATGTTATTCGAACTCTTTAGCGATTTTGTCAGCGATAGACTGCATTTCTTCAGCACTGAGCGACAAGTGAGGCTTGGCAAAGTTCATATCAGCTTCCTTATTAAGAGGCATAAGGTGAATGTGAGCGTGTGGAACGTCAAGTCCCATAACAGTTTCACCGACCTTAGTGCAAGGGAATGATTTTTTGATAGCTTTAGCTACTCTTGCAGCGAACAAGTGAAGTGATACGTAATCGTCTTTTTCAAGGTCGAAAATATAGTCAACTTCCTTTTTAGGAACAACGAGGACGTGTCCCTTAGTTACCGGATTTATATCCAAGAAGGCATAGTTTTTTTCATCTTCCGCAACACGGTAAGATGGAATTTCACCGGCAATAATACGTGAAAAAATTGATGCCATAGTGGTGTAGGTTATATTAGAATCCTATTTCAAGAATTTCAAACTTCATAAGTCCTGAAGGAACACGGATTTCAACGGTTTCACCGAGTTTGTGTCCTAAAAGACCTTGTGCGATAGGAGTTGAAGAAGCAATTTTCTTTTCTTTGAGATTAGCTTCGCTGTCAGCAACGATAGTGTATTCCACAACCATACCGTTAGCGCAGTTTTTGAGTTTTACTCTGTTCATAATCTGCACTTCTTCAGTATTAAGTTTGCTTTCATCTATGATGCGAGCATTAGCAACGAGGTCTTTGAGTTGTGAGATTTTCATTTCAAGCATGCCTTGTGCTTCCTTGGCAGCATCGTATTCAGCATTTTCGGAAAGGTCACCTTTATCACGGGCTTCAGCTATAGCACGTGAAATCTCAGGGCGTTTGACATTTTCCAAGTAGGCAATTTCTTCCATTTTTTTCTTGTAGCCGTCCTTGGTCATAAAAGTAATAGCCATGGTAATAAGTTTTTTATAAAGATTAGTAGTAATTATTTTCTAAAACATTAAAAAAATAAAGAATCTCAGCATTTGACAGTTGAGACCCCTTTATGTGAACCGCAGTTCGTTTTACACCGCAAAGTTAGCCATAACTTTTGGATAAACCAATTTTTTTAGCAAAATTTGGAGATTAGAAGGCGAAAAATTAAGGACTTGCCTGGCGTGTAAGATTAACCGGACAAGTCCTGATAACATTATTTAATGATAATTTTGTGCGTGAATGTTTTTCCTGAGACGTCTGTTGCTTTGACGATGTAAATGCCGGGGTTAAGTCTGCCGGTAATTTGCTGTCCGAGAGTGTTGTAAATGGTGATAATGTCTGTTTCATCGGTTGAGATGATGCGTTTATCGGTGGTGACGATGAGTCTCGGTGAGTTATTTGCAATGCTGCTGACAGATGAAGGTTTGTTGTTTTTTGCATTTAAGTTAACAATGACATCGCCGGCATTCGGAGATGATATTCTGAGTTTGGCATTGTGTGAACCTTCAATGTTTTTAGGAGTATAAGTGACTGTGAGCTTGTTTGTAGTGATTAGTTCTCCGGTCTTATCACAAGTGAGGCTGAACATATCCGCATTATTGCCGCTGATGCAGAAAGTCGGTTCTCCCGTCTGCATTGAGCGAGTAAATGAGAGTGTTTGCTGCATAGCTTCACCTTCAGATGATGTGAAATCAATGCTACTTGCGTCAGTAGTGATTTCGCCCTTTGCGATGCTGCGTGACAAACCTTTTTCCGAGTCAAGTGTGTAGTAAAATAAGTTTGCTCTTCTGGATCCTGACATACCGGAGACGAGGCTGATAATCATGTGTGCTCTGCCTTCGGAGTCACGATGTATTTTTACGCCTTCCGGTTCTCCGTCATCAAGGTTGAGAATAGTGGATTTAAGAATAGGTTTTCGATACCCGAGTTTCCCTGTTTTCCAGTTGAATGCGTGTACCATAATAGTAGGAATAGTCTTTCCGTTTTGTGATGCGGCACCGTCAGTGTTTCTTCCTACGCCTTCAAGGTGGTAAATATAGTCACCGCTGATAGTAAAACCTTGTGGAGGCCAAGTCTGAAATCCCTTGTCAAGTTTAGGAAAATTATTATCTGTGTTTGATGAAGTGTAAACCGGGGCAGTCTGCTTTTTTACGGGAATTATGTTAATTGGCTCGGCATCGGACCATTTTGTGAATACTTCATCAAGGTCATATACTTCAAAATAAATAGTGTTGCCCTTAGTGGAACGTTCGCAGAAAAGTCGGTTGTCGCGGTCAATTGCAGGGTATTGCCAATTTCTTCCGAACTTGTTTATAAACTTGTTTATAGTGTATTTTTTGCTTTTGTACGTAAAGCTTGAAGTTGCAAGGTCAGCCGTAGCACCTGCTACGAACGGAAAAACGCAGCAAGCGCGAGACATTACGCCGGAGGTGTTAGCCGGAGTGGTGTTTTTGTCGTAACTGTCACCGCCGGTGGCAATGTACAGAGTACCTTTATAGCGGCAAACCGCCATATTAGATCCGTGTCCTGCGTGGTCAAGGTACATTTTTTGTTGAGCCATTTTGCCGGAAGAGTTTTTATAGTATCTCGTAACCATTAGCGGTTCTTGTGCTTTGAGTTTTAGTCCTGATTGTGAATTAGGGCAAATCTGGACGAAGTAAATATCACCCGTAGTGTCATCAATGTCAAAACTTTGCGCCACGCGATTAGAGCCTGTGAGGTTCAGTTTTTTTACTTCGTCTCCAACCGGGTTAAGGTAATAACTGAGTGTAGTACCTTTGCTTGTAGCAAAGTCGAACAGTTCCGTAGAGCTTGCGAAATATCTTTCCTGCCCGTCACCTTCAGGCTGCTGAAGAATCCCCATACAGTATTCCGTGTTGTCAAATCTGTTGTGTCGAGTGTCAACAACGGCAGGCGAAGTGTAGTTTTTGTTTGCATAAAACACATAGTTGAAAGATGTGTTTGATGAAGGGGCGTCCTTAGGATTTGAAATATTTCGGAACGTGTTGTAGTTGAGGTTAATACGACAATTTTTCGGTTCAAGTTTCGGATTGCTGCCGTCGCCTTGGAAAAATCTTATAGGAGCGTAAAGCGTTGACTGTCCGTTACAAGCATCGAAAGTGTTATTCTTGATGTTGACAAGAGTGGAATTCGAGAATGCAATATAATAAAGGAAAATACTGAATTCTCCTGTGGTAGAACCGTTTGTGCGGTCAAATCCGCCAACATTTTTGAAAGAATTGTTTGTAATGTCAATGTTGTTCTGAGCATTATTCAAGATAATACTCATACCTCCGTCATTAAACGCATTGTCGCAAATATTAGTGTATCCGTAAGAGCCGCTGAGGACGATGAAATTAGCGTTAGCGGTTTTATTTCCTTTAAAAGTGTTGTGAGCGATGTTGATGTTCTTGTATCTTCTGTGGGCTTTGGCATTGTTAGCGTCACTGCCTGAGAAAGCAGTGCCGAGTTTTACAACGGCAATGCTTCGGCTCTTTTTCAGAGATGAACCGTAAACATTGTTGTACACGAAGTTAAATCCGTCAACGGGGGCTGAGGCAGTAGCAGTGTTATTTACCACACAACCGTTTTCCGTAAACGTAAATCCATTAATTGTAAGTCCGTCAGCATTAACGGTTAAAGTGCCTTTTATTACAGATTCTTCATTGCTGCGAGTATTGGAGCGTTCATCGCCGAAAGCATTTGAGCCGAGCAGAGTAATATTAGGAACGGAAATAGTAACATTCTCCGTGTAATCACCGGCATCACAGAATATTTTAGAACCTGCATCAAGGTTGTTTATATCATTGAGCGAAGAAAATACGTTTTTCCCGACAGTAAATGTGCGTCCGGCAAACGTGATAGTTTTACCTGAGAAAAGTGATTTTTTAGTGATTAAATATTCATTTTCAGCGAATAAAGTGGAAAAACAAGTAATAAATATAAAGAGAAGATTAGTGAACTTTTTCATATTGAGTCGGTTTTTATTGTTATAAGTTAATTAGTTACGAAAGTGCAAAGGTAATAAATTTGTGGTAAATAATAATTAAGTGCTTACAATTAAATTGCAGAATGATGAATTTTGCGTAACTTTGCAGTCACATATATTATATAATATTATTGTTATGTCCATTTCAATTAAGATAAAGAAAGGCTTAGACCTCAAAATAGCGGGGGCTGTCAGTCAGGGGACTGATAGTGTAGAAATTAAGCCTGAAATGGTGGCGATTTATCCCGATGATTACTATGGCATTACTCCAAAGCCTGAAGTTAAGGAAGGAGAGACAGTAATGGCAGGTGCGCCGCTTTTTCATGATAAAAAATACGAAAATGTGAAAGTCGTTTCTCCTGTTACAGGTGTCGTGAAGGCAGTGGAACGAGGTGAAAGACGTAAGATTATCAAGTTCGTTGTAGAGCCTGATGGTAGTGCCGAAGTTAAACGTTTTGACGTAAAAGAGGATAGTGCGGAAAGCATTAAAAATCTTCTTGCAGAATCCGGGTTGTTTGCTATGATACGTCAGCGTCCTTACGGGATTGTACCTAAATTCGATGTTCAGCCGCGAGATATTTTTATTACCGGATTTGACTCTGCACCGCTTGCACCGGATTATCAAGTTCTTCTTTCCGGAAAAGAAAAAGAACTTGAGCAGGGCGTGAAGATGTTGTCAGCCCTTACGTCAGGTAAAGTATATTTCAGTTGTCGCCCCGGTACTTTTGCCATTCCGGGAGCCGAAATGGTGGAAATCGAAGGTCCTCACCCGGCAAGCAATGCAAGTGTGATGATAAATCATGTAGCTCCTGTAAATAAGGGAGAGACAGTGTGGGTTCTTGATGCAGTGACAGTGGCACGTATAGGTGCACTTGCACTGAATGGAATACCGGATTTTACCGCAACTCTTGCACTGACAGGCAGCGAAATCAAAGCACCTCACTATGTCAAAACAGTAATAGGAGCAGACCTTGCAGGCGTTATGAAAAATCAAATATCAGAGTCAGAATCTCATAAACGCATTATAGCAGGAAACGTGTTGACAGGTACTGCGGAAAGTATGTCCGGCTTTATTCACTATCCTTACCGCCAAGTTACTGTAATCCCGGAAGGTGATGACGTAGATGAATTTATGGGTTGGGCATCAATATCACCGAGTAAGATGAGTGTAAGCCGTTCATTCCCCGGTCATTTTTTACATCGTCTTTTCAAGCCTGATGCAAGACTGAACGGAGGACGCCGTGCGATGATAATGTCAGGCGAATACGACTCTGTGATGCCGATGGATATTCTTCCGGAGTACTTGATAAAGGCAATCCTTTCCCGCAATATAGATCAAATGGAAGAACTCGGCATATACGAAATTGTGCCGGAGGACTTTGCACTTGCGGAATACGTTGATACGTCAAAACTTGAACTTCAAAAAATTGTAGCGGAAGGAATAGACTATCTCCGTAAGGAACTTGAATAGGAAGAATTAAGAAACATATTACGTAAAATCATATAAAATAAAAAAACGTTTTGAAAGCATTAAGGAAATTTCTGGATAAGGTAAAGCCTGCATTTATGGAAGGAGGAAAGTTGAGTGCTTTTCGCTCCGTTTACGATGGCTTTGACTCATTCCTGTTTACGCCTAACACTACATCTCACTCAGGCGTACACATACACGACAGCCGTGATTCCAAGCGAGCTATGACACTTGTCATAATAGCGTTGCTCCCATGTCTGTTCTTCGGAATGTATAACACAGCGTATCAGAATTATATGGTGGCAGGCGTGCCTGTTGCTTCATTTTGGGAGATGATGGCTTATGGCTTTCTTGCCATATTGCCGACGATAGTAGTGACATACGTAGTAGGTCTCGGTATTGAATTTGCCTTTGCGCAGTGGCGAGGAGAAGAAATTCAAGAAGGCTTTCTTGTGTCAGGTCTTTTAATCCCGATGATATGCCCGATAGATACACCGCTATGGATGATAGCCGTGGCAACGGCATTCTCCGTGGTATTTGCCAAGGAAGTGTTTGGCGGTACAGGATATAATTTCCTGAATATAGCGCTCGTAACCCGTGCGTTTCTCTTCTTCGCATATCCTGCAAGTATGAGTGGTGATAAAGTGTTTGTGGCATCAGAATCAATTTTCGGTCTCGGCAATAATTTGCCGGACACCTTTACCGGAGCAACTCCGTTGGGAGAAGTAGCCACATCAACCGGCTCTGTTGTCCTTACAGATTTGTCTAATCAGGCAATCAGTCTGTGGGATATGTTCTTCGGTTTAATCCCGGGCTCTTTCGGCGAGACTTCTACACTTTGTATTCTTATTGGTGCAGCCTTTCTTCTATTGACAGGAATTGCGAACTGGAGAATAATCCTGTCAGTATTCGCAGGTGGTGCTGTAATGGCATTTATAGCACACACTTTTGCCACACCCACTTATCCGGGTTCAATGCTTGGTGTAGGTGAACACTTATGCTTGGGCGGATTCGCATTTGCAGCAGTGTTTATGGCAACAGACCCGGTGACAGCAGCAAGAACTACGGCAGGTAAATACATTTACGGCTTCCTGATAGGCGTAATAGCAATAATTATCCGTGTGTATAATACAGGTTACCCTGAAGGAGCAATGCTTGCAGTGCTTTTGATGAATGTGTTTGCGCCGCTTATTGACTACTGTGTAGTACGAGTAAATATTAATCGCAGACTTAATCGTAAAAAAGTTTTGAGCAATGAATAAGCAAAGTAATACATATACGATAATATATGTCGTGGTGCTTGTAGTGATAGTAGGAGCAGCACTTGCATTCGCTTCAATGTCACTTAAAAGTCGTCAGCAGGCAAATGAAGATAACGATCGTCGTCGTCAGATACTTGCATCTGTGAATATCACTCCGGCAGAAGACCGAATTCAGGCAGAATTTGATAAATACATCGTAAGTCAGATAGTCATTAACGAAAAAGGCGATTCAATAGGCTCAGATGCTTTCGGGATAAGCATAGCAGCTGAAAGCAAAGTCGCGACAGATAAACGTCAATTACCCCTATTCGTATGCAGTATAGACGGAACGACCAAATATATCATACCACTTTACGGCGCAGGACTTTGGGGTCCGATATGGGGCTATCTTGCACTTAATGAAGACGGTAGCACTATTTATGGTGCATATTTCGGTCATCAAGGTGAAACACCGGGCTTGGGCGCAGAGATAACGAAAGATGCCTTTCGCAATCAGTTTACCGGCAAATCACTGTTCAAGAACGGGCAGTTTGAACCTGTCGTTGTGGTGAAAAAAGGTCAGAAACCTGCCGGAGATGAGGATTACGTAGATGGCGTGGCAGGTGGAACAATCACAAGTAAGGGCGTAAGTGCAATGCTCGGTGACTGCCTTAAGCCGTATAAAACATATCTTGAAAATTTAAGAAATAAATAGTCATGGCAGAGAAACAGACAAATAAAAGCGTAATATTTAATCCGCTGTCAAAGGATAATCCTGTCATTGTTCAGATTCTTGGTATCTGTTCTTCCTTGGCAGTAACTGCGAAACTTGAGCCGGCAATAGTAATGGGAATCTCCGTTATTGCCGTCCTCGCATTTTCAAATGTAATAATATCGCTATTAAGAAATACGATACCTACCAATATCCGTATAATCGTACAACTTGTAGTAGTAGCCGGTCTTGTAGTAGTGGTAAATCAACTTCTTTTGGCATACGCTTATGATGTAGCTAAGCAGTTATCCGTGTTTATAGGTCTTATTATTACGAACTGTATATTGATGGGGCGTCTTGAAGCCTTTGCAATGGCAAATCGTCCTTGGCCATCATTCCTTGACGGTATCGGTAACGGCCTTGGATATGCGATAATACTTGTTATCGTGGGCTTTTTCAGAGAACTTCTCGGAAGTGGTACACTTCTCGGCTTTCAAGTTATCCCTCAGTGGTGCTACGAACACGGCTACGTAAACAACGGACTTATGATATTGCCACCGATGGCTCTTATCGTAGTGGCATGTATTATATGGGTTCATCGTTCAATTAACAAAGACTTACAAGAACAATAGTTATGGAAGAACTGAATCTTTTTATAAAGTCAATATTTATTGACAATATGGTATTTGCCTACTTCTTAGGCATGTGCTCATTCCTGGCAGTTTCAAAGAATGTAAAGACTGCTCTCGGACTCGGTGTAGCCGTAACGTTTATGCTTGTTATCAGTCTGCCGGTCAATTATTTGCTTGAAAATTATGTACTCAAAGCCGGTGCATTGTCCTGGATAAGCGAGGACTTTGCAGAGGTTGACTTGAGTTTCCTTTCTCTGATAATGTTTATTGCCGTTATAGCATCAATGACACAGCTTGTGGAGATGGCGGTAGAGAAGTATAGCCCGTCGCTGTATGCGTCATTAGGCATTTTCTTACCGTTGATAGCCGTGAACTGTGCAATCCTCGGCGGCTCACTCTTTATGCAACAGCGTGAGTTCAGCAACGTATGGACAGCCACATGTGCCGGAGCCGGCTGGGGACTCGGTTGGCTTCTCGCCATTGTAGCTATAGCGGCTATTCGTGAAAAGGTTACAAGTTATTCAAATATACCTAAGCCACTCCGAGGAATAGGAATAACGTTTATAATAACAGCCCTGATGGGAATAGCATTTATGAGTTTCCTTGGTATTAAACTATAAAATCAGAGAATTATGGAATTACTGAATATATTACTCGTAGCATCTACATCTCTGACAGTATTATCAAGTGTAGGTATCTTCCTGATTATCACTCTTGTGCTTGTGGCAATTCTTCTTATAGCCAAGCACTACCTGGTGAAGTCCGGTAAGGTGAAAATAAATATGAACGACAGTAAGGAGATAAGTGTTGAAGCGGGAAAGTCACTTCTTTCATCACTTGCGGATTCCGGAGTGTTCTTGTCATCAGCTTGCGGTGGTAAAGGCAGTTGCGGTCAGTGTCGAGTTCAAGTTCTTGAGGGCGGCGGTGAAATATTGCCTACTGAGACAGTCCATTTCTCACGTAAGGAAGTAAAGGATCATTGGCGACTCGGTTGTCAGGTGAAAGTGAAAGATGATATGAAAATCCACGTATCAGATTCTGTTCTTGACGTCAAAGAATGGGAGTGTGAAGTGATATCAAACAAGAATGTGGCTACGTTCATTAAGGAATTTATTGTAGCGTTGCCACCGGGTGAACACATGCACTTTATCCCGGGTTCATACGCTCAAATAAAGATACCGACTTATGAGATGGATTACGACAAGGATATTGACAAGTCGCTTATCGGTGATGAATATTTGCCGGCATGGAATAAGTTCGGACTCTTTTCATTGAAGTGTAAGAACACTGAGCCTACAATCCGTGCTTATTCTATGGCTAACTATCCCGCTGAAGGTGACAGAATTATGCTTACCGTCAGAATTGCAACGCCGCCGTTTAAGCCGAAACCGCAGGTTGGTTTCCAAGATGTGATGCCGGGTATAGCATCAAGCTATATCTTCACTCTTAAGCCGGGTGATAAAGTACGAATGAGCGGTCCTTACGGAGATTTCCACCCGATTTTTGATTCCAAGGCTGAAATGATGTGGATAGGTGGTGGTGCAGGTATGGCTCCGCTGCGTGCTCAGATAATGCACATGACCAAGACGCTTCATACAACGGACCGTGTAATGAATTATTTCTACGGTGCGCGTGCGCTTAATGAAGTGTTCTATCTGCAAGACTTCCTTGAACTTGAAAAGGAATTCCCGAACTTCAAGTTCCACCTTGCTCTTGACCGTCCTGACCCTGCTGCCGATGCTGCCGGTGTGAAATACACTCCGGGCTTCGTGCATCAAGTGATTTACGATACGTATCTTAAGGACCATGATTCACCTGAGGATATTGAGTACTATATGTGTGGTCCCGGTCCGATGAGTGCGGCAGTGAACAAGATGCTTTACGGTCTTGGTGTGGAACCTGAAAGTATCCACTACGACAACTTCGGAGGATAACGGATAATACTTTTTAAGGGCGTGTTTAGTATTTGGATACGCCCTTGTTTTTTATTTATTTAGAATTTTGCGTAATGAAGCGTATAGGTTTGCTTTCCGATACACACAGTTGTTGGGACGATCGCTATGCAGTCCATTTTGCCGGTTGTGATGAGATATGGCATGCCGGAGATGTGGGAGATATAGATATTATAGCCCGTCTTGAGGCTGTATCTCCTGTGGTTAGGGCAGTTTCGGGCAATATTGACCACGGCGAGGTGTGTCGCAGGTGTAAAGAATTGGAAATATTCGAAGTGGAGGGCGTGAAAGTGCTGATGACGCATATAGGCGGATACCCCGGGCGTTATTCACCGGGACTGAAGCGGTTGCTTGTGGAAAATGGAATAAAACTTTTTGTGTCAGGCCATTCACATATACTGAAAGTGATGCCGGACCATACACTTGGTTTGCTTCACATCAATCCGGGAGCTGCCGGATATTACGGTTGGCAGAAAGTGCGGACACTGGTTCGCCTGACGCTTGATGCCGGGAATATAGTGGATTTGGAAGTAATAGAATTAGGAAAAGGAAAGATATGAAAAAAAAATTATTATTAGCATTGACAGTGTCTTCATTGTTGACATTTTACAGTTGTAAAACCACTGAGGCGAATTACAAGGCTGCTTACGACCTTGCTACCAAGAACAAGCAAGTAAATGACTTCATTGATGACAGTATTGCAGACGAGGCGATACCGGAACAGTGGGCGGAATACGTTGCGTTTACTGCGGAATGTGGAGGCTATAAATCGGATTTGAAACAGTACAATGTGGTTGTGGCTCAATTCCGTCAGATATTTAATGCCAAGTCAATGCGCGGAAGACTTGCCGATATGGGTTATAAGTCAGCGTTAGTGGTACAAAACGGTAAGCCGGAATATTATGTGATAGCTCAGTCATTCAATACGAAAGAAGATGCAGTGGCAGCAGTAAAAAAAATAAAGAGTGATAAAAATCTGACAATCCGCACTCCGTATCCGAGAATTTTACTGAAGAGGTGATTGTTTAGGTTAGATATTATGGGTTAGAGATTGTTATAGAGTTGATAATTCTAACATTTTTTAATAAACCGAATTTTTTACATTTAATCTTGCCAATGGTCTTAGGAGTGTTTTATAAAAGAAAAAGCAATATGCTATCACGTAAATTAAATCCGTTATTCATCATTATTATTACATTATTGCCTTTTACATTGAGTGCTTACAATGTTACCGGTAAAATACTTGATTCTTCCGGCGAGACAATGCCTGAGGCGGGCGTAAGGTTACTCGCAGCAAAGGATAGTACATACGTTAAGGGCGGTGCTGCTAATATTGACGGCGAATTTATACTGTCAGGAGTGAAATCCGGCAAGTACATTCTCCAATGCGACTATGTTGGCTATAAGACCCAGTACAAAGACGTTGTAGTGGGAAACAAGAACGTTAAACTTGATCCTATCACTCTTCAAGAATCATCATTTATGCTTAAGGAAGCAACTGTAACTGCCATTAAGACTCCTATTAAGGTGATGGAAGATACGGTAGAGTTCAATGCCGACTCTTACAAGACTCAGCCGAATGCAGTAGTAGAAGATTTGCTTAAACGTCTCCCCGGCGTGGAAGTGGATTCCGATGGTAAGATTACTGCAAATGGTAAGGAAGTAACGAAAATCCTCGTTGACGGAAAAGAGTTTTTCAGTGATGACCCTAAAGTGGCATCAAAAAACTTGCCTGTAGAGATGGTGGATAAACTTCAGGTTGTTGACCGAAAGAGTGATCTTGCAAGAATGACCGGCGTAGATGACGGTGAAGATGAGACAGTGATAAACCTTACCGTAAAAAAAGGTATGAAAAACGGTTGGTTCGGTACTGCCGAAGCCGGCTACGGTACTGATGACAGATACCAGGTGACATATAATGTGAACCGTTTTTGGAATGATAATCAGATTACGTTTATAGGTAGCGCAAACAATACTAATGACCTTGGCTTTACAGATGGAAACGGTAATCGATTCCGCAGGTTCGGCGGTAATGACGGTATTAATAATTCCCAGACATTCGGTGTAAACTTTAACGTAGGGAATAAGGAGATACTCCGAGTAGGCGGTGACATTATGTACTCTCACACAAATAGAGATACTTACAAGAAGCAGGAAAGAATGTATAACTTTACAGACTCTTTCCCTACTCAGAGTTCACTAAGCAATGCTTTGGATAAAGGACATAATATCAGAGCGGATTTCCGTATCCAGTGGAATCCTGATTCAGCCAATGCTTTTGATTTCCGTCCTCGCTTTTCTTATAACATCAATGATTCATACAGTGACGAGTCGTCTTCGAATTATGCGGGAAATGAAGCGCATGACCTTGCTGCACAGTCAATAAATAAAGGGTCTTCAAATGGTAAATCATTTGAGTTTGGCGGTGAAGCGGTGTATAATCACAAGTTCCTTTCTCATCCCGGGCGTTCATTCTCAGTGCAGATGCGTTATCAGTTAAGCAACGTGCGCGAGCATGAGAACAGTTATTCCTGGAATAAGTTCTTCCTCGTGGATTCTCTGAATGTGTATGACCAGTACCTTGATAATCACACTTGGAACAATACGGTTCAGACACGTTTAACTTGGACAGAGCCTCTTGGAAATGTGAAGAATGGTAATTTTCTTACTCTATCTTATCGTCTTCAGTACCGCTGGAACAATGCTGATAAAAACGTATTTGATCACCCCGTTACTTACGATGAAATCACCGGTGAGCCGATAATTGATCATGACAGACTTATTTTTAATGACACTCTGAGCAATCAATTCCGTAATGATTACTTTAATCAGAATATCAGATTCGGATATAAGAAAGTGTCAAGCAAGTTTAATCTTGATGCAGGTTTCTCTCTTGTACCACAGCGTTCAAGTTCTCGAGATTTAATAAATTCCGAACGAGATATACCTACTCGTTGGGTATGGAACTGGGCACCGTTTATGCGTATGCGCTTTAAGATGACAAAAACACGTACCTTGAATATGTTCTATCGCGGACGCAGTTCTCAGCCGTCTATGAGTCAATTGCAGCCGGTTGCCGATTATACTGACCCTCTGAAAGTTGTAGTAGGTAATCCGAACTTGGATCCTTCGTTCACTCACTCCCTGATGCTTAGATTTCAGGATTTCAACTCTGCTACACAGCGTTCAATAATGGTTATGTTCAATGCGCAAGCAGTACAGAACAGTATTGTGTCCAAAACGGTGTATAATACCGAGACTTCAGGTCAAACCACTACTTACGAGAACGTAAACGGCGTGTGGAACGCAAGACTTATGAATATGTTCTCAATGCCACTCTCCCGCAAGACTTGGACTATTAACAATATGATGTTCGCAAACTTTAATCAGCAGGTGGGCTTTAATAACGGTGATAGAAACACTTCTCGTTCATTTATGTGGTCAGAGTCATTCGGTATTGCTTTCCGTCCGGATAATCTTGAACTTGAGTTGCGCCCGATGTACCGTGTTCAACTTACAAGCAACAGCCTCGGAACTTCTCAGAATTCTACTGTTCATACTTACGGCGGAATGTTTAACGGAACGTATTACACGCCGATAGGTGTTGTCCTGAATTCGGAGTTAAGATATAATGCTACAAGCGGTTATTCAGCAGGTTACGATAATAGTATGTGGAGATGGAATGCGTCAATTTCTTATCAATTCCTTCCCGGGAATGCCGCTACCATTTCAGTTAAGGCATACGACTTGCTTAAGCAGCAAAGTAACATCAGACGAACTATTGCGGCAAACTATACAGATGATATTGAGTACAATACTCTCACAAGATACTTTATGTTTACCTTTACTTACAGGTTCAATACGTTCGGTAAGGGCAATGAACCTGCAAGTAGAAATGATAGACGCGGCTTCGGTCCGGGTCGTCCACCGAGAATGTAATATGAACGTAAAAAAGTCTGCTCTATGCAGACTTTTTGCGTTACAATAAGTAACAAAATTTTGTGTTAAAATCAAATTGCATTATCTTTGTAATTATAAATAATTCATCATCACAATGGACTTTGAGAAATTATCATTAGAAGGCGCTTGGCTTATCACTCCGAAGGTTTTCGGAGATGCACGCGGATATTTTATGGAATCGTTTAAGGCAGAGGAATTTAAGCGTAACGTAGGCGATGTGATATTCGTTCAGGATAATGAATCAATGTCAACGTACGGAGTACTTCGCGGACTGCACTATCAGAGCGGCGAAGCAGCTCAGGCAAAGCTCGTCAGAGTAAGTCGCGGCAAGGTGCTTGACGTGGCGGTGGATATTCGCAGAAATTCTCCTACCTACGGTAAGCATATAGCTGTAGAACTGAGTGATGAAAATCATTGTCAGTTATTTATCCCTCGCGGTTGCGCCCATGGCTTTGTGGTGCTGAGTGAAGTGGCTCAATTCCAGTACAAAGTGGATAACCGCTATGCTCCTGAGTGTGAGCATACGCTCCGCTATGATGACCCTGTTATAGGCATTGATTGGAAATTGCCTCATTCCGTATTAAAGTTTTCCGAGAAGGACTTGAGAGGAATTTCCTTTGATGAAGTGAGCGAATAGGGGATAACCATATTGCTTTATAATTCTATTTATGTCCGATTTCTACATTTCGGGTTAAGTCCGTTTTCTTACCTTTGCATTCGTAATCAGAATATGTCAAATGAAAATGAATGACTATACCATACGACTTGAGAAAGCGGAGGAGGAGCGTGATGTGGAGAATCTCGTCAGAGAATCTTTCTGGAATCTATATCGTCCGGGCTGCCTTGAACATTACGTGTTGCATTGTCTCCGAAAAGACAGTGCATTTATTCCGGAACTTGACTTTGTGATGACATCAAAGGTTAACGAATTTAATATCCGTCGTCGTCATCGTGCTATTTCATACAGTCGCTGGCAAGTGAATGACGCAATGTAGATAGGCTTGCCGAGAAAACTTGTCTCTGCACAAGGCAGTTCCGCAGATTGTTTTCGGATATGGTGGGGCTTTCTCCAAAGTACTATTTGCAAATACAACGTTATCATACAGCATTACAGGATCTCTATCACCGCATGGCGCACTACGTGCTTATACGGTGTTTCTGACAGACAGAGCCTCGCCGAGGCTCTTATTTGGTTTAGGCTTTTATTCTTGCCTGATTAGTTTTACGGTGCCATCGTATTTCTTGTCAACTATTAGCAGACGTACCGGAACGATGGTGTAACTGCGTTTTTCTCCGGTTATCACTTTATATGTGAGGATTATGTCAGAGTTTGTGTCTTTTTTGAGACTGACGAGATTGATATCTGTCTCAGTGTCGGTTTCCGGCAGTGTTACTGCGATAACATATTGCCTTGTGAAGTCAATAGAAGTAGGCATACCGTCTTTTCCCATCACGGCAGCCATACCAAAGTATTCTTTAAAGTCCTTTTCGTTTTCGAATTTTACAGGTACGGAATTTTGAATGTCGTTTCTTACGAAGTAATTTTTAGCTTCGTAAAATGGTATTTCGTTATGACTTTTGCACGCTACAAATAATATCGGAATCAGTAATAGAAAAATTATTTTTTTCATTTTTTTACCTTTAAGATGTGATAAGTAATTTTGGTATTATTTTGTAGAATGAATTTTGAAATATAAACTGCGTACCGATGAATAGATTTAAGAGCCGGTACGCAGTATGGTTATATTGAAAATTTATTCAATTTTAATGTCTTGTCCGAGTGAAGGCAGGTCTTTAGGAGTCTTTTCTTCTTTTCGGACTTGGAGTTCGAATTCAGCGGATTTTTCACCTGAGAAAGATTTCCATTTAAGTTTTATCTTGGTGTCTTTGTTCTTGATTTCCGGTATATTGTTGAGGTTAAATGCTATAAGAGCATCGCCCCAATATCCGCTGTTGTCGCCGTTAGCATTATGTCGGAGTTCGAATTCAAGCGGGTTGTCGGGATTAGTGCCTGTCACGAGGTTGAGGCTATGAGTAATGCCTCTGCCACCCCAAATTGTTCTTACTCTGAGTGTCAAATATCCGTCTTCAGCCACGGTGAGCCAATCGCGAACAATTTCCACTTCATCGTCACCGAAAACTTTAGCATCTTCGCTGCCGAGAGTTTCTACCGGGAGTTTTGTTCTGATACTGTCAATCCAGCAGAGGGTGACATTTTCAGTTGTAGCCCTTGAAGGTTTATCTTCCTTGATGTAGTTTATTAATGCTCTTACTTCTTTTTGTCCGTAAGGAGATTTAGCCACGTTGATAGGGTTGAGAACTGTTTGTTCATCAAGTTGCATTTGAAAACTGCCGTCTTCTTCAGGGAGAACAGTTACTACAGCAGAATAAATCGGCTGGTTGTCATCATCGCTACAGGATTGCATAGTGAATGACATTGCGCATAGCGTAATAGCACAAGCGATAAACTTGGTCGTTTTCATAAATTATTTTATTTGAGTTTATTTATACTATAATAACGAAACTAAGAGTTTTTTTGTGCGTCGTATTAGAAATTTTTGTGCGAATTTAACTAAAATAAATGCCGATAGCTTTTTGTACTATCGGCATTTGAAAAGTCGGCTATAAGTTGAGTTTCTTGATAGTTGCCTTAGGAATTACTTCTTTGTTGACAACGATGGCGATAGTCTTGGCGAGGAAGTACGGTTCGGAAACGTAGAAGAACCCGTCGTAAATCTGGTTAGTGTCCCACGAGTTTTTAACCTTGTAGTATTTATTACCTTTTTGGTCAGTAGCGGTACCGATTATTTCCATGCCATGGTCATCGGTAGTTTCCTGACGGTCAAACATTTCCTGGCGAGATTCCTGAGTCACTTCAATCTCTTGAACGGGACCATTAATTTCGAATTGCTTCTTAGCACGGTCTTTATCGCTCATTTTGACCCAACGAGCGAGTTCCGTACCTTCCATATCTGCTTCCGTACGTTCTTTAGGCATAACGGCAAAACCTTCGTTCCACTTGAATCCGCCTTCACTTACGTCAGCAGCCCAAAGTACGGTGTAACCGTTTTCAATAGCGTTGTCAACGATGGCTTTAAGTTCGTCAAGAGGAATGTTGTAATATTGTCCCCAGAGCCAGTTGTCAGCCACTTCAAGACCGAACTGTTTGTAGAACGGGTGGTGGGTGAAAGAAGTCAAAGGAACATAGTCTGCCATGTCAAGTCCTAATGACTTTGCGTATGTGACAGGAGTGTAAGTCTTGCCGTCAACTTCAAAAGTCTCCGGAAGAACACCGAAGTATGCGTCGAGGATAGCATTAAAGCCTTTCAGCCAAGCTGTGGAAAGTCGTTTGTTAGGGACTTTGTTAATGCCATCGAGGTATCCGGTGAGTGCCGCTTCAAGTTCATAGTGAGAATGTTTTTTTTCGCCGTATTCAAGTCCTGCATATACTGATTCAGGAACGATACCGTATCTATCCCAAACGTAAGGCATATCCAAGCAACTACCACCTTGTGCGAAGTTCAGTTTGCCATTCATACGAATATACTTTTCGGCTTTGTCAGAGTAGCAGTGGCGTACTGTGAACATTTCCGAAAGGTCCAATTCTTTACCTGTCTTGCGGAGAATTTCATCTTCGAAGAATGAAGTGGAAGAGAAACTCCAGCAAGTACCGCTCTTGTTTTGGTCCTTAACGGAAGTTGTAGGTACTAATTTAGTGTTGGTAAAGACGAACCCGCTGTCAGCCTTTTCCGTAGTCTCTTTTTCCTCTGCAAATACGCCGGTGCATGTAAGCAAAGCGACAGTGCCGATAAGTATATTCTTAATCATTGGTTTAAAAAGTTTTTATAAAGTTATTTTTTGAAAAAACGATTGTAAAGTCCTTCAAAACCTTGTCCGTGACGAGCTTCATCTTTAGCCATTTCGTGAACGGTGTCATGGATAGCGTCAAGATTAAGTTCTTTAGCGCGTTTAGCGATACGCATCTTGTCGGCGTTAGCACCTGCTTCAGCCATCATACGTTTTTCGAGGTTAGTCTTAGTGTCCCAGACGCAGTCACCGAGAAGTTCAGCGAATTTAGCAGCGTGTTCAGCTTCTTCAAAAGCATAGCGACGGAAAGCCTCAGCAATTTCAGGATATCCTTCGCGGTCAGCTTGACGAGACATGGCGAGGTACATACCCACTTCGGTACATTCGCCGTTAAAATGGGCATTGAGGTCTTTCTTCATCTCATCGTCAGTGTCGGCAGCGATGCCTACAACGTGTTCAGTGACGAATTGTGGACGTTCGCTTTCCACAACTTCTTTGAATTTATCACGACCTGCTCCGCAGAGAGGACATTTTTCCGGTGCTTCAGTGCCTTCGTGTACGTAACCACAAACGGCGCAAATGAATTTCTTTTGCATAATTAAAAAATATTAGTTCTAAATGTTAGTAAATAGATTTTGTTCTTCGTTGTTTATAACAACTTTGTATTCCACAAAGTTAATATTTAACTTCGTTTTATCAAAAAAATTATTCTTTTTTAAGTTATCTGACGCATTACTTTCTTTCGCGTTGATTCGTGAATACTTAAATTATGTTCTTAATAATTAAATAATGTAAAAACTTTGTCATTTATGCTCTAAATAATTAACTTTGTGCAAAACAAAATAAATAATAAGTACTTATCAATATATAGGAATCCTTGTCATGAAAAATCGTATTATTGCTCTTGCTATTTCCTTTATGACAGTAGGTGTGACATTAGTTTCCGCAGCGACAGATGCCGAGCGGCTTACTGATGTGCTTTCATCTACCATACCTGCAGGTGTTGAAGTAGGTAAAGTAAAGGTACAAAAAGTAATTGTAAATAAGAAAGCACGAAAAGTTACGGTTAAATGCAACGAATCTGCTTCGTATTTGCCTTTTACCAAAGAAAGTGTCTCAGACCTTAAGTCCAAGATGCTGAAAGAATTAGGTGCTGAATACCAAAATTACAAGATAGAAGTTACTGCAAATGATTTTAATATTGAAGACCTTGCACTTGGCAGTAGCCGCAAATACGCCGGACCTAAAGGTGAATTACCGTTTTTAACATTCGAAGACCGTTTTACTTCAGTACCGACGAAAGGACTTGAAGGAACTAATATAGCATTGTGGCAGAGTCACGGCTTTTATTTTGAAAATACTCTTAACAGATGGGAGTGGCAGCGCGCGCGTACTATGCAGACTGTTGAGGACTTATACACTCAGAGCTATGTGATGCCGTTCCTTATGCCGATGCTTGAAAATGCAGGTGCTTACGTAATGTCGCCGCGAGAAAGAGATACGAACTCTGTAGAACTCATTATTGACAATGACGGTGCTCTTGCTGTCGGCACTTATACTGAAAACGGAACAGGCTGGAAGAATAGTCAAAATGCCGGTTTTGCACATAAATACAAGACTTATAATGACCAGCAAGGTCGCACTAATCCTTTCTCACTCGGCTCGGCACGAGTTGTTAAAGCAGACGGAAAGTCTATCGCGTCTTGGAATGTTGAAATACCTGAAACAAACTTATACGCAGTGTATATTTCCTATCAATCTCTTATAAATAGTTCTGAAAAAGTAACTTATACAGTAAATGCAGCGGACGGGCCGCATAAAGTTACCGTAAACCAAAAGATGGGTGGCGGAACGTGGATTTATCTCGGTCACTATCAGCTTGCAAAAGGTGTTTCAGAGAAACCGATTGTGGTGCTTACCGCTACTTCCGGCGGAAAACATAATGAAGTAGTTACGGCTGATGCAGTTAAGATTGGCGGTGGATACGGAAATATTGAGAGACCGGCACGATATACTAATGACCTCGGCGAGGAAAAAGTGGAATACGTGTCAAGTAACTATCCGAGATATACGGAAGGCGCAAGGTATTGGCTTCAATGGGCAGGTGTGCCGGATAGCATTTATTCTCCGATGAATGGCGTAAATGACTACACAGACGACTATTCATGCCGTGGAAAGTGGGTTAACTGGCTTGCCGGCGGTTCTTCAATGCTGCCTGATAAAGAAGGCTTGAAGATACCGGTAGATTTGTCTTTCGCATTCCACTCAGATGCAGGCACTACTTACAATGATTCGATAATCGGTACGCTTGGTATTTATTCAACAGATGATGGCAACAAGTTAGGTAACGGTATATCAAGACTCGTGTCACGCGACCTTACAGACCTTGTTGTAACTCAGATTGTAAATGACGTACGTGCAAGTCATGAACCGAACTGGACACGTCGCGGACTATGGGATAAAAAATACCGTGAATGTCGTGAACCGCAAGTTCCGTCAATGCTTCTCGAACTTCTTTCTCACCAGAATTTCGCAGATATGAAGTACGGTCTTGACCCTGAATTCCGTTTCACGGTCAGCCGTGCGATTTACAAGGCGATGTTGCGATTTATATCACTTCGAGATAACCGTGAATACGTAGTTCAGCCGTTGAAAGTGCGTTCTTTTGAAATCACAAAGGCAGGTGAACATAACTATCGCTTGGCATGGAAACCTACTGAAGATAAACTTGAAAAGACTGCAGTGCCAACGTATTACAATATTGAAATCCGTACTAATTACGGACCTTTCGTACACTTTGCCACTACTACAAGCACTGAGTACGAATTTTCACCGATTAGTGATGATATTTACTCTTTCCGTGTTACTGCTGGAAATGAAGGCGGTGTAAGTTTCCCATCTGAAATATTATCATTGTGTGATATGAGTGAGGAAAATCCTGTATTGATTGTCAACGGATTTACCAGAGTTTCAGGACCTGATAACTTTGAGTCCGGAAATATAGCTGGTTTTAACGATATGAGAGACCATGGAGTTCCTTATATCAAGGATATAAACTTTATCGGTTCACAATTCGAGTTTCGCCGTGATATTCCTTGGATGGACGATGATGCAGCAGGATTTGGAGCAAGCCGTGCAAACTATGAGGACAAAGTTATTGCAGGAAACACGTTTGACTACGTTTACACTCACGGCTGTGCAATCAAGAAAGCCGGTCGCGGATTTATATCTTCAAGTGTTGAGGCATACATGAATTCCGAGACCGAAGCGATGCCGCAAGTGCTTGACCTTATTCTCGGTAAGCAAAAAGAAGTGAAGATGGGTACAGGTAAGTACGGCACAAATTTCAAGACATTCCCTGAAGCCCTGAAATCAAAAATATCCGCACTCTGTGCTGCCGGCGGAAACGTGTTCGTATCCGGAGCATTCGTAGCATCAGACTTGTGGGATAACAGCATGTCAGATGCAGAGACACTTAAGGCAGATCAAAAATTTGCGACAGAAGTTCTCGGCTACCACTGGAGAGTAGATCAAGCATCAGTCACAGGTGAAGCATTTGAGTGTCCTTCACGCTTCCACGCATTCGGACGAGATAATTACGACTTCTATTCCGAACTGAATGATACGAGTTACGTAGTTGAATCCCCGGATTCATTCTATCCGGCAGACAAACGCGGTGATACAATTATCCGCTACACTGAAAATAATCTTATAGCAGGTGTTGCAGTGGCAGACAATAATTATCGCACTGTTATAATAGGATTCCCGTTTGAGTCAATAAAGGATTCTGCGAGTCGCAATGCCCTTATGGCACAAATCCTGAACTTCTTCAGTAAAAAATGAAATTAATAATATAAATTCAACCTACCAATTTATTATGAGCACTACTATTAATTGCTTCCTTCCTTACGCAGACCTCAATCAGGTCAGCGCAACAGTAGAGAACCTGAAAGCGTCTCAGTTAGTATCAAAAATATTCCTTCTCACCACTGCTGCAGACGCACAGGCAGTAGAAGGCTGTGAATTGATACACATCGATACTCTAAACAGCTCTGCAACAATGAAAAAGATTGCAGCGGCTGCAGATGGAGACTTTATCCTTTTGTACACAAAGTACAATAAACTCGTGCCGGGTTACCTCGCACTTGAACGTTTCGTGCGTCTTGCAGGTGATTCAAAGGCTGGTATGCTTTATGCCGACAGTTATTCCGTAGTTGACGGCAAACGTACAAATTCACCTGTAATTGACTATCAATTCGGTTCACTCCGTGATGACTTCAATTTCGGTTCATTACTATTCTTCTGCGCAAAAGCATTCAAGGCTGCGGCAGCAGAAATTGATGCAGAGTACACAGCAGCAGGACTTTACGACTTGCGCCTCAAAGTGTCACGTATCGCACCATTAGTACACATCAACGAATATCTCTACACCGATATCACAATTCCTCAGAAGGAAGACGGCGAATCACACTTCAGCTACGTTGACCCGAAGAACCGCGGTGTGCAAATTGAAATGGAAAAAGCTTGCACTGACCACCTTAAGAAAATCGGTGGTTACCTTGAACCGGTATTTGACAAGATTGAGTTCGATAAAGGCGACTTTGAATACGAAGCATCAGTAATCATACCTGTCAGAAACCGTGTACGTACAATCCGCGATGCTATCCGCAGCGTGCTTTCTCAAAAGACTACATTCAAGTTTAACCTTATCGTAATCGATAACGGTTCTACTGACGGAACTACTGAGGCTATTGACGAATTCAAGGCAGATGAGAGAGTTGTCCACATTGTACCTGAACGTGACGACCTCGGAATCGGCGGTTGCTGGAACGCCGGTGTAAATCACCCTAAGTGCGGTAAATTCGCAGTGCAACTCGACAGTGATGACGTTTATAGCGACGAAAATACTCTCCAAAAGATGGTACAAGCATTCTATGACCAGAATTGCGCAATGGTAGTTGGTACTTATATGCTTACTGACATCAATATGCAGATGATCCCACCGGGTGTAATCGACCACAAAGAATGGACACCGGAAAACGGACGTAACAACGCACTCCGTATTAACGGTCTCGGCGCACCTCGTGCATTCTACACTCCAATGCTTCGTCAAATCAATGTACCTAACACAAGCTATGGCGAAGACTATGCACTCGGCTTGGCATTCTCACGTCATTGCCAGATAGGTCGTGTTTACGATGTTGTTTACCTCTGCCGTCGTTGGGAAGATAATTCCGACCATGCCCTTGATATTAACAAGACTAATGCCAATAACTTATACAAAGACCGTATCCGTACTTGGGAACTTCAGGCACGTGTAGAAATGAATAAGAAGTAATGGCTGAAAAAGTAACATCTCAACTTGTTGATGCCTTCCTGCTCGAGCAACTCGCCGAGTGGGAACAGGCACGCAACAATTTTGCCGCTCTGTCTGGGGTAAAGGTTAAGGAACTTGATGTTGACGGAATGAAAATCAAGGTGCAGTTTAATCCTGCGCGTATTGTATCGTCAGCAGCAAAAGTTGATGCAAAATCATTAAAGGAACGTAAATGTTTTCTTTGCGCTGCAAACCGTCCGGCTGTGCAGCGAGGCATAGATTGGGGTGAAAAATACACTATCCTAATCAATCCGTTCCCGATTTTCCCTCGTCACTTGACAATTCCTGATAAGAATCACGTAGATCAACTTATTAAGGGACGCATTGCAGATATGGTTTCACTTGCTGCGGACCTTAAAGGATATACAGTGTTCTATAATGGTCCTAAATGTGGAGCATCAGCACCGGACCACATGCACTTCCAGGCAGGAAATTCCGATTTCCTTACTATCGGAAAAGTGCTTGAAGATGCGGAGCTTGTGCCACTGCAAGTGGTAGATGACTGCGAAGCAGTGCTTTCCGTAGTTCAGGACCTTCCACTGAATATGTTTATCATTGACACTACAGATGCACACGCCGCTCAGGACCTGTTCGGCAGACTGTACGATGCAATGACTGTCCCGGAAGGAGAGCATGAACCAATGATGAATATTTTATGCTATCTTACTGAAGATGAAGAAGTGCGTCTGGTGGTAATTCCTCGCAAGCGTCACCGTCCTTCATTCTATGGCACTGAAGGAGAAAACAGTATGCTTCTCAGTCCGGCATCAGTGGATATGGGTGGAGTGTTCATTACCCCTCTTGAAAAAGACTTCAATCGCCTCGATGCGGACTTGGTGCGTCAGGTGTATGAAGAATTGTGTCTTAGCGATGAAGAAATGAACGATATAATTCAAAAATTATGAATCAACCGGTAGTCAACGTAGGCGTAATGTCTGCAGAAACACTGAATTTCAGCCTTTCAGGCTTCTTTACCGTTTCAGGACAAAAAGTGACCGGAGACCAAACTGCTAAGGCGGTCGATGGCAAAGTGGAGTGGAATGGCACTCTTTCTGATGAAGTGATTTTCACACCTGAAGATGAAAAGAATCATTTCACACTGAAAGATGTAACTATAGGTGTTAACTTTCACTGGGAAAGACGTGAGGATCAGCAATTCGCAGGTTCGCTCAAACTTATTAATGAAGGCGGTAAGGTCACAGCAATAAATGTGATAGGCGTAGAAGATTATCTCTTGAGTGTCATTTCGTCAGAGATGAGTGCAACAGCCTCACTCGAACTTCTCAAAGCGCATGCTGTGATTTCTCGCAGTTGGCTTCTGGCACAGATTGAGAAAAACAAGTCAATAGCCGATTCCGGTGAAAAATACTGCGCTTGCACGGAAAAAGACGGTGAACTCGTTAAATGGTTTGACCGTGAAGACCACATAAACTTTGATGTGTGTGCCGATGACCACTGTCAACGTTATCAGGGCATAACTCGTCAGACTACTTCACGAGTGGCAGAGGCTATAAAAGCCACTTGGGGTGAGGTTCTTTACAGCGGTGACAAACTGTGTGATGCACGATTTTCAAAAAGTTGTGGCGGAGTGTATGAGGAATTCGAAAACTGCTGGGAGCCGGTACACCATTCTTATCTCGTGGCGCGTCGTGACTCAGAGAACGAAATGGATTTCCCGGACCTCCGTGTAGAAGAAAATGCACGTCAGTGGATACTTTCACGCCCTGAGGCATTTTGCGGAACTACGGATAAGGAAATACTTTCTCAGGTGCTGAATAATTACGACCAGGAGACTACTGATTTCTATCGTTGGACAGTCAATTACGGTCAAGACGAACTTGCGGAACTCGTAAAGTCCCGTTCCGGAGTCGATTATGGCAAAATTATTGATTTGATTCCTGTGGAACGCGGCACGTCAGGCCGCTTGTTCCGTCTTAAGATAGTAGGAACAAAACTTACCAAGATAATCGGTAAAGAACTTGAAATACGCCGAACCCTTTCGCCAAGCCACTTGTACAGCAGTGCGTTTATCGTAGAAAAAGGTGAAGCAGATGCAGACGGTTGCCCTAAGACGTTCACACTCCGCGGTGCCGGTTGGGGACACGGAGTAGGACTTTGCCAAATAGGTGCCGCCGTGATGGGCAGCAAGGGCTACGATTATCGCCAAATATTATTACATTATTTTATCGGTGCTGAGATACGCCCGCTTTACTAAAAATATTGAATAGAAATGAAAACAAATACTAAGACGTCGCCGTGGAATTGGATTCCTACGCTTTACTTTGCGCAGGGAATACCATTCATCTTTATCAATATGGTGACAATGGTTCTCTTCACTCAGCTGGGTATGTCAGAGACCGATGCCGCTCTTTACACCGGTTGGCTTTACTTGCCATGGGTTATAAAACCGTTTTGGGGTCCGATAGTTGATATTATCCGCACAAAGCGTTGGTGGACTGTGATGATGCAGATATGTGTGGCAATAGGTCTTGCAGCCATAGCATTTACATTGCCGTTGCCTAATAAGGAAGAAATAGCAGCCGGAGTTCCCGTAAGTTCATTCTCAATCTGTTTGTTCTTCTACTTTATCACAGCATTTTGCTCTGCAACACACGATATAGCATCAGACGGATTCTATATGCTTGCACTTGACACACGCGAGCAAAGTATGTTCGTAGGTATTCGTTCCACATTCTATCGCTGTGCGAATGTATTCGGTCAGGGCGGACTTGTGATTATCGCAGGTTACCTTACTGAGAAGACAGGAGACGTAGCATACGCATGGAAATTCACGGTAGCCGGTTGCGCTGCATTCTTCGGTTTAGTGTCATTATGGCACGCATTTATTCTTCCGGTACCGGCCTCAGACAAGGCTGTAGGCGGAAATGCCGAGAAGAAAACAGTAGGAGATATTCTTAAGGAATTTTCAGGTTCATTCGTGACATTCTTCCAAAAGAAGCACGTGATACTTGCCATTCTCTTTATGCTTCTTTACAGATTGCCTGAAGCACAAGTGGTGAAACTCTGCCAGCCGTTCCTCCTTGCATCTCGTGAATTAGGAGGTCTCGGAATGACTCAGACAGAAGTAGGTCTTGCGTACGGAACATTTGCAATAATCGGTCTTACACTCGGTGGTATTATCGGTGGTATCTGTGCATCAAACGGCGGTTTGAGAAAATGGATATGGCCAATGGCACTTGCAACGTCGTTGAACTGCGTGGCATACATCATATTGTCACAAGTTCAGCCTGATTATACAACAGTAGCAGGTAAAGCAATTACTTTCTCAGCCATCATTCTCGAGCAATTTGCATACGGATTCGGATTTACAGCCTTTATGTTGTTCATGATGTATTTTGCAGACGGACCATACAAGACATCACACTATGCTATCTGTACGGCATTTATGGCACTTGGAATGATGCTCCCGGGTATGGCAGCCGGATTTATAAAAGAACAGATTTTAGGCAATTCATATCAGATGTTCTTTATCTGGGTGCTTGGATGTAACCTTGCAACATGGCTTGTGACATTCCTCGTACGTCCGCATATTGACCCTGAATACGGTTCTAAATAAAAGCAATGACGATTATGATAAAAAAGATATTAACCTCAGCCATAGCCTTAGCGGCTATGGTGAGTTGTACAAACGCTAATTGTGAAGAAAAATCCGGAGCAACAGTTGCTGTAAAGCCTGGTATTGAAGTGCTGCGTGACGGAGGCTTTGCACAGTTGCAAGGCAAACGTGTAGGACTCATTACAAACCCGAGCGGAGTGGATAATAACTTGAAATCCACTATTGATATTCTCCATGAGGCGGAGGGTGTAACACTTACCGCCCTCTATGCGCCCGAGCATGGTGTACGCGGTGATGTACATGCAGGTGACCATGTGGATAATATGGTTGACCCGGCAACAGGCGTTACCGTCTATTCAATTTATGGCAAAAATCGCAAACCGACTGCAGAAATGCTTAAAGACGTAGATGTATTGGTGTATGATATTCAAGACATCGGCTGCCGTTCATTCACGTTTATTTCCACAATGGGTCTTGCAATGGACGCATGTGCCGAACTCGGCAAAGAATTTATGGTACTTGACCGTCCGAACCCAGTAGGAGGCAATAAAGTGGAAGGTAATATAGTGGAAGACTCCTGCTTCTCATTCGTGTCACAATTCCCTATACCTTACCTTTACGGTCTTACACCGGGAGAACTTGCAATGTACCTTAATGAAGAAGGACTTCTTGAAAGCGGTAAGAAAGTAAAACTTACGGTAGTGCCGATGGAAGGCTGGACACGTGATATGGAATTTTCACAGACAGGAATGCCATGGGTGTTGCCTTCACCGCATATTCCGACACCTGAATACGCAATTTATTATCCGATGAGCGGTATTGTAGGCGAATTGTACTGCATATCAATAGGCGTAGGCTACACATTGCCTTTCAAACTGTTCTGTGCAGAGTGGATAGATGCAAATGATTTCTGCAAAGCAATGCAGGACTTACATTTACCGGGGCTCAACTTCCGTCCTATCCACATCAAACCATTCTACTCAACGGGTAAGGGAAAAAATATCCAGGGAGTGGAAATGTACGTAACGGATAAGTCAGTAGCACCATTGTCACTTACAAACTTCTACGCAATGCAGGAACTTGCACGTCTATATCCTGATTCACTCTTATTTGACCTTGGTGACAAGAGCCGTTACTCAATGTTTGATAAAGTGGTGGGCAGCAAGGAGATACGTAAACGCTTCTGTCAGAACTACAAAGTAGATGACATTAAGGACTATTGGAACAAAGACGTACAGTGGTTTACTGAAAAGAAAGCAAAATACCACTTGTACAAGTAAAAATATCAGAAAGAGTAATAATATTCATAACCCAAATGAAACCTGAATACAAAGATTTTGTCAAGCAAATAAAAACATTTCTACCGGCTGACCGTGTCTATACCGATGAGTTAAGACGTATAGCATGGGGTGCTGATGCCGGCTTTTACCACAAGGTGCCTCAAGTGGTGGTTCGTGCCGCTTCCGAGACGGAAGTGTCGCGTCTGTTGGCTATTGCATCGTCCATGAAATTGCCCGTAACATTTCGTGCGGCGGGAACAAGTCTTTCAGGTCAGTCAATAAGTGACTCAATCTTGATAGTTGCAGGAAAATATTGGGAAAAATATTCAATTTCTTCAGATTATTCTACGATTACACTTCAGCCGGGTATCATAGGTGCAAGAGTTAATGAAATTCTTGCACCTTACGGCAAGATGTTTGCACCGGATCCTGCATCAAAAAAGTCTGCAATGGTTGGAGGTATTGTTATAAACAATGCTTCCGGTATGAATTGCGGTACACATGCCAATTCCGACAAAGTAATGCGTTCCGTAAGAATAGTTCTTGCCGATGGCACTATCCTTGATACTGCAGATGAAGAGTCAAGAAAAGAATTTTCAAAGCGTCACCCTGAAATTCTCTCAGGAATAGAACAGCTCCGCGATGAGGTAAGGAGTGATGAAGAATTCGTAAAGCGAATCAAGTACAAGTATTCTATTAAGAATGTGACGGGACTTAACATTCTGCCGCTCGTGACATTCGATGATCCGTTTGAGATAATTGCTCACACTATGGTAGGCAGTGAAGGTACACTTGCCTTTATGAGTGAAGTGACGGTCAATACGTCGCATTTGTATCCTTATTCCGCAAGTGCGATGCTCTATTTCAGTGACCCGAGAACGGCATGTGAAGCAGTACTTGAAATGAAGAAAGGTCCTGTGTTCAGTGCAGAACTTCTTGATAAAAAATCACTTGAATCCGTTAATGATACAACCGGCGAGGGACTTACCGCTATTCTTACCGAAACTAAAGCCGACATTAAGGAAGAACTTAAGGCAAACATTGATAAGATACTTGAAATCCTCAAGCCGTTTGACTTATACGTTCCGGCACAGTTTACCGACGACCCTGCCGTTTATTCCGAATATTGGAAGAAACGCTCGGGAATATTTCCATCAGTAGGCGGTACACGCCCTCTTGGCTCAACCGTCCTTATTGAGGATATCGCATTTCATATCAATGACTTGCCTGATGCAACCGTAGATATGATGAACCTCCTTGTAGAGCATGGCTACGATGATTCTTGCATCTACGGTCACGTACTTGAAGGAAATTATCACTTCATCATATCTCAGCGTTTTGACTCAGATGAGGAAGTTCAAAGATACAAGGCACTTATGGAGGCTGTTGAAACACTTGTTGTGGATAAATACGACGGCTCTCTGAAAGCAGAACACGGAACAGGCAGAAATATGGCTCCATTCGTAAAAAAAGAGTGGGGTGAAAAGGCGTGGAATATTATGCGTCGCCTGAAAGACTTGTTTGATCCTCAAGGCTTGCTCAATCCCGGTGTTGTATTTAATGACGACCCTGAATGTTTCATAAAAGAGTTTAAGGCGATGCCTGTAACAAACCGCTGGGTGGATAAGTGTATTGAATGTGGCTTCTGTGAAGTGAATTGCGTGACATGCGGGTATTCAATTTCAGCAAGACAGCGAATTGTGGTACAGCGTGAAATAAAGCGACTTGAGCAGACGGGTGAAAATGAATATTTACGTCAAACACTTATAGCGCAGTTCAAGAAACTTGGTAATGATACGTGTGCCGGTGACGGACTTTGCAGTACGTCTTGCCCTATGGGAATAAACACCGGTGAGATGATTCATGACCTTCGTGCAGAACTTATCCCTCAAGGCAGTTTCGGCTACAATGTGGGTGATTTTGCAGCAAACCATTTGAGTGGCGTATCTTCTTGCCTTCGTCCTGTATTATCCACGGCTAATGCGGTGAGAAAAATAATCGGAGTAGCGGCAGTCAACAAGATAGGATCAGCACTTAATTCCACACTCGGTTTTCCGCTTTGGTCAGCGGCATTGCCTTCAGCCCACTATAAAAGTTCAGAACCGGATCAACCTACAGTAGGCTTGAATAAAAAGTTGGTTTACTTCCCGAGTTGCCTTAATCGTGCGATGGGTGCTTCTCAGGAACACGGCAAGATGATACCGGACTTGATAGATACGTTTATCCGCTTGTGTAACAGAGCAGGCTACGAAGTGATAATCCCTGAAAACCGTGACAACCTCTGCTGCGGTATGATATGGGAAAGCAAGGGAATGCCTGAAATTGCGGACCGCAAGACTGATGAACTTGCCGCAGCCCTTCGCAAACTGTCAGAAAATGGCAAATACCCTATAGTATGTGACCAAAGCCCGTGCTTACACCGTATGCAAAAGCACATTAAAGACTTGACGCTTCACGAGCCTGCAGAATTTATTGCGGATTATTTAGTGCCATACCTTTCATTCCATAAAATAGACAGAACAGTGGCAATCCACGTGACTTGTTCATCAAAACTAATGGGAATAGGGGATAAACTTATTGACCTGGCTCGAAGAAGTGTCACAAAGGTTGTAGTTCCGGCAGAAATAGGCTGCTGTGCCTTCGCGGGTGATAAAGGATTTACAATGCCTGCACTTAATAAGTACGCATTGAGAAAACTTCGTCCTCAGATAGTGGCAAATAATGTCACCGAGGGATATTCTAACAGCCGCACTTGTGAAGTGGGACTTACTATAAACAGTGGTGTGCCTTACAAATCAATTGTATATCTTGTAGAAGAAGCAACTCGATAGAATATAACGTGAAAATATAATATAGTATATGACAACGACAGCAAAACCAAAACCAAAACCAAAACGCCTGCTTGCACTTGATATCCTTCGCGGTATCACGATTGCGGGTATGATATTGGTAAATAATCCCGGTTCGTGGAGTAATATTTACCCTCCTCTTGAGCATGCCTCTTGGAACGGATTGACACCGACGGACCTTGTGTTCCCGTTTTTCATGTTCATCATGGGCGTTTCCACATTCATTTCAATGCGAAAATTTAACTTTGAATTTTCATGGGCGTCACTATGGAAAATACTTCGCAGAACAGTAGTGATATTTTTAATCGGTATAGCCATAGCATGGTTCGGAATGACGCTTCGTGCGATAGTGAACGATGTACCGTTCCCGGATTGCATAAATCACTTTGACCATGTGCGTATCCTTGGAGTAATGCCACGCTTGGCATTATGCTATTTTGCAGCAGCAATGGTGGCAATATTTGTCAAGCATAAATATATCCCGGCAGTGATACTCTTGATATTGGTGGCATACTCGGCAATACTAATAACAGGAAACGGTTATGAATTTTCAGACCAAAATATTATCTCAATAGTTGACCATAAAGTACTTGGCGCAGACCACATGTACGCTGACACTATTGACGGTGTTACCCTTAAATTTGACCCTGAAGGATTTTTAAGCACACTTCCTGCAGTAGCACATGTGCTTATAGGCTTTATGGCCGGATTGATGATAATGGGAACGCATGATAATGATAAACGTATTGAAAAACTATTCATTCTCGGTACTCTCCTCACATTTACGGGATTCCTGATGTCCTACGGATTGCCTATAAACAAAAAAATATGGTCACCGTCGTTCGTAATTACAACTTGCGGACTTGCGTCAAGCCTATTGGCAATATTGATATGGATTATAGATATAAAAGGCTACAAGACATGGTGCAAATTCTTTGAATCCTTCGGTATTAATCCTCTGTTTCTGTACGTACTCAGCGGCGTACTGAGCATAATTATCGGTTGTATTCAAGTGCCGACAGCAGCAGCGGAATCAGGTGTAATGTCGCTAAAAGGCTGGATATATACTCAGTGCCTTACTCCGATGTGCGGTGATGACAAGACACTTGCATCACTGTGTTTTGCAATTTTATTTGTGATATTTAACTGGTGTATTGGATATATTCTTTACAAGAAAAAAATTTATATTAAGATATGAAACTTATAGCAGACTGTGGTAGCACTAAGATTGATTGGTGTGTAATAGACAATGGACAATTAGTAAAACAAATTTTTACTTGCGGTATGAACGCCATAATGCTCACTGAAGAGGAAATGGCGGCACAAATAGCGAAAGAACTAAAGGCTGAAGTTGCGGAATACGCAATAGACGAAGTATATTTCTATGGTGCAGGTTGCATCTCGGAGGAAGTTTGTGATAACGTACGCAGAGCGATAGCAAAGAGCGTACCTGCCAAGTTGATTGAAGTACATACGGACCTTCTTGCAGCCGCTCGTGCATTGTGTGGTCGCAAGCCGGGCATCGCATGTATTCTCGGTACAGGCTCAAACTCATGTTACTATGACGGTGAAAAGATTGTAGATAACGTATCTCCGTTAGGATACATACTCGGTGATGAAGGTAGTGGCGCCGTGCTTGGCAAACTCCTCGTCGGTGACGTGCTTAAAAAGCAAATTCCTGAAAAACTCTGCGAAAAATTCCTCAAGCAGTACGAACTTGACCGCCTTACTATCATTCAAAGAGTGTATAAACAACCCGGTGCAAATCGCTTTCTTGCATCAGTGACTCCGTTCCTTATCCAAAATATTGAGGAACCTGCAATTCACCGCCTTGTGCTTAACTCATTCAAGTCATTCTTTGTACGCAATATCGCAAATTACGATAATTATAAGAACTTACCTGTAAACTTCATCGGTTCAATAGCACATTACTATCAAGATGTGCTCCGTGAAGCAGCCGATGCAGTTGACTGTCATATCGGCACAATTATCAAGAGTCCGATGGCAGGTCTTATTGAATTTCATAAATAATTATTAACTTTGCATAATAAACACTAAATAACAAAAGATATGTTTGTAAAAATCAGTGAGCAACCGTCGCTCTACAATGACCTTGAAAAGAAAAGTGTCTCCGAGATACTTCATGATATAAATACTGAGGATAAGAAAGTGGCTCTCGCAGTAGAGAAGGCTATACCTCAGATTGAGAAACTTGTGACTCAGATTGTAAGCCGTATGAAACGCGGCGGACGTATTTTCTATATGGGAGCAGGTACATCAGGACGTCTCGGTGTGCTTGATGCATCTGAAATTCCACCTACATTCGGTATGGACCCGTCTTGGGTTATCGGTATTATTGCCGGTGGTGATACAGCCCTTCGTAATCCGGTAGAAAATGCTGAAGATGATACTGAACAAGGCTGGAAAGATCTTCAAAAGTTCAATATCAATGATAAAGACACTGTGATAGGAATTGCAGCATCAGGTACAACCCCTTATGTTATCGGTGCGCTAAATGCTTGCCGTGAACATGGTATCCTTACAGCGGCAATTACATCAAACCCTGATGCACCTATTTCTCACGCAGCCGATATTGCTATTGAAATGGTCGTAGGTCCTGAATACGTTACAGGTAGTTCACGAATGAAGTCCGGTACAGGTCAAAAGATGATTTGCAACATGATTACTACCTCGGTAATGATTCAGATGGGTCGTGTGAAAGGTAATAAGATGGTTAATATGCAGTTGTCTAATGCGAAACTTGTTGACCGCGGCACAAGAATGGTATCAGAAGAACTCGGCTTGCCATACGATGAAGCAAAACGTCTGCTTTTGATGCACGGCTCTGTCAAGAAAGCTACTGATGCTTATCGCGAAGAAAATAAATAAACAAAATTAAATAACTATGAGAAGGCTATTGGCACTGTTGCTTGTAGCAACAACATTCTGTTCTTTCGCTCAGAAGAAAGAAAAGTACACGGAACTATATTATCAAAGAGCATCACTTTTTGAAATACTTCCCGTAAACTCTGATGATATCGTATTCGTGGGTAACTCACTTACTCACGGCTGCGAGTGGCACGAACTTTTCGGAATGCCTAATATCAAAAACAGAGGTATAAACGGAGACGTCATTCAGGGAGTGTTTGAAAGAATAGACCCTGTGTTGAACGGTCACCCTAAGAAGATATTCTTACTTAGCGGCGTTAATGACGTGTCGCATAATCTGACAGCAGATTCTATAGCAACAGCAATGGGAAAACTCATTGATTATATCCGTACCAAGACTCCGGAAACCAAGTTATATGTACAATCTTTACTTCCGATAAATAATTCATTCGGCAGATACAAGGCAATTTTCGGAAAAGAACAGGTGATAAGAGATATAAATGCAAAACTCGCTGCAATGGCAGACGAAAAAGGCTTTGTGTGGATTAACTCATATCCTATTTTCGCTGATGAAAACGGGAATTTGGACGCAAGATACACAAACGACGGGCTACACCTTCTCGGCATCGGTTACGTACATTGGAAAAACTTTCTTCTTCCTTATGTCATAGAGTAAGAAGAAAAGCAACTAATTAAATTTTACACTATATATTAAATTATGACAAATAATTTAGAATTAATTCTTATCAACATATCCGGTGTTGACCACCCGGGCGTGACTGCGGCTCTGACCGCAGTTCTTGCTAAATACGATGCCGGTATTTTGGATATCGGTCAAGCGGATATACACCATTCATTATCTCTGGGTATTCTATTTCGAACAACGTCTGACGTGTCAGGCGATATTATGAAAGACTTATTGTTTCGTTCGTATGAGTTGAACGTGCAAATACGTTTTACGCCTATTTCTATTGAAGATTATGAAAAGTGGGTGGGTCGTCAAGGTAAGAACCGCTGGATTATTACTATCCTCGGACGTCGCCTTACTGCTCGACACATAGCTCTTGTGACAGATGAAATCGCTCGTCAAGACTTGAATATAGATGGTATTCAGCGTCTTACCGGTCGTCCTCCATTGATGGAAAAAGAAGAGCCTTACGCAAAGTCATGCGTGGAATTCTCAGTACGCGGTATGCCTAAGGATTTGCGAGCAATGCAAGGTCGTTTTTTGCAAATATCTCAGACAGAGGAATTTGATATTTCACTTCAAGAAGATACCATCTATCGTCGCTGTCGTCGCTTGATATGCTTCGATATGGATTCCACTCTTATTGAGACGGAAGTTATTGATGAACTTGCTATGCGCGCAGGGGTAGGTGATAAGGTGAAGGCTATTACCGAGCGTGCAATGCGAGGTGAAATAGACTTCAAGGAATCATTTACGGAGCGTGTGGCACTGCTTAAAGGTCTTGATGAAAGTGTTATGCGTGAAATCGCTGAAAATCTGCCGTTTACCGAGGGCGTAGGCAGAATGATGGAGGTCCTTAAGCGTGCCGGATTCAAGATTGCTATTCTTTCCGGTGGTTTCACTTATTTCGGTAATTACATCAAGCAAAAATTCGGCATTGACTACGTATATGCTAATGAACTTGAAATCGTTGACGGCAAATTGACAGGTAGATACGTTGGTGAAATCGTTGACGGACGCAGAAAGGCAGAGCTTCTCAAACTTATTGCACAAGTGGAAAATGTGAATATCGCTCAGACTATAGCGGTAGGTGACGGAGCAAATGACCTTCCGATGCTTGCCACAGCCGGTCTCGGTATTGCATTCCATGCAAAGCCAAAGGTAAAACAAACGGCAGAGCAGTCAATTTCCACAATCGGTCTTGACGGTGTGCTTTACTTTATCGGTTTCAAGGATTCAAATATTGAAGTAAGAAAATAAATAGTACACGGTTTCGGTAACTATTTTAATTTTAGTGATTCGGGCGCATCAGGCTATGCTTGGTGCACCCTTTGTTTATGGCAATCATCTCTCCGAGGTGTGGATTCTTGTAAATGTGCTATCTCAGGGGCAAAGTGCTTACCCTGAGTTGCTTACGGCTGAAAGTCTCAGCCTTCCTTGATGATGTTGTCTTTTACCCACTCAACTATATATTTTAAATGAAAGAGCAGTGTTTCCGCAATGTCTTTTTTGTTAATCATTTTGGTAATGCTTCAGATAATTGCTAACTTTGCAGAGAATAAGAAATATGGGTCGACTTTTATCAATAGATTACGGGCGTAAGCGTTGTGGAATAGCAGTGACTGACGTCCTTCAGATTGTGGCTACAGGTCTTACCACTGTGGCTACACACACACTTGTGGATTTTGTTAAGAACTATGTGGAAAAAGAGAAAGTTGACCGTATTGTAGTAGGTCTTCCTACAACTATGCGCGGCGAGCAATCAGAGTCAATGAAATACATTGTCCCGGGTATAAACAGGCTTAGAAAGGTGCTTCCGGAAATGGATATAGTGTTTTTTGACGAGCGATTTACGTCAGTGCTTGCGCATAAATCCATGCTTGAGTCAGGAATGAAAAAGAGTGGTCGCAGGGATAAAGCCGTTGTAGATGAAATTTCCGCTACTATTATTTTGAATGACTATTTACAAAGCATAAATTATATAAAAATTAAATGAAGTTACCTGTATATCTTTACGGTCACCCCGTATTGCGCAATATTTCACAACCGGTCAAGGCAGATTATCCGGACTTGAAAATGTTGGTTGCAAATATGTTTGAAACTATGTATGCCTCTGAAGGCGTGGGACTTGCAGCGCCTCAAATCGGCAGAAATGACAGAATTGTAGTCATTGATTCAGATCCTATGGGTGAAACGTTCCCGGAATGTGTCGGCAGAAAGTTTACTCTTATCAATCCTGAAATTACAATTCTTGACGGAGCTCCTGTGTCTCGTGCAGAAGGTTGTCTCAGTTTACCGGGCTTATCGGAAAATGTGAGTCGAGTAGAACATATATTACTCAAGTGGGTAGATGAAGATTTTAATTCCCATGAAGAAGAATTGTCAGGATTTCTTGCAAGAATAGTGCAGCACGAATGTGACCACCTTGAAGGAAAACTTTACATTGACCATATTTCGCTTATCCGTAAGCAGCTTATTCGCACCAAGTTGCATAATATAGTTGAAGGACGTATCCGCTGCGAATACCCGGTGAAATTTGCTCCTAAAAAACGTAAGTAAATCATTTAACACATAAAATTTTATGGCAGACGACAAAAAAGTAATTTTTTCGATGGTAGGAGTGTCAAAGACTTATCCTCCTCAAAAACAAGTACTGAAAAACATCTACCTATCTTTTTTCTATGGTGCTAAAATAGGCATTATAGGTCTTAACGGTTCCGGTAAATCTTCATTGTTGAAAATTATTGCCGGGATAGATAAAAGTTACCAAGGTGAAGTGGTGTTTTCTCCGGGATACTCCGTAGGTTATCTTGAGCAAGACCCTAAACTTGACCCTGAAAAGACTGTAATTGAAGTAGTTCGTGAAGGAGTGAAGCCTATTATGGACCTTCTTGCAGAGTTTGACCAAGTAAATGAGAGTTTTGCTGACCCTGAAGTGCTTGAAAATCCTGATAAGATGGACGCACTTATTACTCGTCAGGCAGAACTGCAAGATAAACTTGATGCAGCAGATGCGTGGAATATAGATAATAAACTCGAGCGTGCAATGGACGCATTGCAGTGTCCGCCTGACGATCAACAGATTAAGACATTGTCCGGTGGTGAACGTCGTCGTGTGGCATTGTGCCGCTTGCTGCTCCAACAGCCTGATATTCTGCTTCTTGATGAGCCTACGAACCACCTTGATGCAGAGTCTATCGACTGGCTTGAACAGCATTTACAGCAGTACCCGGGTACGGTAATTGCGATTACTCACGACCGATATTTCCTTGACCATGTGGCAGGTTGGATTCTTGAGCTTGACCGTGGTGAAGGTATTCCATGGGAAGGAAATTATTCATCTTGGCTTGACCAAAAGACTAAGCGCATGGCTCTTGAAGAAAAGCAGGCAAGCAAGCGCAGAAAGACTCTTGAACGCGAACTTGAATGGGTGAGAATGGCTCCTAAGGCACGTCAGGCTAAGGGTAAAGCCCGTCTTTCATCGTACGACCGCCTGCTTAACGAAGACCAAAAGCAGAAAGAAGAACGTCTTGAAATCTTTATTCCTAACGGTCCGCGTCTCGGTAATAAAGTTATTGAGGCAACGGGACTTACAAAGTCGTTCAGCAACAAGCACTTGTTTGATAATCTTAACTTTACTTTGCCACCAAATGGAATTGTGGGTGTAATCGGCCCTAACGGTGCAGGAAAGACTACACTTTTCCGCCTCATAATGGGACAGGAAAAACCTGATGCAGGAAGTTTTGAAGTGGGAGAGACTGTGAAAATTGCATACGTTGACCAAACTCACCATGACCTGCTGCCGGAAAAGACAGTGTATGAAGTTATTTCACAAGGCACAGAGTCATTCCGAATGGGCGGACGAGACGTAAATGCGCGAGCATACTTGTCAAAGTTTAACTTTACCGGCGCAGACCAGGAAAAGAAAATAGGTGTGCTTTCCGGTGGAGAAAGAAACAGGTTGCACTTGGCAATGGCGCTTAAAGAAGAAGGCAATGTGCTTCTTCTTGACGAACCTACTAATGATATTGACGTGAACACCCTCCGAGCATTGGAAGAAGGTCTTGAGGACTTTGCCGGCTGTGCTGTGGTAGTAAGTCACGACCGTTGGTTCCTTGACCGTATATGTACTCATATTCTTTCTTTCGAAGGCGATGGAAAGGTGGTATTTTATCAAGGTTCTTATTCGGACTACGAAGAATACAAGAAGATGATGAACGACGGAAAAGAGCCGCCTCGCCGCCGTTATCGCAAACTGATGGAATAATTAAATGCCTAATTAAAGAATAATTTCATTAATCTTTGTGAAACTGATTTTTTTATTCTAAATTTGTAAAAGATTAGCGTCATTAATTGAAAATAATCAATTCAATAAATTATAAACTTAACATCAACAATCAATTTATGTGGTTAACTAACTCATCAATAGGCAGAAAGCTCGTTATGTCGTTGACAGGCGCGTTTCTCGTCTTATTCGTCACGTTTCACGTTTTGATGAACGCCGTGGCTATTTTTTGGCCAAGCGCATACAATGTAGTGTGTGAGTTTCTTGGAGCAAACTGGTATGCCCTTGTAGGCACAGTGGTATTGGCAGCAGGTTTCTTATTGCACATCATTTATGCAATCTGGTTGACAATCCAAAACCGCAATGCACGTGGTGGTGACCGTTACGCAGTGGTATCAAAACCTGCACAAGTGGAATGGTCTTCACAGAATATGCTTGTACTCGGTTTTGTAGTTATTGCATTTATTGCAATTCACCTTATCCAATTCTGGGCTAAGATGCAGCTTGCAGAAATTACAGGAAACTTGGCAACATTCTCTACACCTTGCGGTCATGAAATGCCATTACCGCCTGCAGCAGGTACACTCTTCTTGCAGATGGCATTCGGTCAAGTATGGACACTTCCTGTTTACCTTGTAGGTCTCGTGGCTCTTTGGTTCCACATGACACACGGATTCTGGTCAATGTTCCAATCTTGCGGTTGGAATAACCAACTCTGGATCCCACGTCTTAAAAAGATTGCAAACTGGTGGACCACAATCGTAATCGGCTTGTTCGCTATCGAAGCAGTTGTATTCACAGTACAAGCAAACAATGAAGCATACTTAAAATGTCCTGAACTTCAAGGTCAGTACATGGAAATGATGCAAAAGCACGTAGCAGAAAACCTTCCTGCTTGTCCGATGGGCGAAGACGTCGTAATGGTAGATGTTGAAGAACCATGCTGTGGCGGCTGCTCTGAAGATAAAGGCGAATGCTGTGGAAAGTGTGAAGGCGAAAAAAGCGGTGACTGTTGCTCTCAAGCAGCACAAGACTGCTGTGGCGATTGCACACAAAATGAAGAAAATACTAACAATTAATATTCCTATCAGATATGGCAAACGAAAAAGAACTTCAGGGGATGATTGATTCAACCCCAATAATGAAAGACTATGCTGATATAGAATCTGCATCTCTACCGGAATATCAAATAGATTCAAAGATTCCTGAAGGTCCCGTAGCTGATAAATGGACCAACTATAAGGCTCACCAAAAACTTGTAAACCCTGCAAACAAACGTCATCTCGACATCATCGTAGTAGGTACAGGTCTTGCAGGAGCATCAGCAGCATCAACACTTGCAGAAATGGGCTTCAATGTGCTTAACTTCTGTATCCAGGACTCACCTCGTCGCGCCCACTCAATCGCAGCACAAGGTGGTATTAACGCTGCAAAGAACTATCAGAATGATGGTGACTCCGTATATCGTCTTTTCTATGACACAGTGAAAGGTGGTGACTTCCGCGCTCGTGAAGCAAACGTTTACCGTCTTGCCGAAGTGTCAAACAATATTATTGACCAATGTGTACAACAAGGCGTACCTTTCGCACGTGAATACGGCGGCTTGCTTGCAAACCGTTCATTCGGTGGTGCTCAGGTATCACGTACATTCTATGCAAAAGGTCAGACAGGTCAACAACTTCTTCTCGGTGCATACGCATCATTGAACCGTCAAATCCAGAAAGGTAAAGTAAAATCATACAATCGTCGTGAGATGCTTGACCTCGTACTTATTGACGGTCGCGCACGCGGTATTATCGTTCGTAACCTTATCAATGGTGAAATAGAACGTTATGCAGCACACGCAGTAGTTCTCGCAACCGGTGGTTACGGTCGTGCATTCTTCCTTTCAACAAACGCTATGGGCTGCAACGGTTCTGCTGCAATCCAAGCATTCAAGAAAGGTGCATATCTTTCAAACCTTGCATTTACTCAGATTCACCCTACATGTATCCCTGTACATGGTGAAGACCAGTCAAAACTTACACTTATGAGTGAATCACTCCGTAATGACGGTCGTATTTGGGTTCCTAAAAAGAAAGAAGATGCTGAAGCAATCCGCGCAGGCAAGAAGAAACCTACAGATATTCCTGATGAAGATCGTGACTTCTACCTCGAACGTCGTTATCCTGCATTCGGTAACCTTTGTCCTCGTGACATTGCGAGCCGTGCAGCAAAAGAACGTTGCGATGCAGGTTACGGTGTAGGAACAGGAAACGCTGTATATCTTGACTTTAAATATGCAATCGCACGTGATGGTGAAAAAGCAATTCGTGACCGTTACGGAAACTTGTTTGATATGTATCAAATGATTTCTGATGATAATCCATACGAAACTCCGATGATGATATTCCCGGCAAGTCACTATACAATGGGCGGTATCTGGGTTGATTATGAACTTCAGACTTCAATCAAGGGTCTTTTCGCAATCGGTGAATGTAACTTCTCAGACCACGGTGGTAACCGTCTTGGTGCATCAGCACTTATGCAAGGTCTTGCAGACGGATACTTCGTACTTCCTTACACTATGCAGAACTACCTCAGCGACCAAATCAAAGTTCCTCACTTCTCAACAGACTCTAAGGAATTCGATGAGGCAGAAAAAGGCGTTCGCGCACGTATTGAACGCTTGATGAGTATTAATGGTACTAAGTCACCGGACCAACTCCACAAGAAACTCGGTCACATCATGTGGGAATACGTAGGTATGGGTCGTACACTTCAAGGCTTGGTACACGCAATCGCAGAAATCGACAAACTTCACGATGAGTTCTACAAAGACCTTCGCGTAGTGGGTCGTGCAGACGATTTGAACCTTGAACTTGAAAAGGCACTTCGTCTTGAAGACTTTATCGTGATGGCTAAGATGATGGCTATCGATGCATTACACCGTAATGAGTCATGTGGTGCACACTTCCGTGAAGAATATCAGACAGCCGACGGTGAAGCCGCTCGTAACGATAAAGACTATATGTACGTAAGTTGCTGGAAATACACAGGTGAAGATAAGAAACCCGTATTGCTCAAGGAAAAACTTGAATACACCGCAATTAAGGTTCAAACACGTAACTACAAGTCATAACCCTTTAACCACGAGATTACCACAATGGAACATTTAATAAACGTAAACTTAAAGATTTGGCGTCAACGTGGTCCTAAAGAAAAAGGCGCGTTCGCTACTTATCGCGTAGAAAATGTATCTACCGGAAGTTCATTTCTTGAAATGCTGGATATGCTTAATCAGCAACTTGTAGAAAAAGGTGAGGAGCCGGTTGCATTTGACAGCGATTGCCGCGAAGGTATCTGCGGTATGTGTTCTCTTTATATCAACGGACACCCGCATGGTCCTGTGCAAGGAATTACTACTTGCCAGCTCCACATGCGTAAGTTCAAGAATGAAGATGTTATCACTATCGAACCATGGCGTTCAGCAGGTTTCCCTGTAATCAGAGACCTTATGGTAGACCGTAATGCTTTTGATAAAATTCAACAAGCAGGCGGTTATGTATCATTCAACTGCGGAGGTGCTCCTGATGCTAATGCTACTCCTATTTCAAAGGAAGTGGCAGATATGGCTATGGACTCTGCAACATGTATCGGTTGCGGTGCATGTGTAGCAGCTTGTAAGAATGGTTCTGCTATGCTCTTCGTATCTGCAAAGGTAAGTCAATTCGCACTTCTTCCACAAGGTCAAGTAGAGCGTGCACGTCGTGCTCGTGCTATGGTTGCCAAGATGGACGAATTAGGCTTTGGTAACTGTACTAATACAGGTGCTTGTGCTGCTGAATGTCCTAAGAGCATTTCACTCAGCAATATTGCACGTCTTAACCGCGAATACTTGTGCGCTAAGATTAAAGAATAATTGTCTTTCTTCCAATTATAAATGAAAGGGGTTGCGTCAGTACGGACGCAACCCCTTTCGCTTTTATTCAATTTTGTCAAAATGGCTAAAAGGTTATAAGGACCAAAGGGGCTAAAAGACTTTTAATATTATTACTGTCCGCTAAAAAAATGACGTCTGATAAAATTAGGGCTGATTTAATTTGCATAAGTCAGCCCTAAATGGTTATTTTGCTTTTGCAACAAAACATAGATAACCATGAGCAAAAGTACAATTTTTTTTCGGACAGCCGATATATGATCAGTTAATAAAATCACTTGACCGAGAAAAAATAATTAAAAATGAGCCGTAAACACGGTGGGGAGAAGTATGTAAAGAGCTTTGACGGCTTTACGCACCTGGTAACAATGCTATATGCGGTAATCCAAAGGTTTGATTCATTAC